>TBL_comb47_HYPODRAFT_10004006_pt1 | contig 17121 bp, 23 predicted proteins | sample TroBogypolimnion_40_FD_10682 | JGI IMG/M metagenome (IMG submission 10682)
AGATTGAAATACTGAACAACAAATACAGAAAAACACTCCAGTATCGGAGTGCTAATGAAGTAGCTAGAGAATGTGGTATTATTAAAAGTAATTATTAACCGAGTTGCATTTCACCCCAGAATTTACAGAATTGTATTTAAATACAAACTACCACATATTAAATTATGAGTCAATGATTTTACGATGCTCCGAACTTGGGACGATGTTCGAATGAGTATTTTGGGGAAATAAAAAAACCGCCAGTAGATAGAGAACCTCCATCTAACTAGCGGTTAGTGTTTATTTCTGTATTCTTAAGAAGAATCACTAATAACCAAGACTTCTTCGTCTTTGTCTTTCCCTTTCTTCCTCCGAGAGGGTTTGTTGTCTTTTTGCCCATTTCTGAGCATTTTTTTCATCCTCTCTAATTTGAGGGGTAATGTCTACACCAATGATGGTGCCGTGTTTACCTAATATCGGATTTACTTTCATCACAATAATTTTTTTAAGGTTAATTAATTTGGAAAACCACAAACGTAGCAATACCCATTAAATCCTTGTTCGTCACAAGATGGGCAATCCTGTGAATTGTTTTTCTCCTTTTTCTTGAAGAAATAGAAAATTCTGGAAATCATTGATGTTTTTTTCATAGAATTTTGAATTTTTAATATGAATGATTTAGTCTTAGATTTTTACTATTTTACCTGACCGATATTCAAAGGACCCATAGGAAACTCAGCAATGAATTCCCCGATAGTGTCATCCTCAGAAAGATGGGTAAACGGGAAAAGTGAGATAGCAACAGGATCACGGAAACCAGGGATTGGCTCGTAAGTTGAACTATCCCCATCGTTGTGAAGAATTGTACAAGATATTAACCCTTTTTTCTTGTCTATAAAGTCCACCAATAAAAGGTGTACCCCAAGAGCAACTTCGTTTTTGGAAAAGGCAACTATAATTTTTCCTTTTTCCCAAAAAAGATCATCCTCTTCTTCGGAAAAAACAGCATTTTCTTTTAAAATAGTAGCTCTGAAATTTCCCTTGAGAATTCCAGTGCCGTTTGACTTAATAATATTTAACAATTTACTTTCCATATACTTAAATTTTTATTAATCAAAATATTTTCTATAAATTATATAATGCCCTAATTGTCCACACATCCCAATAGTCCAAATGTTGAAAATTCTGTATTGGGTATAGAGATAATCTGAAACCCTGGACGGATTTCAAGGGTTAAATTAATGTCAACAAATCTTAATTTTATTAATATCAACATTAATTCTTGACATGAGTTAGCTTCTTTCTGAAGTTTGTTAAACTTCCAGTAAAGGTGCACATCATCTTTGCTTGTTATTATTTTTACTAAATGTTCTCTTCGTTCATCTGAAGAAGTTCCCTCTGGGAGATCGCTTGATAGATCTTCAAACATTATTCCGATTTCATCATTTTTTAATACGGATAATGTGTGTAATCTTTTTTCTAGCTCATTCATTGATCCTACTACCTCTCCCGAAAGAGAATTTTCACTCACTAAGACTGGCTTTATCTCTCCAGTATAATTTATAGCTTCCAGGATAATTGTATCCTTTAATAATTCAAGATTTTCCATTTCTTTAAAATTTAGATTATTTAATACTAATTGAATTATTTCCATCTCCAAAATTTAGAAACAAAAATAATCCAATTAATACAAACCTAAAAATCATTGTCAAAAAACATATCTTTGTTTGGATATTACAATATTTATTTAAGTTTGTCTATCTGGCTCGCACTACAGGACGACTTTAGAACGATTGATTGGGCCAAAGAGTACCCTTTCCCGGGTATTGCTTTAGAACAAATAAAGTCTTTATTGATGTGATAAATTCAATCACTAAAGAGTGTATTTGTTATTGATTATATGGAGAATCTTAAAGAAAACTCAATATTATGCAAAAAATGTAATAAACCAAAAAATGTGGATGGGTTAAGTAATCCTAGGAAAATTTGTAAATGTGGCAGACCTTCGATTTATAATAAAAAATTACTCAAAAGTGCCTATAAATATTTAAATTTAGAAATGCCACACAAGGGTAAAGATAAGATTTTGGAAGTGTTCCATAGCATTGAGGGCCTTGCTTCTTGGCTAGATATTGATAGAAGTACCATATATGCCTGGACTAAAGATAAAAACAAGGAGGAGTTTTCCGACATAGTGGGGAGAATATTAACTAAACAAGCACTCTTTCTCTTAAATAACGGCTTAATTGGAAATTTAAATACTTCTATCACGATACTTATGTTGGGCAAACATGGCTATTCCAATAAGACTGATAATTACATACATGAAGAAGTACATGTTGATCCAGAAGATAGAGAACTCGCAAGAAAGGCGATAGACGAATTTCTTAAATCAAAAAACAATAGAATTTAGAAAAAATATTTATTCTTTTTTCTTTAAATAAATAATTCCTTTTTTTGGTTCCATATTTTCAGCATAAACTACATACTCAAAATCTTCTGGTTTTTTTACATTTGGATTACTTGGAGGAAAATAACCTTGTGCTATAAATACTTTGGAAATTTGTTCTGGGTGCAGAACAAAACCATTGTTTAAGTTGAAAGTTCTTGTTCCACCGCCACTTATTATTTTCGTCCAGCTATCCCATCTATCATTACCTCCTCCATCATAAAAAGTAAAAGAACCTAAATTTGTTATAAAAACAGACACGAATTTTGCTGAAACAAAACTTTTATTTATGAGTGAAAAGTTAATACCGACATCGTTTTGATTTTGTTCAACAATATCTATATCAACTTCCAATTCTGGGGCAAATTGTCTAAAAAATAACGCTCGTATTTCTTCGGTTGTTTCTATTGGACGAAATTGTGAACTATAGCGTTTATAAAACTGCAAATTCTTTTTGGGATTTAATATTCTATGTACTTTATATGATTTTGGGATGTAATGTATTAAAAAACCTTTATTAGTGGATAATTCATCTTTCAAAGAAATTATTTTATTTTGAACCCCATCAACTAAAGGTTCGGTAGTGTAAGGGAAAAAATCTTCAAGTCTTTTTTGAAAGTCGCCAACATTAACTATTGGTTTTTCTTTAATTGCTTCATCAACGCCCGTTTCCTTATTCACTCTACAGTCAATTCCCCAAATAATTACTCCACCTTCTTGGTGAGAAAAACCGGAGATTGCCTCTTTAAAATTATTCTTATCGTCTGATGTTGGATTACCATCTAGGGTGGTTGATGTTTTAAAATCTAAAAAAATACTTTCTTGAGTCCCAATTAGGCCCTGTATATCTTTATAGTCATTGATTTGATTGTAAATTTCTAGGGCGTTTAGCATAAATCTACTTTTTTATTTTACTTTTTCCTCTTTTTCATGTAATTTCACAACTTCTTCAAAGTTTTTTGCTTTGTATTTCTCCCAGATTTCTTGTTTTACATATAATGCTTTATATATGGTCCTAGTTTGTCGAGCATTCACATCTTCGCACCACAATTGAAGTCTTTCAAATTTTATCTTATCGTCCTCATCTTCTCGCCCCTTTGTCTCAACAATGTAAATTGTTTTGTCATTTAACTTTACAAAGAAATCTGGATAATATGTTGCGATTAAACCTTCGGCTGTTTTGTACTCAATTCTCAAGGCATTTGCTTCTTTATTTATAAAGTTCTTTGCAAAAGAAACAACATCATCACAATTCTCCAAAAATCCAGCAAAGACAAGTTCAAAATTACTGTCTCCAGAGATTCGATTAAATACTGATTTTTTAGGAATTAAGAAAGACTTATCATTGACCACGAATGGTCTCGATTCACTAATTTTTATGTAATTTTTAATTTCTGTATCTCCCTTATCTTTTATGGTTAAGTCATTGATGGCCTTTTTGAAAGTTTCCTTAATTGCCCTCGTAACTTCTATTTCAGATAAATTGGTTAAAATATTTAAATCATTTAAGTCCACTTCTTTTTCAAAGAGATAGCTTTGTATAAATTCTTTTACTTTCCCGTACAAAACATCATAACAACCAAAAAGACGAAGATCCCTCATTATTGCTTGGGTGAAGAATCCTATTACTCTTTGGTAATCTACATTGATATTCCCATCAAGTTCTGTTTTATGGTGAAATTCTTCTCCAACTACATCCCGGAAAATAATCTCCCTTTTTTCTTGCTCACTGAATGTTTTTATCTTTATCCTTTTTGCATTAAATTTAGAAACATCCAGATCTCCAAGGTTTTTATACTCTCTTTGGATTCTTGCTGACATTGCCGGTATTTCAATATCAAGTTTCTCAATATCTTTTTTGGGATTATCTTTATCAACTTCAATGACCATAGGGGTAATTGGTTTTGCTCCAGTTCCCATCAATCTCTTTTCAAGTAAGACACCTTCACCCTTTATAGACTTAACGAAATCCATGAAAGCTGGAGTTCCAATAACACTGACATATTCTTCTACGCTTTCATCGCCAAAGTACATTCTTCGAAGCCCTCTACCTAGTGTTTGTTCTGGTAAAATTTTGGCGTCAGAAGTATATGGACGAAGTCCGACAATAGTAGTCACATTTTTTACATCCCAACCTTCTTTAAGCATTAAAACAGAAACGATAACCTTAAAAGGACTTTCCAAGCTGTCTATTTCATTTGCTTGTTTCCTTAAAATATCTAGTTCTTCTTTGCTTTTTCCTGTTACGCTTTCAGAGATTTCACCACTTTTATTGGTATGAATAGTTAAAACAGCATCTTTTAAATCATGAAAATTTCCTTTAATATATTCAGCAACTTCATCGCAATTCTTTGTATCATCTGTCATAATAAACAAAATCGATTTTTTCCCGGTAGGTTTTAAATATTCATAGGTTTTTCTCCACTCCTCAATACCTAAATTTATATAATCACGATACTTTTCACTAAACAACGAACTCTGGTTTTCTTTTAATTTTCCACAACTTGCTTCATCTGGCACAACGGGGTTCTTAACAATCTTTTGATGTATTGCTTCAACCAAAGGATAATCAGATATTGTTTGCACAAAAATAGATCCATCATTCTTTTTTGGAGTAGCCGTCATGTCTACTTGTAGGGCAAGTTTTGTGTCTTTTCCTTTTAAGCGATTATGAATATCCTGTATTGATTTAAACCAGGCCATTTTTTCATCATGGAGGTGGTGTGCTTCATCGTTTATAATAATCAATTCGTCTATCTCCCGAACGATCACCCCAAGGTCAACTTTAGAGTCATTTGTTTTTACAACCGGCCTTTCTCCAAGGAAATATTCACTGGTGTCATCATCGTCCGCACTCGAAATAGTAACATCATTTTCATATACTCTATGAATATTTGTTAAAAAGATATTCCCGGTATCTGAAACATTTTTTAAATCATCTTGTAAGTGTAATGTTATTTGAAAATCATCATTCCAGTTTTGTCCCATATAACCATTTTCCGGCAATACTGGGTCCTCATGAAAAATCTTTAGTCCTTTAAAATCATTTTTAATTCTTTCAAAAACGATCACATTGGGTGTTATTAAAAGGAAATTCTTTGCTAATTGGGAATCTTCCTCGTATTTTTTATGAAAGTACGCCCAGGCTATAACAAGACTCATTACTTTCGTTTTTCCTGCCCCTGTAGCCATTTTAACTACAAATCGGAGCCAGTCTTCGGTAAACATATCTGCGCTTAATACACCAGTAGAGTTGTATCGTAATAAATCATATTTATCTTTTACCTTTGCCACCTCATAGAGCCAAACAATGGTTTCCAGGGCTTCTCTTTGAGCAAAATAGTACCTAAAGTTATAGGAGCCACCATTTTTATCTTCTAAAATATGTTCTTCGTTAAACCAAAAATTTAAAAGTGCTTTTGATGTATCACTAGCACCCTCATATTTTTTATCTCTCCATTTCTTGACTTCTTTTCTTAAAGTTGCGACTAGGGGTGGAATGAGTTTATCAAATCCTTTCTCTCTTAAATCTTCCTCGGCAGGAAACCACCTAATACTAGGGTCTAAAATTACATATGGATCTTTTGGAAAATTTTTGTGTAATGCCATAAAATTTTAATTTATTCTATCCAAGTCAACAAAAGTCGCATCTGAATGAATAGCTGACTCTTTTACAACATTATTAGCAAATTTATATTTCATTTTATAAATTTTTCCATTAAATGTTCTGTATGATATTTCCATTATTTTCCCTTGCCATTCATTTTTTTTGATATTATCAATTCTTAAAGTACAATTTTCTCCAGGACCAACATAGCCTTTGTTGTTTACTTTTATATTAGAATTCTCTATTTTAATTGCTATATCTCTTGCCCAACGATCACCATCTTTTGAAAGATTATACACACTTATTGATAATGTATCTTCAAAATAAGAAGCTCCTTTAAGGGCAATAATTGGTTTTAATGTTATTGCCTCTGCTTGTTGAATTGCTCGCCAAGAGAAAAAAGCTGTAAGAGCCGTACCTGTGCTAGCAATTATTGCTACCCATTGAGAAAGACTAATACTCTTTAAATTTACCAAAAATTGTTCAATCATATTTTTACTTCAATTACCCTTGTAGTGTCATTTCCGAAAATATCAACTACTTTTACGGCTACCTTATATATCCCTTTTGGTAGTTCTTTTGAAGCAGAAATGAGATCAAGATTTCTTTTCTTTTTAGTTCTAAATTCTTGCCATTCATTATCAAATATATAACCACCGGTCCAGGCATCTTTTTCCTTACCATTCTCAATAACCTTAATAATTTCTTTTCTATCCTCAAAATCATAATCCACGGCCCAATAATCAATCCAATCACTCCATTTTTTAGTTAGAACCTCTCTCTCTACAAGTTCAGTTTTTTTATCTTTACTTACCTTTATTACTTGCCCATTTTCAATAACAATCTTTGTACTACCTGGCTTTAATCCTTCATCAATTTCTCCAGTATTATCTTGGTTGTAGAAAACAGAAAAATCAGTTAGCTCAATGGAAAGTTCCTTGTTATTTCCTTTGCCTTTTATAATTGGTTTTATTTCAATGAAAGGAACATCAAAAAATCTGACTTGCCCTTTTTCTATTGCTTTTTTATCGAAAACTTCTCTAGGAATATATTTGAATATAATATCTATACCCCCATCCCTGTATTCCTGGAAATCTAGTCCCATTTCGTAATCAAAACCAAGAACATCAATTTTGGTAATACCTTTTTCTTTACATTCTTTTACTATATCTTTTACTAATTTGTGAGAAACAGGGGTATTTATAGGACCAACAGCAATCAACCTGTCTCTTTTTTTACCAACAATATTAGTAAATGATCCTACTGGTTCTGCTTTGTATGCTGAAAGAATCAATTTTATAAATTCTTTTTCTTTTTTTTCTGCTTGCTTGGCTTTTTGTTCGGCACGCAAATCATCATTTATATTTAAAAAATTTTCTCTTTCATATTTACCAACATTTAAAACTTCAAAGGCTCTAAAATTTTTACCTTCTTTTTTTAGTTCTCTTTGAACCCCAATCATTCTTTTACGAGTAGTATGTATTCCAAATTTACCTAAATCACAGCCAATCCATTTTCTTCCAAGTTTTTCTGCTACGGCTAGTGTAGTTCCTGAACCACAAAAAAAATCAGCAACAAGATCACCCTCGTTTGAAGATGCCCTTATAATTCTATTAACCACTAACTCTGGTTTTTGAGTAGGATATCCTACTTCTTGTCTTTCAATACCTATGGGACCTATTTGTGGCATGTTCCAGACATCATTGGCACTAACACCACTTTCATTTTTATATATTTTATAAGTTTCAATATCACTTCCTCTTTTCCAATAAAATTCCTTTCCATTTTCATCTATTTCCCATTTGTGATATTTAAGAGTAGTTTCTTGATACTCATCAAATACTTGATTGAAAATATGTCTGTCTTTTGTTTTAGCAAAGTAAAAAATTGTATCGTGCATTTTTTGGTAACTTGAAGCCTTTGCTGTGTATCTCTTATATGACCAAATAATTTCATTTAGGATGTTGTCTTTGCCAAAAATATCATCAAGAATCATTCTCATGAAAGCACTAACTCTCCAATCACAATGTACATAAATACTTCCATCTTCTGCCAATAAATCGTGCATCAATTTCAATCGTTCATACATCATTGCAACAAAACTATCTACACCCTTTCCCCAAGTATCACGATAAGCAACCTCTTCTATAACGGAAGGCTTTTTGGTAAAAGATTCCTCTCCAATTTCAATATCCATAGAAAAATCGGCCCCAACATCAAATGGCGGGTCAATATAAATCAATTTTAGGCCTCCTTGCGCCTCAATCTCTTTTCTCATTGGTCCATTTTTTAGTGATGAAAGAATGAGTTTGTTATCTCCCCAAATAAGTTTATTGGTCCAGCCAGTAATTTGTTTCCCGGAAGTATCAAAAAGGGTTCCAGAATTTCCAAATTCTCCGCCCTCTCTTGGCTCGTCTATTTGTTCTATTACTTGAAATGGTAACACAACATTTGTCACCTCGTTTGTTTTGCCATTCCACACCAGCTCTACCTCTCGGTCATCCTTAAATAGTAAAAAACGATACTTTTCTGGCAGTGGTTTTCCAGCTTCTAGGTATTTGATGACATCTCTTTTTTCGTTGTCAGAAAGATTTAATGCCATAATATTACTTTAAGTAGTGTAGCAAAAAATGTCTAATTTTCATAGCATGCGTATCGGTTCCTTATTAAAATTTATTTGCCAAAAAATTCTGTTATATCAAAGTAGACTTTGTATTTATTGCTATTATTTTCAATTTCCATAATGTCATAGGTCCTGTTGCCTTTTTTGTCCAAATCTTGATTAACAAGATTATAACCAGGAAAAATTTCTTTTAAATATAGATGTTCAAGGGCGACACCGTCTCCGCTATTTGATACACCCTTAATAATAATCGCGTCCTCAAAAGTGGTCCCTTGGTGAATATGATCAATGATAGGATGAGATTTTTTTAAATTTTCTAATCTTTTTTCTTTAATAAGTTTTTCATATTCCTCTATTAGTTCTATGTATTCCTTTTGCGCTTGTCTGCCTGGATTGTTTGGATCGTTCAAAAACGCCAGGTGCGCCTTCCTCTCCGCTTTCCTTTCTTTTTGTAATTTCGCTCGCTCTTTTGATTTGATGTGATTTGTCATTTTATTAAAAATACTTTAAGGTTTTACCTTTCGAGTAGTTTCGCCATTTCTAGTTCCGCTTGTCTACCCGGATTATTTGGATCGTTCAATCGCTTGAGTTCCGCCTCTCTCTTCGCTTCTCTTTCCTGCGAGGTCAGTTGCTTTTTTGATATTTCTTTTGACATATTCTTTGTTAAGATTTCTCCATAATGTGCCCAGTTTTCTTCTGGTAATGATCTTAAATATATTCCTATTTCTTCTATTTGTTTATTGTCAGATGCCCATTGGATATGTTCCTTAAACACCAAATACTTCTGTAATGGAACCGTATGCTCCCAGCCGGCTAATATCAAGGGAAGCGATGGTTTATCTTGTGTTTTATTTTTTAACATTTCAAAAAGCTTGATCCATTTCGTAGGCATAGGGCAAAGTCTATTATTGTCTGTGCAATATTTCCATAAGGTATCAAATGTTTCTTTTTCCATATAATTATTATATAAATTTTTTATTAAAAAATTTATGGGTTTGAACTTCTGTGTGGTTTTACGCTAGACTTTAATTCAATATATTTTTGACATCCCTCCGAAAAAGAACCTGAATTTACTAAATCGAGTGTACCTTGATCGCAAGAAGTCATGCTGTTTTGCTGTGCCCATTTAAATCCATCGTAATGCCGGTCGGTATATGGATTTTGAATTTCTGAACCATAATCTATGTAATCGTTTGGATCAGAAACAATGGCGGGGTGGACGGTCCTTAATTCCTTTAGGATATTTAAGCCCCTGAAATAGAAGACCGTCGAAGCGATTAGTATTATCACACTGGCATAAATAAATATTTTTTGTTTCATGTTTTTATAACCCATTTTTATGTAAACAATATGGATAAGAGTTTTTGAAGCCAGCTGTGTCGTAGCTAGATGGATCGCCCGGAATCGCATTTACTTCTACTGCCCATTTAGCACATTTTGATCTTATCTGTGCCGGTCGTACTTGCCACCAGTAAAATACAAAAAAAACAACTAATATGACTCCAAAGACCAGCCAAGTCTTTCGGCTTGGTTTTTTTATCTTATTCAAGAATTGTTTAATCTCCATAAAATTTTGTTAATCTAATAATCTGTTAATCTAATAATCTAGAAACAAAAAGCCCACCACATGGGTAGCGACCGAAGTCGCTCATACCTGTTTCCAGATACGGCAGATCGTGCAACCCCAAATGATGGGTTTCTTGCGCACGATCTGACTTCATTCACCATGCCCTTATTTCTAAAGGTTTAGGCTACTCAAATATTAAGTTGTATCCCCATTATAGAATATTCAAAAGAAAAAACCAGCTAAATAACATAGTTGAAAAACCACATAAAAGGAGTATTCTTGGAAGATGAGAGCTGAAAAAATAGTAAATAGAAAGAATAATAATACTTTAAATAATCAGAATGAGATTGATATTTCCAATGAAGATATAAAATGCTTATCTAAATTAGCGTCAAAAAAATCTTCCGTCATGGAAAGGAGAACGCACGGTATTATGTGTGAAGTACTTTTACTTAATGACTTTAAAAATCTCGTAAGGAAAATGAGAAAGAAATTAAAGATACCGGCAGATGGATTCAGTAGGTCCATTTTATTGGTAATTAAAAAAAATCCAAGAACCATTGGAGATATCTACACCGAGAATGACAAAAAAGTATATGTTAAACAAAGTTTTTTTGAAACACTTGATCGTGATATTTTCTCCTATATCCATAGCAAAGATTATTTTGAAAAATACTATAATCGAGATTTATATTCCCTCGATATAATGACTGAACTAATTAGAGAATATATATGCTTTGGTTCAGTGTCTGGCAGTGGATATTTAGGAAATATTACATACGAAAATAATGGTGGTGAAGATGGTTATGCAGATAAGATTAGAATTGAAGTTCGTCCAGATATTAGAAAAGAAGAACTTTTAGATTTTATTAGAGATAACTATGTTCTAATAAAAGCCTATAATCATGTTGCCAATGTTAAGAGAAAAAATAAGCAAAAGAGATTTAAAATATCTAAAAAATTTAGTAAAGATATATTTATCTATAAAAAATATCTTGAGGTTCTTTCTCAAACAAAAATTACCAAAGAAACTATCGAAGAAATTGTTGCCCGGGAATATAATAAGCATTTCTATCCAAAGGTTGTTTCAGATGGAACCGTAAGGACAATAGTTCAAAGAATGAGGGAAAAAATAAATTTAATTAACTCTTAACATAAATATATATAAGCCCCCCTGCTTATATTAAGTTTTTTAAATAGTTCGATTGGTCCATTATTTGAGAATGGACAGAGTAGTTGATCAATTAGAAAAGAATAGTGAAATTACGAGCGGACTCGTGTCCTTTTTCGATCTGCTTGCTCAATTTGATTATGAGGATAAACAAAGAGAAAAGTTGGGGCTTGGCTCCGACTCCCTAGTTTCAGCTCCTAGGGTGTCGGAATTTGGTCCTAACTCTCAAGAATAGCTATATGAATGAGCTGAATAAAAACAAAAGACAGAAAAGTTGGTTTAAGGCAGGTTATGCAATCATGGATATATATGCGCAAAGCATTGGACCTTTTCCTACTCTTATCTATCTTTTTCTTAAAAGCTATGAGTACCAAAAAACTAGATATTCGTGGCCTTCGGAAGAACTTATTGCCGACAAACTTCATATCAGTACAAGAACGGTAAAAAGAGGAATAAAAGTATTAGACACTCATCATTTTATTACCATAGAAAAAATACCACAAAAAGGTAAATGGCCCTGCAATTTGTACTATCTTACTCATAGTAAAGATTGGTTAATGCTACCGTGTGCCTCACAGTCACATAGTGAAAAGTATCCACAGGGTGACAGAAGATACAAAACCTGTGTGACATACAGTCACGATAAAAATATCAATGATAAAAATATAGTATTAGAAATACTAAAAAATCATAAAATACAAACTAAAAACAAAAGTCCATAAGTATATATTTTTATAATTATTAACTTTAGGTATATAATACAAAAATAAAACCATGGAAAACAAAAACTTAAAAAACAAAGCAGTAGCGTATTGCAGAGTGAGTTCAAAAGAACAGGAAGAAACCGGGTATTCTCTTCCCGCGCAAGAAAAATTGCTTGTTGAATATGCAAATAGGAAAGATTTTAATTTGATAAAAGTATTTCCAGTTGCTGAATCAGCAAGCGGAGAGAAACAAAGAAAAATATTCAATGAGATGATGGATTACATGAAGAAAAAGAATATAAATATTCTTTTATGTGAAAAGGTAGATCGTCTTACTAGGAACCTCAAAGAAGCTGTTGTGATAAATGATTGGATTGAAGCAGAAACAGAAAGACAAGTTCATTTCGTTAAACAAAATCTTGTGATACATAGAAATGCTAAATCAGATGAAAAGTTTCGTTGGGATATTGAAATTGTTTTAGCAAAGAAATATATTTCTAATCTTTCCGAGGAAGTAAAAAAGGGGCAGAAAGAAAAGATAGCCCAGGGATGGCTTCCATCAAGACCGCCAATGGGTTATAGAACCATAGGAGAAAAGGGACATAAAACTCATGTGTTGGATGAAAAAGTTGCTCCTTTCATTAAGAAAACTTTTGAGATGTATGCCAGTGGAAACTATTCCATGAAAGCGATAGTTGAATTGCTATACAAGGAAGGTTTTAGGAGTAGAAATGGCTATAAATTAGCAAAAAACAGGATGGAGGCGATCCTAAAAGAACCTTTTTACTATGGGGCTATTCCTTGGAACGGACAGATTATTCCGGATGGAAAACATGAGCCAATTATCACCAAAGAGATGTACGACAAGGTCCAGGATATCCGATTAGGCAGAAAGACTCCGCATTTCAATAGACATTCATTTATATTCAGTAAACTATTTAAATGCCAAGAGTGCGAATGTACTATAACGGCCGAAATTCAAAAAGGTATTATCTATTACCACTGTAACCATTACAAAAATTGCTCTCAAAAAAGGTATACTCCGGAAGAAAAAATCGAAGAAAAATTAGTTGGAGTCTTTGAATTCTTTAAATCAATCACCAAAAAAGAAGCCGAGGAGATAAAAACAAAAATTAAAAAAAATCATGCCGAAGAAATAAAGTACAAGGAAAATGCTTTAAAGTCTCTTAATGAACGCTATACGAGCCTCCAAGGGCGCTTGGATAGGCTTTATGACGATCGACTAGACCAGAAGATTACTAATGATTTTTGGGAAAAGAAAAACAAAGAAATCACGGAAGAGCAAAAACAAATCCAAGACCAAATAACAAAAATAAAAAGCGAAGAAGCTAAATATTTTGAAATATGGCTAAATATCATTGATCTTGCTTTTAGGGCAAAAGAAATTTATGCCAAACGCTCACCAGCAGAGAAAAGATTATTATTGTCTCATATTTTTTCGAACTTGATGTTAAACGACAAAGAAGCCTTGTATAAATTGAAGAAACCAGTAGAGGTCCTTGCAAGGCGCGTACAGGAAAGAATTGATAGAGAAAAGACTTTCGAACCAAAAAATACCTTACCTGGTAAAGTAAAATCAATAATTAGTTCTAAAAACAACTCACTGCTCCAGACTTGGGATGATGTTCGAATAGAAATATTGTTGAATAAATAAAAAATCAAGCAAACAACACGGCTTGGTTTGATATTATTAAAAGTATAATTATTGTTGTAATTCCACCCTGATTCCTAATTCTTTTGCTTTTTGAGCTAGTTTTGCTTTGTATTCTTCAGTCCCAGTACTAACAGTAGATCCTCTTGAGAGTCTTACAATACCATCCGTAGCATCATAACGATTCCATCCTCCTTTACCATAAATTGATACATTGTCATAATTAGGTTTCTTGCCTTCATTAAGTCTCCTCTTAATTTCATCTTGGCTTTTTTGTATAGTATTACCTTCCGAGCTATTTATGTAATCATCATAACGCTGTTGGTCAAATTCTAATGTGCTAGGACTAATGGCTTCTAATTGAGCAATCTTATCTAATATTTTAGGATCCATTATATGCCCTTCAGGAAATGATTCCGTTGATTCTTGCCCTTTATTTTTATTGTCTGTTGGCTCTATATTTTTTTGTTCTTCTTTATTTTCGCTTGTCTGAGTAGTAAGAAATTTCTTCATATTCTCTTCGGCCTTATAAGCAATACCAAATAACTGTTGTTTAATAAATTTTAAATCTTCTATCTCTCTTTCTTCGTTAGTAGATTCAGGTAATTCTGAAATTTTACTTTCAAAAGAAGCAATTTTTTCTTTAAATGCTTCGAGCTCGTCTTTCAAATCATCAATATCATCTTCTGCTAATTTTTCTAAATCAGCTGGATTTTCAATCTTTAATTTCAAAACAGAAACAGATTCTTTTGCTTTATTTAAATCTTCATTTAAGCTTTCTTTTGTTGGTATTGTATTTTCTTGCATATAATTTAATTATTATTTTTTAATTTTTCACTTAAATCTTGGATTTTTTTCTGTTCTCTCTTTTTTTTGATATCTTTTAAGACAGAAAGAACTTTCTCACCTAACTCATTTATCTTACTCAAAGAACTTTTATAAATTTCGTTAATTTTAATTGCTTTTTCTTCTAGCTCTTTTGTATCCTCTGTATTCATGACATCTTTATTATAACAAATTTAAAAAAATAATCACTGCTACTTTTTGCAAATCAACTCTAAACATAAATAACTATTATAAAATACAGCTTAAAAATCACCCTTTTTATAATCTACTTTTAATTCGTCCCAATCATGATATTCTTTAATTTTTTCAGCATCTGGATAAATACTAAAGTCATTTCGTGTGATATCTACTGGTACCCATCCTTTTGTTTTAGGAACATATATTTCAAGCCAAGCATGTCTACTTTTTTGGAGAACCCTTTTAATAAAAGACTTCCTTTGTGATTCCAAAATCCCATGAATAAACTTTGTTGGTATTCCAAATTTTCTTAAAACTATCCCTATTATTTTTGTTACTGAGCCACAGGTTGCCATTCCCCTATTTATCATTTCTGATAGTGGTGTAAATCTAGAATCCTTAAAAGATTTCGCTTCATCCCTTTTATCTCCATAAAAAGAAAATAATTCCTGTCTTATTCTTAACAAGATTATATTTAAATCTTTTTCTTTGTCTAAATCTTTTATTTTTTCCCATAATTCTTTTGGGATTTCTTCTTTAATTTCAAGCCACTCGCTTAAACCTTTTTCTGGATTGACATAGTCTGATGGTTTTATTTCATCTAATTTTTCTTTCATTTTTTAATAATATCACAGGTTCAAACTTCTACTAAGAGCAACCCCAATTTGGGGATGTTCGAGCAGAAATAAACAAGCCCTTATCTTTTTTGATAAGGGACTTGAGATACAATTTCTCTTGTCTACGACAATCGCTATAGAGAAAATAGCGTAAGTTGCTTAAATCAGTAGCTGTTTAACCATTGAAAAAGGTCGCTCTTGAAAACCAGTTTATCAAAAATTAGAATTGTGATACATACTGGTATCCATATTAAACCATAATTCAAAAACGGTCCTAAAAACACGTAGCCTATTTCACCAGTGTCGAAATAGTTAAACATTTGTCCACCAGGCATAACATCCCGATAGAAGAAAACAGTCACTGCAATAATCAATAAAAAATATATTACTCTCATGGTTTTGGGGTACTTTTTCATTTTTTTTGTTTATTGAATTGTGAATAATTCAGTATGATAAGCAAAGCTTTTCATGGGATTAAATTTTCTCCTCTATTGCAAAACGATAACTGTATCAACAGTTGCAATTATGCAATTTGAGTCTGAACATTGCTCTGTACCCAAAAAAACATAACCAGTACTGTTGAAAATACGTTTTAAGGTTACTTTCTGTCCCTTTTTTAAATCAGGAACCATTTGTTTGGTTTGTGCATAGTCCACATCCACAATCTTCCCCGAAGGGAGAACGCAGGACAAACGATAGAATTTTTCATTTGTACATGAAGTAAAAATGAGAAAAGCTATTACTAAAGATAAAAGAAATTTTTTCATATGGCTCTTACTTTTTAGAAGTTAAACGAAAAAAGAATTTTGAATGTTTATTGTACATAGTGTCGGGACGAGGATAAAGAACCCCAATGGCAAGATGTCCGTGGTTATTCATTATGCTGAATACACCATTGTTTATTGTCCTCATGACAACTACATAATGCTCGTCGAAACGTTCCTGAACTGGTTGTTCGCTATACTTTAGTCTTATCTCGAAAGCATCATAGGGGGTGCATTCTTGTAAGCCGTATCTTTTTGCAGTTTTAATAATATTCTTGTAGGAGACTTCCTCGTTGTGATTTCCTGCAAAACCTGCATAACCAAGATCAGTAATGTCTATCATTGCAATATCAACTCCGTATGGCTTAAATTTCCCGAAACGAAGCTTTTTTAGCATTGTTTCAGCCCGTCCATAAATTTCCATCCCATTTGCTTCCAGGGTAGTTTTTACATGGTCAGCTGAGTTAAAAAAACCATTTGCAAGAGTTTTCCAAGCCTTCCAAACAGTTGGCAGGGTCCAAGTTGGTATTTCTTTACGTTTAAATTTCTTAAGAGCCTCAAGCCAGATGTAACCATCTTTTCCAGCGAGACATTTTTCAATCTCTTTCAACAGTTCTTGACCTTCAAGAAGTGCTGAGTTTTCTTCAGTTCTCATTATCTTTTGTTTTAAGCATACACCAACATGGTATAGCTCCTTAAAAACCAATAAAAATTGGCGTCAAAAGAGCTATACCAAGGGGCTAAAACATGTATGTTTTCAAGGTACAATACACCCTTATATGATAGCATATTAGACTAGTTTTGTCAAATTCGCTTCCGGTACATTCAACCTTGAAGTGCAACACTTTCATTAAATACTTCTAATGGCGTCTTCCAACCTAGACGCTTCCTTGGTCTCGTATTAAGGGCATATTCAATACGAGCAATCACTTCATTTGATATAGT
>TBL_comb47_HYPODRAFT_10004007_pt1 | contig 17118 bp, 17 predicted proteins | sample TroBogypolimnion_40_FD_10682 | JGI IMG/M metagenome (IMG submission 10682)
GCCTGCTGCCATTCCTTTTATTCAAAGTGGAAAAGTGATTCCATTGGCCACTTCGGGGATCAAACGATCTTTGATACTGCCCATGGTCCCGACGATCGGCGAGTCAGGCTACAAGGGGTTTGTCTACGAGCCTTGGTACGGTTTTTTGGGGCCATCCGGCATGGGGCATGAAGCGGTAGAGAGCTTGAGTGCGCTGATCGTGTCGTCATCCAACAATCCCGAGATTGCAAAAAAACTAACGATCGAAGGCATTGAGATGCGGCCCACTGGGCATCAGAAATTTCAAAAAATTTTGGCCGATGATTTTCTCAGTTGGGGTGAGACCATTGCGCGCTTGGGTCTTAAAGGCCAGTGAGATTTCTCAATTGAAGATGAGCACCGTGATCCAGTAAACGACGCCAGCAATGAAGGCTGCAGCCGGAATGGTGAAAATCCAAGCCCAAATGATGTTGGCCGCAACGCCCCAATGCACAGAGCTCGCTCGCCTGGTCGAGCCCACGCCCACAATGGCTCCGGTGATGGTGTGGGTGGTGGAGACGGGGATACCAAAGTAGCTCGCGCAAAAGAGAGTCAAAGCGCCTCCTGCCTCAGCACAAAAGCCGCCAACGGGTTTGAGCTTGGTGATTTTTTGACCCATGGTTTTGACGATTTTCCACCCGCCAAACAAGGTGCCCAACGCGATGGCAATGTAGCAGAGGAAAATGACCCAGTAAGCCGGTGCAGTGCTGTTGGCTGTTTCGTACCCGTTGGCAATCAACAGCATCCAAATAATCCCAATGGTTTTTTGTGCATCGTTGCCGCCGTGCCCGAGGCTATAAGCCCCGGCCGAGATCAGCTGTAAATTTCTAAACCATTTGTCCACCTTAGAAGGGGTGGCGCGTCTAAATCCCCAAGCCACGGCGAGCATCATGCCTGAGCCCAGGAAAAAGCCCAGTATGGGTGAGACGAAAATGAACAGGACCGTTTTTAAGATTCCAGAACCAATCAAGCCCTGTGCTCCTGTTTTGACGATGGTCGAGCCGACCATGCCCCCGATGAGGGCATGAGAAGAGGAGCTTGGCAGTCCGTAGTACCAGGTGAGTAAATTCCAGAGTATGGCGCCCATCAAGGCGCCAAAGACGATTTGGGAGTCGACGACACCGGGGACCACGATACCTTTGCCCACTGTCGCGGCAACGGTCAGGGGAAAGATCACAATGGCCAATAAATTGGCGACAGCGGCAAACGCCACTGCAGTGCTGGGCTTTAAGACCCCTGTCGAGACCACGGTGGCGATGGAGTTGGCCGAGTCGTGAAAACCATTGATGAAATCAAATACCAAAGCCAGGGCGACCAAAAATACAACGGCCCAAATGGGGGAGTGAAAGTCAATCATGTGTTGGTGCGACTTGGATTCAAGAGTTCTCGAGGACAATGCCTTCGATTAAATTCGCAACATCTTCACACTTGTCGGTGATGGTCTCTAAGAGTTCGTAGATGGCTTTGAGTTTGATGAGCTCACGCACATCTTTTTCTTCGCGAAACAAGACACTCATGGCGCTTCGCATCACATGGTCTGCATCGGATTCGAGTTGATCAATCTCTTCACAGGTTTTGAGCGCGGCCTCAGAGTTGCTGGGCTCCCCAATTTTGTCGAGCAACTTCACCGCGCTTTGCAAACGCAGGCAACACTTGGAACTGATCTCCGTCAAGCTCACAATGGCGGCGGTGGTGCTTTGCACATCATAGAGCGTGAGGGTGTGGGCTGCACCTTGAATCAAATCCGCCACATCGTCCATGGTGTTGATGAGGGAGTGAATTTGCTCTCGGTCGATCGGGGTGATGAAGGTTTTGTGGATGGCCCGACTCACGTCACGGGTGATCCTGTCGGCGGCTTTCTCTGCGTCCGAAACCTCTTTGGTGTACTTTTCCCGCAAACTCACGTTGTCATAGTTCTCGACCAACCTTGAAAAAGCATTCATGGCATCTATGATTTTGGCAGCATGTTGGTTAAACAAGAGAAAAAAATTCTCATCTCTTGGCATGAACTTCTCAAAAAACATAGGGTTTTCCTGTGGTTAAATTCTTTGTCACGAAATTGTAAAGCTATTGTCACGAAATCGTCACCGAAGACCTTTTTGTATTTAGCAAGGGCGATGCTGATCTTAAAATGGCGCGCAGGTGCAGTTGGCCCATATGAGTTTCACCATGACACTCAGTCATGTCTTTTCTTGACCAAATGAGCCACGTAAGCCCCTCGCTTTAGCCATGGGGAGAGTGCAGCTTGGACTGGTCAACGGCAACGTCAACGTCCCTTTGCAGGGTAGGGGATTGGGGGTAAAAAAAATCGGTGCTGTGTTGCTCGTTTAAAGTGCATTAAACAAGGGTGGCTTCATGGCGGGTCATTATTCGATCTGGGCATGTTTTTTGCTGATACTTTTCTGTTGACTCATTTTGGAGCATTGGATGACGAAGGCATACATTTTAAAAAAACCTAACGATAATCGTGAACTCCGTCATTTAATGATTAGCACGCTTCGTTGTTGTATGGGGCTGATGTTGACTTGGTCGTTTTTTGATTTTGCACAAGCCCAAAATACAAGTTCTTGGCCGGAAAAACCGGTTCGCATTTATTCCACCAGTCCTCCAGGGGGGACCATCGATTTGCTCTCACGCATGGTGGCCCAAGAATGCAGCAAAATTATGGGCAAATCTTTTGTGGTGGAAAATAAACCTGGTGCCAATGGTAACTTGGCAGCAGAGAGCGTGGTCACGGCGCCGCCCGATGGCTATTTGTGGTTTGTGACTTTGCCAGGTGTTTTCTCCATCAATCGTTATCTTTTTAAAAGAATACCGTTTGACGCCGATAAAGACATTTTGCCCGTGGCCATGTTGGGGGAATCGCCTCTGATTTTTTTGGTGCCAGCATCCTCTCCTGTGCAAAGCTTTCCCGAGCTCATCAAATGGGTGCGCGCCAATCCAGGAAAATTTTCATATTCTTCTGCGGGTATGGGTACCACAGGTCATCTCGGGATGGAATTGCTCAAGCAGATGGCCAACTTGGATGTGGTCCATATTCCCTACAAAGGGGCCGCCGCCGCCACCAATGATCTGTTGGCGGGACAAGTGCAGATGACATTGGATAATACGACGAGCGCCATGCCGCACATTCGCTCGGGTATGTTGAGGGGATTGGCGGTTGGGGAAAAACAAAGAATCCCAGTTGCACCCGATTTGCCCACCATCAGTGAGTCTGGCGTACCAGGCTATTCAGTGGAGCCCTGGTTTGCGCTTGGTACTCGAACCGGTGTGCCACAAGACGTTGTAAGTAAGGTACACGATTGCGCCACTGCAGCCGTCACTCAGGCTGAAAATGTCAAACGCTTGTCCAACTCAGGCATCACCGCAAAGCCCATGAGCGAAGCCGCACTTATCAGCTATGCAAAATCAGAAACTGAAAAATGGGGCGAAATTGTTCGAAAGTCTGGTGCCACCTTGGATTGATGGTCCCTGGTCCTTGAAGTCATACCCCTTAGTGGTATACCTTTTAAAGCGTTTGCACTTTCTGAATATAATGGTTTTAGTATCTTATTAGTACCCCCAACTTCATTCGGAGACCCTCATGTCCAAAGAAACCCCCAAACTCAGACATATTGCCATTTTGGTGCCCGATCCAGAAAAATCAGCTGTTTTTTTTGAATCAGCTTTTGGCATGAAACGAGTGGGCACGGCCCGCCGAGGTATCTATGTGTCAGACGGCCTCATGAATGTGGCGCTCTTGAGAGTGAACACCGAGGGTGGTGAAAAGGTGGGCGTCTTCCATTTTGGGATGTGGGTAGATGACTTGGACGAAGCAGAAAAGCAAGTTCAATCTGCCGGCGCCACTTACCTCAAAGGGCGTCCCGACTCTCCCAATTCTTTTTATGAAGCGAAGTTCAAGGATCCCGATGGCATTGTCTTTGACATGACCCACACGGGTTGGGCCGGGGCTGTCAAAGAGCCAACGGGATCTGCTGCCTGATATCCATCGCCGTACATTCGCAAGCCTTGAATAAACCCTATGAATTCTAAAAAAAACCGTGTCATTATTGTGGGCGCTGGTCCTGTCGGATTGTGTTTGGCCTTGGCGCTCACTCAAGCCGAGGTTCCTGTTACCTTGATCGAGTCCTTGAGCGATGACAACTTTCTCGATCAAATACCCCGCGCTGGCACCAACCACCCCGCCACATTGGAGCTTTTTGATCGCATCAATTTATACAAACGCATTGAACCCAGGGGGATGATCGCCCCAGTTGTTCACTATTGGGAGCGCCAAGGGCCTGAGTTGGTGGCGGAATTTGACCATGCTGTTTTAAAAAACGACACACCTTTTCCCTATGTTTTGCAGTGTGAGCGCATCAAAATCATTGAAGAGGCGCTGGCCATGGTCAAAGAGGTTGAACTCTGCGATTTGAGAATGAGCACCACTTTCGAGTCTTTTCTCCAAGGTGCCGATTGGGTGAGTGCCAATGTCGTCAATGCTGACGGTGAGAGCGAGACCATCCATGGTCGCTATTTGGTCAGTGCAGAAGGGGCGAGAAGTTTGATTCGCAATCAACTTGGTATCGAGTTTGAGGGATTCACTTACCCAGACCGTACCTTGAACATTGAGGTTGCCTATGACTTCACTCAGCATGGCTACGCCAACCGCAATTACATCTCCGACCCCGATGAGTGGTCGAATCTTTTTCACTGGCCAGGCCCACCCAAGAGATGGCGTGTGCACTTTCCCACGCCACCCGATGCTCAGGAGGCTGATCTTTTGGCGCCTGAAGCGCTGCAAAAAAAAATCAGAGACTTTCTCCAAATCGATCAAACGTTTGATATTCGGGGATCCAATCTGTACACGGTGCATCAACGCGTTGCTCAAAAGTTTCGTGTGTCCAACGTCATGCTCGCAGGGGATTCAGCGCACGTGAACTCGCCCATTGGTGCCATGGGCATGAACAGTGGCGTGCACGATGCCTTCAACTTGGCCGACAAGATCATTGGCATCATCCGTGGAGACATGAATGAGGACGTTCTCGATCGTTATGACCGCCAGCGCCGTACCATTGCGGTGGAGCACACCCAGGCCCAGACCATCAGAAACAAAAAACTTTTGACGGAAAAAGACCCTGTGGTGCGCAAGCAAAACCAAGATCAACTCAGGAAAACAGCGTCAGATCCTGAGTTGGCCCGCACCTTCATGCTCAGAACGTCCTTGATCAACAGCATTCGACAAGCCGAGCAAATTTTATAAAGCGTTTGCACATGACTTCATCGGTTTTTGGGGTGGAGATAAAAGAGCTTGTGTATCACCAGGCTCAAAGTCAAGCGCTTTTGGCGAGGCTTTACCTGCCCACTCCGCATGAGGGACATGCCCGAGTCCGGCCCGCCCTAGTGTCTGTCCATGGTGGGCGTTGGAGCGCCGAGTCCAGACTCACCAATGAGGTGATCGATTCCTACTTGGCCCATGCTGGCGTTGTGGTGATGGCCATTGATTTCAGAATGCCCCCCGAGGTCAAGTTTCCTGTTCCGGTGGCCGACATCAACTTGGCCATTCGTTGGCTCAAAGCCCATGCTCACGAATACCATGCCGACCCCCAAAGCGTGGGCGGCTTGGGTACTTCCAGTGGAGGGCATCAGTTGCTCTTGAATGCATTGACACCCAAGCACGTACGTTTCACGACTGAACTGCTGCCCGCTGGTCATGACCATGATGCGTCGCTGTCCTATACGGTGCTTTGTTGGCCGGTATCTGACCCCTTGGCACGGTACCGCTATGCATTGGAAAATAAGATGCAGCGTCACCTCGATGCCCACCATGCCTACTGGGCCGATGAGCGAGAGATGCAAGAGGGTAGTCCCAAGTACATTCTGGATGCTGGACTGGCCAGTCACTTGCCACCCACGCTTTTGGTGCAAGGGGGCAGTGACACCACCTTGAGTCCTGGTATGAGCCTAGACTTTGTGCAATCTTATGAACGCCAAGGTGGGAAAATTCAATTGTCCGTGTTTGAAACCCAGGAGCACACGTTTATCACCAAGAAGCCTCAAGACCCCGACACTTTGGCAGCCTTGAGGGTCATGGCTCAATTTGTTTTGAGTCAATCGACCCAATGATTTGCATCGCTTTACCTGGGTCTGAGTTGATGACGCATTTAGAAGGAGTGAGCACTTGAGTCAAACCGCCATCGAAAAAGTTCTCTCCCGAATCAGCGGCAGGCCCAAGCTCCAAGCTGGCGATGTGGTTAACCCAGTACCCGATCTGATCATGATCCACGACGGGGTGGTGAAGTCAAGCAAAGTGATGCTCGATAAAATTGGTATTCGCAAACTCTCGAGTCCTGAGAAGGTCATGATGGTAAGTGACCATGATGTGCTCTACGGCAGCGCCAAAGCGGCTGAACGCGGGAGCTTCAACCGACAAGCCGCCAAGGACTGGGGTGTTGGGCAGTTCTACGATGTCGGCCAAGGCGGTCATGGGCATATCTTTCCCATGGAAGAAGGTCAAGTTCTGCCGGGAATGTTTTACTTTGACAACGATACCCACGCCACCAACGCTGGCGCGGTAGGGGCCTTTGGTATTAGGCTTGGGCTTGAGATCTCAACGGTGCTGGCCACCGGCAGCACCTGGTTTGAGGTACCCAAAACCGTGCGAATTTGCATCAAGGGACAACTGCGTGAGCGAGTGCTAGCCCGTGACATTGGTTTTTTCCTGGCCAAGCTGATCAAGTTGGGCGCGATCCCTGTGAACTTGGACAACCGTGTGCTCGAGTACTGTGGTGAGACGCAACAATTCAGTCTCGGTGAGCGCGTGGCGCTTTGCAGCAGTCCCACCGAGATGCGAGCGGTGGGTATTTTTATTCCACCCTCTCAGCAGATTTTGAAATACTGTCAAACCCATGCCAAGAAAAGTTTTGAAGCGGTGTACAGCGACACCGATGCGGCCTTTGAGAGTGAACACGAGTTGAATATTTCGCAGTTGGGGCCCCAAGTGGTCAAGCCCGGCGCGGTGTCGAACTCGGTGGATGTATCTGAGGCCGAGGGCGTGAAGATCGATCATGCCTTCATTGGATCTTGCGGCTCGGGTATGTACGACGACTTGTTAAATGCGGCCAGTGTGCTCAAAGGCAGGAGAGTGGCCAATGGTGTGCGGCTCTTTATTGTGCCAGGGTCACAAAAATCAATGAACCGTTTGGTGCAAGAAGGTTTGATGCAAATTTTTCTCGATGCCGGCGCCTTGGTCTTGCCACCAGGCTGTGGACCATGCAACGACGCGGTGGTGGGGCCCTTGGCTGCACAGGAGTGTTCGATCTCCACCGCGACCAACAGCAACGCCGGGCGCTTTGGCTCTCGGGAGGCAAAACTGTACTTGGGCAGTCCACTCACGGTCGCGGCATCGGCGACCACAGGTCAAATTACCGATCCAAGGACTATGGATGTGGACGCGCAATTGATTGAACGCGCCAAGGTGGCCTATGATTGACTTCAATTGGATCTTGCGAGGACGCTGTTACTTGCTGGGTGACGATGTCCCGCATGCTGATGGGGTGATCCCTCAGCAATTCATCATTGACCGGGAAACCGACCCACAAGTGTTGGCGCCGCATTTGTTTGCGCTCACCGACCCAGATTTTGTCAAGCGCTGTAAGCCCGGTGATATTGTAGTGGCCGGTCGCAATTTTGGTGTGGGGCAAAAAAGCACAGGCTACATTGCCATGCAGGCACTTGGATTGGGTTTGCTCTGCGAGTCCATCCCCACCCAGGGCTACCGTGGTGCCATTCATGCGGGATTAAGGTTGCTGGCGAATTGTTCAGGTGTCACCCAGGTCTGCCAAAACGGCGATGAGCTCGAGGTCAATTTTGTGACGGGTTTACTCATCAATCACTCCCAGGCCAAGACTCACGAATACGTTCCCATGCCCGCCGCACTTCAAGAGATTGTGGCTCAAGGTGGTGGTGAGGCCTGGCTCAAAACCTGGGCGTTAGAGCATGTTGCTTCTTCGAGCTCAAAAAAGGTCTGAGGTCGATTCGCTACTTTGGATGTGTTTGGCTTTAAATATGTCACACACGCGGACATGGTCGGCAGCGTCACCATGAATGAGCATGACAAATTGATCGGCTTTAATGGCCAATTCGTATTTCATGATGAGATTGTCGGGCACACCGACTTGACTGAGCGCGGCCCCCAAGGCCGATAGGCCCCCACCCACCAAGGCGCCTTCAATGGCAGAGATCAAGACCCCTACAAAAGGTCCAGCCATGGCCAGCAGTCCAAAGCCTGGGACAAAAAAGACAGCTGGCAGGAAGAGCATACCCCACAGACTTCCCCAAAACGCCCCGGTGCTGCCCCACAGCTTGATTTTGTCACCGGTCGTGTAAAAGCCAATCGGATGCTCTTCGCTGTGATAGCCTTTTCCCACAATCGAGATTTTTTTGATGTCAAAGCCCGCTTGATCAAGGAGTTTGGTGGCCTCTTCAGCCTCGTGGTGGGTGTTGAAGATGAAATGTGAGAGGGATGGTGTGGTCATGTTTTTAGGTTTGAATGGTTTGTCTCCAATGTAGGCGTTAAGACTCTGGTCGTGTTGATCCATGTCACATACGGTGCAAGAGAGGGGTTTTTTGATTTATTTTTTTACTGGCTTATCTAGGAAGAAAATTGATTCACATCAAGCGTAGAGTTTTTTAAATGGTGAAAATTTGCACAGTTCAAAGCTTGTACCGCATTTAAAAAAGACAAGGATTGCTTTTTTAAGTCAAAAAAAGCATTTGACTTCATCTCCATTCGATCAATTTTGAAACGCCATCTCTCAACTTTAGAAAGTGATTCACCATGTTCACCTTTGCACAAAGCGTTCGTCGACTCAGTATTGGAATGCTGAGTGTTTTAATCCTTTGCCTTTCCTATCCCGTGTTTGCACAAAACAGAGCGTCCCCAGACCTGGCCTTGCAAGACGGGTCCCATCAATTCATTGTCAAAATCACGCAAGATCGCGTTGAAAGTTTGAAGAAAAAACTCAATCTTCAACCTGATCAAATGGGGGGGTGGAATCTGTGGTCTTCAGTCTTGCTACTCGATGTCAAAAAGCAGCGGATTGAAGACGTGAAGTCATTTGAAAGCTTGCGAGAACCTCAGTCTGACCTCGCCACGACCAATCAAAAGATTCTGCAACAAGAAAAGAGGCTGCAGTTTCACATTGATCGCATGCAAACTCAATTGAAACGCATTGAAGTGGCGAGACTCAACACCGATACTTTTTATCAGACGCTCAGCAAGGACCAGCAAACCATCTTTGATTTGTTTTGGGCGGGGCAGATCGTGAGTCAAAACAGCGTCAATTTGATTTATTGAATTCAACCCAACAAAAGGAGTGATGGAATGAATATTCATCAAATGATGGTTTTATCCTTGGCCTTGTCGTGCAGTTTGTTAACGCCATTGGCTTACGCTGCTCACAGTGGCGCAGGCGGCACTGTTCACCCGGGTGCGACTGCCGCCCCTCGGGGCGCAAGTGCAGGGGCGCCCTTCAAAGGAGGGGGCGGGGGAGGCGCTCGCTACTACGGTGGGGTTGGCGGTGGGGGCGGTATTGGCCTCGGGTTGGGGCTTGGGCTTTTCACCGGGGCATTGATTGGCTCAGAGATCGTGGCGCCATCCTATCCCTATTATTATCCCGTTGAGGTGCAACCCCCGATTGTTTACAGCCAGCCTTTGGTTCAAATGCCACCACAAAGCTCGTCCATTCAAGCGGCAAATCCAACGCAAGGGATTTGGTACTTTTGTGAAACCACCCAAAGCTACTATCCTTATGTGGGGTCTTGCAGTGTGCCTTGGCGCATGGTGCCTGCTCTACCGCCAGCACCCATGCCAAGTGTTGCGACTCCACAGTGAGTCGGACTCGCCTGACTCGCCTAGTTGCTTCTTGACGACAAAGGGCCAAGCCACTGAGGCGGGCCTGGGTGCTCATCCATCAGGCTGGATCGAAAGATTAAAAGTGGTGGACTTTAAAGGTCATGATTATTTCTAGCCATGTTTTGGGCTGATATTGACCCGTCAATGAAAAGGGATGGTTCCATCCAAGTCCCGTCAATCTTCGAGCCTTTGAAGAAAGGGCTATTACCTATTTTTTTTGAGTCAGGGCGTGATCATAATGAGCGTTTGATTTGATGCCTGGCTTGAACTTGTGTTGGGCGCAACTGGGCACGGCGGTGTGAAATTGGCTCAAGCTTCATGGTTTGTTATTCTTCTGTGTTGATCCGCAATTTTTGATTCATTTTTTAAACCCATTTCTATCGCCATGACTAAGCGGCAGGCGTGATCCTTGGGTGCGCCTGATTGTCAAAAAAAGGAGTTCAAGATGACCGAGAGTGAAGGCTTTGTTTTGATGGGTTTTTTGCGTGAATTGATCCAAACACGGATCAAAAGCAAAGACATGATGGCCCATAAATTGATTGATCAACAAATTGACGCTCAACCGGACTCTATCTATTTGCTCGTTCAAAGAGGTATTTTTTTGGAGATGGCTTTGCAAGACGCCAACGCCAAACTCGAGAACTTAAAAGCACAGTTCAATATTGCCGATGAGGGTGAAATTTTCAACCCCCAGTATCTTGGCGTTCACTACAAGAACTGGGGCGCCAATCTGGAGGATCCATCGGATAGGCCTACCTTTTTGGCAAGCAAGGAGGACTCTTCTCAAATGACTTTAGAGGACAGGGCAGTCAAATTTTTGAGCAAAAATTCCTCGAAAATCTGGCTTCTTATTGCTCTAATTTGGGTTGTCACACTTTATATCAAACCTTGGTGAACGGTTTTGAGGTTCTCGCGTGAGATCCAAGCGGCGCAATTTGCTGCGATGCTTATAAATTGATTTTTCACTCCATGTGACTTGTTTACTCCCGTTGCACTAGACCGAATGGAATATAGCGTTGGCCTGGTCTTTGATGAGGTCTTGAATCAGTTTTCGCGCGATGGTGCGTTGTTGTTTGGGGTTACTGGTAATGGCGATGAAGCGCGAGAGTTCGGGGTCACGGATTCGGCTGGCTTGAAGTGTTTGTGCGGCAAGTTCGGTTTGAATGGCGAGTGGGCCCAGGATCGTGTGTACCGTTTTGTCCAAGGTGCTTGTCTGATGAATCAGGGCTTTTTGCAAGTCCAAAGAGTCGGTTTGTTCAATCACATCGAGTTTGAATCCCTTTTGCAGGGCCACGCCATCAAGGTGATTGCGCCACAGGCTTGGCCGACAAGGTAAGATTAAATGAAGCTGAGCAAGATCAGAGAAGTCGACGGTTTTGGCTTTGGTCACGCGGTCTTTTGGCGAGCCCACCAAAAAAGAATCGGCTCTCAATAGAACCTCATCGCTTTCTTGAATTTGTTGGCTGTTGATATAACGAATGGCCAAATCAAAATTGCCGTTTTTGATTCGCTCATCCATTTGGCTGTCCAGGGCTTCTTGGACGACCAATTTAACGGCAGGATAGAGGTTTTTGGCTTTTTGAATGACGGGCAGCAAGATCGGCAAAACTGCCGAAGGCATGCTGGCGATTCGGACCTCACCAATGGGCGTGCCTGCACTCGAGCGAATGTCATGCTCGAGTTGTTCGCTTTGGTGGATCAGGTCTTTTACCCTGGGATAGCACCAAAGTCCGAGCTCAGTGAGTGTGAGGCCTCTACCATGTCGCTTGAAGAGCTTGCCGCCACACAGATTTTCAAGCTCGGCCAATTGCCGGCTCAATTGCGGTTGAGCGGTGTCTGAGGCGTTGCAGAGTTTGCTCAGACTCCCCATTTCCACCAAGTTCAAAAATAGACGCCAAAGGCTGGGTTTGATGTGCAGGGTATTGATCATGGTAAATAAATGAAAAAAGGTGGCGATCAAAGGTGTTGGTCAATGTATGCTAAAAATGATATATCTGATGTGTCTGACTTGTCATTGACATCATACCTCTGGATTATTTAAGATCCATCACGCGCGGCGTCGGGGATTCAAAGACTGTTGATGCTCGGATTTTTTTGGCGACCCCTGCGTGGTTATTTCTATTTTTCCGATTGATCCAATATGAAACCCATTCCCCAAGCTCCTTACCGTGTCGCAGCCGACATTGGTGGCACCTTCACCGATGTGGCGGTTTTTGACGCGAGTCGCTCTCAACTGATCCTGGGTAAAACCTTGACCACCCCAAAGCGGTTGGTGGATGGGATTTTGACGGGTTTGGGTAAAACAGATATTTCACTCAATGACGCCCATTTGTTTTTACACGGCTCGACGGTGGCCATCAACACCATGCTCGAGCGAAGTGGCGCCAAAACTGCATTGCTCACCACCCAAGGCTTTCGCGACATCTATGAGATTGGTCGCATCAATCGGCCCGACTCCTTCAATTTGCGCCATCAAAAGCATGAGCCCTTGGTGCCGAGAAATTTGAGATTTGAAGTGGGAGAAAGACTTCTGGCCACGGGTGAGGTGCTCAAAGCCATGAAGCTCACGGATCTCGATGCCATGATCGAGGCCTTGAAAGCTCAAAAGATCGAGTCCTTGGCCATTTTGTTTCTTCACGCCTACCGCAACCCCAGCCACGAAAGACAAGCGCGCGACTACATTCAAAAGAAGTTGCCCACTCTCTTCATCTCGATCTCCTCAGACATCTCCAAAGAGTACCGGGAGTTTGAGCGCACATCGACCGTGGCCGCCAACGCCTACATCGGCCCGCGTGTGAACAAGTATTTGGGTGAGATTGAAAATGAACTCAAACAAGTCTCATTCAATGGAAAATTTCTGGTGGTGCAGTCCACCGGTGGTCTCTACTCCTTGACCGAGGCCCGTGAGGATTGTGTTCGCATGATGGAGTCGGGCCCAGCGGCAGGTGTCATCGGCACCGAGGCTTTGTGCAAGTCTCTCGGCATTGACAACGCCATTGCCTTTGACATGGGCGGCACGACCGCGAAAGCTGGGGTGATCCGAAACCAAGAAGCTTTGGTCGCCAACAGTGTCATCATTGGTGGCTATTTGCGTGGCTTGCCACTTTTAACCCCGATGATTGATATCCATGAGGTGGGCACCGGTGGGGGGAGCATTGCCCACTTGAGCTCGAGTGGTGCCCTGCGCGTGGGACCGCAAAGTGCGGGTGCTTTTCCGGGGCCCGCTTGCTATGGGCTTGGTGGCACCGAGCCCACTGTGACGGATGCCAATGTGGTCTTGGGGCGGCTCGACCCTAATCATTTCTTGGGTGGCGAGATGGTCCTCGACAAGCAAGCTGCCATCCAAGCCATGAAGCTCAAGATCGCCGATCCCTTGGGGCTCACGGTCGCGCAAGCGGCCTTGGGTATTTTGAGAATCGCCGCAGCATCCATGTCCCACGCTGTGAAGGGGGTCACCACCGACCGAGGACTCGACCCAGGAGCATTTCCCAATTTATTTGCCTACGGGGGAGCCGGGCCTTTGCATGCAGTGATGGTGGCCAAGGAGCTCAATTTGTCCAAGGTCATCATTCCCAGAGCACCGGGTCACTTCTCCGCTTTTGGGATGCTGTTGGCCGATTTCAGAAAAGATATGGTGCTCTCCAAGTTCACGCCTCTCTCAGGCACCAGCATGGTCGTGCTCAATGCCTGGTTCCAAGACATTGAAGAGCTCTCGCTCAAATCTTTGAATTCAATTAATCTTGCGACCCGCAAAATCCACTGCAAACGGTTTTTAGACATGCGCTATGTGGGCCAAGAACATGCGGTGACGGTGGAGATTCCCGCTAAAGTGTTCAAAGGCCAATCTCTAGCCGCACTCAAAGCCGTCTTTGATGCGGTTCATCTTGAGCGCTATGGACGTGGCTCACCCCAGGAGCCTTGTGAAATTGTGAGTTTGCGAAGTGCTCTGGTGGGGGAGCTTAAAAAACCTGCGCTCGAAAGCATTGCGATGGGCTCGAGGACCCCGCCCAAAGCGGCCAATCTTGGCGTGCGATCGGTGATGTTTGAAGGCTCAAAAGCGCACACCACACCGATTTTTCAGCGAGAGGCACTCAAAGCCAACAACACGATCAAAGGCCCAGCCTTGATCGTCGAGCATGCCTCGACCACAGTGGTCTATCCCGGTGACACGGTCAAAGTCGACGCCCAGGGCAACTTGCACATCCAAATTTCTTTGTGAGCTCGAACATGAAAACACCCAACCCAAAGACCACCACTCGCTCCAAGTCAATCAGGAGCACAAACACCGCAGCTGCGCGGACCCCAAAACCGTTCAAGCGATCATTGCGGCACAGCCAAGCCGACCCGATTTCTGTGGAGCTCATTCGCAACAGCCTAGTGGCCGCCACCGAGGAGATGAAATCGGTCTTGATGCGAACCTCGTACAACATGATCATTTATGAGGCGCTCGATTTCACGGTGGGCCTCTTTGATCGCCACGGTCAAACGCTCTCCATTGGACTGGGCTTGCCGATGTTCATTCGCGGTATGAGCGATGTGGTCAAAGCCAAATTGGCATTTTGGGGGGAAGAGGGTATTGAGCCCGGCGATATTTTGCTCACCAACGATGCGTACACCACGGGTGCGCATTTGAACCACTTGACGTTTTCAATTCCCGTTTTTAATGAAGGAGCCATTGTGGCTTTTGCCACTTGCATGGCTCACTGGCAAGACATTGGGGGTGTCCTCAATGGCGTGACGACCGACATCTATGCAGAAGGTCTACAAATCCCCTTTGTGAAATACCACCAAGCGGGGGTCTTGAATGATGAGATCAAAGAATTCATCCTCATGAATGTTAGACGGCGCGATCGCGCCGTGGGAGACCTTGAGGCGCAACTCTCTGCATGTTGGGTGGGCGTCAAGCACCTGCAAAGCATGCTCAAGCGCTTTGGCGTGGGCCAGTGGCAGCAGTGCATCCAGCAAATCATGCACAACACCGAGTTTGAAGCCCGCGCCGCCGTCAAAACCATGCCCGATGGTGTCTATGAGGCAGAGTCCTTTATGGACGACGATGCGGTGGATTTGGATCAGCCAGTGCCCATTCGCGTCAAAGTCACGGTCAAGGGTGATGAGATGACGGTGGACTTGAGTCAGATGAGCCCGCAAGTGCGGGGTTTTTTCAACTCGGGTGCTGGGGTGGCTTGCGCCCAAGTGGCCTTCAAGTGCTTAACATTGTCGCAAGACTTGCCTGTCAATGACGGGAATTTTAAACCCCTCAAAGTGATACTTCCCAAGGGCACCGTGGTGAGCGCCGTGCACCCCGCCCCCATGCGGGTGTGGATGACCTATCCCATGACGGTGATCGATACGATCTTCAAGGCCATGGCCCAAGCCATTCCCGAGCGGGTGATCGCCGGTCATCACGCTGACCTCGTTATTGCCAACGTCAATGGTATCCACCCCATCGACGGCAAGCTCTGGCTCTACACTGGCGGCCTCATCGGTGGGGGATGGGGTGCTAAGCACGACCAAGACGGGGTCAATGTCACAGTGTGCATGAACGATGGCGACACCCACAATGGACCGAGTGAGCAAGTTGAGAACAAATATCCCTTGGTGGTGGAGTACTACCGCATCCGCCAAGACTCTGGCGGCGCAGGTGAGTTTAGAGGCGGACTGGGTGCCGAAGCCGAAGTGCGTGCCTTGACCGGGGTCAATTGTCAAACCCGCATCGACCGCGTCAACAACACACCCTGGGGTTTGAAGGGTGGCCAAAACGCCTTGGGCAATGAGGTGGGGGTGCGCAGTCGCGAAGGTGACTTGAAACTCTACAAAACAGGTAAAGTCAATGTGAGACTCCAAGCGGGCGAGGCCTATGTCATTCACTCTGGTGGCGGGGGTGGGTTTGGGGACCCCAAAAAACGCAAGCGCGCGGCCATTCTCAAAGACATCGAGTTGGGCTATGTGAGTCTTCAAAAAGCCCAAGCCGATTACCATCTGCTCTTGAGCGATGAAGAAACAAATGTCTTGAACCCCAACGCTCAAAAAGCAAAGGTCTGACATGAAACCATTCTCTTTAAGCGCCAGTTTGAACCCCAGGACTCGCCGCTCTTTGAAGTCCTTGGTGAGCACCGCGTCAACCCAAAAAATCAGGTTCTCGGACCCAATGCGTGGCAAGGCAAACTCGGGTGAGCCTTTGGTCTCGCGCGTGGGTCACCAAGGCCGAGCCTTGCGCCTGTTTGGCAAGTGGCGACGGGTGAGCCGCTCGGGTATTCCCGCTTTGAATAATTGTCAATGTGGCTACGATGATGGGGTTGACACCCAAGACCTCGAGCCTTTGATGTTGGAGTTCTTGAGCAACAAGTTCTCCCATTCAAGCGCCATTCGTGATTTCCTAAGGCGCTATCAAATGAAGGATAAACGGTTTCGAAGTGTTGTCAGTCTTTTGCTTGATGATTTGGTGCATGACACGGTGAAGCTTTCTGATTCCGAGTTGGCGATGGTCTTGGACGCCATGGAGATCAGTATCCAATCTTTAGAAGAAATGAGTGCATTTTGAGATTGAAATTTTGGAAAACAACTTATTTGAAGGCAGCCATCTTGGGTTTTGGATTGGGTTTTGAGCTGGGTCAAGCCAGTGCGCAAGACTTGGGCAAATACCCCGAGCAGCCCATCCGACTGATCGTGCCCTTCGCGCCAGGTGGTGGGGTTGACACGGCTGCTCGTTTGGTGGCCAAGCAAATGCAAGGCAAACTGGGGGTTACCATCGTGGTCGACAACCGCGCTGGGGGCAACGGCACCATCGGCAGCAAAGTCGTGCAAAGTGCCAATCCCGATGGCTACACCTTGCTGTTTTCTGCGGCGACGCACATTTTGGCCAAAGAAGTCATGAGCACCGTGCCCTATGACCCCATCGCCGATTTTTTGCCAGTGGCCAGGGTGGGAGAAGCCGCGCTCTTGATGGTGATTTCACCCAATTTAAAAGAAAAAAAATTAAGCGAAGTCATCCTCTCGGCCAAGACGCATCCGGAGGAATGGAATGTGGCCATCCCTGCCATGGGAGCACCAAGCCATGTGGCAACCCTTTTCATGGCCAAAAAATCCAATCTGACGTTCTCCTTGGTGCCCTACAAGGGGACCGCCCCAGCGCTGGTGGATGTGGCGGGTGGGCATGCACAGATTTTGCTCGACTCCATCATTTCTTTGATGCCCATGGCCAAGAC
>TBL_comb47_HYPODRAFT_10004008_pt1 | contig 17113 bp, 18 predicted proteins | sample TroBogypolimnion_40_FD_10682 | JGI IMG/M metagenome (IMG submission 10682)
AAGGCCGCTCGATGGCTTCTTCTTCCGCGCCGAAAGTTTCTTCAATGTCGCCACCGAGATTGAGAAGCTGGACGCCGAGCCGGGTGCCGGTCCTCCGATCGGCCCGTCTTACAGCGAGCACTCGCTGCACGAACAATCCCATGGCGAATCCTTCCTTGCGCTTGTATTGAACCGCTTCCATGGCAACGGCCTCTATCTGTTGGACGAACCCGAGGCCGCGCTTTCGCCCAAACGCCAGCTTGCGGTCATCACGCGCATCCACGACCTGGTGCAGGAGAACTCGCAGTTCATCATCGCCACCCATTCCCCGATCCTGATGGCCTATCCGGACGCGCTCATCTATCAATTCTCCTGCGACGGCATCGAACGCATCGCCTACGAGGAGACCGAGCATTACCGCATCACCCGCGATTTCCTCACCAATCCGCAGCGAATGCTCAAGATCCTGTTCGAGCGCTAGGGTGGAGGGCTCGCAACGACATTTGCCAAGTGTCGTGACTTTGGCAAGTCCCGTTCGCAAGTCCCGTTCCCAAGTCCTTTGACCAAACATAAAATGCAATTGGCAAATGGGCGTCCGGATGTCAAGTAAGGCTGCATGACCATCGGGTGGCTGCGGCTTAAATGCAGGTTATCGCGGATTGCCTACAGTTCGAGCTTGGCGAGCAACTCCTCGATGCTGAGCTTGTGATGGGCGGCCACCGGTTTCAATACCCCACCCAGCAGGGTGCCGGGTTTCAGCGGGCGCTGATTTGGAACCGTGACGTGGTGTGTTCCTCCCACGAGGGTCGTTAGACGGATGTGAGAACCCTCTTGCCGCACACGCTCATAGCCGAGCACTCGCAAGACGCGAATCAAATCCGACGCGCTAATGTTGCGTGGGATTCTCACACCGCCAGCGCCTCTTCGCGCACGAAATGCAAGCGGATGATCTGGGGCATCGAACCGGGTTCCGCATCGCCAAAATGACAATGGACGGCATCGCGCACCATCGCCCGCAGTTCCTCGACGGTATCGCCCTGCGTGGCGATGGCATGGCCAAGGGCGATGGCGACAAAGCCGCCGTCGATCTCGTCCTCACGCACCTCAAAGATAACCTCACTCACGAGCGGAGCCTCGCACAAGGGGCGCATGCGGGCAAGGCATATTTTTGAGTGAGCGCATGGAACGACACTTGCCAAGTGTCGTGTCGTGCGCATCGCCGTCACCCGGCACTTTGGCAAGTCCCGTTCCCAAGTCCCGCTCCCTGCGGATCAGTCGAAGAAGCAGTCCACCAGCGAGCCGAGCGCCGCCGCCCACCGGGTGAGCTTGCTCGGGGGATCATCGGCCAGGCCCCAGGCGCCGGTTGTCGGCGACTCGGTCGAGCCCTCCATCCGGTGGCGTGACGTTGCGGCCGAGCTGCCATACAACTGCTGCGCGCGTTCGGCCTCATGTTGCTGATAGATCAACTTGCCGCCGGCGCGCCACCATTCGGTGAGCCGCCGCAATTCGCTGCCCTCCATCCACACGCCATGGGTGCCGCAGCAATCGAGGATGACGCCGCTGTGGCCGCCGAAGTTGAGCCGGCTCATGCGTTCGGCGCACATCGGACATTTCCGATAGACGATTTCGGAGTCGTGGCCGAGGTCCGCGGCAAGCTGGTTGAGTTGCGGCTGATCGAGCCAGACCAAGGGATTGATCTGCGCCTCCAACAGGGCTTCCAATTCGCCGGGATTGAAGAACATGCCGAGGCAGGTGTTGCAGCGCTCGATGCGCAGCTTCGGCTCGATGTCGATCTCGATGACCCGCAGCGGGGTCGTGCAGACCGGACACGGCAGGTTCTCATCCTCGCCGAGGTCATGGAAATTCATTTGGCGCAAGTCGATGTCCTGGCGCACGCCGCAGTAGGGGCAAAACGTCATCTGGCCGTCGAGGCGGCCGCCGCAGTTGGCACATTTCATGGTGAGAGGGGAATGCGGCGGCGATGGTGGAGTAAGCAACGACACTTGCCAAGTGTCGTGTCATTGGCTGTGGAATTATACGGGACTTTGGCAAGTCGCGTTCCCAAGTCCCGTTTCCTACTGGTGCGGCAAGGCGGGCACTGCGATGACTTCCAGAGCCTCCACTCCACCTGTTACGGCGACGGCGGGAATGCGTTTGTCGAACGTCGCCAAGCGGGTACCGTTGGCTACCGCCAGGGCGAGCAAATACAGATCGGAGATCCGCGATGGGGTTAGCAGATCCGGGCGCGACAGCACATCGTCTGCAAGCAGCGATACCACCTGAGAACAACATTCCGCATGCACTTGGCGGATGTAACACTGGAGGACCTCCCTGACCCGTTTGCTGGTGCCCAGACAGTTCGGGTATTGCGACTGACTGGCCACCCGAATCACCCCATTCTCGACGTGCGAGCATGTCAGCAATCGCATCGGCGACCGGCGTGCATACCACTGGTGCGCTGCCTCGTGGTGGATGTGCATCGGGTCCAACAATGCCAGCAATGCGTTCACATCAAGCAGGAAGGAGTTCATGGCACTTCGTCGAGCAATTCGGCCACGACCTCAGGTGTGACCGTGCGTGCACCCTCGGACACCGGAAACAGCGGTATGCCGTTGCGGTGGCTCGGTGCCGCCGGGGGCGGTTCCACCGCACGCCGGATCAACCCGGAAACCACCTCACCTAGCGACCGTCGCTGCCGCGCCGCCAGCGCTCGCGCCATCTCCAACACGTCGTCGTCCAAGCTCAAGGTGGTTCGCATGATGCGTAGCATCGCGCATCACGCATCAACGGTCAAGCGAAAATTGCACCGGCAGCCCTTTCATGTGCAGCCTTTGTCCGACCCTAGGCTTTGGCAGCGGCGAAGCGTTCAGAGACGGCGGGCCAATTGACGATATTCCACCAGGCGGCGATGTATTCGGGCCGACGATTCTGATAGTGCAGGTAATAGGCGTGCTCCCACACGTCGAGGCCGAGCAGTGGGGTGCCGAGGTCCGTAGCGGGTACGATGCCTTGCATCAACGGGTTGTCCTGGTTGGGGGTGCTGGTGATTTTGAGCTTGCCGTCTTGCGCGATGAGCCAGGCCCAACCGGAGCCGAAGCGCTTGGTAGCGGCTTCAGCGAAGGATTTCTTGAATGCGTCGAGCGAGCCGAAGGCGGCATCGAGGGCGGTGGCGAGTGCGGCGGACGGTTTGCCGGAGGATTTTGCCGGGGCGAGGGTTTTCCAGAAAAAGTCGTGGTTCCAGTGACCGCCACCGTTGTTGCGCAACGTCATGCGCAGGGCTTCGTCGGGCACGGTGGGAAGACCGGCCACGAGTTTATCGAGTGACTGTTTGGCCAGATCCGGCGCGGTGGCGAGGGCGGTGTTGAGATTGGCGATGTAGGCGGCGTGGTGTTTGTCGTGATGGATTTCCATCGTGAGCTTGTCGATGTGCGGCTCCAGGGCGTCATACGCGTAGGGCAGCGCGGGCAGCACGTAGGGTCCGGCGGCGGGAGGGGTGGCGGCAGCGGCGCGGGCCGGGTTGGGCAGCAAGGCCGCGGAGGCGGCGAGGGTGCCGAGCTTGACGAAATGGCGACGGTTGATGGTGGGTGAAGGCTTCATAGCGTGCATTTCTAGCACAGAATGAAGGCCAAATCAAATGGATGTCCGCGATTCATGCTCTGAAGAGTGTTCGGCAGGATGCCGAACACAGCCGGCGGGACGCCGGCGCTCCCCGCCGTTAGAGGCGCAGGAAGTTTTTTAACAATCTCTTGCCGTCCTGGGTGAGGATCGACTCGGGATGGAACTGCACGCCATGAACCGGATAGATCTTGTGGCACAGGCCCATGATTTCGCCCTCTTGGGTCCAGGCGGTGACTTCGAGGCAGTCGGGCACGGTTTCGCGTTTGACGATGAGGGAATGATAGCGGGTGGCCTCAAACGGACTGGGCATCCCGCCAAAAATACTCTTGCCCGAGTGATGGATCGGCGAGGTCTTGCCATGCATCAGGCGATCCGCCCGCACCACATCGCCACCATAAACTTGTCCGATGGATTGATGGCCGAGGCACACCCCGAGAATCGGCGTGGTGGCACCCAGCTCGCGGATCAGCTCGCAGGAAATGCCCGCCTCGGTCGGGGTGCACGGGCCGGGGGAGATGCAGATACGCGTCGGCTTGAGCGCCTTGACGTCCTCCACCGTGAGTGCGTCATTGCGGAAAATCGCCATCTCCTCCCCCAGTTCGCCAAAGTATTGCACGAGGTTGTAGGTGAACGAATCGTAGTTGTCGATGATGAGGAGCATGGGGGCGGTTATCTGTTATCTGTTATCGGTTATCAGGGGGAAAGAGGATCCGACCGATCCGTCGGATTTCTTCTGTCTATTCTTCCAGTGTTCGAGCCAGGGCGATGGCGCGGAGCATGCCTTTGGCTTTGTTGACCGTTTCGTTGTATTCGTAGGTGGGATCGGAGTCGGCGACTACGCCGGCGCCGGCCTGGACGTATGCCTTGCCGCCCTTGAGCAGGCAGGTGCGCAGGGTGATGCAGGAATCGTGCGAGCCATCGAAACCGAAATAGCCGACCGCCCCGGCGTATGCGCAACGTTTGTGTTTTTCCAGCGAGTTGATGATTTGCATGGCGCGGATTTTCGGTGCGCCGCTGACGGTGCCGGCGGGAAAGGTGGCCCGCAGGACATCATAAGCGCTGTGCGCCGGATCCAGCTCGCCGGTGACGTTGGAAACAATGTGCATCACATGACTGTAGCGTTCCACCATCATGAAATCATCGACCCGCACCGCACCGTGTTTGGCGATGCGGCCCACGTCGTTGCGCGCGAGGTCCACCAACATCAGATGCTCGGCACGCTCCTTGGGATCGGCTAACAGCTCGGCGGCGAGCGCCTCGTCCTCCTCGGGCGTCTGGCCTCTCCAACGGGTGCCGGCGATCGGCCGGATGTCGATGCGGCCGTGAATGGATCTAACATGCACCTCGGGCGAGCTGCCGACGAGCGCGAAGTCGCCCAGCTCTAGCAGAAACATGTAGGGCGATGGATTGACGAAGCGCAGCGCCCGATACAGATCGACCGGCGACTGCTCGAAGGCCGTCTCGAAGCGCTGGCTCGGCACGAATTGGAAAATGTCCCCGGCCACGATGAATTCCTTGCCCGCACGCACCATCGCCTCGTATTCCTCCTGGCTGGTGTTGCTGTGGGCCGCGACCGGTTCCACCTGCACCAACCCGTTGAGGGCCGGCACGTGCAACGGGCGGTTGAGAATTTCCACCAGCGCGGCGATGCGCCCGCGGGCGGCGGCGTATGCGTGCTCGGGGCTGGCAAACTCGTCGATGAAGGCATTGGCCACCACCTGCAAGCGGCGCAAGCGGTGATCGAACACCAGCATCGTGTCGGCCAACACAAACATCGCGTCCGGAATGCCCAGCGGATCGGGAGGCGGCGGCCCCAGGGTCGGCTCGAACTGGCGCACCGCATCGTAGGCGAGGTAGCCGACCATGCCCCCGGAAAACAACGGCAGCGCACCGTGGGTGACGGGCCGGTAATGGGCCATCTCGCGTTCGAGCGCGCCTAACACATCGTCAGGGGTGGTGAAGCTGCGGGTCGTTGCGCCATCCTCGCGGATGGTGATGTGCTTGTCGCGGGCCTCAAACACCAAGCGCGGGCCACTGCCGACAATCGACCAACGTCCGGCTTTCTCGGTGCTCTCGGCGCTTTCCAACAAAAACGAGTGGCGCGTGTCCCGCAATTTCAGATAGGCGGAAAGCGGCGTCTCGAAGTCGGCCGCGAGCTGGGTATAGACAGGTACGACATTGCCCCGCCCTGCCAGGGCAACAAAGGCTTCCAAGGATGGTTCGACGGGAATGAAATTCACAACGCGGCAAGCATGCCCCGGATTGGCCCAAGGGCAAGCCCGGAGAGTGCGCAGCCGCCGGGAAAGCGTTCACCAGACCCGGTTGACCCCGTAGGCCTCGAAAACCGCATCGGAACTGACAATGGACAATCCTTCGATTTGGCACTGGGCCACCAGCATTCGGTCAAACGGGTCCTTGTGGTGAAATGGCAAATCCTGAATACGTCGGCAATGCTCCGCTTCGATGGTGAGCAGCACGATCCCCTGTAGCTTCAATCCCTCGGGAATGCACCGCTGCCAATCATTGGGCAACTTGAAATCGGCATAGCCGCCGACACTCATCTTGAGGCCAATCTCCCACAAACTCACGGTTGAAAAGGCCAAGTGCGCCGCCTCATCAAGGAGCACCTCGCGGGCAGTCCTCGGCAACCGCCTCGGCAGGAAGGCGAACCAAAGAATCGTCATCGTGTCCAGCAGGTAGCTACGCCCCTTGTTCATGATCTTGATTTGTCAAATGGTCAGGGTGCAACGGGTCGGCCGCGGCAAAACGGTAAAAATCCTCCGCGATTTGCGCTTCGAGCACGGGATCGAAAAACCCTTCGAGCTGCACTTCTTGTGACGCGAGGAATCCCAGCACTCGCTGCGGTGTTTCCGGTTTCTCCGCCACAATGCGGACCACCCGTTTGTCGCGCCGGGCGATGATGACTTCCTCGCCGCGTTCCGCTGCCGCAATCAGTTTCGAAAGCTGCGTCTTCGCTTGATGAATGGTGAATTGCATAACAGACGCAACTTAGTCAACTCGACTAAGTTTGTCAAATGTCAAAAACATCCGACTTGACAGGCTTACCTTCCAGCATTACCCAGCATGGATGATTGCCACCCTTACCAGCAAAGGTCAAATCACGATTCCCCTGCCGCTGCGCAAGCGGCTCAACCTCAAGGCGGGCGACCAGCTCGAGTTTGATGAAACCGCGCCGGTTCTCACCGCTCGCCGGGTGGTCAGTCGCGCCGAATGGGCCGCCACGGTGGCGGCTTGGCAGGCATCCGCTGCCACCGTGCTGAGGGGGCATCCATGGGAGCACCAAAGCGCTGCGGCCATCGTGGATGATTTGCGGGGCGGACCGGCGGAAACCCTTCCCTCGCAGCCATGATTACAGCCATTGATTCCTCGGTCTTGTGGGCCATCATCAAGCAAGAGGCTAACCACGAAGACTGGCTCGAAGCTCTGCTTCGTGCTGCCCGTGACGGCCCGCTCATCATCTGCCCGGTCGCCTTTGCGGAACTGGCGCCCTCCGCTGCAAACGCGGCGGAGCTAGGAGAGTTCCTAGCGCGCTTGTCAATTAGCTACTCACCCATCACGCCGGAAGCCGCGCACCTAGCCGGGCTCACCTTCAAACACTACCGCCAGACCGGAGGTCCGCGCCAGCACCTGGTGCCCGACTTCCTCATCGCTGCCCATGCCCAAGTCCAAGCCAACCGAATTGCCGCCATTGATCGCGGGTACCTGCGCCAGTGGTTCGCCGATCTGGCGTTGCTCGTGCCTTAGGCGCATTACCGCCCCAGGGTCACGACCACCTTGTCCTTGTGGATGGTGATATCCTTGAGCAACAGCTTGGCCAGATTGGTCGGGGTGTCTTTATTGGTTAGTTTGTAGATTGGGACGGCATCGACGTATTCACTGGCGATGAGGTTGAAGCCCTCGCGCAAGGTCTCGCGATAGGCCTCGGGAATCTTGGGGATATCAAGGGATTTCAATTCGGGCTGCTCCAGGTAAAACCGATAGTCCGCCGGATCGTAGCCGACCCGGGTGATGAGCGAGGCGCTGCCCTTGTAGGATTTCTCCAAGCCGGTGATGCCCACGCTCATCTGCACGTCGATACTCACAAACACCCTGTCTTGATCCGGTAACAAGACCGCGCGCGGATTCAAGTAACGCACCCTGACGATTTTCAGATAGGTCGTGTCCTTGGGGAATTTCCGGGCCAGCGCCGCGTCGATCATTCCTTGGGTAATGTTGACTTTGACCGTCCGATTCAACAGATCGCGCAGCACAAAGCCCGCAGCGCCCGCGGCGAACAGCAGCAACACGACGATGACAATGCGTTTGCTCATGATATCAGTGGGACGGGACCTCAGGCGAGCATGCTGGCGACGAGCGTTTCGAGTTTGACGACGTCCGCGGCGAAGTTGCGGATCCCCTGCGCGGTCTTTTCGGTGGCCATGGCATCCTCGTTGAGCGCATAGCGAAACGCCTTTTCATCCAGATGCAGCCGCTCGCACTCGCTCTGCGCCGCGGCGGCCGGGGTGAGTTGGGCGGTGACCGGCTCGTCGCAGGCCTGGAGCTCGCCTAACAGCGCGGGGCTGATCGTCAACAGATCGCAGCCGGCGAGGGCGAGGATTTCGCCCTTGTTGCGGAACGACGCGCCCATCACCTCGGTGCGGTAGCCGAACTTCNTGTAGTAGTTGTAGATCGCGCGCACGGATTGCACGCCCGGGTCGTCGGCACCCTGATAGTCCTTGCCGGTGGCGGCCTTGTGCCAATCGAGGATGCGCCCGACAAACGGCGAGATGAGTTGCACCCCGGCCTCGGCGCAAGCCACCGCCTGGGCAAATGAAAACAACAGGGTCAGGTTGCAGTGGATGCCTTCCTTTTCCAATATCTCCGCCGCCTTGATCCCTTCCCAGGTGGACGCGACTTTGATGAGCACCCGTTCGCGGGAGTGCCCGGCGGCTTCGTAGGCGCCAATCAATTGGCGCGCCTTGGCCAGGGTGCCCGCAGTGTCAAACGAGAGCCGCGCATCCACCTCGGTGGAGACCCGGCCGGGGACGATCTTGAGGATTTCCAGCCCGAAGAGCACCAGCACGCGGTCCATGATCGCGGCCGTGAGGGCGGCACCGGACAGCGCGGAGGACTTGAACTCGGTGACCGCCTGTTCGACAAGGTGCCGGTATTGCGGTTTGCCGACGGCCTGGAGAATGAGCGAGGGATTGGTGGTGGCATCCCGCGGCTGATAGGTTTGCATCGACTCGAAGTCGCCGGTATCGGCCACGACGGTGGTCAGGTGCTTGAGTTGGTCAAGTTGGCTCGTGCTCATGGTGCCGCCAATCTAGCACACGCATGCGGAATGGAAAGCCAAAAGCCGGACCGATTGTAGCCGCCTTGTAGCAGCGCTCTGTGCGCGCCGTAGCGAATGTGTTGCGTTTAGATTCGCTGCGACGGTTACAGACCGCCGCTACAAGGCGTGGCACGCGCGGATTGGCCGCCCTTGGGGTCGAAGTCAGGCTTGACAGCCCTGGCCGCACGCCCAAACATACCGAATGCCATCGGCCCGCCTGCACGCATACTCGCCCAAGCATTCCCAATTGCTTGCGTTGGGCTTAATCCTGTTTGTTTCCGGTTTCTGTTCCCTGGTCTATCAGGTCGTGTGGTTGCGCGAATTCCGGCTGATTTTCGGCGGGGCGACACCGGCGGCCTCGGCCGTGCTGGCGGTTTTCATGGCTGGCTTGGGCATCGGCGGTGCGGTGTTGGGGCGGCGCGTGGAGAAGGCGCGCAGTCCAGGCAGGTTCTACGCAGTCATCGAATTGGGGATAGCGGCGACGGCGGCCCTGACCCCCTTCGTGCTGGCGCTGGTGCGCCACCTGTACATCCAAAGCGGCGGCATCCAGGCCATGGGCTTGACGGCGGCCACTCTGGTGCAGATTGGCATGACCGCCCTGGTGCTTGGGCTGCCGTGTTTTCTGATGGGCGGCACCCTGCCCGCCGCGTTGAAATTCGGCCAATCGGATGCCGACGAACGGCGCGCCATGACCGCGGCATTCTATGGGGTGAACGTGGCGGGAGCGGTCAGCGGGGCTTTCATTGCCACCTTCTTCATGTTAGGAGCCGGCGGCAATTTTCTGACCCTGATGACCGCCGCGTTTTTGAATTTGCTCATCGCCCTGCTGGCGTTGGTGTTGCTGAAAACCCCCGCGGATGCCGCGGGCCTGGCGACGGCGGAGCCTGAGGCAAGCCGCGAGATTGAGCCGGCGGCGGATCTAACAGGCCAGGTCGCCGCCACGCCCGCGCGATTCGTTTACCTGGCCGCGTTTGCCAGCGGCTTCGTGTTTTTCCTCATCGAGTTGGTGTGGTTCCGGATGTCCATTCCCCTTTTCGGCGGCTCGGTTTTCAATTTCGGCATCATCCTAGCCGTGGCCTTGGCGGGCATCGGCGCCGGCAGCCTGCTCTACTCGTATGCGTTGCGCCACCTGCGCCCGTCGTTGCTCGGATTCTCCGTGGTTTCCTCGTTGTTTGCCTTTGCCATCATTCTGCCCTTCGCCCTTGGCGATTCGCTGGCTTATGCCAGTGTGCTGCTGAACAATTTCTTTCAAGCGCGCTCGTTCTGGGACTCGGTGTTAGGTTGGTCGATCATCTCGATGGTGATGGTGTTCCCCGCCGCCTTTTTCGCGGGCATCCAATTTCCCCTGCTCATCTCGTTGTTAGGCAAAGGCAATCCCGGCATCGGCGCCCAGCTCGGAAGAACCTACGGCTGGAATACCGCCGGCGCGGTCCTCGGCTCGCTGTTAGGTGGGTTCTGGATGATCCCCGCGCTGTCCCTGCCCGGATGTTGGCGCTTTTGCGGCGCGCTGGCCGTAGGGGTCGCGGTGCTGGCGCTGACCCTGGCGGTGGCACCGCGCGACAGCAGCGCTGGCCGTCGCCTCGCCGCGGGCAGGGTCCTGGCATCGCTGACTCTCGCAAGCGTGACCCTGATCCTCGTCTTTGCCTCAGCCGGGCCATCGGCCTACTGGCAGCATAATCCCATCGGCTATGGCCGCGCCCGCAGTTTCAGCGGGGAGGGCTACTATCTGGTGCGGGATGAAATGCAGCGCAAGAACCGTGAGGTCGTGCGGGCCTACGACGGACGCGAAGCCAGCGTCGCGTTGACCGCAAACCCGGAATACGCCATCCTGACCAACGGCAAAAGCGATAGCGCCGCCCTCACCGACGCGCCTACCACCGTGATGCTCGGATTGACCGGAGCCGCCCTTCATGTCGGCAAGCTTGATCGCGTCGGGGTCGTCGGCATGGGTACCGGGGTGACGGTGGGCTGGCTGACCCAGGTGGCGGAGGTCGGCCACATCGACGTGATGGAATTGGAAAAGTCCACCTGGGAGTTATCTAAATATTTCAAGGCGGTGAATTTTGATGCGCCGAATCATCCCAAAGTCAGTTTGCTGCAGGGCGATGCCAGGGAACTGCTGCTGACGCGCGGCCCGGCCTACAACCTGATTGTTTCTGAGCCATCCAATATCCACCGTGCCGGGGTCGCCAATCTTTACACCCGCGAGTTTTATCAGTCGGCCGCATCCCGCATGACCCCGGACGCGTTGTTTTGCCAATGGGTCCAAGCCTACGAAATCGAACCCGGATCGCTCCATCTGGTGGTCGCCACCTTGCGTTCGGTTTTTCCGAAAGTCGAATTGTGGCAAACCTGTGATTCGGACTTGCTGCTGGTGTGCGCGATGAATCCCGAGCCGTGGGACGGCGCGGCGCTTGCGGCACAACTCCGCAACGAACCGTTTGCCACGGCCCTGAGACGCTACTGGGGCACGGCCACCCTTGAGGGGTTTCTCTCGCACTGCCTTGCCAACCAAGCCCACGCCGAAGCCATGGCCATGGAACTGCCGGTGCTCAACACCGATGCGATGAATATCCTCGAGTTGTCGTTCGGCCAATCGCTGGGCACCAAGAGCGGCGGCGTGCTCCCTGAAATCTGGAACAAGGCCAATGCGTCGCGGACGTGTTTGCCGGCAGTCATGGGGGGCCGTATCGATGGCAAGCAGTGGGCCCGCGAACAACTCTGGCGCCAATTCGTCTTCAACGAGCCCATTTGCCTGCCCGCCTCGCCCGATGCCTCGCGCCCATGGGATGCCGCACTGCTCGCGGAAGAAAAGCAGGTGCAGGCCGTGAAAGCCAACAAGGTCCTGCCGCTCGAACTGGCCTGTGCCGCAACCACCGCCGCCCGCATGATCCGGGTGCACCGTCTCGCCACGGCCGGCGACCCCGCGTTCCCCGAGGCGGTGAAGGCTATCGAAAAAGACTGGCCCACCGAAGCAGTCCTGTTCAGGGGCTTGAACGCGTTCAAATCTAGCGATTTCAGCGCCTCCGCACGCCTCCTCGTTGAAGGCATTCGCATGACTCAGCAAAACCCCTGGGTGCGCTTCTCCATCATGGCGGAAGCTGAGAAGAATCTCACGCTGCTGATTGAACATCACTTCGCAGCCTTCACCGACGATTGCCCCGCATTCTTCGAGGTGCTTTCCAAACCGTCCGCAGGCGGCGAGTTGGGTGATTCGCGCGCGTTCATTCTAACGATACTGGCGCGGCACCTGCCCCTGCCATACAAACTGCGCGCGGTTGACGCGTGGGGCAAATTCTTCCCCTGGAACGACGCGCTGCTGTTGTTCCGGCTCGACGCCTGGCGCGAGGCCCGGCATTCCGGCCTGCCGCTGGCAGAGAAGGAGTTCGGCGATTTCCTCAAGCAAAACAACCTGCGAGAAGAGGACCTGCGCAATGCCGTCCAAGCCAGCGCGGCTGGGGACCCGACACAATCCGGTGATGAGCAGCGGTGAATGTGTGGCCCTTGCGGCGCTTGGCATCCCATCCGCGATTGGATTGGGGTGGCTGTTCTTGCGCACCTTGTCGGATTTTTGGGATGCACTGCTGGAGTTTCTAACATCACTGGCGTTCAGATACTCGATGGGGCTTGACTGGGCGGCGGTTTTCAACTTCGTGCTGTTCATTGCGGCGTGCGTGTTGGTGACAGCCGCGGAGAAGTCACTGATCCAACATTGCTGGCAAATGGCTGTGAAACCATAGTGGGCGACTATTCGAGCACTTGCAGCCGCATGAAGCGCCGCGGATGGCCGCGGGCACGATGGCCATATAGCCCGTGGTCCCCGTTGCAATTGCCGGGCTCAACATTCCTGTGCTTATAGCCAGCCCGGCGAGCATGGAGTTGCTTGAGATATCTTCAATCAGTGGAATCAGTCTTCTCAGTCTTTATCAGTGGTTTCTTCCGCACGAGCTATCCCGCCACTCCAATTTACCCCACCCCAAATTTTCCCAAAGGCGGTGTCCCGGAGTCCTGATGCCTGAGGCGCCGGGCAAGCTTGCTTCGCCAAGGCTACGAAGGCCAAAGATGCCCGGACCAGGGTGGAGCGGGCATGCGGCTCGCCGCCTGGGTGCTACCGGGCTTTTGTCCGCGCCGGGGGGACAGTCTTTTTCCAGACGGATGAAGGTCCGCCTTCAAGGGCTTTGCTGAGGTCCTTCAGGCCTCTGGCGCTCCAGCTCCGGGTCAACTCCAGAGGCTGGCCAGCCGCCTTCATTTGACGAAGGCGTTGCTTTCCCGATTTGAGACGCTACGCCAATGTAGTAGCTTTCGTACGCTGGAGTGTAGTGCAGGCCTCCGGCGTCGTCAAGCTCATCCCGCAAGATCCTCAGCGCAGACTAGACATCCTCGCCTGCGCCGTGACGATTGCAATTCGGCCAATACGGCGAATTGTAGCGGCGCGCTGTGAGCGTCGCAGCGAATGGGGTGCGCTTTAGCAAGCGCAGCGACGGTCACAGACCGCCGCTACAATGCATTTTCATGCGCTCGCGACGGTCACAGACCGCCGCTACAGGGCGTCACGTTGGATTGCGACGGTCACAGACCGCCGCTACAATGCATTTTCATGCGCTCGCGACGGTCACAGACCGCCGCTACAATTCTAGCGGAATTTCACGCCGAGCTGGCTGGTCAGGGCGGCGAGCAGGCGCTGGTGGGCGGCATCGACCTCGTCGGATTTGAGGGTGCGCTCGGCGGCGCGGTAGTGGAAACGATAGGCCACGGATTTGCGATCGGCCGGCAGTTTGACGCCGCTGGCATCGGTGAACACATCGAAGCACTCGGAGGCCACCAGCAAGGGCTCGGCACATTTTTCAATGACCGCTTCAATCTGCGCGTTGGCAGTGGCAAGGGGCAGTTCCATCGCGGCATCGCGCGAGGAGCCGGGGAATTGCGGCAGGTCAACCACGTGATTGATCCCGCCTAGCAGCTTGCGCAGTTTTGCCAGATCCAGCTCTGCCACATAAACCGGCGTGGTGAAGTCCAGGTCGCGCTCGCGGGCGGGCGCGAGCCGGGCGAACACCCCGACCACCTGGGCCTCGACCTTGATATCACAAGCGAGCACAAAGCCCGCGCGCTCCTTGGGCGCAAAGCGAATCTCGCGACCGCCTAACAGGGCTGATAGAATCCCCTTGAGATCATACAAATCGGCGCTGCGCTCGGTCTGCGCCCACCCGAACGGTTCGGTGGGACCGGCTAGAAGAATCGCCAGCGAGTCGCTCTCCTGGTCTTTCGCCTTGCCGCCGCCGGCATTGCGGAACACCCGGCCCATCTCGAAAAACCGCAGCGACTTCACCTGTTGGCTGACGTTCCGAACCGCCGAGGCGAGCAGGCCCGGCACCAGGCTCGGGCGCATCACCGCATGATCCTCGCTGAGCGGCAGCTTCACCCGAATGAGGTCTCCATCCAACAGCGGCCGCGACAATAACGCGTCGCCCACCTGGTGACCGGCGATCAGCTTGATCGTCTGGCATTCGTACAAGCCCAGCGCGGCCAGGCGCCGCCGCAACACCATGTCAGCATCATACGCGGCATCGCTCGCACTGGCCGGGACAAAGGTGCCTAACAAGCGGGACGGCACGTTGTCCAGCCCGTGGACGCGGGCGATTTCCTCCACCAGGTCGATGTGGCGCTGGAGGTCGGCGCGGAATGACGGCACCTCCCAGGTGGCGTCGGCCAGCTTGGTTAGACCGAGGCGCGTGAGGATGGCCTCGGCGTCTGCTAGACTAATTGCGCCGCCCATGAGTTGGTTGAGTTTGGCGGCATCAAGGCCGACCGGGCGGGTGAGTGCGGGCGCCTCGCCGGCCACCAGCGTGGTGGCCTCGGCAGTGCCGCCGGCGGTTTCCACAATGAGCTTCACGGCCAGCGCCGAGGCGACGAGCACGCCCGCTGGATCCACTCCGCGCTCGAAGCGGTACGACGAATCCGACGACAATGCGGTGCGCCGCGAGGTGCGACGGATGCCAGCGGGCGTGAAATACGCCGATTCTAGCAAAATGTCGGTGGTGGCCGCGGTCACGCCGCTGTCGGCGCCGCCCATCACGCCGCCGAGGGCTAGGGCGTGGCCGGCGGCATCGGCGATGAGCAGGTCCTCGCTGGTTAGAACATGTTGGGACTCGTCGAGCGCGAGGAACACCTCGCCCTCTGCGGCGTGGCGCACGACGATGCCGCCGCTGAGTTTGGCCGCGTCGAAAGCATGCAGCGGCTGGCCGAGTTCGTGCAACACATAGTTGGTGACGTCAACGATGTTGTTGATCGGGCGCTGGCCGATCGCCTCCAACCGCTGCTTAAGCCACGCCGGACTGTCTTTCACGGTCACGCCGGTGATGCGCACGGCGGTGTAGAGCGGACAGGCCTCTGGGGCATCAATTTGGATGGACGAGGAGGGCGCGACGCCCACGCTCCTTGAGGGGATTTCAAGCGGCTTGAGGGGGGCCTTGAGCAAGGTGGCCAATTCACGGGCCATGCCGCGGTGGCTCAGCAGGTCCGGGCGGTTGGGGGTGACCTCCAGCTCTAGCAGGACGTCCGAGTCGATCATTTCCTTCAGCGGCTTGCCAACCTCGGAATCCGCCGGGAGAATGAGCAAGCCATCCGCTCCGCCCGGCAAGCCGAGTTCCTGCGCGGAGCAGAGCATGCCACGGGATTCGACCTTGCGCATCACCGTCTCACTGATGGTCATGCCGCCGGGCAGGGTGGTGCCGGGCAGCGCGCAGGGGACCTTGTCGCCCACCTTGTAGTTTTGCGCCCCGCAAACAATCTGGCGCAAGCTGCCCTCGCCGGCGTCCACACGGGTGACCTTGAGGCGGTCCGCATGCGGGTGCTGGACAGCCTCCATTACTTGCGCCACGACGATTTTTTCCGACGTGATGCCTTCGATGACAATGCCTTCGACCTCGACCCCGGCGAAGGTGAACAGGTCGTCGATTTCCTTGATCGCCTTGCCAGTTAGGTCGAGATGGGTGGCCAGCCAGTTGAGTGAGATGTTCATGAGAGAGATAAGGGAAAGATATTCAACCGCAGTTGGACGCAGATAAACGCAGATGGAAGAGGGAATTACGAGACTCGGCACTGCGAACCTAGTGGATCATTCATGTCATGCGAATGGTTCCGGGAGCCGGGTGTTCGGGGGCGATGGCCTAGATTTTGAGGACGGATTTGAGCTGGAAGAGGAAGGTGCCTTCGTCGTCGTTGGAGCCGTCGGAGTCGAGGAGTTTGACGGTTTCCTCCACGACGAACCGGGCGATGGCCGGCTCACCGATGACAGGGACAAGCGCTTCGAGGTAGGCTGTCACCGCGTCAGTGGACCCGGCGACGTCTCTGGCCCGCGCGATGGAGGAACTGAGGTGAAGGTCCGGGCTGAGGTTTTCATTCCAACCTATGTTAGACAGTTCCTGTTGAATCGCCTCTTCTTCCAAGAGCGAAAAGTGTCCGTCGATGCACATCGCGAGCACGAGAATATCGGCGAAGGCTTCACATTGTTGTTGATTGAGCTTCATGGTGTTGGGGTCTGCTTTGGTCAGAGGGGACGGGGGGATCGGGCTATGATTTCACGAGGGTGACGGCCTTGCGGGCGGACGCTTGTGAATTTGAGATTTGAGATTTGAGATTTGAGATTTGAAATGATTCCAAGCATCTGGCAGAGCGAATTACTGATAACTGATAACCTCATCATCTTGCGTCTTGCGTCTTGCGTCTTGCGTCTTGCGTCTTGCGTCTTCAAGTCTTGCGTCTTCAAGCGAACTGCCTGAGAAAGCGCGTGTCATTCTCGATGAGCAGGCGGATGTCCTTGATGCCCCAGCGGATCATGGCGAGGCGGTCGAGGCCCATGCCGAAGGCGAAGCCGGTGGTGGTTTCCGGGTCATACGCTGTGTCCTTGCGCGAGGTGTTGATGGCGTCGAACACGGCGGGATCGACCATGCCGCAGCCGGCGACCTCGATCCAGCGCGGGGCCTGGCCCTTGATCTGGAGTTTCACATCGATCTCGAAGCTCGGCTCGGTGAAGGGGAAGAAGTGCGGGCGGAAGCGCACTTCGGTGCTGGTGCCGAAGAGTTCGCGGAAGAAGTATTCGAGCGTGCCCTTGAGATCGGGCAACGAGACATCAGTGCCGACGGCGAGGCCTTCGAGCTGGTTGAAAACCGATAGATGGGTGGC
>TBL_comb47_HYPODRAFT_10004009_pt1 | contig 17109 bp, 7 predicted proteins | sample TroBogypolimnion_40_FD_10682 | JGI IMG/M metagenome (IMG submission 10682)
AAAAGGAATAAAAAATAAAAAACAAATGTTGTTGATTTTAATATTGTTTTCTATTGTTTTCCGTTTAAATACTTAATTTATTCTTTTACAATTAACAACTTTTTAGATTTTACTTTTTTTACTTTTTTAATCTTTTCTTGTACTTCAATTATAATTTCTTCTTCTGCGTCTACTTCTTCGTCTTCGTCATCACAAGGCTCGCACTGCTTTATTAAAGGATTTTTTATTTGGTTGATTTCTTGTTTTGTTAGTCCTATCAACTTGTAAAAGTCATCTTCTGTAATATCTGAAATCCCTAACTTGCGAATGTCTGGAAGATATTTGAATGCTTCATTATCTAAAAAGTCTTGTCCGTATTTTGTGTAATGCCCTATGATATTGATAATTTTAAAATCCAACATTTTTTTAACAAGTTCTAAATTGTCGCCCAAAATATAAAACTTGTGATTTCCAGTCAAACTTATTTTTCCCTCATCAATAAACGCTCCAGTAAAACTTGCTTTGTTCGCAATAATCAGTTTGCGTTTGTTTGCGTCTGGATGTTGTTCTGTTGCTTTTTTTACAAGAATTCCTTCATTCAATGTATATGTATCTATTGCTAACATATCTTCTAGCTCATATTCACTTGGTATTTTTGCTTTGGTTCCTGATGATTTTATGGTTTTTGTTTTGTAGTCCAATTGTAGATTTCTCGTTTCTATAAATTGAACGAGTTTCCCAAATATACTGTGAAATGCTAATGGAATGGAATATTTTGGATTAAGATATTCGGTTGATGTTGTTGTGAGTTTTTTACTTTGTATCTCACTAATAATATGGGTTTTTTTATTTGTGCTATTTGGTGTATTTTGTAGTATAAATAATGAAATTGGAATTTTACCATTTATGGTTGCTAAACTCTTAATATTATCCCACAATTTCAACCAAACAATATGTTTTTTCAACATCTCGTTATGTAGTGAATGACTGTTTTTTAACCAACTCAATGGATTAATAAATACTAAAAACCCATTTGGTTTCAACCATTCTTTAAAGTTTTTTTCAATAAATTTCGTCCAAATAGTTTCATTTTTATCTCCCAACTGCTTTCCAGTATGAGAACGAATGCCTCCTTTGTTGTATGGCGGATTTCCTAAAACCACATCAAAACTATTTGGTTCAATATTCCATTCTTGTTTCGTATCCAATTCTAAAGTATCTCCTTCATAAAGGTTCATTTTATATTTATTATCCATGTTGAATATTTGATGACTAATAAACACATTTTTCTTGTTTAATTCGCTCATATACAACATATTTTCTATGATGTGTTTCTTGCGGTCTTCTTCAATAGGAAATGCAATCTTCAATCCTTCCATCAATCTCAGATAAACGGCTACTGGAAAATTCCCCATTCCGGATGCCGGGTCAAACCATTTGAAGCTTGGTTCAGTAAATATACTTCTTCCGTGTTCCTTAATATAATGTTTATCTAAATTATCCAACATTTCAAAAATCAAATCCATAGGTGTAAATACTTCGCCGTTTTCTTGTTTTTCCTTTTGTTTCGGCTTCAAACAACTGTCAATTAATTCCAATAATTCTTTTGGATTATCTATTAAACTTTGTAGTGACATCTTAAATTGTATTGCTATATTATATATTATATCGTTCCGTCTAATATATTTTTTAATTATATTTTCAATTATTTTTATAATGTCTGGTTTATTCCACCAAATAAATGACTGATCTTGAAATACTTCTAATAAATTAGGGTTTGATTTAATCACATTTAACATTTCTAAAATGTCTTTATGTTCAGTATTTATTGTTAAAATACAAATTAATGGAATTACAAATGGCAATACATCTTTGGTTAGTGAAATATTTTGGTTGTCCTCTGTTACATCTTCTGACATCCCCTCTTCTTCGCCCTCCACACTTTGCGACACGATTTCCTTCCCATTAGCCAAAGCATCCTCACTATCATCGTCAAACTTAATTTGTAAGTTAATTTTTTCATCTCCAATAGAACTCGTAAAATGTATGTTCACTATTTTTTGGTCTTTTGTATCTAAATTAATAATATATTCTTCAATCCTTTTTAATAATATTTTTAAATTATGGATCGGGTCGCATTTCCAAATTTGTAATAGTTTTTCAACAAGTCTTGTTTTATTTTCTTTTCCTTGAAATAAATCGCTGTCAATATTAATTAAATTGTTTTCTATTAAATAGGTGATTTTTTGTTCTACATTTAAATCTTTTTTATGCACATTATAGTCTAATAAAGTATTAAGAACTCTGGAAATATTTAAATCAACCACAAACCCCATTTTTTTAATTCCATTATTTATTTTATCATTATCGCTATTATTGATACTTTCAGTCATACAACGATACATCATTTGGATAATCTTATCACTTGAAACAATATCATTAAACAGAAATACAATATCAACAAATGGCAATGTAATTCCCAATGTTAATTGATTTCCCGCCAATAAAATTAACCCTTGTTTTTCTGCTAACTTTGCGGCTTCTTCCCAGTTTTTAATTTGAGCTTTAATATCCTTTAATTTATAATCCTTTTTAGAATTCACAATTTGTATATCATAATTTTTTAGAATATTATTTTTCATCATTCTATCTTTTAGATGTTCGCTTACTTTGTTAATTGTCATATTTGCTCCAAAAGGCAAAAACCATAATTGACTTGTAAAGTCGCCATTATTCAATCCGGTTCTACTATTTGCAGCAATAGATGTTCTTTTTATTCTTCCAAATAGTGATTTATCGCCTCCAGGATAATCTTGCATTTTATGGCTTCCAGTAATATATCTCAACATCGTATCAACTTCATCTGGAAAATTGCCGCTTAAAAGAGTTCCATTTGAAAATCCATACGAAGTATCTTTTATACGTGTTTTTATTTCTGAAAATCTGTCTCTATCCATTAAATTTGTAATAATGTGTAAATCCGGCATTTTATCATATACACTCAATAATTGTTCTTTGTTTTGTTCTGTTAAGAATAATAATACATCGGAACCATGTTTCTCTATTAATCCTTGTACACACCGCCTTTTACATAATTGTTCATCTTCAATATCCCAATAAAACTGACATTCTGTAGGAATATTGTAAGCGTGTAACGGTTTTGCATAAGTAGCGGTTAGGAATGTTTTAATGGTTTTTGGTGATGAATATGATTGTAAAATATTTTTAGACATTAAAGTAGTTCCATGAAAATGATTTTCGTCAAATACTATAAAATCTAAATTGAGTTGTTGTATCAGTTCGACCTTTTTTTCAAACACATAATCATCTATTAATTGCTTACTAACAATGATGATGTTGTTAGCTTGTAGAACCATATTTTGTAAGTCACTTCCTTTTTTTATTTCAACAATATTTATGTCAATAAAATCGCTGAACTTATGAAATAAATCGTCTGTAAATTGTGATAATGTTTCTGATGGGGCAGGAGTGATAATCAATGCATTTAATGTTCCATTATGTCTATAATATTTAATAAATAATCCTCCAACACAATAAGTTTTGCCAGATCTAGCCTTTGCTCCTAGTAACAATTCTTTTTCTCCTTCGTTTATTTTTACCATTTGTTTGTAAGTAATTAAATCTTGGTGAAATCGCAGTTGTAGAGGAACCTTCTCATTACAAAATTTAGAATTTATTTCATTAATGCCGATGTCTTGTATTGCGAGTTTTAGACGTTGAAAATATATTTCTAAATCTTCCAGACCTAAAATGTTATCTTTAACTCGTTCCTTGATATTTTGGTTTGTTGAATGACTTGAATTAATTGTATTTAATACCTTTTGTTTGTCATTTACACATAAATAAATATCATATTCTTTATATTTTCCTGGATTTTGACAACTAGTTGCCTTTGAAATAATGTTATCAACATCATATTCTTCAACTGAATGATTATTGTCGTCTTCAAATAACTTGGATGAAATAAATATCCATTTCCCTGTTATTTTATTTTGTAAAGTTATGTCACTTTTGCCTCCTTTTCCTTTGCTGAATACGATCATTTTATGTAAATACATTTCTAAATTGTCTACCTTTTTCAATTCACATGTATTCATATTGCCTTCGTAGTGATCATAAATATCATTTGACAATATAGGACAAAATCCAAATTTTATAATGATATCCCACATTTTTTCAGATATATTTCCACGTTTTGATTGCGTATCTGCCTTCGTTTTACCTTTAATTCCCTGTAAAATTTCATTAAAAGTAGATACATGTTTTATTAGTTCAAACAATTTAAGGCCATTCATCTTTAAAGTAGTGTGTTAGTTTTTAATATAGTGTTTCTAGTAAAATATTAAAAGTATTTCAATTTTTTTATAATTGAAAGAAAAACTCCGGCGAGGATCGCGATCTAGAATTTTCCTCCAAAGTGTGAAAAATATGGTCTCAGTTAGAATTTCTGTGATGTGACCATGGATCATCTGTTAAAATATGTTCATTTTTTCAAGATTTTTTATGGTAAGAGAGAAAAAGTAAATTCTACTTTTGGTTTTCGAAAAAGGACATTTATAAATGTCTAATTTTAGATCCTATACGGACCCTTGGATTCCAAAGTGCGAAAAGTGATTTGTGACCATTATGGTCTGAAAATGAGATTTTCCTGAAATAAAGTGTGAGCATAATTTTTGGACATTTTTCCTAAAAAAATTAGATCTTTTTTCTCTTTTGATGACAATGATGCAGATTTAGGGCAAAAACGCGTAAGATAATAATCAACTTGGGAGCATAATGGTCTCAAAAGAGTATTTATATAGATTATATTTTCGCTTGATAAACTTACAAAATATATCTCAAATAGCATTTTAAGATGCCCGAATATCTTACAATTACGCAAGATTGTAATAAGATAAGATAATAATATAAATTTAGAGATATTATATATAATATTAATAATGCCGAAAGTTGAGATTGATTATTCCAACACCATTATTTATAAAATCGTTTGTAAAGATCCATTAATAACAGATGTTTACGTAGGTCACACAACAAACTTTGTGCAAAGAAAATATGCACATAAACAAACATGTAATAATAGTAAATCACTGTGTTATAATTTAAAATTATATAAAACCATTAGAGATAATGGTAATTGGTCTAATTGGAATATGACAATAATTAATTTTTATGAGTGTAAAGATCATTCGGAAGCGCGACAGAAAGAATATGAACATTTTGTTGCATTAAATGCAACTCTAAATAGTATAGAATCATTGCCAAGTAAAACAGTAATTTTGCATCCTAATAATACAAATATTAGTAATAGTATAGATAATAAAGATTATAATTGTATAAAATGTGATTATAAATGCTGTAAAAAATATGATTGGTCTAGACATATTTTAACACAGAAACATCGCAATAATGACAGTATCGTTCAAAATGATGCATGTTTAGATAAATTAGAGAAAAAGTTTAAATGTGACTGCGGAAAAGAGTTTAAATATAGACAAGGATTTTTTTTACATAAGAAAACCTGCATACAAACGTGTACAAATGAATTAACCAACGAATCTGTCAATGATATCGTGATTAAACTCATCAATCAAAATAAAGAACTACAGCAAATGCTTTTGGATCAGAATAATAAGTTTTTTGAAATCGCCAAAGATGCAAAATGCACAACAAATAATACAACTGCAAGCAATAATAACAATACAACTAACAATACAAACAATTTTAATCTACAGATCTTTTTAAATGAAACGTGTAAGGACGCACTGAACCTATCGGATTTTGTTAGTTCATTACAAGTGAAACTCAAGGATCTAGAAGAGACTGCGAAGAATGGATATACTGAAGGTGTATCAAAGATTTTCATCAATGGATTAAATGATCTAGAAGTGAACATGAGACCAATTCACTGCAGTGATTTAAAAAGAGAGACACTTTACATAAAAAATAATGATGAATGGACAAAAGAAGGATCTGAAAAATCCAATATAACAAAGGCAATAAAAAAGGTAAGTAACAAAAATATTCAACAAATTTTTGAATGGCAAAAGAAGTATCCAGAGTACAATAATTCCGAGTCAAAACAGAATGATAGATATCAAGAAATGCTTTTTACAGCAATGGGTGGAGCAACGGATGAAGAGCAATTAAATAATTTTGATAAAATAATAAGAAATATCACCAAAGAAGTTGTAATTGACAAAAATACATAAAAATCTCCGACGAGGATCGTTGCTCAAAAGTAGGCAAAAACTGATCATTAAGTAATAAGACCATGGATCATCTGTTAAAATATGTTCATTTTAACAAGATTTTTTATGGTAAGAGAGAAAAAGTAAATTCTACTTTTGGTTTTCAGAAAAGGACATTTATAAATGTCTAATTTTAGATCCCAAAAGGACCCTTTGCTTCCGAAGTGTGAAATGTGATTTGTGAGCATAATGGTCTCGTTTCCGAAACAGAGTGAAAAATATCGTTACCATCAGTTTTATTACTGTATATACTGCAATTACCTCCAAAATAATTTAAGATACTTCCGATACTGCCAAAATATTATTATATAAAATTATAATTTAGAAATAATATATACAAATAAATTATGTCAATAGTTTATAGTAATTATTGCAATAATCCAGACCAATTATCTATTATAAAATCTAAAAATAAATTTATATGCGACACTTGTGACTTCAAATGTAACAACCAATCAAACTATACAACACATTTATCTACTATAAAACACAAGAATACTTCCAGTAAACTTAAAAATACTTCCGGTAAGTTAAAAAATCTTTTTGAGACATTTAACTGCAATTGTGGTAATACATACAAACACCGACAAAGTCTTTACAATCACAAAAAAAAATGTTCAATACTGCAGGAAAATGCTTTTATTGAAGGAAAAAATGCTGCACCTGAAATAGATGTCATAATAAATCAAACAGAAGAAAAAATAGTAAAATCATCATTCATACAAGATTTAACAGAAGAATTTATAATGAAATTAATAAATCAAAATAATGATATGCAAAAAATAATTCTAGATCAAAATGCTAAAATGACAGATCAAAATGCTAAAATGACAGATCAAAATGCTAAAATAATAGAACTGATATCAACACAATTACAAGGCAATAACGCGGTAACAAATAATACAACTGCAAGCAACAATAACAATACGACTAACAATACAAACAATTTTAATCTTCAGATCTTTTTGAATGAAACGTGTAAGGATGCACTGAACCTTACTGATTTTGTTAGTTCATTACAAGTGAAACTCAAGGATCTAGAAGAGACTGCGAAGAACGGATATACAAATGGAGTATCGCGAATATTTATTAACGGACTAAACGAGTTAGAAGTAAACATGAGACCAATTCACTGCAGTGATTTAAAAAGAGAGACATTATACATAAAGAATGATGATGTATGGACAAAAGAAGGATCTGAAAAATCTAATATAACAAAGGCAATAAAAAGAGTAAGTAACAAAAATATCCAGCAAATTTTTGAATGGCAAAAGAAATATCCAGAATACAATAATTCCGAGTCAAAACAGAATGATAGATACCAAGAGATGCTTTTTACTTCAATGGGCGGAGCAACAGATGAAGAGCAATTCAATAATTTTGATAAAATAATAAGAAACATTACCAAAGAAGTAGTGATTGACAAGACATCTTAGTTTAAACATATAGTGACTGATTTGTAGCCACAAATTTCAGTAAAACCAAAGGCACAGTATTTAGATGTTGCAGCAGTTCTAAATCATTTACAAGTTCCGCAACTGAAGACAATTCCACGACAATTGCAACAATTTTCAAAATAGCCTTTACAAATTCGCCTAAAAATATGCCCTTTTCTAAACATATCTGTTGTAGCAATAATTTACATTCTGGTTCTGAACTGCAATCCGCCCATAAAATAATGTATTCTACAAGATCAAATTGCATGCTGTAATCAGTACCTGTATTCATTTTGTCCTTTTGTTCTATATCCGCGAAGTCAGAGCATGTTTCATGCACTTCTTTTACTAAATTTAAAACTTTTTCTGAGGAGTTGTTAGTTGCTACAGGTATCAATGATCTAAACTCATCTGAGACCTTAACATTAGCGAAACAACTGAGAAACCCGGCGATTTCTTTGGGAAATAATCCGGCAAACTTTTTGTCTAATATTAATGACGCAAATATTAGACAAGGCACTTCCTTGAAATGTGTTGCCACGTGTCCTTTAATTGAAAGTCCAAGGGACCCCTCTTGGGTTTCTTGCCTCTCTACAAATCCTTTGTCTAATAACACATTTAGAACAGTTGACACATCCGTATCCAATATATTTTCTACTTCTGTCAATTTATTTGTTAGTTTAGACAATTCTAATCTGTTTTCTAAAGAGGATTTATATGTTTCTACTTCTTTAACAAGATTCTTATAATTGTCTTCCAATGCAGCGATCGCTCTTTCACATTCTTTTCTCTTCTTATTCACTAATGTCGGCAACTTGGTCTTCAATAAAACGTATTCTTCTAGCACGTGTTCAGGCACGTGTCCACATATACATGTGCATTTTTTTGTAACTCTGTCTATATCCCCCTTTAACCCGGCAACCTCGGACCCGATCTCATACTGTATCATGCTTCGCCTCACATTTGCAGCCAAGTCTGGATCTCCGGTTATAATGCTATTAAGTAGCAAATTATACGATATTTTGAAATTAGATACGAGCTTTTGCGGTGTACCCCTTAGCATCGTCTTGTAACTTATTAGTCCGGTTTTGGCGAAAAGGTTGTTTAAATGTATTACTGATCCGACCGGATCAATGCCAAGTCGCCCTGCGCGACCCGCAGCCTGCACGTATTCGTGACCCTCTAAGATACAAACTTCCGTTCCATTGTGCTTGTAAATGTCCGTAAATATAGACGTTTTCACCGGCAAATTTAGCCCTATCGCTACCGATGTAGTGCAAAATAACATCTTTATCAGACCTTTCGCAAACAATAGCTCCACAATTTCCCGCAAAACGGGCATCATCTTTGAGTGATGAATTCCTATGCCTTTTTGTAAAAGGGCGACCAATCGGAGGTACTCGGGCAACAACAAATACTCTTGATAATTCGGCAACCGTCTCATGATTTGCTCACACTCATAGGCAATTGTATATGGCACTTTGCTGTCAAATTCTAATAATGGACAAGTCAATTCTTCGGCACAATGTTCAAGTTTTTTAATAGAAAACACAAAGCATAATGCAGGCAACATTTCTTTTTCAACGAGATATTTTGACACTTGATTTAATACATGCTGCCGTTTAACGCGAACCGAGTTATTTTCAAATAATGCCAGCATTTTACTGACATTTAAAAATGTTTGTTCATTGAATACACCTTTATCGTCTTGGATTATGAAAGGCTGATCAATAATTGATCTTATTTGTTGATGAACATCTTTGTCTTTTATTGTCTTGAAAATCCCGCTATTCACAGTAATGAATGAGTAATGTGTTAAAGGAACAGGTCTTACAAGCTTCCGTGTTAAATAGACCTGAGTCAATGACGTCGTCAAATCTAAATCATTGGATCCTCTAGTTTCAATCCATCTAGCGAACCTTTCGGGATTATCTAGGGTTGCAGATAGGCCGATTATTTGCACACTTGGAGGCAAATGCAGAATACATGACTCCCAGACATGTCCGCGATCTTTGTCGCCAATCATGTGTATCTCATCAAAAATAACGCAGCCCAAATCTGCGAGGTTTAAAAATGTAGATAATAATATTTCGGTCGTTATAATTAGGACCTTAGCTAACGGATTAATCTTAATGTCACCTGTAATTAGCCCAATGCTAATAGAAGGGAATTTTCGCTGAAAATCGTAATATTTTTGATTAGATAGACTTTTTATCGGACTACAATAAATAGATTTTTTTCCTTTTTTCCAAAAAAAATCTATCGCAAATTCAGCGCATAATGACTTGCCAGAGCCAGTCGGAGCACAGGCCAAGACATGATGCCCATTTATGGTCGCATCAATTGACCATTTTTGGAAGTCATGAAGTTCATGGCTATATTGATTAAAATATTCCTTATTTATTTTTTCATTTTCTGCTGGATATATGAGGTCGCAAATTTTAACCATTATCTATTTAATATATAATATAATAAATAGGTTCTAAGTCTTTTTCTTAAATTGTTTTTATAATAGGATATAAAGATAAAGATATTATAATAATATATGAGCTGTAAAACAACCATAATTTTGACTTCTACGGTTAATGTAAATTTAAACAAATTTTGGTTATATCAAAAGGATAAAAATGAGAGATTACAGACATATTTACCTGCCATTTCGCAATGGTTATCCAAAACAAATTTTAATATTGTTTTAGTAGATAATTCTGGACATAATTATGATGAATTTGCTGCAGAAAAAGAATTGTATAAGGACAGATTTGAAGTGGTCATATATACTGAAAGCGAACTAGATGAGTCCGCATATTTGGCAAATAGTTTTCACAAGGGCGAAAGCGAACTTTTTTCAATAGATTATGCGTTTCGTCATTCAACTATAATAAAGCAATCTACTTTTATAATTAAAATAACATGCCGTTATTTTATACCAGATTTAGAAAATTATCTTAGCAAATATGATTTAAATAATTATGATTGTTTATCACAATCTGATAGAAACCGGTGTGAAATGGTAGGAAGTCATGTCAAAAATTTCACACATATTTTTAATAAAAGTTTATTAGACCTAACTGGTGAGAATATAATATATCATATAGAGACATTATGGAAAGACAGAATATCTACTTTTGCGAACATTTTAATATGCGAACCGTTTCAAATAGAGCCTACCCAAAGAGGTGGAATAAACGAGATTTTTTATTCTATTTAATTGTAACCGTTTTATAACCGTTTTGTAACCGTTTTGTAACCGTTTTGTAACCGATTTGTAACCGAATTTTGACAAAGAATGTTCTTAAAAATAAAATTTTTAGTGCATTGAATTTTCTATATAAAAGAAAAAAAATTGAAATACTTTTCGCCTTATATATGAGTAGTATTCTTAAACACACAATACAAACCTTTAAAAGCTTTAAAATATTAAATATGTCTTCTACTCAAATGCAATCCCAAAAAATGAACACCAACAATATAAAATTAGATCAGTCTATTTTAGCACAGAATTTAGAACTGTATATTCCCCGTGCCAATTTAAGAACCACGGAGCAGAAAGTCAGAGACCATTTCTTCAGTTGCAACATCGGCACTGTAGAACATTGCGACCTAGTCGTTACCAAAGACAAAGAAACAAAGCAGCCCCAATTTGCCAGCGTATTTATTAAACTCGTAACTTGGTCTCCTTTAACTGATGCATGTGCCGATTTTATAAAGAATGGATCAATCAAGCTACATTTGAGCCGAAATAGCAATGAATTCTGGGTTGTTTTGCCAAACAAAAACCCGCTGCCAAGAACCCATGTCAATACTAGCCAGCTCGCTGCGTCAACCGAGAAATTGTTTGAACAAACTGAAAAAATGAATGACAAAGCGGAGAAATTTCAAGACGAAATGCGAGCAACTTTAAGTGAAATGCGCCAGATGATGAAGTTCCAACAGGAAAAGATTGAAGCCCTTGAATTCAAGCTGAAAACAGTAGAACAGGAAAAATATGATTTGATTTCCGGGCTGTCTTATGCAAACAACGTTAATAAGAGCAATATTGAGCGGTTAAATGAATACGTGTTTGGAACTACTGATAGCCTGGCGATTGATCTAGAGCTGGATCAGGATAGATGTGATAGAGCCAAGGAATGGCTAGAACTTAATGCAGAGGATCAACTTAAGGCAGAATATGACGCAGAATCAAGTTTCGCCGATAGATTTCGGGTGGAAAGCATGTCTTTTGACGAAGACGATTTAGATAAATTTAATTCTGAAAAGGAAACCGACGCGACCTTGGAAGAACATTTATTTAACATGATGACTATACCAAAACTTACCAGATCCGCATCCGTTGCTTTAGACGATGATTGCATCTTCTCAGGATCCGAAGTAAAAAGACGATCATCTCCTATTCAGATTCAAGCGGAACCAAGTAAATCTTTATCGCTACCAGAAATTGTATTGAAAAATCCTGAACGAGCCATTGTATCCAGAGACTTTTGCGGCAATCTATAAGTAGTTTGTAGTTTGTAACTTGTAGTTTAGCATATTAAATCAAAATCAAAATCAAAAAACACAAAAATTTAATTATATTTAGGTCTAAAGATGAAGAAACAAAGACTTTAAAAAGGTAAGCACATATTTATTATTATACTTTATAAACCTGATACTAACACAGAGACTTCGGTCTCTTTTTTTACCGATTATTCATAAATATAATAACATATTATATTATTAAATGGCTGAAAATGAAAATATTGTTCCTCCTATTACCATTACCGAAGAAGATATTGCAGCAATAAATCTATTAAATGTTCAGGTATTTGCTATTGAAAATCAAGTAGAAGTTTTATTGCAAGATGTTATAGCGGTAGTACAAGTTCCACCTGAAGTACAAGTTCCTGTAGCAGTTGAAGTTGTAACAGCAGCAGAAGCAGACGCAAGAGACGCAAGAGACGCAAGAGACGCAATACAAGAACGACAACAAGGACAAATATATAGACAACAACAACGATATGATCAGCGAATTTTACTAGCACAAGATGGTGAAATGACCGACATTAGACAAGAACAACAACAACAGAGACAAATGTTAGTGGATATTACACAAGCCCTACAAGTAATTGTAAATAATATACATGTAACAGAAGAAATACAAGAGTTGTTAGAAGTTGTTGCAGACGATGTTGATCAAACACTCACAAATACAGTAAAAATACAACAAACTCTAACACACCAAAATTCTAACAAGGTAATAACTAAAATTTTTAATTTTATTAAAATGATGTATGCATTGTTGTTACAAGCAAGAGACATGATAAATAGATTTAGACCATCTAGATGGCTAACAGGATCTGGTCCTATTATGACTGTACTACGATTAATCGCTCTTTTTATTGAACTGAGTATTTTTTTAACTTTATTAAAGTTATTTATTGAACTTTTTGGATATGATGGAGATACAGCTCTAATTGTGTTTGCTAAAGGTATAGCTAACCAAGTTGCCACATTATATGTAACAGTATTTAATTTATTAACCACCATGGGAAGTCCTGTATTTAAAATGATAAAAGCATTTGGCCAAGGATTAATAGAAAATCCACAAGTAAAGGCTCATTATGATCTTATAGTAGATAATTTAATAAGATATTTATCAAATTTTAAAGATGTTGTAATGACTACAACAGGCTTAAAAACACTTCTTACATTTATTGAAACAAATAATGGACTAATGGGTGCTGCTGGAACTGCAGCTGCTGCAGTAAAAGAGAGTGCAGCAGCTGCAGTTATTGCAGTAAAAGATGCAGCTTCTACAGCTAGTATAGGATATCTAAAAGAAGGGTTGGGTGTTCTTGCAGGATTTATAGGATCAAGAATGTCCATTGCATCACCAACAAATGGAAGAGCTATTGAATTTATATCGGAAACATACCCTAGTATATCTACTCCAGCAGTATATTTAGAATATGCTCCTACTGTTCCTACAGATGAAGTGATTCATGATACAGTAATACCAGTACATTTGCCATCTACTATTATATTTCCAGAAAATAGGGCTTTTACAATTCCTACAATTACTACTACAGATCCGAGATTTCCATCATTTGCCGCAGTATTTGCTGACGAATTTGGTCCTGTATTTGTTACAGTTGATCCAGTGGATGTTACAGTAGTAGCTCCAACCCTAGCGATAGAAGATACAGCTATTCTAAATGATGTTGCAGTGCTTGAACTAGACGTCTTAGATTTTGAACCCTTTGAAATTACAGACTTAGGAGTAGGAGCACTTGAAATTGATTTTGATGTTATCGTGACACCTTTTTATAGAAATAGTAATCCATATCCTGATGCATATCCTAATAAAAAACAAGAAGGCGGGTCTCTGAAAGGTGGATATTATAAGTTATCAAAAATTAAAAATTTGACAGAAGAAAACAAATCAATAAAAGTAACAAAAGTAACAAAGGTATTATTTACTTTAAACACAATGAAAGCAGGCATGATAACAAAATATGATAAAATTATGAACAAGAACAAAACTGAACCTGAACCTGAAAAAATAGCAAATGATTTAAACAAAAAATTAAAAAGTTTATTAATTGAAAATATATTACATTTTTATTTAGGTAGAACTGTTGTATATTCTTGTGAAACTATGTTAAAATTATATATTGACAAATTAATTTTAATGGGTAAAAATAAAAATGAAAATGAAAAAAAAGGTGGCAAAAGGAAAACAAGATCCAGAAAATATTTAAGACATAAAACACACAAGCGTATCAGACACAAACTATACAAAAATAAAAATAAAAAGTGCAGCAAAAGACGATATAAGATAAAGCGTCATAGTAAAAGAAGAAATAAGAAATAAATGAATAATAATATATTAAATATAAAAATATTATTATTACACGCTTACGTCCATAATAAACCAGTACCAGTAAGTGTCACCCATTTAGGAGGCATACCCGCTCCACCTGAGACCAAAACTTGTCCTGCCACACCGCCAGATAAAAAGGATGTAACATTTGAGGCAGTTTGATACGGAATATCACCAGCAATGCCGCCATAAAGATTTGCAGCTCTTGATGAACTAGCAGTAGATATATATATGCCAATTCCATAATTAACCGCAGTCAGATATTGACCGGATGATGATATAGACACTGAGTACCAATTCCCTAAATCTGTTGCCGTTGTTTTAGTCCAAGTAACTCCGTAATTAGTAGATATATATATGCCACTAACTAATTTATTTATACAAGCAGCAACCGCAGATTGATATTGACCGGATGATGATATAGACACTGATAACCAGTTTAAATCTGGAGCCGATGCGTGTGTCCAAGTAACTCCGTAATCAGTAGATACATACATGCCACCAGTGCTACTAACAACAGCAGTTTGATATTGTCCGGATGCTGATAACGACACTGACCTCCAGCTTAAAGGTGGAGCCGACGTTTGAGTCCAAGTGCTACCAAAATTAGTAGAAACATATATGCCAGTGCTATTAACAACAGCAGTTTGATATTGTCCGGATGCTGATAACGACACTGACCTCCAGCTTAAAGGTGGAGCCGTTGTTATTGTCCAAGTTATACCAAAATTAGTAGAAACATATATGCCACTAGGGTTAACAACAGCAGTTTGATATTGACCAGATGCTGATACCGATACTGAGTACCAATTTAAAGCTGGTGCCGTTGTTATTGTCCAAGTAACTCCGTAATCAGTAGAAATATATATGCCACCAGTGTAAACAACAGCAGTTTGATATTGACCGGATGCTGATACCGATACTGATACCCAATTTAAATCTGGTGCCAATGTTTGTATCCATGTGCTACCAAAATCAGTAGATACATATATATAACTGTTAACATCGTTAGTAACCGCAGTTTGATATTGTCCGGATGCTGATAACGACACTGACCTCCAGTTTAAAGCTGGAACCGACGTTTGAGTCCAAGTACTACCAAAATTAGCGAGATCTGTAGTAAATTTTGAAAAAATTGCCAATGTATTTTTATCAAATACTCCAGTAGCTCCTTGAGCACCTGTTGATCCTGTAGCACCTGTTGATCCTGTAGCACCTGTTGATCCTGTAGCACCAGTTGATCCTGTGGCACCAGTTGATCCTGTAGCACCAGTTGATCCTGTAGCACCAGTTGATCCTGTGGCACCAGTAGCACCAGTAGCACCAGTAGCACCAGTAGCACCAGTAGCACCAGCACCAGCAGCACCAGCAGTAGATACATATATACAACCATTAACATCATTAGTAACAGCAGTCAGATATTGACCGGATGATGATATAGACACTGACATCCAATCTAAAGCTGGTGCCGCTGTTATTGTCCAAGTAACTCCGTAATTAGTAGAAATATATATGCCAACTCCGGTAGCAACCGCAGATTGATATTGACCTGATGCTGATACCGATACTGACATCCAATCTAAAGCTGGTGCCGATGTTTGTATCCAAGTAACACCAAAATTAGTAGATACACATATGCTACTAACACTACTATCATGACTTAGTGTAACCGCGCTCAGATATTGACCGGATGCTGATATCGACACTGATTGCCAGTTTATAGATAGTGTCATTGATTGTGTCCAAGTACTACCAAAATCAGTAGAAACATATATGCCATCATATATGCTGATACCACAAACAACAGCGGATTGATATTGTCCTGATGCTGATACCGATACTGATGTCCAATGTAAATTTAGTGCCATTGTTTGTGTCCAAGTAAAACCAAAATCAGTAGATACAAATATTCCATCTGTATCAGAAACCTTAGTGAGATCTTTAGTAGCAGTCGCACTTTGATATTTACCAGAGGCTGATATAGACACTGATGTCCAATGTAAAACTGGTGCCGCTGTTATTGTCCAAGTTACTCCGTAATCAGTAGAAATATATATTCCACCTCCATAAACAACGGCAGTTTGATATTGACCGGATGCTGATACCGATACTGATTCCCAATATAAAGCTGGCGCCGTTGTTTGAGACCAATTATTTCCAAAATCAGTAGAAACATGTATACCACCAGTGTAAACAATCGCAGTTTGATATTGACCTGATGCTGATACCGATACCGAGAACCAGTTTAAAATTGGTGCCGATGTTATTTGTGTCCAAGTACTACCAAAATTAGTGAGATCTGTAGTAAATTTTGAAAAAATTGCCAATGTATTTTGATCAATTACTCCATCAGCACCCGGATCTCCATTTAGACCCGGATCTCCATTTAGACCCGGATCTCCCTTTAGACCCGGATCTCCATTTAGACCCGGATCTCCCTTTAGACCCGGATCTCCATTTAGACCCGGATCTCCCTTTAGACCCGGATCTCCTTGAGCACCTGTAGCACCTGTAGAACCTGTAGCACCTGTAGCACCAGTTGATCCTGTAGCACCTGTAG
>TBL_comb47_HYPODRAFT_10004010_pt1 | contig 17105 bp, 14 predicted proteins | sample TroBogypolimnion_40_FD_10682 | JGI IMG/M metagenome (IMG submission 10682)
CTTGAAGCTGAAATCGTAGCGCTACAGGAAAACTCAACCAAAGCGCAGCAAGAATTACTAGAAGCAGAACAACAGATGCAATTGTGGCAGCAAAATTGGGACAATTTTAATACAAATGCGGCACAAATTTCCCAGCGGCTTGAAGTTGAGCAAACCCGTATTCAACATTTGGATCAAAGAATTTCTCAAGAAACTAAAAATCTGGAGAAATTTAAAGCCGAACTTGCAGGTTTAGAATTTACCACTTTGACTGCAGAAGTTAATGCTTTAAATAATAAATTTGAAGATTTAAAAATCAAACATGAAAAGCTGCACAATAATTTAGCTACGAAACAAGAGCAAATTACGACGCAGCGCGCAAGCAATAATAATCTTACGGTAGTACTCGATCAAATCCGTAACAAGCTGCAAACCCTAACTGGCCGCTTTTCTTCGTTGGAAGCTTTGCAGCAAACGGCGCTCGGAAAAAATGATGCTGTTTTGGTAGATTGGTTAAAGCAGCATAATCTTGAGCAAAAACCACGTTTGGCGCAAGAATTGCAGGTTGTCCCTGGTTGGGAAACTGCAGTTGAAACGGTGCTTGGTGTTTATCTTGAAGCAATATGTGTTGACGATATTAATAATGTTATAGCGACCATTAAAACTTTAACACATGGTAATTTGGTTTTGTTTGATACTGCCGCGCGAGCAGCGTTGGTCCAAACAGTTTCACAAACGACTACTTTGCTGAGTAAAGTAAATTCAAATCTTTCTATCAATAATTTGCTCCAAGGTGTTTATGCTGCAGAAAATATTACCGAAGCATTGGCTTTGTGCTGCAAACTAAATCCAGGTGAATCAATTGTTACTAAAGATGGTATTTGGCTCGGAGCTGGGTGGGTGCGAGTTGCTTATGATGCTAATCAAAAAACAGGTATTTTGCAACGCGAACGAGAACTTCAGGAACTGGGTTTAATTATTAAACAAGAACAAAATAATCGCACCCAGCGAGAAGAAGAGTTTAAGCGTGAGCAAAATATTTTAGTGGTTTTAGAGCAGGAATATCAAGAATTGCAGCAGCAATTACGTTTGGTTACTACTGAGTACAGCGACGTGCAAAGTCAAGTTAGCTCCAAACAAACTCATTTGAATCATCTGCGCGAACGTGAACAAAATCTTGCGAACGAAATTAAAACGCATGAACAAAATCTACAAAATGAAAAAGAACAATTAAATATAGCACAAAAAGCATGGCAAGATGCAGCTACCCAAAAAACTATCGATGATTCTGAGCGCACGGCTCAGATAACGCGGCGCGATCAAATACAAGAGCAGCTAGTAGTGGTGCGCGCACGCGCTAATCAAGAGCAGCAAAATGTAACACATATGACGATGCGTTTGCAGTTATTACAAAAGCAAGTTGTTTACTTGGTTCAAAGTTTGGATCGTAACACTGATCGCATAGTTGGTTTAAAGGAACACCAGGCTCATATAGAAAGCTCCTTGGCTGAAAACGAAGCACCTTTGATTGATATACAGCAGGAGTTACAACGCGAATTAGAAGAGCGCCTTAAAATCGAAGCGCAGTTAACTTTAGTCAAACAACAACTAGCAAATATTGAACATGAATTACGCGAGTTAGAACAGAGACATGCTGAATATCAGGAAACAAGCGAGCAAATCCGCGCATCTTTGGAAAAATTGCGTACCGAGCGCCAAGGCTTGCAAGTTCGAAGTACTACTTATCAAGAGCAAATTGCTGAACTTGAAATGCAATTAGATAGTTTGCTGAACGCAATGCCTGAAGATACTGCCATTAATGTATGGGAAGAAAAGTTGGCGCATTTGGCATCTCGTATTGAGCGTCTTGGTTTAATTAATCTGGCGGCAATTGAAGAGTTTGAAAAATTGCAAGAGAGGAAAAATTATTTAGATGCGCAAAACCAAGATTTGGTAAGTGCATTAAACACTTTAGAGGACGCGATTCGTAAAATTGATTACGATACCAAAGAGCGTTTCAAAGAGGCTTATGATAATATCAATACGCGATTTCAAGACCTGTTTCCTAAAATTTTTAGTGGTGGCAGGGCATACTTAGAGCAGACCACTAATGACTTACTTGAAACTGGCGTGTTAATTATGGCGCAGCCACCAGGTAAACGTAATTCTAGCATTCATTTATTATCTGGTGGTGAAAAGGCGTTGACGGCCATTTCCTTAATTTTTTCTATTTTCCAATTAAATCCGGCGCCGTTTTGTATGTTGGATGAGGTTGATGCGCCGCTGGATGATATAAATGTATTGCGGTTTTGTAATTTAGTAGCCGAGATGGCAAAAACAGTGCAGTTTATTTTTATAACGCATAATAAACTGACTATGGAAATTGCCGAGCAATTAATTGGTATAACAATGCAGGAAGCTGGAGTGTCACGTATTGTTACGGTTGATATTGATACGGCAGTGACGTTAGCTGGGGCTGATAAAAAATAATCGTCGTTTTAGAGACAGTTCTGAGGGAATATATGTCATCATTATTTTTTTATGCAATACTTGTATTTATTTTTGCTGCTATTGGTTGGTTATTTTTATATCAGCGAAAGCAAGCAAAAAAACGCCAAACTAGTACCAAGCGTGAACCGATTATTGATTTTAATGCGCCATGCTCCATTATAGCGAGCGAAGCAACGCAGCAAACTCCTGCTATTGCCGATAAACAGCCAGCATATAACTCTGACATTATTGTCCTGCAAATTCAAGCTTTCCCCGGCAAGCCTTATATGGGTTATGAACTGTTGCAAACTTTACTATCCGTGGGTTTAGATTTTGGTGACATGAATATTTTTCATCGGCATGAAAGCAAAAATGGTAAGGGTAATGTGTTATTTAGTATTGCAGCGGCTACGCCAGATGGTTCATTTGCCATAGATGATATGGGTGCTTTTAAATGCATTGGTTTGGTAATGTTTATGAAGTTGGATGCCAAGCAAAAATTAATGATGCGTTTTGATTTAATGTTAGATGTTGCGCGGCAATTGACAGAAGAGCTTGGCGGTGACATTTATGATGATCTTTATCAACCGATAAATGCTGCGGTAATTAGACGCTTGCGGGAAAAAATTTGTACAGTGGAAACGAGCAGTTTGTATGTGGCGGATTTGCTCGATAATCTTGATTGAAACTCTTGTATACCTTTTTGGTAGCGCAGGCTAAAGCCTGCGGCTACCGGAAAAGCTTAAAGTAAATAGGATTTGATTATCTAATGGCTGCTAACCTTATAAAACGCATTAATGAACTTAAAAAACAGCTTAATGATTACAGCTACTGTTATTATGTTCTCGATCAGCCCAAAGTTCCTGATGTTGAGTACGATCGTTTGTTTCTAGAGTTGCAGCAACTTGAGGCCGAGCATCCCGAGTTAATTACTCAAGACTCGCCGACCAGGCGAGTAGGATCTAAACCTATAAATGCTTTTAAACAAATACATCATACAATACCGATGTTATCGCTCGACAATGCTTTTGCTTATGATGATGTATTAAATTTCGATCATCGTATTCACGAACGCTTAAAAATTGAAAGTGAAATTGAGTATGTTTGTGAGCCCAAAATAGATGGTATAGCCGTAAGCTTGTTCTACGAAAAAGGTGTTTTAACTAAAGCTGCTACTCGTGGCGATGGAGTTGTAGGTGAAGATATTTTGCAGAATATACGGACGATTCCCAGTATTCCATTAATGTTGCGTGGTAGTGATTTTCCGCAAATATTAGAAATTCGTGGTGAAGTTTATATGCCACTTGCCGGATTTGAAAAATTTAATATAGCGGCCAATAAAATTGGTGAAAAAACTTTTGTTAATCCACGTAATGCTGCTGCTGGTAGTTTGCGGCAACTTGATCCGAAAATAACTGCAAGTCGGCCATTAGATATTTTTTGTTACACTGTCGGTGAAGTTACTGCTGGAGCATTACCAACTAAGCACAGTGAAATATTACTAAAAATAAAGGAATGTGGTTTAAAAATTAATCCAGAAATAAAAACAGTTATCGGTATAGAAAGATGTTTAGATTATTACCAGTCCATTGGTAAAAAACGCGATAAATTGCCATATGAAATTGATGGCGTGGTTTATAAAGTAAATGATTTACAGCTACAAAATAAATTGGGGTCTGTGTCGCGTGCACCACGTTGGGCGATTGCCCATAAATTTCCAGCTCAAGAAGAATTGACTAAAGTTTTAAATATTGAATTTCAGGTTGGTCGCACTGGAGCGATTACCCCAGTTGCTCGCTTAGAACCAATTTTTGTTGGTGGTGCTACCGTCAGCAATGCTACCTTGCACAATATTGATGAGGTTTGGCGCAAAGATGTGCGCGTAGGTGATACCGTTATTATTCGTCGCGCTGGTGATGTAATTCCTGAGGTTGTTTCCATAATAAAAGAGCGGCGTCCTCATGATGCAAAAGCAGTAACTCTTCCGAGGTTCTGTCCCGTGTGCGGCTCTGAAATAGTAAAGGTAGAAGGTGAGGTGGCGTCGCGTTGTAGTGGCGGTTTATATTGTAGCGCGCAGCGCAAAGAGACAATTAAGCATTTTGCTTCACGTGGTGCGCTCGACATTAAAGGCTTGGGCGATAAACTAGTTGATCAATTAGTTGATAGCGGTCTTGTTAATAATGTGGCTGAACTGTATTTTTTAACGGAAGAAAAAGTTGCAGCGCTTGAGCGCTGTGGAGAAAAATCAGCACAAAATCTATTGCAAGCTATTGCTGCAAGTAAAGATACAACATTGGTTCGATTTATTTATGCTTTGGGTATTCGGGAAGTAGGGGAAGCTACTGCACAAAGTTTGGCTAAACACTTTGGCGATATGCATAAGCTGATGCAGGCAGATGTTAACGAGCTTGAAGTGATTCCTGATATTGGTCCAGTTGTGGCTACGCAAATCATAACTTTTTTCCGCCAAAAACATAACCGGGAATTAATTGAAAACTTGCTTAAAGCTGGAATTCATTGGCCAAAACTAGAGCCACGAGTTTTGCAACCACTCGCAGGCCAAACGTTTGTGTTAACTGGTAGTTTAGAATTAATGAGTCGTGAAGAGACAAAAGAAAAACTGCTTGCTTTGGGAGCAAAGGTAAGTGAGAGTGTTTCTAAAAAGACCAGCTATGTTGTAGTTGGTTCTGATCCAGGATCAAAACTAGCCAAAGCGGAAAAATTTGGCATAGAAATAATTGATGAAAAAGAGTTGCTTGAAATTTTAAAAATAAAGGAATAATAAAAATGGAAATTCAATTTTTAGGTGCGACTAAAACTGTAACTGGATCTAAATATTTATTGAACACCGACGATAAAAAAGTTTTAGTTGATTGTGGTTTGTTCCAAGGTCTTAAAGATTTGCGTTTGCATAATCGTCTCCCATTTCCAATCGCACCTGCAACTATTGGTGCGGTAGTGCTAACCCATGCTCATTTAGATCATACGGGTTATTTACCTCTGCTCGTTAAAAATGGTTTTCGCGGTAAAATTTATTGTACTCAGGCTACCAAAGAAATGTGCAAAATTTTATTATTAGATAGTGGTCACCTCCAGGAAGAAGATGCGGCTCGCGCTAATAGGTATAATTATTCAAAGCATAAACCGGCTTTGCCACTTTATACTCGCGCTGATGCTGAAGCAGTGTTTCCTCAACTGACTGCTGCGCCATTTCATCAGGATTTTATGGTTGGTGATTTAAGCTTTCGCTATAATCATGCTGGACATATCCTTGGTGCTGCATGCTTGATAGCTAAGCAGCATGATACTTCAATTTTGTTTTCTGGTGATTTAGGGCGAATGAATGATCCGTGTGTTCTTTCTCCAGAAAAAATTTTCGCAACTAATTATTTGGTAATAGAATCAACCTATGGGGATCGTTTGCATGAAAAGATTGATCCCAAAGAACAATTGGGAGAGGTTATTAAGCGTACGGCTCAGCGAGGCGGAACCGTGATTATTCCGGCTTTTGCAGTTGGTAGAACCCAGAGTATTTTGTATTATATTTACCAACTTAAGCAAGAAGGAAAAATTCCTAATATTCCAGTTTTTTTAGATAGTCCGATGGCGCAAGATATGACCGAAATTATGTTAAGGCATAAGGAAGAACATCGTTTTTCGGAAAAGATTTGTACCGCAGCCGCGCATATGGCGCGTTATATCAACACGATTGAAGAATCTAAACAGTTGGATAATTATCCATTTCCGAAAATTATTATTTCAGCCAGTGGTATGCTTACTGGTGGAAGAGTGTTGCATCATATTAAAGCTCTTGCCAATGACAAACGTAATGCGATTGTGTTTTCTGGTTATCAAGCAGCTGGTACTCGAGGCGATGCTTTGCTGCGCGGTGTAAATACAATTAAGATACATGGAGAATTGGTTACGGTAAATAGTGAGGTTGTTGCACTAAACAATATTTCCGCACATGTAGATTATCAAGAAATGATTGATTGGTTAAAAAACATAACAACTCCGCCGCGCAAGGTGTTTATAACTCATGGTGATCCTGCTGCCGCTGAGTTTTTACAAAAGAAAATTACAGATATTTTGCACTGGTCCTGCGAGATACCGGAGTATTTACAAACTGAACAGCTTTAATCACGCGTAGTCTTGGCTACCGAAACTACGCCTACCATAACTTAGTAAGGGTATAATTATGTCAATAAAAAAGAATATCCAAAGAAAATCTAAAAGCAGCGCAAATATATTAAACGAACTAAATACCATCCGTGATTTTATTCGTTTGGCGGTAAGTCAGTTTATACAAGCACAAATTTATTTTGGTCACGGCACCGATAATGCTTGGGATGAAGCGGTTTATTTAGTTTTACATACACTACATTTGCCGCAAAATATAGATCAGGCTATGTTAGATGCGAAGCTCACAACTAGCGAAAAGCAAGCTGTGTTAAAAATTATTGGTCGTCGTATTAAAGAGCGTGTTCCCGCTGCCTATTTAACTCAAGAGGCATGGTTTGCCGGGTTATCTTTCTATGTCGATGAACGTGTGTTAATTCCACGTTCGCCAATGGCAGAATTAATTCAAAAGCAGTTTGCTCCATGGATTGATCCGGAAAAAGTGAAACGAATTTTAGATATTGGTACTGGTAGTGGTTGTATAGCGATTAGCTGTGCTTATGCGTTTCCTAATGCTACGATTGATGCAGTTGATATTTCGAAAGCAGCGTTAAAAGTCGCGGCAATAAATTGTGCCAAACATAATCGTACAAAACAAATACGATTGTTGCAATCAGATTTATTTGGCGCACTTAAAAATACAACTTATGATATTATTATTAGTAATCCACCATATGTGAGCAGGGCAGAAATGCAATTATTGCCGCAGGAATATCGACATGAACCAAGCGGTGCCTTACTTGCCGGTAAAAATGGGGATGAAATAGTTGAAGTAATTCTTAAAGAAGCGCCAAAGCACTTGTCGCCTGATGGAATTTTGGTGGTTGAAGTTGGCAATAGCGAGCCTGTAGTGTTACAAAAATATCCGCATCTACCGTTTACTTGGTTAGAATTCGAGAAAGGAGAGGCGGAGGTATTTCTCCTAACGGCGGATCAATTAAGAATCTCGAGCTAATGTCTTTTGTCCAGATTTGACATCTTTACGCATCTTTACGACACCTTTACCCTTTACATTTTTTTATATCCAACAAAGCAATAATGCGAATCATCTTTATAAATATTTTTTAGGCGAAAATTCGAGAACATTTTTCTTATTAAAGTTTTATTGAAGAGAAAATGAGGTAACCCTTTTTCTTTACCTTCGAGTGGAACGTAAACATTTTTTTCGATTTGTTTGCTTTTAGACATTGGATAATAGCTAGGTTTTATTTCTTTAGAGCAAAGTTTTCTAGCTACGGTGATAAAAATAATTCCATTATCTTTTAATGCATGCTCTATTTCCCGTATAACTTTTTTAACTTCTTTGGTTGTTCCGTGGTGTAATGCTTGGGTTGAAATAACGGCATCAAAAAATTGTTTTGCAAAAGGAAATTTTTCGTATTGATTACCTATGCTAAATTTGGCTTTGAGCTTTTCAGTATTTAACCATTTTTTAGCTATTTGAATCGCTGTTTTTGATTCATCTAGACCATATACATCAAACCCTTCTTGAGCAAGATACACAATGTGCCTACCTGTTCCACAACCGACATCCAATATTGTTTTTACATTATTTGTTTTAAATAGGCTAACCACTTTGGGCATATCCTTCTGGATTTTAGTAAAAAATTTTCCTTCTTTAGAAAAAATTTTTTCCCAGATTTTATCCTTTTCCTTCTTTAAAGCTAGTTCTTGAGGGGTGGGTAAAAAATCATTAACGATTTTTATTTTGCCTATGTGCTTACTTGTGTACTTTTTTCCCTTTTCTCCAATAACCTGCGCCTATTATACGAATAACCTTATCACGATAAGTAAAACGTACCGTCATAATGTATTTTCCTACCTTTCTAAAACAAAAACATCTTTTTTCAGATTGGCTATGTTCTAGATCTTCGGCAATAATACGATATGGGTCAAGAAAAGCTTGTTGCGCTTGATAAAAAGAAGCCCCATGCTTTGTTTATTCTTGTCTTCGTCCCATTCGAAATTTACCATATACATATAATCGCTCAGTAAATATTACATAATATTATACAGATTATTACATGTATGAAAAATTTTTTTATTAGGTTGTGGGGTGAGGCTGAATTGTGAATTTTATGATTAATTGTTTTGTTGATGTATGGATAAAAAACGCTTTCTGTTAAGCTTAATTCACGATTCAAGATCCGACCCCTTTTATTGTGACGACGAAAAAATTGGTCTAGATTTTTCGCCCACTTTATGTTTTAATAAAATGGCCTGATACTGATAGTAAAGCGGCGAACCCAAAGAACAAAGCAGTTAACTTGAGTGAAAATAACTCTATAAACAAAAGAGGATCGTTATGAAACAAAAAGAGATGGTTGAGTTATCAAATGCAGAGTTAGATTTAATAGGCGGTGGTGAATTGTGTGCATGTTATTGTCTGGAATATCACGTAGGAGAACATTACGTTGGACAAGAAAATGGTGGCGGTGACTGCATAGAACACTGTAATTCTTTGGAGTGGGTATTTACTGGCTGCACATACGCGCGCGCTGATCTCTAGATAAGACTCAAGTGCTGCCAATTGAAATTGGTAGTGTTTGGACACTACTGCCTATGGCACGATATATGTTGTGTCAGATAGGCTAGTAATGGCGGTAGTGTTTGTTTTGGACTACTATGGAAGAAAAAAATATATACAGGTTGTTTCTATCTCTTAAATACTTCGCAGTATCTCTGTCTTTATGTTGTATTTCTTCTGTTGCAGTTGCTGAATGGGAACAGGTTTTGTTAGCTGACAAGTTAGATTTTGATGTTAACTGCAATTATATGATGTCATTTGATGATAATTATGTTCTGGGTCAGATGGCCGTTAGTAATCTGTCACAGGTGTCAAGCAAGAACATTGGATCACAAATCAATGAAGGGAATGGGCTACATTGTCACATTTCCTCAGATAATAAAAGTGTTTATAAAGTAGGATCTCCTGTTAATGGTATTAAAGTGATTGCAACCGTCAATGAACTAATAAAAAATTGTTCCATAGGCAAACCTCCAAAAACAAAGTATGAAAAATCACGATTAGAAAAAGAGGAATTTAGATGCCTACTTTATACATTGGAGTGCGTCAAAGAATCTTCTAAAGAAGAGAAACAGCAGGGCAATATCTTACAAAAGTGTGCAAACATTCATTGTAATCAAATTGGGAAATAAGTAATGCTCACAACGTTGAAATAGTGGATTACCACTAAGGAAGAAATATTATGATACCTACTAATAGAGCACCAACACATCCTGGAGAAATGTTATTAAAAGAGTTTCTTGAACCAATGAATGTTTCACAAAAAGAATTTTGCCAACATTTAGATTGTTCCTATGCAAGGCTCAATGAGATTATTCATGGGCGACGAAGCGTCACCGCAGATTCCGCTTTAGCATTAGGAGAGTCTTTAAAAATGGAGCCAGAATTTTGGCTTAATCTTCAAAAAAATTGGGATTTATGGCACGCTGAGAAAAAACATGTGCGCGTAGGACCATTTATTTTAATGCGGAAATCTCTGCATTGCTGTTAATTTTCTAGTCACTGAGCAAAAAATCTATTATCATGATCTCTTTATAGAGTTTATGGGTTGTTGGGAGTTTATTATGCGCAAAAATTTTATTTGTATTATTTGCAGTTTTTTAATCACAGTAAGTGTTTTTGCCGCATCAAGCACAACTTATGGTCCAACAAAAGCAGATGATACCCTTTGGCATATCGCTAATGAACTACGTCCCAATGCTGATGTTTCGATACAGCAAGTTATGCTTGCTCTATTTTGTCATAATGAAGATGCTTTTTCTTGTAGCAATATAAATGGGCTTGAACCAGGAAAAATTATTAAACTTCCAAGCGTTGATGAGATTAGTAGTATCCCGAAAGACAAAGCTTACTTTGAGGTGGAAAAACAAAATCGCCAATGGAAAAAAGTCTATTTAAGACAGCCGATTAAGCATCACAAAACAGCCAAAGTGCTAAAATCTAAAAAAGCTCATTTAAAACAGCGTGTTAAGCATCATAAATCAACCAGGGTATTAAAGCTTAAGAAAGCCACAGACACCAATCCAGAACAATCAAGGCAGCCATCAAGCGTAACAACATCTTCGGAGCCATTGCAACAGCCAGTTGCAAAAATACCTCTAGTCGAAATAACGCCACAGACGCCAACTCCGTCTGCACAAGAAATAGCTTTTATTGCTGAGACAAATAATCGTTTAGAGGCTATTAATGCTAAAAATAGTATTATGCAAGCCCAAGTGGTTCAGCTTAACGAAAGGATAAGTTCTCTTGAACAAAATGTAGAGCAATTAAAAAAATATATCTTGGAGAGTCAGAAGACTTTCTGGGATAGTTTGAAATCTGTACAGCAATATGCAGCTAAATTGGCCACACATTTAGGTCAGCCTTTGTTTACTATTTTATTTGTTTGTGTGGTTATCTTGTTGCTATTAATATTGTTTTACTTGTTGCCTAGACGTCGTAAAGATTTTAACGCACCACATCGCAACGTAGTGTTTGCTAAAGAAGAATATAATCTGATGGAAAGCAAAGAAGGTATTGCCGCCAAATTAAATCTAGCTCGTGCTTATATTGATATGGGAAAAGGAACTGAAGCACACGATATGCTTGATGAAGTGTTAGTAAATGGCAGTCCGTCTGAACAAATAGAAGCAAAAGAGCTATTGGCAAAAATCAAAAAATCGTAATACCGAATCTATATCCATGACAAACTTAAGGTATGTATGCGTATCGCTTTAGGCATCGAATACGATGGCACTGGTTATCATGGCTGGCAAAAACAGGATAACATTTGTACTGTCCAGGAAAAAGTCGAATACGCCTTAAGTCAAGTTGCGGCAGAGCCGATTAATGTGGTTTGTGCTGGGCGAACTGATGCGGGTGTACATGCTCTTGGTCAAGTAGTGCATTTTGATACCACGGCTATGCGATCAGATCGCGCCTGGATTTTAGGAACCAATACTAATTTATCCCCGGATATACGTGTGCTTTGGGCGCGCCATACGACTTCTGACTTTCATGCACGTTTCTCAGCAATCGCGCGTCAATATCGTTATATAATCTATAATAATACAGTTGCTTCTGCTATTTTGCGCCATCGAACGATGTGGCTACCATTTGTGCTTGATGAAAAATTAATGCATGAAGCAGGGCAGTATTTAGTTGGAAAACACAATTTTTCTTCGTTTCGTGGTAGTAGCTGTCAGGCAAAAAGTGCAGAGCGTAATGTTATATCTCTCGTAGTCGCGCGTAATGGTGGCATGATAACTATTGATATTAAAGCCAACGCATTTTTATTACATATGGTTCGTTGTATTGTTGGGATGCTAATAAAAGTTGGCGAGGGTGAAAAACCTCCAAGTTGGGCTAAAGAAATTTTAATAGCGCGTGATCGCAGAGTATCTGCTGCAACTGCTCCGGCACAGGGGTTGTATTTGGTGGGAGTGGAGTATGGGCAGTCCTAAATCTTCGACAACAAAGCGTCCATATCAATACCAAAATCTTCTAGATAATTCGAAAAATTTTTCCAAAGTATATTGTCACTATCTTGGTTAAAGGCTTTGGCATAACATTTTAAAATTGGCATATACTCAGGTTGTTTTAGTATGACTAGAATCTTATTCGCCTTATCGCGATCATTTTGGTTATTGTAATTGCAAGACTGAAACAAAATTGCGGTTAATAGCGCAACTTTAGCCGCTCGACGTGCTGGGTCAGTTGAGTTTAAACTTTGCAAACAAAAATCTAAGATTCTGCTTTTATCCCATTCGACCCATTCATTATAAAAATACATTGCCTCTTGTTCGCAATCTTTAGGGTTGCCGCCGCGCTCCTCATATAATAATAAAAACATGAGTGCTGGAACAACGGCTTCAGCATTTGCCCAAGAACAATTACCCGTTTTTTGTACCGGTAGGTGCAAAGTGCTTTTTGGTTGTAATCCCAAATGATTAGCTAAACCAACATTGATGAATTCCGGATGTTGGCGTTTATACAAAAGCTCACGACAAAGTATTTTGGTTAAACGCGTCGGGTAGCTCATTTCATTGTAAATGACAGTTCCATGTTCGGCGCCATATTCACCGCGATCACAACGAATAAACCAATCATGATATTTTATTAGGGTAATGGCGTGGCCGCCAAAAGAAATTGGCAAAATTAAGGGATTTTTTTCTAAAAGGGAGTTTATTTTATTTAAGAAGTGATCGATGTTGATTAGATAATTTTGCAGTTGAATTAAATCGATTGCGGTTTGTAAAGCGTGCAGAATTATATCTAGTTTGGGAAAATATTTTCGTAGTTTTTTTGCACCAAAATTATTTTTAAAATTCAGCAGCGAATTGGCGATAATTTCTAGAGTAAAGCGTAGATAAAATCCCTCTAATTCAACTTCAATAAAAGTATTATTGGTGTCGACAATATCAACACGACCTTCAAGTTCAAAACTGTGGCCCAGTAGTTTTGCATTTAAAAAGTCCTGAGCAAAATCAAGTTTGGCGCCAAAAGAAGTTAATAGCTTTTTAACATTCTGTTGTTTTTTCATTAGCGGCATAACCAGCACTGGTTGGGCGCCACTTGAATAGGCATTTGGGTCTGCACCATGTTTTAGACATAATTGAGATAATTCAAAATTATTATTATCTGCGGCCCAAAATAGGGCGGTTCTGCCGGTTAAATCCGGAAAATCAACTTTGGCCCCAGCATCAAGTAATATTTTTGCTTTTGCGCTGCTATTAATGATGGCAGTTTGAATTAATGGGGTATAACCATATTCGTCAACCACATCAAGCTTAGGTTTGGACTTTAGAAGATTGGCTACTTCCTGATCAGAACCATAAATTATTTTTTTTGATAGAGACATAAAATTCAATTAAGGAACAATTCCGGTGTTTTAATTGTTTTTAAAAAGGTTGTGGTTTTATATCCAGGTGATGTTGATAGCGCATTTGCAACTTATTACCAAGTACCAAATCCAGTTTGTGTTGTAATTTATTTGTTAATTCGTCTTTACGATCATTTGCCTCGTCTAAAGTTCTAGCATCCTCAACCAAAATAGAGGCTAAATCAGATGGTGCGCCAATTGGAACTTCAGCTAAAAATGGATGATCTTCAAACATTTTATTAACTGGTGCTCCCGTGCCAGTATTTTCATCATCTTCATGATAGGCGCGGCGGGGTGCAACTTTGCCCAAATGGCGATACCAATCACCTAAGAGCTCTCCGAGTTGGGCTTTATATTTTGCCGGGATACGCTTTGACATCCCATAATTCTATAATACTTTGGTTTATTATGCACAAAATATCTTCTGTCACGAATACGTGGTCAGGGATTAATTCCTTGGTCTTAGTTAATATTTAATACTCCGTCAAATACCAGTCTATTTCGCATTGATGAATTTGCGATATGTAGTTGTTCCATTCTTTCCGTTTAGCGGTGATAAAATGCTGAAAAATGTGATCGCCCAAGGTGTCGTGCATCAATTGATCTTTTTCCAAGAGATCAACTGCTTCGCCCAAACTTGCAGGTAGAGATTTTATTTTTAAACGTGCACGTTCGCGATCGCTCATACGGTAAATATTTTTATCAATAGGCTCTCCCGGGTTGGTTTTTTTATTGATACCATCTAAACCAGCTGCAAGCATTACTGCCAAGGCTAAGTAAGGATTGCATGCTGGATCTGGCATGCGTAGTTCTGCGCGTGTGCTAATGCCGCGTCGATCTGGTACTCGTACCAATGGTGAGCGATTATGTTGTGACCAAGCAATATGTGTTGGTGCTTCAAATCCTGGTACCAGCCTTTTATAAGAATTAACCAATGTATTAGTAACTGCGCAAAAAGACCGAGCATGTTCGAGTAAGCCGCCAATGTAATTTAAAGCGATGTTGGACAGTTGGTGGGGTTTTTTAGCATCATAAAATGAATTTTTTCCGTGTATATCGAATAAACTTTGATGGACGTGCATTCCAGAGCCATTGATGCCGAAAATTGGTTTGGGCATAAAGGTGGCGTGCAGGCCAAAGTCTAGGGCCACTTTGCGTACCACAAAGCGGAAAGTAGCAATCTTATCAGCAGTGGCGAGCGCATCGCCATATTTAAAATCAATTTCGTGTTGTCCCATGGCTGCTTCATGATGAGCAGCTTCTACTTCAAACCCAATTTTTTCTAGTACCTGAACAATAGTGCGCCTGGTTTCTTCACCTTTATCTATGGGGGTTAAATCAAAATAATCACCAGCATCGTGCGTATTGGTCGTTGCCTTGCCATCACTATCGCGTTCAAATAAGAAAAATTCTGCTTCAGGTCCTGCGTTTAAAATAAAGCCTTTGGCGTGGGCTTGTTCACACGTGCGGCGTAGTACTGATCGCGGACATCCTGCAAAGTGGCTGCCATCGGGATTATAAATATCGCAAATTAGACGAGCAACCTTGCCGCCACGTTCATCCCAAGGAAAAATTACCAAAGTTTTATAGTCGGGGACTAAAACCATATCGGATTCTTCAATGCGTGCAAAGCCAGCAATAGAAGATCCATCAAATAAAATTTGTCCATCTAGTGCTTTACTAAATTGACTAGTTGGTACTTCAGCGTTTTTGCTGCGACCCATAATGTCAGTAAACCATAGGCGCAAATATGCCACTTTTTCTTTTTTTAATAAATTTAAAACTTCGGCGCGGTTCATGGTGTTCTCCCGTTGTGTTTATTTACATAAAATGCAAAATAACGCTAGCATTTTTTCAGATAATAAGCTATTTTTATAAAAATGCTAGTATAAAATTACATTTTTTGTTAAAACTATCTGACATTAAGAATAATTAAAAATTATTATACTCTGTAACTTTTACCTTATAAAAATGAAACTATGATCGCTTTTATTTCTAAATTTAAATTACTATTATTTTTGCTCTGTGCGCTAGCTATTGCTGTGACTGTCGGTGATTTACTTCCAAATACGTTAAAAGCTTTTTTTTATGCAATCAGTCTTTCTATAAAAAATATTATTGTGTTTTTGGTGCCGCTGATTGTTTTCATTTTTCTATTCAGCTCTGTGCTGTCTTTGCGAAACCAGGCAGGAAAATTCATTATATTTATATTAATTTTAGTAACTCTGTCTAATTTTACAGCAATTAATGTGGGATATGTAATTGGGGCTAATATTTTACCCATAATAAAATTCAATATGATAGCAGCAAGCAATAATTTAAGATTGATACCAATGTGGACTTTTACCCTTCCGCAAATTATTAGTATTCAATATACCGTGATTGTAAGCATTATTCTGGGTCTCTTTTTCGCATATAAGCCCAATAATTATGTTAATAGAATTACTGAAGATTTAAACAATAAGGTTATTAGTGTTTTAAAAAAAATCCTTCTACCAATATTACCTTTATTTGTCTTTGGTTTTTTTATTAAACTAGCTCATGAAAAGCTTTTATATACATTACTTTCATCGTATGGCACGGTAATGTTATTAATTGTTTTTTCCCAGGCGTTATACACTTTTGCTATGTACATGTTTGCTTCTGGTTTTAAGCTTAATAAATGTTTGGAGTACATTAAAAACATATTGCCCGCCACTATTATAGCTTTTTCAACCATGTCGAGTGCGGCAACATTACCTGTAACTGTAATATGCACTGAAAAAAATTTGGGAGATAAGAGGTTCGCTAGAATAATAGTTCCCGCTACATGTAATATTCATACAATAGGTAGTGCCATTGGTATAACAATTTTGTCCCTAGCTGCTCTTAACTATTTTGGAGCTAGCATACCTGATTTTAAGCATTTTGTTTATTTTTCGATATTTTGGGCGTTAGCAAAATATGCGGTTGCTGGTGTTCCCGGCGGAGCCATAGTTGTTGCTGCACCATTATTAGAGACCTATCTCGGGCTTACTCCCGAGATGATTGGTATAGTAACAGCAATATATTTATTTTTAGATTCATTTGGTACTGCGACGAATGTCACCTGCAACGGCGCATTTGCTATAATTTTCAGAAAGCTTTATACGAGAGGTGGCGTACGGAGGGCTACTTAGACTTAAGCTTTCCTTAATAAAGACATAATACTTCCTTAACAATTGGCGAGCATAATGCCCGCAGTGTTAATTTGTTGCGGAAGTAATATGATTGGTTTTGAAAAACCATTATGTTCGCAAAAACGATCCGGCCTACTTGCTTCGGCTGTTCTTATTCTGTTATCTTTATTTTTCTCATCAACTTTATTTGCTGCCAATGACTTAGATTCTTCTGTTCAGAATAAAATTTTTTCCTCAAAAAATAGATATCAACCATATTTTGAAGCAGGTGGAATTAAATATTTCAACCAAAAATCTACTGCGGCCGGCATCTATGATCTCTTTATTCCATTACTACAAAATGATGATCAATTATTGTTTACCGACTTAAGAATTTTTGATCGTAGCGGTAGCTCTTTTGAAGGTAATGTTC
>TBL_comb47_HYPODRAFT_10004015_pt1 | contig 17096 bp, 14 predicted proteins | sample TroBogypolimnion_40_FD_10682 | JGI IMG/M metagenome (IMG submission 10682)
CACCCTTGCTTCCAAAAGCGGCGCCGCCGGCGCCTTTTTCAACGGCGTGCTAGCCACCGCGCTGGCCACGCCCTGCACCGCGCCGTTCCTGAGCATCGCGCTGGGCTTCGCGTTCGCCCAGAGCGCGGCGTTCATCGTGCTGATTTTTCTGGCCGTCGGCGCCGGGCTGGCCGCGCCCTATGTCGTCTTGAGTTGGAATCCGGCCTGGCTGAAATTCCTGCCCAAGCCCGGCGCGTGGATGGAAAAATTCAAGATCGGCATGGGCTTCCCCATGCTCGCGACGACAGCGTGGCTCTTCAATCTCGCCTCCGGCAGCTACGGCAAGAATGTCTTGTGGCTCGGCCTTTTCCTGGTTGTCGTCGCTTTTGCGGCGTGGATTTTCGGGGAGTTCTTCCAGCGCGGCCGCAAGCGGCGCGGCCTCGCCCTGGCCATCACACTGGTTTTGTTGATCGGCGGTTACGCTTACGCCTTGGAAGGCCAGTTGCGCTGGCGTGAAGCCGTGGCGGAGTCCACGGCCACCGGTTCCTTGAAAGAATCGCCGGAGGGAATTGACTGGCAGGCTTGGAGCCCCGCCGCCGTCGCGCAGGCCCGCAGCGAAGGTCGGCCGGTGATCGTGGATTTCACGGCGGACTGGTGCCTCACCTGTCAGGTGAACAAAAAGATCAGCCTCGAGATTCCGTCCGTGCGCGCGAAGCTGAAGGAGCTGAAGGCCGTCGCGCTCCTCGGCGACTACACGCGCACGCCCAACAGCATTCTCACGGAACTGAACCGCTTCTCCCGCCCCGGCGTGCCGCTCGTCCTGGTTTATCCGAAGGATCCCGCCGCCCCGCCCATCGTCCTGCCGGAAGTCTTGACGCCCGGTATTGTCCTCGAAGCCCTCAACCGCGCGTCACGCTGACCGGTTTTGTGTGAACCAAACACCCGCCTGCGGCGTCTATTTCTTTGACAGGCATCACTCAAACTGAATTGGATTATGAAAAATATTTTAGCTTTATTCATCACGCTGGCTTTGGCCGCCACCGCGTTCGCCGTGGAAATCGGCAAGCCGGCCCCGGACTTCTCCGGCACCGACATCAATGGCAAGACCGTCAAGCTCTCGGATTACAAAGGGAAGATTGTGGTCATCGAATCCTACAACTCGGATTGTCCGTTTTGTAAAAACCACTACCAAACCGGCGCGATGCAGGAATTGCAGCGCGACCTCGCAGCCAGGGACGTGGTGTGGCTCATCGTGGATTCCGTGAACACGAAAAACTCCAGTTACCGCACACCCGAACAGGCGCGCAAGGAAATGGCGGACGAGAAAATCACCGCGACCGCGTGGATTGACGATCATTCGGGCGACATCGGGCATCTCTACGGTATGAAGACCACGCCGCACATGTTCGTCATCGCCCAGGACGGCACGCTCGCCTACGACGGCGCGATAGATAACCGACCGCAACCGTTCGGCGACCCGCGCACCGCGAAAAATTACGTCAGCGCGGCTGTGGATGAATTGATCGCCGGCAAGCCCGTGACGGTTTCGCAGTCCAAGCCCTACGGCTGCGGCGTCCACTACGCGAATTGATTTTGCATTGCTCTGCAAACGGCACTGCCGGACAGCGCCGCTTGTGCTTTTTTGCTGCTTATTTATTAGATGACAAAATCTGAAACCGGCGTAATTTGGCCGTTGAACCGCATGGCTGCGGTCATGCGTCACCGATATGTTTTTTGCCCGACGAACAACCCGAAGATCGGGAGCCACGCGGCGTTTTCTTCTGCGACTGGCAGTCATTTTATTCGTCACACTTTCCCGGACAACCTGGGCGGGAAATTATTTTCAGGGTGTCGCACCGGCCAGCGTGCCGTGGCCCGGTGGTATTGTGCCCTGGCGGTTTGACACGAATTATTCCGTCACGGCCACGGAAAGCAACGCCATCATCGCCGGCCTGCGCGAGTGGGAGCTGGCGGCCAACGTGAAGTTTGTCCGTTACACCAATCAGACCAGCTACGTTCTGCTGCAATACACCAACGACGGTTCCGGCACCGGCTATTATTTGAGCGGCTCGGCCTCCACCAATGCCATCATGATGCTGCATGGTCTCGCACGCGGATTGATGTGCCACGAAGGCGGGCATCTCTTCGGCTTGCAGCACGAACATCAGCGGCACGACCGCGACAGTTACATCACGGTGAATTACGCCAATGTCCTGGGCGGCACGAACGGCGAGGGCGCGTTCATCATTGACAGCAATTCCGTTTCATTCGGAGCGTATGATCTGGTTTCCGTGATGCACTACGGGCCAGGCACGTTCACCAACGGCATGGGCGACTCGCTTGACCCGCTGCCGGCCTACGCCAAGTTTTACTACAAGATCGGCAACCTGGCGTTAAGCCTCGGCGACCGCGCGGCGGTTTCCAATCTTTACGGCGCGCCGCTGACGCCGTTGAGCAGCCTCGTCACCAACACAGCCGACGGCGGCTCCGGCAGTTTGCGCGCGGCGATTTATTACGCGAACGACCATCCCGGCACGACCGTCCAGTTTCAAATTCCCGTCACCGATCCGGGTTACGCCAGCGGCGTGTTCACAATCTCGCTGCTCGGCGAACTCCCGCCGCTCAACAGCGCCCGCACCATCATTGACGGCACCACCCAATCCGGTTTCGTCAATCATCCCGTCATCGTTCTGAACGGCGCGCAGGTTCCGTCCGCCGCCGGGCCAGTCAGCGGGCTGCATTGTTACGGCACGAATTGCACCGTCCGCGCTCTGGCGTTCGAAAATTTTTCCGACGCCGGGCTTCAGTTGTTCTGCTCCGACGCGATCAGCAACCATGTGGAAAATTGCTATCTTGGTGTGAAGCCCGATGGCACCAACGCCGCGCCGAATTTCAATGCCGGCATATTTTTCCAGCACGGCGCGCATGACAATGTCATCGGCGGTCTCAATGCCACCCAGCGAAACATCATCAGCGGCAACACCTATTACGGCGTCCGTCTCAACGACACCAACAGCGACCGGAATGTCATCTTGGGAAATTACATCGGCTTGAATGCAACCGGCACCGCGTCGGTCTCGAACCTCGTCAGCGGCATCGGCATCTGGAGCGGCCCCCAGGGCACCCTCATCGGCGGCACGAACGCCGGCGCGCGCAACGTGCTTTCGGGAAACAAGCAGTATGGCATTTTCCTTTCCGACTCGAATGTCTCCGGCACGATGATTCAGGGAAATTTCATTGGCACGGATTTCAGCGGCAGCAATTCCGTTCCCAACGGCAACGCCATCACAAACAACTACGCCGGCATCGGTATTTTTGCCGGGGCGCACGACAACCTCATCGGCGGCACGAATGCATTCGCCCGCAACATCATTTCCGGCAACACCAACGTGGGCGTCTATCTGGCCGGCCCCGGCGTCACGAAGAATGTGATCGAGGGAAATTACATCGGCTTGAACGTCGCCGGCACGACCGCCCTGCCATCCCAGGGCAATGGCATCTACGTGCTCGGCGGCGCGAGCGGCAATACGATTGGCGGTGCCAACACCGGTGCGCGCAACGTTATTTCCGGCAACCAGTCGTATGGCCTTTATATTTCCGATCCCGGCACGAGCAATAATTTCGTGCTCGGCAATTTCATCGGCCCCGACGGCACCGGCACGAACGCCATCGGCGACGGCGGCGTCGGCATCGGCATCCTGAACAGCGCCGGCGGGAATTTTATCGGCGGCACCAGTGCCGGCGCGGGCAATCTCATTTCCGGCAGTCCGGGCTTCAGCTACGGCATCGCCACGTTCGGCGCGAACAATAACACAATGCAGGGAAATTATGTCGGCACGGATGCGAGCGGGAAAAATGCGTTCCCCAACGGATTTGCCGGCATCGCCCTCATGTTTGGTTCCGCCGGCAACCTGGTTGGCGGCACTGCCCCCGGGGCGGGCAATCTCATCTCCGCCAACGGCAGCTACGGCGTTTATCTTTACGCCACGGGCACGACGAACAATCTGGTTCTCGGCAACTTAATCGGCACCGATGTCTCCGGCACCAACGCGCTTGGCAATGGCTTTGCCAATGTCGTTTTGCTGGGCGGCGCGACCGGCAATTTCATCGGCGGCACCAGCGCAGGCGCGGGCAACGTCATCGCCTTTGCCGGCAGTCCCGGCGTGGCGTTGTATGATACCAGCACGACGAATAATTCCATCCGCGGCAATTCCATTTTCAGCAACGGCGCGCTCGGCATTGACTTGACCGGCGTTGCGAACGATCTACAAAATGCCCCCGTCATCACCAACGCCTATGGCTCCGCCACCAGCACCGTCGTTCAGGGAAAATTAATCAGCGCACCCGGCAGCAGCTTCTTCATTGATGTTTATCGCAATCTCATCGCCGGCGGGCAGGGCCAGTTTTATCTCGGGACGGTCAGCGTGACGACCGATGGCTCCGGCCACGCGGCCTTCGCCTACACCAACAACAGCGGCAATTATGCCGGCCAGGCCATCACTGCGACCGCGACCGCGGCTAACGGCGACACCAGTGAATTCAGCCCCGCGGTGACGGCCACCAACGCGGCCATGGCGTCGGCGCAATTCGGCACGACCATGTCCTGGCTCGCCAACGGATTCGTATTCAACCTCACTTTGGCAACCAACTTCAGCTACCACATCCAGGCGACGACGAACCTATCAGGCAGCCCCGTTCCGTGGGTCAGCCTCACCAACTTCACCGCTGTCATCAATTCGCTCACGTTCACCGACCGCACCGCGACCAATTTCCGCACGCGCTTCTATCGCGTCGCGTCGCCGTGAGTTTTATCAGGGCGGTTCTGCGGCACCGCCTCTTTTTTTTCTTTGGGCACGAACGCCCGCCGCACCCACTTTGCCGACTGCAATTCTGGCGTCAGTTTGAAACCAAACTCATGTAGAAACGATTCCACCGGCGCGAGGATGGTCACCGGTCGTCGCGTGAAGGTGTCCTTGTAAGCCAGCCGCACCGCGCGCAATCCCAGCCGGAAACCCTTTTCCACGCGACCGTAAATCTCGTCGCACATGATCAGGCTGCCCGACTCCGCGAGGTGCAGACGGATTTGATGCGTGCGCCCCGTCAGCGGACTCGCTTCGATCAGCGAGAACCGCTCGTTGCTCAGCAGCACGCGGAAATGCGTCTCCGCTTCCCTGCCCTCGTCCGTGTTGTCCACCCGCATCTTGCCGAAGTTTTTCGGATCCGGACCGATCGGCAGTCCACAGGTCCATTCCTTTTCGCGCGGCACGCCTTCGACCACGGCCAGATAGGTTTTCTCCATCCGCCGCGACTCGAACAGATCGCCCATCGCGCGCATCGCGCCCTCGCTTTTGGCGAAAAGCATTACGCCGCTCGTGTCCGCGTCCAGCCGGTGGACGTGCCGGAGATAGCGCAGATTCCGCGAGCGCGCCCAGAAATCATCCGCCCGGATGGACGAATCAATCGCCGTCTGCAGGTTCCAGTTCGTCTTGCGCCACGAATCCGGCACGAGCATCCAGCCGCGCGGCTTGTCAATCGCCAGCACCGAGCGATCCTCAAAGATGATGGGAATCGGCTCACAGCCGGGCAGTTCGATGAAATTGGGTTTGGCCATGTTTATTTCTGAAATGATAACCGTTTTTTGAAGAACAGTGAAATTTTCTCGTGCCGGCTTTCAGCCAGTTCCGTCAGCGGCAACATTTTGTCCCAATCAATTCCAAACTTTCGCACAGCCTTGCGCCCTTGCGTTGAACTCGCCAGTTTCAATAGTCGGTTCGCCGCACCCAGCCAGCCTCTCGCCGGAATGTTGCCGCGTTCCACTTCACACAACAACTCACGCAAAAATCCGCGCACGCAAATGACGAGAATTTCCAGGTGCGCCACATCCTGCCGTTTATCCTGGGGGATTTTCAACGCCAGCTCCAGCTTGCATACAAGCAGCGAAATCGGATCCAACACCCGGATTTGACGTCCGTTCCACTCGGCTTGGATGGCGAGCGCATCCACCGCACCAGCAGCGACACCGGGAACACTGCGCACGACCTCGATGTTCGATTTCAAATCGCCGATGCGAAACGGAATTGCGCCCGCCAGCGCCGTCAACATCACCTTGTGCGGGAAAACCGGCGTCAAGTTGAGTTGTGCCGCGATGCGGCGGACATCTTCACGGTTGCCCTTGAAATCAATGTCCTCGCTTGTGAATGGCCGCAATGCGCGCAACTCCGGCTCGCTGACGAGATAACGCTCCGCCCAATAATTCACCGCCTGACCACCGACCAAAACGTAGGGCTGACCGTCAGGATTCCGAACCTGAAAAATTTCAGAGAATTGCTGGAGGGAAAAACGCGCGGCCACAAGTCACGCCCACTTTGCCATCGCCCCCGCGACCTGCCGCAGGTTGGTGATGCGCCACTGCATGCCGCCCGTCAACGAAACGCGCCGTTGCAGACCCGACGCCGCCCGCGAACTCTTCCGCGCCTGACGCACGACAGTCTGACGACGAACTGACTCTTGCGACTTGATTTCGTTGTGCCGGAAATTTTTCACTACCCAAGACCTTTATCCCAATTCCCGCTTTGAATCAAGCGGTGAAACCAAAACCGGCACGCAGCCCGGCAGTTCGATGAAATTGGGTTTCGCCATTCGGGTGATGGTAGCAGGTCGGTGGCAGCGGCTCAAACATTTGGTCATTTGCCATTTCAGTTGGCAGGCGGGTCGATTTTCTGTTCGCTTTTTGCGGACACGTGTTCGTGAATTGTGAACCCATGTTCCCTTTTTACATACTGGTGTTCGTGATTTGCATACTCGGGTTCGTTTTTACGAACACCTGTTCGTGATTTGCATACTCGGGTTCATAAATCGTGAACAGCAGTTCGCCTTTTGGGGAGCCTTTCACGTTCCAAGCTTATATTTATCAGCTATTGACATTATTTGTCCCTAAAAACCCATTTGGGACAGGTCCGGCGACCAATTTTGGGAGTTTGGAGGGTGGCACTGGCGGGTGATTTGGGCTGGCAAACCGGGATTTTAGGTCGGCTCGCAGCCCGGCAGTGCGATGAAATTGGGTTTGGCCATTTTTAACCTTTTTCTATTCCGTGATTACATGCGTCTAAAAGACGATTTAATTCCGTATGCAGCCAACCCGCTGCTTCAGCACATTTTTGTTTTTCATCATCGGTAACACAAAAAGTCACATATGATTTTGGATGCATCAGCCTATGGCGCAACTCAAATGTCTCACACATCGAATTGAACCCACTTTCGCTGAAATCTGTTGGGCAAACCGCGCCGTAGATTTTTGCAAACAGCTTGAATGTTTGTTTTATGTTATCACGAAACACTGGGAATCTTGGCTTTTTGTCTTTCTTTTGTTCCACTGGTTTCTCGGTCAATAGGAACAACTCCTCGGGCGTAAATTTGTATCCGTTCAATTCGCCACTTGCTTGCGCTAATTGTTTCAAGCCATTCAAAATCCCATCCACCGCCGCCGCGAAACAACGAACGGTCATGCGTCGTAAAAACTGATCAGCCGGCTTTTCTTTCACCTGTCTACTGGCACAACTTAAATCCGACAATAAAATCTCAACGAGCATTTCGTTATGCCGTTTCGCTTTTATGAACTTTCGCATTCTCGGTCTCATCTCTTGAGGTTGATGTGAAATGACTTGCTCGCGTTCGATATGATTACCCGCGAGCAATTTTCTTAACGAATTCTCCTGAGCATCTGTAGGTATTTGTTTCATGGCACGTTCTTGCCTCTGGATGGGCTTTTCCGCCACTCCGTCTTGGGCGGCTCCGGCAAACCTTGCGCGCGCAGCGCCGTGCGGAAATGCAGCTTGGAAATTTTCCCCAGTTCGCCCGCCCCGCGTTCGTCCACAAACTTCTTCGCCGTCGCGTCCACCGCCGCGCTCGCGCCCTTCGGCAGTTTCACGGCGAATTCTTGCTCCAGTTTCGCCAGGCCTTTTACAAAGCCGTCGCGCGCCAGAATCGAGGCTGCCGCCACGGCGATGTCTTCTTCCGCCTTGTGCCGCTGCACGAGTTGCAGTTCCTTGCCCTGCGACATCAGCGCCTTTTCAATCACGCTTTTGCTCGCAGCGAACTGGTCGCTGATGGCCTTCACCGGCGGCGGGTTCATCTGGTAACGCTTGCCCAGCAGATTTTCGATCACGCGCGCGTGGCCCCACGCGAGCAGCGTGTTGACGCTTTTCATTTTTGAATAAAGCCGATTATAGGCTTCATTGCCCACCGTCACGGTGTCCGTCACGCAGCCGGGCGTGTTGCGAATTTTTTCGGCCAGCTCGGCGATCTTCTTGTCGCTGGAAATGTTCTTGGAATCGCGGATGCCGATCTCTTTCCAAGCGTTGATGACGCTCTCATTCACATACACGCCCGCGATGGAGAGCGGCCCGAAGAAATCGCCCTTGCCGCTTTCGTCCACGCCGATGCGCGGCAGGAGCAGGTCGGGATTCAAAATGGTTTCGTAGCCCAGCTTGACCTCCTTGAGGATCTCCGGCTCCAGCACGAACTCGACAAATTCCGCCGTCCCCTTCCCCTGCACCACCAGCTTGCCGCTCTCATAAAAAACGATGTTCGTCTTGTCCGACTCGAACGCGAACCGCGCATACGGCACTTCGCGCGGCTTCCAATTGCGCGACTGTAACGCGACCAGCAAAGCCGACGCCTGTTCATCAGTCAGCTTGCAAGTGTGGATGGTGAGCGGCTTCACTGCGAAAAATCTTAACCACAAAGGCGCCAAGGCACAAAGGTTTTGGTGTATCGTCGGCGCTGTGCGCCGATGTTTCGAGCCGCAGGCTCGACTCTACAACTTTCATGCGGCAATAATTCTCCTGATGGCGCAACGCACTCCGCACTCCGCACTCCGCACTCCGCACTTGAAGCGGCTGGTTCCGCTGTTGCTGGACTGGTTCGCCGCGAATGCGCGCGACCTCCCGTGGCGCCGCACGCGAGATCCCTACGCCATCTGGGTTTCGGAAATCATGCTGCAACAGACGCAGGTGAAAACGGTGATTCCGTTTTGGGAACGCTGGCTGCGCGAATTGCCAACCATTGAAGCCGCCGCAAAGGCGCCTTCGGCGAAAATCCATAAACTCTGGGAAGGCCTTGGCTATTACACGCGAGTTCGTAATTTGCAGAAAGCCGCGCAGGTCATCGTGGAACAGCACGACGGCAAGTTTCCTGAAAATTTTGAGGACGTGCTCGCGCTGCCCGGCATCGGCCGTTACACCGCCGGTGCAATCTGCAGCATTGCTTTCAACCAGCCCAAGCCGATTCTCGACGGCAATGTCATCCGCGTGCTGACGCGTCTCTTCGGCATCGCGGAAAATCCAAAGGAGAAGCAAACGAACACGCGACTTTGGCAACTGGCGGAGGAACTGGTTCAAAATTCAAAATTAAAGATTAAAAATTCAAAACTCTGCTGCTCCCACCTCAACCAATCGCTGATGGAACTCGGCGCGCTCATCTGCACGCCACGCAATGCACAGTGTTTGATCTGCCCAGTAAGAAATCTCTGCGCAGCGTTCAAGGAAGGTCGCGTGGAGGAGTTGCCGAATCTCGGCAAGCGCGAGAGGGCGACGGCACGAAGATTCTTCGCGTTTGCGGTTGAGCAAAACGGACGCTTTCTCGTCCGGCAAAGACCTGCCGGCGTGTTGAACGCCCACCTTTGGGAATTTCCCAATGTGGAAGTCGGCACCCGGGACGGCGACCCGCTGCCGGTCTTTGCCGAATTCAATCCGCTGCAATCCACGGATCCGCGCGTCGAAGAGCTCAGGCCACTTTGCACTGTGAAACATTCCATCACGCGCTACCGCATGACGCTAGAAGCATTCACGGTTTCATTGAAGCAATCCCCAAAGAAAATTGCCGGCGTCTGGAAAACTCCGGCGCAGATGCGGGCGCTGGCCTTCAGCTCCGCCCATAAAAAACTCGCCAGCGCCGCCGCCCAAAGTATCCTGTCCGGCCGATGATTTACTTCGATTACAACGCCACCGCGCCCGTGATGCGCGAGGCGCGCGAAGCCTGGCTGAACGTCACCGAGAAGATCGGCGGCAATCCGTCGTCCATGCACCAGGCCGGCACGCGCGCCAGCATCGCGCTCGCCGATGCGCGCGAGAAGCTTGCGGCGTTTCTCGGCTGTCATCCGCTCGACCTCATCTGGACCAGCGGCGCGACCGAGGCGAACAACATGGTCACGCATCATTTCGCCGAGACGCTGGACGACAAAAGCGAGATCTGGATTTCCGCCATCGAACATCCCTGCGTCCATGACTCCGCGAAACATTACTTCGGTAAGCGCGCCAAGTTGATTCCCGTCACGCGCGACGGCGTGGTGGACATGGATTGGATCACCACGGAACTGGCCGATGCGCGTCCCGGCCTCGTCAGCGTCATGGCCGCGAACAACGAGACCGGAGTCATCCAGCCGTGGCGCGAGATCCACGCCATTTGTAAGGCTTACGAAGTTCCATTCTTCACCGACGCTGTGCAGTTCATCGGCAAGATGCCGTTGAAGGGACTCGGCGAATGCGATTACGTCAGTGGCGCGGCGCACAAATTCGGCGGGCCGCGCGGCGTGGGCTTTTTGAAAATTCCGCATCGCCGATCCTTCACCCCGCTTCTTCACGGCGGCAAACAGGAAGGCGGCCGACGCGCGGGCACTGAAAACGTCGCGATCATCGCGGCGATGATGGCCGCGCTCGAAGTGCGCGAGAAACAGATTTCCCACAACCAGCATCTGCTGCGCGGCGTGTGGCGCGACAATTTTGAACGCGAACTGCTGCGCGCCTTGCCCGGCACGAGCATCATCGGCGCGAATGTGCCACGCCTGTGGAACACCGTTTCCGCGCTCATGCCCGAGGGCGATCGCCGGCATCAATGGGTCATCCGCCTGGACAAAGCCGGCTTTGCGGCCAGCACCGGTTCGGCCTGCACGACCGGCAAGGAAGAACCCTCGCACGTCCTGGCCGCGATGGGTTACAAATCCGTCCACGCCCTGCGCGCTGTGCGCTTCAGCGCCGGCTGGGAGACGACCGAGGCCGACTGGGAAGCGCTCGTCAAAGGGGTGGCCAAAGTCCATGGCGAGATGCACCACGCCAAAGCGGCGTAAATGTCCGGGCGCGTCTGAACGGATGCCGGTGGTGGATGTCGAATGAAAAGTTCCCACATCAAACCAAAAATCAAATCCGTTATGATGACCCGACGCCAAGCCATTAGAACTTCCGCCCTCGCCGCCACCGCCCTCGCAACGATGCCCGGCGCAATCGCCCAACCGCCTCCCGGCACTCCCGCCCCGGTCTTGGTGAGCACAGCCCCCCAACCCTTCACACTGCCGCCGCTACCCTACGCCTGCGACGCGCTCGAACCGCACATTGACGCTCGGACCATGGAGATTCATCACGATCGGCATCACGCTACCTACGTAGCGAACTTGAACAAGGCCGTTGTCGATTTTCCCGACCTAGGCAAGCAGTCCATCGAGGATTTAATGATGGATTTGAATGCCGTTCCCGAAAAAATCCGCACCGCCGTCCGGAACAATGGCGGCGGGCATTACAACCATTCGCTGTTCTGGCAGATGATGAAGAAAGGCGGCGGTGGCGAACCGACCGGAGATTTGGGCAAAGCCATTGATACCAGCTTCGGCAGTTTTGGCGCGTTCAGGGATTCATTATCCAAAGCCGCGCTTGGGCAGTTCGGCAGCGGCTGGGCCTGGCTCGTTCTCGATGCCAAGCAATTGAAGATCGAAACCACCGCCAATCAAGACACGCCCCTGAGTGCAGGCCAGGTGCCATTACTGGGAGTGGACGTTTGGGAACACGCCTACTACTTGAAATACCAAAACAAACGCGCCGACTACATCACCGCTTGGTGGAACGTCGTAAACTGGGATTCCGTGTCGGATCGTTACGCGAAATTTAGCGCCTAACTTTCACCGCGATAAACCGACCGCGCCGTGCAGGTCTCGGCCACGACGACTTCCGTGAGCAGCGGCAGCTTCGGCTTCAGCTTTTTCCAGATCCACATAGCCACCACTTCGCTTGTCGGATTTTCCAGCCCGGGAATTTCGTTCAAGTAATAATGGTCCAGCTTCTCCCAGATCGGTTTGAACGCCGCGGAAATTTCCGCGTAATCCATCAGCCAGCCAAGCTTCGGGTCGCACTCGCCCGCCACGACAATTTCCACGCTGAAGCTGTGGCCGTGCAGCCGGCGGCATTTGTGGTTCTTCGGCAGGAGCGGCAACAGATGCGCCGCCTCAAACTGAAACGATTTTCTTAATTCTATTTTCATAATTCAAAATCTGTCCAAGTGATCAAATCTCCGAGCGCCGGCCGGCCATCATGCCGCCATGTCAACGGCGGGTTTTGCATCTGGCCGAGCGGGCAGATCCGCGTCGCGCCCCAGCGTGCCAGTTGCGTGGCGATTTCCGGCGCCTTGTCCTCCGGCACGGCGATGCCTACGGTGGACACCTTTCCGCGAATGTCATCCGCGCCCTGCAACATCGCCGTCACGTCCGCCACCGCCTTGACGTAGATGAACCGGTTCAGGCATGACATCTGAAACCGCGCGTCCGCCTCATAAACCACCGTCCACGCGGTCGATTCCTTGCTGCACCAATGCTGCGTCGTGCCCGGCGAATGCGCCGCGCGCACTTCATAGATGCCGCGCCGAGTTGCGATGGCCGCCGCATCTTCCGCCCGCAGTTCGCCGCGCGGCTCGATCTGTTCGCGCCGGTCCAATTCAGCCGCGAGCAGTTCCGCAAATTGTTCCGGCGAAACTTCGCCACCGAGCTGAACGTAGATCACGTGCGGCGACAGGCAGCCCAATTGATTACACGCCACCACGTCATCCGCCGCGCGGGCGACAATTTTTTTCGCGCTGGAACCGAACAAGTCTTCCCCCGCCACAAAGCCAAAACTGACGCGATGCCCGTATCCAATAAAACGCGTGCGGACCGGCAGCTGCGCGCGGATGGCTGCGAGCGTTTCGTCGCAGCCGGTCGCCGTAACGCAATCAGCCTCGGCGAAGAGGGTGCTTTCCAGAGCCGCATTGCCACCGCGCCATTCGGCCACTTCCAGACACGCGCCGAGTTTCGGATCGGCCTCGTAGATCGAATGCGCAAAGATTCGCGGTAGAAATGATGATCCGCTCGCGCACTTCACGAACTGCGCCGAGCGCGTGAGGAGGCCGAACACCATGCTCGTCAGCGTCGGATTTGGGATGTTGCCCGCCGCGATGTGCACCTGAAATTCCGGCGCGTTGATGATCGCCATGCGATTGTGCTTTTGGTCGGCAAGTGTCGCCGTCAACGCATCGAGCCGCTTCGCGTCGCCGAATTCTTGCACGAGCAATGCATGAAAATTGTCGCGGGTCAGCTGACCAAAGAAATTATCCAGCCCGCGTGCCAGCGTCTCGCGCGAGAAACCGGTCTGCTCCGGCCCGAGTTTCAGCGCGCGCTGGCGGAAGGGATTCTCCGGTTGCAGCCAGCTATCGGCCACCCGGCTCAGGGTTTTGATCAAACTCTCCGTCGAGCGCGCTGCCAGATAATGCTCGCGGTTGCGCTTCAACGTTTGGCAGGCCTCGGCGATCATCGCCGGCGACAACACCGCTTCCGGCGGCAGATCAGCGAGAAAGTAGTTTGGTAGATTCATTTTCCCTCCATGTGTTCACGTTTGCGGATGGCGTGCAAGCAGGGCAAGCCCACGAGTGACACGAGTAAAAGCCCCGCGAGCGCTCCGTAAAGCGGGAAATAACTAGCCGCCTGATGCGCCGAGTAGCCCAGCCGGTTCACCTCATGGCCGGCAATCCAGTGCGCGAGCTGGCCAACCAACCCGCCGACCGTGATGAACATTCCATAAATGCGCCCGCGCACGGCGTCCGGCACCGATTCCATGAGCGCCGCCTCGACCATCGGATAGCTGGCCAGAAAGAAAAATCCGATCGCTCCCAGCATGAAAATCGTCCAGCGCGACGGCACATGCGGAAACACCGCCATCAGCACGATGGAAATCAGCAGCACCGTGAACGTCCAGCGTTTGCGCCCGCCGTCGCTCAAGCCACCGAACAGGGGATTACTGATGGTGCTCGCCAGAAATAACACGCTGAGCGCCAGACCGGCATCGCGCGTGTCGAAACCGCGCGCCTTTTGCAGGAACAACGAACTCAAACTGCCGACGCCCGCACCGGCGAAATCGCGCAGACCGAACGCCAGCGCCGCCGCAAAAAAGAAAACATACAACGCCGTCGTCGGAAAAAGTTTGTCCGCGCGAACCGCTTTGCGCGCGGCGACCGGCGCGGATTTCTCCTCGTCCGCTAGCCAGTAAAACAGCGCGGCCACCAGGACACCGAGCAGACCCAGTTCAAAAACTGGTTCGCGCCAGGCCGCCGCGCCGCGCGTGGCTTCCAGCATTCCCGCACGCCAGCCGGCGAACAGCGGTCCGAAGCAAAAGCCCACGCCCGCCCCGATGCCGACCAGCCCGAACGCCTTGCCGGTGCCGGACGGAAACAACCGCGCAATCATCGCCGTCGCCGCCGGGTGATAAAAGCTGCCGCCAAGTCCCGCGATCACGCACGCCGCGACCGCGCACACATAGTTCGGCGCGAACGACAGGGCCACGAAGCCCAGTCCATTCAACGCGAGCCCGAAGCTCAGGAGTTTTTTCCGGTTCAACCGGTCGGCCAGCACGCCCAGCCAGTAGCTCGGCACGAAATACGACAGCATCAGCACCGTGACCAGCGACGTGGCCTGCCCTTCGCCCGCGAATCCGAAATCGCGCTTGATGAGCAGATAGAGCGGCAGCAGCGCGACGTTGAAGATATGCGTCATCGCGTGCAGCATGCCGAGCAGCCAGAGCGTGCGCGTCTTGTGTTGGGCGTCGGCGCTCATGTCGTCATCAGGGAACAGCCGCGCGGCTCGGCGAGTTGGGCGCGACCAATCAATTCAAAGCCGTCACCTCGACGAATTCCCATATCTTCGGTCTGGACGGCGGCCACGGAAAAGACATTGGCCAGATCAATGATGCGGATCAGACCGGTTTCGCCCTCGGCGACTTCTCGGCCGGTTTCCGGCGAGATGAGTTGCACGCGCGCCCAGGGCGGGAAATGAAAGCGGCGCGGGGCATTAGGCGCGGGACGCGGGGTTTCGCCCACAGCCTCGCACCCCAAGCCTCGCGCCCCGCCATCGTAGGCCTGCGAACTCAATTCGCTCATGCTGTATTCGCAGATGATGTTATCGGGGGTAATGCCAAGCTGTTTCGTGATCAGCGCGTGCAGTTCCTGCTTCGGCATGGTGCGCGAGCGGTTTTTATAGCCACCGGTTTCCATTACCAACGAACCTTCTGGCAAATTGAAGACAAGTTCTTTGGAAGCTAGATAGTCCAACAGATGCACAAAGGAAAAGGCGGTGCCGAGCAAAGTCACCGGTTGCCCTGAATTGATAGCCGCCTTCAATCGATAGTAAAGAGCAACAAAATCTAACGTCCACGAACCGGCTTCATCAAGCTGCCCTATAAATGCTGAATCTGGCAACGCATATTCGCGACGCATGGCATCGAACATATAAACCAACGAGGAATGTGGCACCAAAGTTGGTGGCGGCGTCAGGCAAATCAATTGTAGATCATGAATCGCAAACCGTAAACCTGGCGGAACATTTTCAAGAAACCAGGAAATCAAAGACGCCTCATAAACCGCCAGCGATTCCGTGCTGTGAAAATGGCGGCTGGGCTTCTGCTCCGTGGTGCCGCTGGAATGAAAGACGACCGTGCGCTCGTCCGGCGCGAGGCTGGTCAGTTCCAGTTCCTTGAACGCGGCAGCCGGCACAGCGGGAATTTGTGTCCAATGCTCCACGATCTGAGGAGACAGCTTGCGCGCCTCGCAGATTTTGCGGTAGGCGACATTGTGCTTGAATTGAAGCGCGAACAGTTCCAAAGCCAACCCGGAGAATTGCGGATTGCGGATCACGGATTGCGGATTGGCAATCAACTCGCGCAGGCGCGCGGCGAAGCTGGAAAGTGATTGGTTCATGCGGTGTTTGTTTGCCGGCTGGTTTTCCGCGACAGCCGGAAGGCAGGATAACAGGCAAATCTCGGAGGACAAGCCCGATTGGCGGGGAACCGCAATGCGTCATCCATTTCATTTTGGGACCTTCATCGGTCAGCCAGTGCGGCGGCACGCCACCATACACCGACGCCAGCGTTTTGCCGGCGGAGGTGTGACCGATTTCGCAGGCAATCTGGATGTCGGAAATTCCGTGGCTCCGCCGCAAGGTGACATAAAAGGCCCGCATTGCGTGGCTCGTGACCTTCTTGCCGATGGTGTCGCGCCGCCGCCGCAACGACTGCGTCAGGGCAAATTTGTCGGCGTGTTTTCCGACCGGGTCGCGGTAGTTCGGAAAAAACCATGGCGATTTTGGATACCGCTTTTCCTTCCATACTTTGTGGGCTTTCAGCCAGGCGGCCAAACCATCATGGATCTGCACGAATGGATTTACTGATTCCTGATTTTTCGCCCGGCGCACGCAGAGCGATTTGCCATCCTTGGTAACCCGAAATACCACCAGCTCAGATCGCCAAAGATGAGTTGATAGGCGTTGACTGTGGCGCTGGTGGAATAAACCGGCATGATGGGCACCCATTCAATGGGGAAGCCATCGAATGACGCCGTGCCGTCCGGCTTGCGCACATACGGAACCACCGTGGCGCTGGTGTTAAAGGCCACAAAGCACGCTTCCATTGACGGGTGAGCGTAATACTTTGCAGTCCGGAGAACCGCGCCCGTTACCTTGGCGCGCAGCGCGCGGATGTTGGCCAGGGTGATCTTGTCGGACGAGGTATTGCCAGTCGTCAATTGCAATACCGTGCTGTCGGTTGTGGACTGTTTGCCCACACCGGAAATGCTGTTGTAAGTAGCCGTGCCATCGCCAAGGAAAAGACAATAATCTTCCCAGTAAGCCATTTCGCGAGCGATATAGCGTGCCACTGTAAACGGCGGCTGAAAAGTGCGGCGGGGTCATGTGTGTGACGGGGCGGTTCAAAAGTGCGGCATCTTCATTAACAATGAAGCATGTATAGCAATATGAATGACTGGGCCGAGATTCGCAGAAG
>TBL_comb47_HYPODRAFT_10004016_pt1 | contig 17089 bp, 17 predicted proteins | sample TroBogypolimnion_40_FD_10682 | JGI IMG/M metagenome (IMG submission 10682)
CCCACGCCGTAGACGTGGCGAAGGGGAACACGCTTTTCGGCGCCACGACGGTCGTGGCGGGGATTCTGGGGACCCTTGCCGGCGGCTGGCTCGGGGACCGCTGGCAGAAAAAGAGCGACACCGGGTACCTGCACGTCTCGGGCTGGGGCTTCCTGATCGGCACCCCCTTTGCCGCCTGGGCCATCCTGGCGCCCGACCTGACCACCTGCATGGGGGCGATCTTCGTCGCAGAGTTCTTCCTGTTCCTCAACACCGGCCCGCTCAATACCGTTATCCTGAACGTCACTCCGCCGGCGGTGCGGGCCATGGCCTTCGCGGTCAATATCTTCTTCATCCATGCCCTGGGCGACGCCTTTTCTCCCTCCATCCTGGGCTGGCTCTCCGACCAGTGGGGGCTGCGTAGCGCCCTGCTTATCACCCCCCTCGCCATGGCGCTGGCCGGCCTGCTCTGTTTTGTCTGCGGCAGGTTCGTGGTGCAGGACATGGCAAAGGCCGAACCGAAAAACCCCGCCTGAAGCTTTCGGCGCAAAAGACAAGGAACTACAGCCAGATGCCAGCAAGCAGCGAGGCCGCCCCGGTGAAAGGGGATGCGGTCAGCACCAATCTGAACTTTTACGATGCCCTTTGGTCTCAGACACGCCTTGCGCGCCCTGAGCGTTTCAACACCTGGCCGCTTATAGAGGGCCTTTTGCCAGGAGCTGTCATGCGCCTGGAGGTGGGGCCCGGCCTGCGCCCCCGGCTGCCCGTTGCCGGCACGCACTTTATCGATATCAGCGCGCCGGTCGTCGAGCGCCTGAACGCCGCCGGAGCGCTGGCCTAGAGGGGCGAGGTGGGCGCGCTTCCTTATGCGGACAACAGCTTCGATCTGGTCTGCGCCTTCGACATCATCGAGCATGTCGAGGATGACTTGGGCGCCCTGGCGGAGCTGCGCCGCGTTATGAAGCCTGATGGGGTGCTACTCGTCGCCGTCCCGATCTACTCGGCAAGCTGGACCGAATTCGATGCCCTGGTCGGGCATGTGCGTCGCTACGAACCGGCGCAACTTGCCGGCATCCTGGCGCAGAGCGGCCTGCTGCCGGAAAAGACCGCCCCGTACGGCATGCAGCCGGGCAACCCGCGCCTGCTACGCCTGGGCATCTGGTTCCTGACCCATCGGCGCCGGGAGGCGCTCTTCTGGTACAACTGGCTGCTGCTTCCGCTGGGCATCCTGTTCCAGAAGCGCTTGAAGTTCACCGAAGGGCTGCTCGAGTGCTGCGGAGTGGCTGGCGTGGACGAAGTGGTGACAGTCTGCCGCAAGGTTTCCAACCGCTGAAGTCTCTTAAAAGAATAATTCCCTGCCAGTGAGCAAACGGTCTGATTCAGGAAGGCCGGCCCTCTGAAATTGACACCTGGGCCCCGATAGTGTACTAGTAGACAACTTAGTGATTGCTCGGAGAATGCCTAGTTGGTGCTTAACGCTATAACAATCGATCTGGAAGACTGGTACCATTGCTGCTCCGCCCAAGCTGGCCCGGCTGTTCCGACAGAAAAATGGCGCGTGCGCCAGAACACTCAGAAGATCCTGGGGCTGCTGGAGGAGTGCGGCGTGCAGGCCACCTTCTTCGTGCTCGGTTCGGTGGCGCAGGCGGACCCCTCGCTCCTCCCCATGATCGCCTCCCAAGGACACGAGATTTCCTCACATGGTTACTCCCACACCCTGGTGCCGCTACTTGGCCCCGACGGGTTCCGCAGCGAGCTGCGCCGCACCGCAGAAATCATCCAGCAGCAGGTAGGCTATCTGCCTGCGGGGTTCCGCGCTCCGCAGTGGTCGCTCGGTTCCGACACCCCCTGGGCACTTGATATCCTGCGCCAGGAAGGGTACCGCTACGATTCCAGCTACAACCCGCTCCCCTTCGTCGGGGACAAGCGGGGGCCGCGCGCCCCTTTCGCCATCGCGACCAGCCATGGGCCGATTCTGGAACTGCCGCCCATGGTGACGCCTTCGCTCATCGGCAACCTGCCGACCGGCGGGGGCTGGGGCTTCCGGTTCTTTCCGCTGGCGCTGATCCGGCGCACCGTGGAGCAGCTGAACGCCACCGGGAAACCGGCGCTGCTCTACCTGCATCCCCGGGAGATGGAGGCCTTCGGGCCGAGGCTCTCGCTGCCGCCCCTGAGGTCCTTCGTAAGCTACGGGCCGAGGAGCGCTTCGACCGGCCGGCTCAGGGAGCTTTTGCGGGCTTTCAAGTTTCAAACTCTAAGGGAGATGACTGCTGCATGGGAATCTGCCTGATCGTACCGGCCTATAACGCCGAAAAAACCATCCTGGACGTGGTCCAGGAGGCGCTGGGAACCGGCCTGCCGCTTCTCGTGGTGAATGACGGCTCCAGCGACGCGACCCTGGAAGCTATCCGGGATCTGCCGCTCACCGTCATCAGCCACCCGCAAAACCTGGGCAAGGGGAGGGCGCTTCGCACCGGCTTTGACTGGGCACTCGCCAACGGTTTCGATGGCGCAGTGACGCTCGACGCCGACGGACAACACGACGTCGCCGCGGCGCCTTACCTGATAAAGCAAGCCCTGTCGGGGGGGATGGGCATCCTGATCGCCTCCCGGTTTACCCAGTTCATGGAGATGGCGGGGCTGCGCAGCTTCTGGAACCGCTTCGGGGTCTGGTGCATGAGAAAACGCACCGGCTTCGAAATAACCGACAGCCAGTCCGGATTCCGCTACTACTCTGCCGCGCTGCTGCGCCAGGTGACGCTGGAATCCTCCGGCTACGACCTGGAAATGGAGATCCTTTTGAAGGCCTGGCGCGCCGGATTTGTCGTGGGCTCCCTGCCGATAGCGGCGCGGGTCGCCGACGGGCGCCTGACTAGTCATTACCGTCCAGTGCGTGACACCTGGAACATTTGCATGACCTTTTTGCGCTACATGTAGGATAACCCGTGCGGGCGCAATCTTGCACACGAACTGGAATAACCCGAAAACTGAAGTAAAGGCGGGTTTCAACACGGTCCTCAACGTGCGCTGCAGGCACCCCATGTGTTACGCGAATTGGCGCTTCTTCATATATCCAGTTGCTAAAAATGCCATCTAGTGTACAATGGGCGCATTATTGCCTAAAATAGTTGCAGTGCCCGCCCGGAAGCCATAAAAATGGCTTTAAAGACATTGGCAAAAAGCGGATCCTGTCTAACAAGGACCCGGTACTGCTAGTCTCTTTTTTGCCCGCCGCGCAGCAACCTCAATGAAAGTCCGGGAGAATGTGTTCTATGCTGGCCAGTCTGAAAAGATATTCACGTGACAAAATCGTCTCCATGCTCCTTTCGCTTGCGACCAACTCGTCCAACGAGAACCTGGCGCGCATGACCCACCTGATGGAGTTCATCCCCAAGAAGGATTACTACAAGGAACGCATCCGCTGGGTGCGCGGGCTGATCCGCGAGAACCACCCCAGCATCGAGTTCCCCCGGCGCATCCTGCGCGACCTGCACCCGAACCAGCGCGACAAGTGGATCACTAACTTGTTGGTGAATCACCTTTTGTCCGGCACCAACAAGAGAAAGGCCTGGCAGGAGCGGGAAGGGTACTACCCTCCCTCGACGGTTGTCATCAGCCCGACCATGAAGTGCAACCTGACCTGCTACGGTTGCTACGCCGGTGATTATCAGAAGTCTCTGGAGCTTTCCCTGGACGAGATCGACTCCGTGCTGGAGCAGATGAAGGAGATGGGGGTCTATTTCGCCGTCATCTCCGGCGGCGAGCCGTTCTTCAAACAGGACATCTTCGAGATCTTCCGCAAGCACTCCGACATGGCGTTTCTGGTCTTCACCCACGGCGGCCTGATCGACGAGCAGATGGTGCAGCGCCTGATCGAGGTGGGTAACGTCATGCCCTCGTTCTCGCTGGAAGGCTACCAGAAAGAGACCGACGAGCGCCGCGGCGCCGGGCACTTCCAGAAGGTCATGCACGCCATGGACCTGCTGCGCGAGGCCGGTCTTTCCTTTTGCTCCTCCTTCACCCAGACCAGCAGGAACACCGACATCATCACGGACGGTGGCTTCATCGACATGCTGGTTGAGAAGGGGTGCTTCGCCATGTGGCTCTTCTCCTACGTGCCTATTGGCCGCAATCCCGAAATCGCCCTGATGCCGACCCCCGAGCAGCGCGACTTCATGCGCCGCACCACCATAGAATATCGCGCTAACAAGCCGATGCTTTTCATCGACTTCTGGAACGACGGGCCGATCATCAGCGGCTGCATCGCCGGGGGACGCAAATACTTCCACGTCAATGCCAACGGGGACATCGAGCCCTGCGTCTTTTGCCACATCGCCGTCGACAACATACGCCGCACCTCTCTCAAGGAGGCTCTGCGCTCGCCGCTCTTCACCAAGATCAGAGAACAGCAGGGGAGTCACGAGAATCTGCTGCGCCCCTGCATGCTGATCGACCACCCCGAGGTGGGGCGCGAGATGTTTGAGACCGAGGGGGCCTACGCCACCCACGATGGGGCAGCTGACATGTTCACCTCGCTTGCCCCGGCCCTCGACGAGTATGCCGAGAGCTACGCTGAGATCGCCGACCCTGCCTGGGAGCGCGAATTCGTGGCTGCGCCGCCTGCAGATAAGCGCAGGGGCAACATCGCGGGATAAGTGCCGGCTTGGCAGCACACGCACCAAAGAAGAGAAGACAACCTTGGCACTCTACAGCAATATCAACCTCTTATTTATTCGGCTCTTTACCATCGTTGTTCCCCGGTTGCTGCACGCCCCGTTCGCGCTCATCACGGGGGGGCTTTTCTACCTGGTGTTGCCGGGAAAACGGCGCTCCCTGCGCAGGAATCTGACAGTCGTCACCGGTAGCCGGAAGGTGGAACGGCTGGTATTCACCTCCTTCTACAAGTTCGCCCGCAACTGGTGCGACATCATGCTGATGATGGGGCTGCGCGGTCCGCGGCTGCTTGCCCTGATCGGGCGCACAACGAGCGAGGCGCCCCTAAACGACGCCATTGCCGCCGGCAAGGGCGCCATACTGATCTCGCCCCACTTCGGAAACTGGGAGCTGGGGGGGCTGGGCCTGGCGGAGAAAGGGTACCGGATGAACATCCTCACCTTCCGGGAGCCCGACGCCAAGGTCAACAACCAGCGGGAGCATTTGCGCCAGGAGCGGGGCATCAACTTTATTTACGTGGACCGCAACGAGACCTCGCCGCTCGCGATTATCGAGGCGGTCCGGGCCCTGAACCGCAACGAGGTGCTCGCCATCCTTGGAGACCGGGACGGTTCCTCGCACACCATGAGCCTGGATTTCTTCGGCAGGCCGGTCCAGATTCCGCTGGGTGCCGCCTACCTGGCGCTGGCAAGCGGTGCGCCGGTCATCCCCGTGTTTGTACCGCTCGAGGGTGGGCGCTATGCCGCAGTCATGGAGCAGCCGATCTTTTTCCAGTCCTCCCGCGGCGAGCGCGATCGCGTCATCCGGGAGGGAACCGAGCAGCTACTGCGGGTTTTCGAGCGCTATATTAGGGCCTATCCCGACCAGTGGTACAACTTCTTCGATTATTTTACCGATTGATAATTCTAAGGCAGCAAGGGGATACAGATGACCGATGAACTGATTCAGCAGGTGAAAGAAATGATCATCGACAGCCTGCGCATCGAGGGGATGTCGGCCCTCGACATAGACACGGACGCCCCGCTCTTCGGTGAGGGAATGGGGCTGGACTCCATCGACGCCCTGCAACTCGTGGTAGGGATGGAAAACGCCTTCGGCGTGTCGGTTCCGGATGCCGCAGTCGGCGCCAAGGTGTTCCGTTCGGTGCGGACCATGGCCGAATTCATCGAACAGCACAATTCATGAAACTCCTACTGGTCTCTCCAGGCTGGCCCAAGGGAAGGCTCTGGGGGGAACTGGGCTTCAAGTTCCCTTCCCTCTCCCTGGCCGCTATAGCGGCCGCCACCCCACCCGAGTGGGAGGTGGTGCTGGGCGACGAGAACATGCGTCCGCTCGACCTCGGCTGCGACGTGCAGCTGGTGGGGCTCACCGCCATGACTCCCCAGGCTCCCCGGGCCTACGAGATTGCCGCGGCCTTTCGTGCCCGCGGGATTCCCGTCGTCATGGGCGGCTTTCATGCCAGCAACCTGCCGCGGGAAGCGCTGAACCACGTGGACGCAGTCGTGGTGGGCGAGGGCGACCTGGTTTGGCCCCGCCTGCTTGAGGACCTCAGGAACGGCAACCTGCAGAAGATCTACCAGGCTACGGCGCTGCTCGACATGGCCTGCATTCCGACCGCCCGTCGGGAGATCTTTTCCGACCACGGGTACCTGCTCACCAATACCGTGCAAACCACCCGCGGCTGTCCCCATGAGTGCGAATTCTGTTCAGTCACCTCCTTCTTCGGTAAAACCTATCGGGAACGCCCCTTGGAACAGGTGCTGGGTGAGTTGCAATTGCTGCGCAAAAGCGGCTCTTTCGTCTTTTTCGTGGACGACAACCTGGTGGCGAACCGGCGCTACGCGCTTTCGCTCTTCGCCGGCATGCGGGGCATGGGGCTCAAGTGGCTCTCCCACGCGCCGATCAACTTCGGCCAGGACAGCGAACTGCTGAAGGCCGCAGGGGAGGCCGGCTGCTTCGGCATGTTCGTCGGCTTCGAGTCGCTAAACCAGCAGACCCTTGCGGCTCTGGGCAAGCGAACCAACCAGGCCGACGCCTACCTGGCGAACATCCGGGCCATACAGGGGCAGGGGATCGGCATTCTCGGCTCCTTCGTGCTGGGATGCGACGGTGACACGCCGGCCATCTTCGAGCCCATATTGCGCTTTTGCGAGCAGGCCCGACTCGAGGCGGCCATTTTCCCCATATTGACCCCCTATCCGGGCACCCGGGTGCGGGAGCGGCTGGAGCAGGAGGGGCGCATCACTTGCAATGACTGGCGCGACTATGACATGGGGCATGTAAACTTCATCCCTTCCGGGATGACTGCCGCCGAGCTCCAGGCTGGGCATGACTGGCTTAACAGTTCCTTTTATTCGCTCACGTCCATGTATCGGCGCATATTCAGACTGCATCGCTCGCTTCAGGTATTCGCGCCCATGAATTTCGGATTCCGCAGTGCCATCAGGAGGAGTCAGAAAGTGTAGGGGCGAGTAGGATTCTCCTGTAGGTGAGCTCCAGACTGAGTTGGACCCGACATCGTTGCGCTTCGACTCCGCTCAGCGAACGGATTGTCCCTGCGCTTCGTCTCCGCGAACGGTGGGTCCCTGAGCGGAGTCGAAGGGCCGCTCTGCTCGCCAGCGCTCAACTGTTCTAGAATCATTTGCCAGTTTTACGTAGCAGGAGTCCGTACTCGATGAACTGTTTCATGTTCCCCGGACAACCGTTTTCGCTCAGCGCCTTGTTGCCCGACGACCCTGACTACGCGCACATCGTCGCTCTGGTCAGGCAGCAGGCCCATTTCGACCTGGTGAAATTCATCTGGCTGAAGGAGCCGGGCACCGATCAGGTCGGGCTGCAGTTACTGGGTGTCGCCCAAAGCCTGTACCAGCTGCGCCGGTTGCGCAGTCACGGGGTCTGGCCCGATCTGGTCGCCCAGCACAGCATGGGGATCTATCCGGCTCTGGTCGCCTGCGGCAGCCTTTCGGAAGAGCAGGCGATCGAGCTTACCTGGCGCGTCGGCGCCTGCCTCAGCGCAATGGGAAAGACCCAGCAGCGGTATGCATTGGGCAGTGTAATCGGCCTCACCTTGGACCGAGTGCAGGCTGTGGCCGACAATAATCAGGTGTATGTGGCGAACCACAACACCTCACGCCACTTTCTCCTTTCGGGGGGGAAGCCGCAGGTTGACCAGGCCTTGGCCGAAGCGTTGGCGAGCGGCGCTTTTTCTGCGCGCAGCTTCCCCTGCGACGCTCCGCTACACAGCCCGCTGGTGGCTCAGCTGGAAGGCGAACTGGAGGATATCTTCGCCGGGTACCGCTACGCCCATCCGGTCCTCCCCCTGATGAACCATCTGAACCAGAGCTACCTGGTCGCCGACGAGATCCGCAGTTTCCTGCTGCGGGAGCTGCAGCTGCCGGTGTACTGGGAGAGGACCTATCGGGCCCTAAAAGCAGCCGGCATAGTAAGCTTTTACGAGGTCGGGGAGGGCGAAACCCTGCGGAAATTCAACCGCTGGATCGACAGCGAAATCGACAAGCCCGCAGTCAGGTAATGCCCACAAAAATGTAAAGCGGTAATCCGACAAGTAGGTAAGTATCGAAAACGGTGAATCTCTGTTATCGTGTAAGTACCCAAAGTCCCTAAGGTCCTTGAAGTCCTTGTAGTCTTTGAGGCTCTTAAAGTCATTTGAAAAACGCCAAGCCCCGAGGCCGCAATGAAATACCATGAAACAGCCATCCGCGTCCGCTTTAACGAGGTCGATTCCTACCAGGTAGCCTGGCACGGGCACTACGTCGCCTGGATGGAAGAAGCCCGTAACGAGTTGGCCGGCCGCTTCGGCGTGGATGCTGCCCAGATTGCGGCTGCAGGCTTCCGGGCGCCGGTGGTTGCGCTGGAACTGAAATACCTGAGACCTGCCCGCTTCGGCGAGGAACTTAAGGTTCGCACCACTCTAGCCCGCAAGCAGACCGCCACCCTGGAGTTCTTTTGTCAAATCATCGGTGAGGACGGCAAAGTGTCGGCCCGCGGACGCACCGTCCATGCCCTGACTGACGCGGAAGGTGTGCTGCAGTACACGCTGCCGCAGCCAATCGCCCAAGGGCTCGCCTCGCTTATGGACTACCTGGGAGTGTGATGAACATCCTTCTTGTCTCGGCCAACCGTGAGCAAAATCCCTATCCGGTGTTCCCCCTGGGCCTTTCCTATCTGGCCGGCCCTCTGGAGAGCCGCGGGCACCGCTTGCGGATGCTGGACCTCCTCTTTGCCGAAGACCCGGATGCTGCCTTGGACCAGGCGCTGACCGAGTTTTCGCCTGGTGCCGTTGTCATTTCCATCAGAAACATTGACAATGTCACCTTCCCGGGAGCCAAATCCTACCTCTCAGGGGTCAGAGCGATCATTGAAAGGTGCCGGGGCAGGGCGACGACCATCATCGGTGGATCGGGCTTTTCCATCATGCCGGTGCAACTGCTCGCCCATCTGGACGCCGATTTCGGCGTTGTGGGTGAAGGCGAAGAGGTGTTGCCGAAGTTGATGGACCTGCTAGAAGCAGGGCTTCCGGCCGATTCCCTGCCGGGCGTGGTCGCCAGGGGGATGACCGCTTTTGTTCCTGCAACTCCGCTACGGCAGATCGCCCAGGCGGACCGCAGGCTCTTCCCGGTCGAGCGTTACTGCCGCGAAGGGGGCATGGCCAATCTGCAGACCAAGCGCGGCTGTCCCTTTAATTGCATCTACTGCACCTACCCGCTGCTGGAAGGCAACAAGCTGCGGCTGCGCCCAATTGGCGAGATCATTTCGGAGATACGGTCGCTGGTTGAAGATCACGGCGTAGATTATCTGTATTTTGTTGATGACATCTTCAACTATCCTCCCGAGTTTGCCGAGGAGCTTTGCCTTACCCTGGTGCGCGAGAAGCTGTCCATCAACTGGTCGGCCTTTATCAATCCGGGTTTTGTCAGCGCCTCGCTCTTCGAGGCGATGGTCGCCGCCGGCTGCGATGCTTTTGAGTTCGGCACCGAGTCCGGATCGCCGCAGATGCTGACCAACCTGGGAAAGTCTTTCGGCGTCGACGAAATCCGCAGCGCCTCGCTGCTTTGCCGTGACTTGGGGGTTGACTTCGCCCACTACATGCTCTTCGGCGGGCCTGGGGAGAGCGAGGCGACCATAGACGAGAGTTTTACCCTTATGGATGAACTGGCGCCGAGCGCGGTAATCGCTATGACCGGTATCCGGATTTATCCCGGTACGGCGCTCTACCACCAGTCCATCCGGGACGGCGTCATCACCCCGGAGACCTGCCTGTTGGAGCCGGTCTTTTACATCGCTCCGGCGATCAGGGATACCATGTGCCACATGGTGGCGCAGCGGGCCCTGGCGCGGCGCAACTGGGTGGCTCCGGGCATGGAGGTGAACATGAGCGACGCCATGCTCGACGCGCTGCGTCACTTCCCGGTGCGCGGGCCCTCCTGGAAGCAGCTGAAGCGCCTGGGGCGCAGCAGGATCAAGCCGATGTGAAGCGGGTTTCCCTCCCTGACCCTCCCTCTGCGGGAGAGGGGCCGTGGGAACCATGCTATCATAAGCTCTCCTCCTCCCGGAGGGGGGAGGTCGGGAGGGGGGAAGCGCTGCTGCAACGGCTGAGTGGACTCCTCTCCTTGGGAATGAAAACCAACTACAATGCATCAACTGATACTTCAAGGTATGCCTTGAAAGTATCCAGGTTTGCGGAGCTATTATGGAATTTAAAGACAAGATGGTCGTCGTCACAGGTGGCACGCGCGGCATCGGACGGGCCATCTCGCTGCACTTCGCTCGGCAGGGGGCGCAGGTCAGCGCGGCCTACCTTTCTAACGATGCCGCCGCCGAGCAACTGACCCTTGAGGCTGCCGGGCTCCCCGGCTCCATCAGCACGGTGCGGGCAGATGTCGCCAGCTCCGAGGGGGCGCGCGCACTCATGGATGCCGCCAGCAAGGGGAGCGGACATATCGACATTCTGGTCAATAACGCAGGTATCCTGCGCGACTGCTATCTCCCCATGATGTCGGAGGACGACTGGGATGCGGTGATCCGGGGCAACCTCTACCCACTGTTCCACTGCTGCAAGTGGGGGACGCGCAAGATGATCGCCAAGCGGCGGGGAGTCATCGTGAACCTCTCCTCCGTCTCGGCCCTCACCGGCACCGCCGGGCAAACCAATTACGCCGCCAGCAAGGGCGCGGCGCTCAGTTTCACCCGGTCCCTGGCGCGTGAAATGGGTCCGATGGGGATCAGGGTTAACGCCGTGGCGCCCGGATTGATCGAAACTGAGATGACTGCCAGCATGAAACCGGACCTGGTGGCGGGCATCATCAAGAACGCTTCGCTGGGCCGTATCGGGCGGGCGGAGGAAGTCGCCGAGGTGGTGGCTTTCCTAGCCTCGGAGCGCGCATCCTACATCACCGGCCAGTGCCTGGTCGTTGACGGCGGCATGCTATGAAATGTGAGAGAACGGAGTTTTCATGAAGTCAATGCAGCAAAATAAAATAGCAGTAACCGGACTCGGGATTTTCTCGGCTGCCGGCAGGAACGTTGCGTCATTCAAGGAGTCTCTCTTTGCCGGCCGCAGCGCGATTGGCCCCATCGACCTTTTCGATGTCGGCTCCTTTGCCTCCGGCATCGGCGCGCAGTTGCACAGTTACGACCCGCTGGACTACTTTGCCCCACGCGAGGCCAGGAAACTGTCCCGCGTCGACCAGTTCGGGATCATCGCGGCGGGCGAGGCGCTGCGCGATAGCGCCGCGGCTTCCTACTATTCGCCTTACGACATCGGGATCTCCCTGGGAGCGGGTGCTTCCGGCATGCTGCAGTCCGAGGAGTGGCTGCGCGTGAGCCTCACCGGGAAGCGGGGCGATCCATCGCTTTTGCGCGGGCTGCTGCCGGATCGCACCGCAACCAGCATCGCCGCCACCTACAACCTTTGCGGCTACCAGGTGAGCATCACGACTGCCTGCTCCTCATCAGCAAGCTCCATCGGCTGGGGGGCCGACCTGGTGGCGACGGGCCGGGTAAAGGCGGCCCTGTGCGGCGGCTCGGATTGCCTTTCCATACTGACCTTCGCGGGCTTTAACTCCCTGAAGGTGGTCGATCCGGCACCCTGCTCCCCCTTTAGCCTTGGTCGCCAGGGGATATCGCTTGGGGAAGGAGCGGCGTTCCTGATGCTAGAAGACGAGGCCGAGGCAAAGCGGCGCGGGGCCCGCATCTGTGGCTACGTGCTAGGCTATGCCGCCGCAGGAGAGGCCTATCACATGACCGCCCCAGACCCCAGCGGAGCGGACGCGGCGCGCGCCATGAGCGACGCCCTGCGCTACGCCGGTGTCACGGCTGACCAGGTCGGCTGGGTGAATGCCCACGGCACCGGCACCCCGCTTAACGATGCCGTGGAATCGAAGGCGATGAAGCTGGTCTTCGGCGACCGGGCACCCCTGGTGCCGCTGGTGTCCACCAAAGGGATGACCGGTCACTGCCTGGGAGCCGCGGGAAGCGTGGAAGCGCTGGCGACCCTGGTAGCCCTCAATGAGGGGATCATCCCGCAGACGCTTAACTTCCGGGGAGCCGACCCCGAGTGCGACCTGGACTACTGCCATGCGGGTTCCAGGCCCAGCGCGTCGAAGATAGCGCTGTCCAACTCCTTCGCCTTTGGCGGGAACATCACTTCTCTGGTAATTTCTGCATGAAAAGGGCAAACGTGAATCCAGCATACCACGACACCGTCATCACCGGTCTCGCCGCCATCTCGTCCGCCGGGGTGGGGATTGACCCGTTGCGCGAGGCCCTTGAGCGCGGCGAATGCCTGCTCAAGCCGGTTCCCGAAGGAATCCTGGCTGAAAGCGGCCAGCTCTGGGGCAAGGCCGATGCCTTTCGCGCCGCCGACTTCATGCCGCCTCTTAAGGCCCGCAAGTTCGACCGCTGCAGCCTCTTTGCGGTCGTCGCCGCCGGCATGGCGCTGAAGGACGCTGGCATCGTCCCCGGCTCCTTCGATCCCACCCGAATTGGCGTCGTCCTTGGCTGCGGTTTCGGCGGCATCAGCAACGCGGAGGAGTTCCTGCGCGGTTATTTCACCTCGGGGGCCGAAGGTATGGTCCCGATGCTTTTTCCCAACATCGTGCCCAACGCCTCGGCCAGTAACGCCTCCATCGAGCACAAGCTGAAGGGGCCCAATGTCACCACTATCCAGCGCTTTTGTTCCGCCGAGTCTGCTTTCCTGATGGCGCTGCGCTTCCTCGAGGAGGACCGCGCCGACATCATTCTGACCGGCGGGGTGGACGAGGTGACACCGCTCATGCTGAGAGGCTTCAGCGCACTGGGCCAGTTGCGCAGCTACGGGTCCGGGTTCGGCGAGGGTGCCGGCATCCTGGTCCTGGAGCGGGGGGATCACGCGCGCAAACGCAAGGCAAAGGTTCTGGCCGGTGTCGGCGGGGTGCGAACCATTGGCCGGCTGGCGAGCGGTGCGGTCCGTGAAGGGATCAACCGGCTGCTGCCGGGACCTTGCGAGGCGGATCTGATTGTCTTGTCGGGCACCGCCCCGGGTGAGAGGGATCTGCTGGATCGTCTGCCAGCCGTCCCTCGCCTGGAACCGGGCCAAATCCTGGGTCGCTCGCTTGCCATGGGTGGGCTTGCCATGACCTCACTGGTGCTTAGTCTCGCGCCCGGTGCCCAAGGTCTGTACCTGGCCGCATCTCCCGAAGGTCCCTGGTATGCCATCGACTGGTATGGAGGCGATCCTGATCAACTCTGATCCATCTGCTTATCTGCCACATCGTGCGCCGTTTCTCTTTATCGATAGAATCATTGTCCGGGAGCCCGGAGTCTGCGCCATCGGCGAGTTCGCCGTTCCTACCCGCAGCAGCTGCTTTCCGCCGCTGTTACTTTTGGAGTGCATGGCTCAGTTGGGTGGGATAGCTGCCGGCCAGCAGCAAGGGGAGGGGGGCGTGCTGGCCGCCATCAGGGGAGCTCAGCTTCCCGCGGCAGTGCAACCGGGGGCGAAGTATACGGTGCAGGCACGGGTCGTCAAGGCCTTCGGCCGGCTGGTCCAGGTCGAAGCCGAAGTGCTGGATGCCGACACCGTCATAGCGCACGCGACACTTACCCTCGCCATCGGTGTGCAGTGAAATCTTGAATAAACAAAGGTCCCTCGTGAAAATTTCCGTCCTTACACTGGTTTTGTTGCTGTTGCTGACCTTCACCTGCCACGCCTCCGGCGGGCTGGCACTGGAGGCCATGGAGACGTTGCGGCGCGGCTTTGCCGGCAGCAACGATTTCACCGCGGAAATAACGCAGGAGAAAAAGCTCTCCATGATGAAACAGATCCTGGTCTCCAAAGGGCAGGTGCGCTTCAAGAAGCCCGATCTCTTCTTCATGGAAATCTACCCGCCCCACGCCAGCAGGCTTTTGCTCAAGGATAACGTGATGACCATGCGGCTCCTGGAGCAGGGCGCGACCGACCGGATCGTGCTGCCGCCTGAGGAGAGCCTGAAGAAGTGGTTTGATTACCTGGGCAAACCTTTGCAGGCGCTTCCGGAGGGGCTGAATGTGAAGGCGGAGCACCGCGGGAAACTCTGGATCATGCAGATTTTTCCGCAGGGCAAGGGAGCCGTGCAACAGCTGAGTCTGTACTTCGACCAGGATGGCAAGATCAGCCGGATTGTGATCGAAGAGCGCAACCATGACAGGACGACGCTCATATTCAGCAAGATGCGGAGCAATGTCGGGTTGCAGGATAAGGATTTCAAGGTTGAATGAGTGTGTAGCAGCATCTATAAGAAAATTCCACTTTCGCTATCTGAGGTTTGCGCCGTGCCATTGAAATTTCCTGCCGTTTTCTCCAAAACCGCTTTGTTACTGCTCCTTTTCTGCCTCACCGCCTGCGCCACCGTGCAAAAGCCGCTCACCGGCATCGTGCCTGGCCGCGAGGTGGAAACCCTGCAGTCGTCCATCGCCATCTCGATGAAGTCGGGCGAGCACGGCAGCTCCGGCCGCGGCTACCTGATCTTCAAGTATCCGGACCGCTTCCACATGGCGGTGCTCTCCCCCTTCGGACTGACGGTCCTCGAGGTGTTCAGCGACGGCGAGCGGCTGACTTGCCTGGTCCCTTCACGGCAGACCGCCTATACCGGGCTCATTGCCGACCTGCCGGAAACCGGCGGGCTTAAGACCTTCAGCTTGCTGAAATGGGTGGTGGCACGGACCCCCGCGCGCGACGCCGCGACGGCTCCCGAAGAAATGGTAACACCCTCGGGCGACCGGATATTTTATGACAAGTTCGGCCTGGTGCAGCGCAAGGTCTCGCCGGAGGGCGACGAGGTCCACTTTGCCGCGTACCGAAACGTAAACGGCATCGCCTTTCCTGATTCAATGGAGATAAAGAACAGCCATGGCGATACGGTTCGCATTGTTTTCGACGAACCGGAGCTCAATGCCACGGTCGAGAATGCGGTCCTTACTCCCAACCTGGAAGGGATGAGCGTGCTCCCCCTTGCCGATTTCAAGGGATTTTGACCCGGCCATGCCCGAGAACCCCGCAGCTAAACCTGTCTCCGCCACCGGTGCGGCCATAACCGCACATCTGCGCTGGATTTACCGGATCACCACGACCCGGCCGCTGCGCGTGCTGCTGGTTTCCTTCCTCTGCCTGATCCTGGCGGCGTTCTCCATCTGCAACACGCGTTTCGAATCGGATGTGTTCAAGCTTTTCCCGTCCCAGCACGGGGCGCTGCGCCTTTTCCTCGACACCCTGGACTGGAGCGGCAATGCCCAGGAAGCCTATTTTCTGCTGGAGGGAGAGCCTGAGCCGCTGCTGCGTGAGGCGGAGGCTTTTGCCGCCCGCCTCAAGTCGCTCAAGGTGGAGGGCTCGCCGGCCTTCACCAAGGTGGCCTACCGCATCTTCGACCCGGACGAGGCGGCCTCTTTCGCCGATTTCATCGGTTACGCGGTGCCGCGTCCGCAGCTTTTCCTGACCCCCGAAAAGATTCCCGACTACCTTTCACGGCTCCAGCCGCGGCAGATGGATGACTCCCTCTGGAGGGCGCAGACCGAATTGGCGAGCCAGGCGGGAATGGCGCTGCGCGACATCATCGCCCGGGACCCGCTTTACCTGCGCGACCTGATCCTCCCCCGTCTCAAGGCCGGCAGCCAGGGCCTCGACCTCGATCCCAATTCCCCCTATTTCCTGTCCCGCGACGGCCGGGTGCTGATCCTCATCGCACAGACGGCCCGGCCGGTCCAGGACATGGAGTTCGGCCGCCAGTTGGCAGCGGGGATTAACGATGCCCGCCGCGGTTTCACCGTCAAGATCTCCTGCACCGGGGCCCACCTCTCCGCGGTCATAGACGAGGCCACCATGAAGCACGACATACAGGGGTGCATCCTCTCGTCGCTCTTTGTCGTGCTGGGGCTTTTCTATTTCACCTACCGCCGGGTGCTGCCGACGCTCCTGATCCCGCTCATACTCCTCTTCGGCGTGGCACTGGCGCTCGGCACTGCCAGCCTGGCGCTCCCCTCGATCCACATCATCTCCTTCGCCTTCATGGCCCTCATCATAGGCCTGGGAACCGATTATTCCATCCACATCTACGACCGGTATTACTCCGAGCGCGCGGCGGGCGCCAGCGTCACGGGGGCGCTGGAACTCGCGGTCGTCGACACCGGCTACGGCATCTTCACCGCGGCCCTCACCACGGCTCTCCCCTTCCTGGCGCTCATGGTGTCAGACGTGCGGGCCTTGTTCGAGCTCGGCCTGCTGGTGGGACTGGGCGTGATCTTCTCCATGTACGCGACCTTCTTCTTCCTGCCGCCGCTTTTGATCTATAGCGAGCGCCGCTTCCCGACCGCCTACTGGCGGCCGCTGCCCGGCTTCGGGCTGTCGGCCCTTTGGGCGCGGACCCGGCGCTGCCCACGCGCCACTGCGGCCGGTTCCCTGCTCCTGATCGCAGGCCTCGCGGTCGCCTCCGGCTTCATCGGCTTCGAGGGGGATTTGAAGAACCTCCAGCCCAGGCGTTCCGAGGCGTTTCTCACCCAGGAGAAGATTGTCAAGCACCTGAGCCTGTCACCCAAGCAGATGCTGGTGGCGGTGGAGGGGGAGGTGCTGGACGACGTGATTTCCCGTGGGGGCAGGGTGGGGGAGCTGGTGGAGGGATATCGGCGCAGAGGGGAGCTGAGCGCTTCTTCCTCCCTGGGCCAGGTGCTGAACGACCCGGGCCGGCAGCGGGAAGTCCTCGGAAAGCTTTCTGCCGGCATCGGAAGGAGCGAACCTGGCGCCGACCTGCGGCGGGCCCTGGAGAGGAACGGTTTTACGCCGGAAGCGTTCCAGCCCGCGATAAGCGGCTTGGCAGCGCTCGCCACGGCCCGTCCGGTCGCCAACTCGGAGGCCGTGGCGCGGCTTGCCGCTTCACCGCTACGCGGGGTCGTCGACCGGCATCTCATGCAA
>TBL_comb47_HYPODRAFT_10004017_pt1 | contig 17088 bp, 18 predicted proteins | sample TroBogypolimnion_40_FD_10682 | JGI IMG/M metagenome (IMG submission 10682)
GAGCAGACTTCACAAATTTCGACGGGCTGGTTCAACAACGGATTGGAATGACGCTCCGCGCGCTCACACCTCAACCACGGCCACATCCTCACCGCGCTCCGGTCATTTCAATCCTTTGGTGATTAGGAGGGGGAATCAATATCATAGCTGGTCAATTTGCCGTAATCTGGAGATTGGTGTGATAGGAACACCTGGGAGACTCGTGCAATGCACCAATTGAATACTCTCCTCCATTTGGACACTGTGGCCACTTGCCGGCCAAACCACAATCACTCTGTAAAAGCTGCTCCTTGGTAACGACCGCCTCGTCTGTGATATGGAATTCTCCTGCATAGTTATCTTTGGCAGCTTGAATCAAGTGCATGTTATTAATGCACGATGGGTGATGTGGGCCTCCGCCAATCTTCGCAGGTTTCAATGCGGGGATGAGCATCGCTGCGATCACCACCACCACAATCGCCAGTATGATAGATATGCGCCAAGCTTTCATATGGTGCGCTGCCGCCTAAAATTTAAGTAGGCTGAGTCTTTGTGGCCTATCACGTTTCATGAATGCGAGGTTGAGCTGAACGTAAGGGGTTGTCCAACCCTATTTATTTCAGACAAAGGATCGGCGATTCGTTTCAAGCAAAGGCTGCAACAAAGGCTGCAAGACATTCAGCCAACCCCAGGCTAAAATTATTTACGAGGTGACTCCTTGCGATTCGGCCCAGCGGACGGCGAAGCGAACCAGCTCCACGGCCGAATTCAACTTGAGTTTTACCTTGATGTTCGCGCGATGGGATTCCACCGTCTTGACGCTCAAGTGAAGTTTTTCGGCAACCGCGCGGGTTCCGTTGCCCTGGCCGATGAGTTGGAAAATTTCAAATTCACGGTCGGTCAATTTTTCGAGGGGTGAACTTTCCGTGCCGGCGCGGTGGCCGGAAAGCGTTTCAAGGATCTCCTCCGACATCTTTTCGCTGACGTAAATCTTTCCGCTCAAAACGTGCCGGATGGCCAGCATCAATTTCTTGCCGCCCTCCTGTTTCATGATGTAGCCGCGCCCGCCCGCGCGCAGCACCCGCTCGGCGTAAAGCGATTCATCGTGCATGGAAATGACCAGCACCGGCAGGCCGGGCTGGATCACCTGGAAATCCTTGACGAGTTCGAGGCCGTTTTTTCCCGGCAGCGAAATGTCCGCCAGCACGAGGTCGGGCTTCAAGGCGCCGACCGCCTCGAGGGCGAGGCCCGCATTTTCCGCCTCACCGCAAACGGCCAGATCAGTTTCTGCGCCGATTAACTGGGCGAGCCCCTGCCGCATCATCGGGTGGTCGTCCACGATCAGAATGCGCCGTTTTTTCAGCGTGGCGGTTTTTCTGCTCATAAATTGTTTCTGAAAACACACGCGACGGTTGTGCCCGCGCCGTCAACGCCGGAGCGCACTTCCAGCGTTGCGTCCAGGACCCCGGCACGGTATTTCATGATATGCAGGCCCATGCCGCCGCTTTTTTTTGTCTCATTTGAAAAACCGATTCCGTCGTCGCGAACGGCCAGCGCAAATTGGTCGCCCGCCGGTTTGAGCGAAATGTGAATGCGCCGGGCCTTGCCATGCTTGACGGCGTTGTTGATGGCTTCCTGGACGATGCGATACAAATGCGTCGCGAAAACGTTGTTGCGGATCAAAATGACCTCGGCGTATTCCAGCCGGCATTCGACGTGAAACAATTTTTGCACACTGGCTGCCAATTGCTGTAGCGCGGACATGAAGCCGTTGACTTCGAATTCCACCGGCGACAGCCCGCGCGCCAGCCCGCGCGTGTGTCCGATGGCTTCGCGAATGTGTTGTGCGATTTCGCCGACTTGCTTGGACTCGGATTTGGATTTGGCCGCCAGTTTTTGCTCCAGCACCTGGCACATCAACTCAATGCCGGCCAGCTCCTGGCACAACCCGTCGTGCAGATCCTGGCCGATGCGTTGCTGTTCGCGGTTGCTGATTTCGATGATCTCCTTTTCGAGCCGCTTGCGCTCCGTGATGTCGCGCACGAAACCGGTGAACAACCGCCGGTTGGCCAGACGCACTTCGCTCACCGACAAGTCCATCGGAAAAGTGGTCCCGTCCTTGCGCTGGCCGACGACCTCGCGGCCGATGCCGATGATTTTCGCGTGGCCGGTATGGTGGTAGTTTTCGATATAGCCGTCATGCGCCTGGCGAAAGGGTGCGGGCATGAGCAGCTTGACGTTCTGCCCGATGGCTTCGCGTGCCGGGTAGCTGAAAATTTTTTCCGCCGCCGGGTTGAAAGATTCGATGCTGCCGCGCTCGTCAATCGTGATGATGCCTTCGACCGCCGTTTCCAGGATCGCCCGCAGGCGTTCGCTGCTTTCGCGCAAAGCCGTCTCCGCCTTGCGGCGTTTGTTGGTGTGTTTAACCAGTTGCACTTCGTTGACGCCGGCCTTGCGTTGGAGTTGCACGACCAGCTTGATCAATTTGGCGCGCGTCAGCCGTCCGTAGTCTTTCATCGGCCGGATGGTAATAAATCCCGGCGGCGAGACACGCGAAAAGAAAGCCCGGATTTAAGTCCGCGCCAGCTGCTCGCGATAGCCCGTGGGCGACCGGCCGAGAATGCGCTTGAAAACGCGGTTGAAATGCGTCAATGACTGGAAGCCAGCCTCGTAGGCGATTTCCGTCACGCGCAGGTTCGGATTGAGCAGGAGGTTTTTCGCCCGTTCCGTGCGCACGCGCGACAGGTAGTCGGTGAAGTTGATGCCGGTGCCTTTCTTGAACACCTTGCAAAAATAAAACTTGCTCGTGTTGACTGACTTGGCGACCTGCTCGAGAGAAAGCTCCTCGGTTTGATGTTCGGTGATGAATTGCTTGGCGCGCGTGATGACAGGGAGTTCGTCATTCTGCTCGCGCACGATGATTTGATTGCTCACCATCGAAAGATGTTCGGCAAAAATGGTGAGCAGTCGCATGGCTGATTCCTGCTGGCGCGCCGAAAGAACCCGCGTGTCAAAAAATGCGGCGCGCAGTTTTTTTGCATCCGTCTGCACGCCCCAGTCCGCGAGCAGCTTTTTGATGCGGTTGAACAACGCCTCCGTCGGTTTTTTGGCAAACACCTGGCCGGTCGTCAGGAAGCCGATCAACTGGTCGCCCATCCGCACCGGCACGGCCATGTCAATCATGCCGGCCTGGCACACGACGGTTTGCGGTTCGCGCGTGGCGGATTCGGAAAGCTGCTGCTGGGTTTGCAGGCAGGCTGCGCAGGCGCGGCTTTTCTCGGACAGCATCGCGCAGAAGGGGTTTTCAAAACGCTTGCCGTGGTGCGGCAGTTGCCACGATTCCACCGAACGCAGCGCGACGGGCAGGCCGGTCATTTCGCTGAACGCGGCTTCGTAGTCCTGATAAATCTTTGAACCGGCGAGCGCTTCGATCAATTGTTTGGCCATAATTGTTTTCTTTCTCTTTGCACAAAACCAAATTTGGTTTGGTGAGAGCAAAATAAGGGCAGCCTCCGAAATGAACAATGGGGGGCCAGCCTGATTGTGCTCGATGTAAAACGATTAGACCGGCTAGGGGAAACCCCTATTTGCGGATGCGGAGGCGTTTCCGGGTTTGAGTTGCAAGTAAATGCCGATTAGTTGTTTCCAATTTTTGTATGGTTCCTTCGGCGCTGGACGCCGTGCAGTTGGCAATCCGCCTTCAGTTCACGCTAGCCCCGGGGATCGGCTAATCGTGCGTTTGAAAATGGCTTCCCTTCCTTTGTCCGCCACCTGCCAAGTTTTGACGAACCTGAGGCGGCTCTTGCTAAAAAACCTCGGCACGCAGACCGCTGACTTCGCGCACGCGTTCCGCGATTTGCGAGAGGGCTTTGAGCGGCAGGTGCCCGCAGTCCGGCTGCAGCGCCGGTCGGGTGGCCGAATATATTTGCACGAGCGGAATCTGCGCTCCCGATTCCTTCAGTTCGCGCAAGCGCTGTGCGTATTGTTCAATTTCCCAGCCGGGCGGCTCGTCGCCGTTCCAGCGGGAAAAAAGGCTTTGGATGATGACCGGGCGCTTTTGGGCCACTGACAGGATGTTCGCCAGAATTTTTTCGAGCGGGCATTCGGTGCGGTTCACCTTCTCCATGAAATCCTGCGTGCCGGCGTCGAGCTTGGCCCAGATCTCATCCGAATCGGTGAACAGTTTCAGGCCGTTTTGCACCTCGGGCAAATCCAGGCCGGAGGAGTTGGTGATGAGCACGATTTTGAAGAACGGGAATTTCCGCAGGGCGCGGGCGTGCATCACCGCTTGAACGGCATCGAGAAAGTTCGGGCACAGCGTCGGTTCCCCGTCGCCGCTCAGGGCCACATGCCGGATTTCGAGCAGTTCGGATGGCGTGTTGCGATGATGTTCCAGATGATGCAGCTTGCCGGAGCGGGCGAGCCCCAGCGTGCGTTGCAATTCGTCCGCCATCACGTCTACATCAAGCGTTTTCAGCGGCGCGGTCGTGGCACGATTCACTTCGCAATAGACGCAGTTGAAATTGCACAGCTTGTCTGGGTTCATGTTCACGCCGATGGACAGGCCGCGCGCCCGCGACGACACCACCACATAGACATAACGATTGCCCAAAAATTCCCGCTCACAGCCGAACGCCGAGCCTGATAAGGCGGCCAGCGGCGCGACGGTTGCCTTGGACAACGAGGTTGGAGTTTCAGGGATCATGCGAGAGGGGGCGATCCTTCGCGACTTGCAAGGCAAGCTGCGCGGCTGCGCCGGCACCCGGTTTGACGGCCGGTTGGCCAGATGGTTTGACGGGTTCAATTTTTATAATGCCTATCCGTTTGTTCCGGCTGGACGGTGCAATAAATTCTTTAATCCAGCTCAGTCCAAGATGCTTAAACGGGTGGCAGCTTGCTTCCCGCTTTTTGCCGGACACGCATCTTAAATTGCTACGCCGAAATCGGGGATATTTGGGGAGAATCGGCAGCCGCTTCCAATCTTGCGAAGCAAAAGGCGGCCACAGGGGAGGCAAGTCAATGAGTCGAACCTTTTACCGAAAGCGCTGCGCAGGTTTTTCGCGTATTTTACCTTGTTAGGAATAAAATCTAAAGCGGCGGTTCTGAAACCTGAAACCGCCAAACGTCGCCTGGGTTTGACGCTCGGGTTTGAGGTCCGGACGCCGTTACTTCGCCGGCGACAATTTTCCACGCAGGACGTGGATGAGCGCCTTGACGGTGAGTTCGATGAACAGGAACGGCTTGGCAATGAAATCATTGCCGCCCGCCATGGTGGAACTGGTGCGGTTGTCGAAGTCGCTCAGGCTGGTGACGAACACGACCGGAGTTTTCTTGTGCAGCGGCAGCGCGCGCAGCTTGGTGCAGAGTTCAAAACCGGTCATGCCGGGCATGTCCACGTCCAGGAACACCAGGTCGAAATGACTTTCCATCAGCAGCTGCAACGCAGTCTCCGGGGCTTCCACATTAATGGACTTGAGCTGGGCTTTTTCCAGCGCGTAGATAATGGCCCGGCGCGAGATGGCCTCGTCGTCCACCACGAGAATGTTGGCGGCGGGCACTTCCTGTGTTTCGGGCAGCGTGCCGCGTTCAAAGAGGAAGCCGAGAAAATCCACGGCGGCGGCGACGGTGCGCAAAGTGGAGGCGTTGATGTTCTTCGGCTTCTCGTAGATTTCCTTGAGCAACGCTTCCAGGGCGGCGGCCATGTGCGCGATCTGGACGAGTCCGGCGACGCCGGCATTGCCGTTCAGGGCGTGGACGCGGCGGTAGAGTTCGTAAATTTCCTTCAGCCGGTTCATCTCGCTGTCGGCCCTGATCAGGGCTTGCATCGAGCCGCGCAGGGTGGAAAGGGTGGCAGGCAGGCTGTCAATAAAGCTGCCGCGCAAATCGGCTTGAAACGCCGAATCGGTTTCGGCGCTCAAAATGATTGGTTTGACCGGCGCATGGCCGCCGGCCAGCGTCCGATTGGCCGAGGGCATCGCGCCGCTGTCGCCAATGGTGTGGCGCACCACTTCCACCACTTCCTTGGGCGAGCAATTTGACTTGGAAATGCACTTGGTCGCCCCGGCCTTCCACGCCTCTTGGATCATGTTCGTCAGGTAGGTGTTGGAAAAAACGATGATCGGGATCTTGGAAAATTCCTCCTCCGACCGGACCTGTTTGATGACGTCCAAACCGGAGATCCCCGGCAGCATCAGATCAAGAATGATCGTGTCGGGCTTGAAGGTCCGCATGACTTTCAGCCCGGTCTCGCCGTCGGGCGCCGTCTCGGTGCGATAGCCCTCGACCGCCAGTTTGTTGCGATAAACGTTGGCGACAATCTGGTCGTCTTCGATGATGAGGATTTTTTTCATTTTTTAAGCAATGGCGGCAATCGTCGCCTCCAGACCCGGTTGCGTCGCGAGAAACCGTTTGATCGCGGCATACTCGCGCACGGCATCTTCGCAGGTTTTGGGGGCGTTCGTCAACGCGCCAGCCGCCCCTTCTTTTTCCAGATCGCGCATCAGTTGGCCCATCCGCATCATGCCCAGCGTGGCGCTGGCCCCCGCGCAACTGTGCGCCACGCGGCGCACCTCGTCGCTTTTTCCGGCGGCGATGGCCTTCTGGATTTGCGCGAATTGCACGGTGGTCTGTTTGAAATACAATTCCACCAGCTCGCGCAGGCTGTCCGCGTTTCCATCGGTCAAGTCCAGCAGCCGGTCCATTTCCACGGGCGGTTCGGCGGCGGCGTTCTCCGCGCTGGCGGCTGGGGCGCTGGCGGTTTCGTCCGTCGCCTTTCCCGGCAATGCCCATTTCTCGATGATGTTGCGCAGGTCGGCCGGCCGGATCGGCTTGGCCAGGTAATCATCCATGCCGACCGTGAGGCATTTGTCGCGGTCGCTCTGCATGGCATGGGCGGTCATGGCCACGATGACGATGCGCCCGCGGTAATGCGGATGTGCCTCGGGATTTTTCTGACGTTCGCGGATGGCGCTGGCCGCCTCGAGCCCGCCCATTTCCGGCATCATCAGGTCCATGAACACCAGGTCGTAAACTTTCGCGTCCAGCGCGGCGAGGGCTTTGATTCCGTTCTCCGCGAGGTCGGGCTGATAACCGATCTGGGCCAGGATGCGCGCGGCCACCTTTTGATTGATGGCATTGTCGTCCACCAGCAGGATCCGCAGCGGCAGCCGCTCGGCCAACAACTGGCTGGGTGCGGGGGCAGCCGCGTCGGCCACCACTTTTTTTGGGCTGAACATGGCCTGCTCGACCGCCTTGAACAGTTGGCCGGGCTTGACGGGCTTGGCCACGCAGCTGGCAAAGGCCAGCCGCGCCTCCGCCGGCAGCTCGGCGCGCGTGCCCAGCGGGGCGAGGAACACCAGCGGCAGCATGGCCGCGCCGCGCAGCTTGCGCAGCTCCGTGGCGAAGGCGAGACCGTCCGTGCCGGGCAGTTGCAGATCAATGATGGCCAGATCAAAATGGGCGCCGCGCAGCACCAGCTCCAGCGCCTGTTCCGGCGTTTCGGCGCACTGGGGGACCATGCCCCATTTGATCGCCTGCTCAGTGAGGATGCGCCGGCTGGCCGCCTTGTCCTCCACGATCAACACCCGCAGGTCGGCCAGGCGCGGGATCCGCACATCGCGCGCCGGCTGCGGCTCGGCGTGGAAAATCCCGGTGAAATGAAACGTCGAACCCTTGCCCGGCACGCTCTCCGCCCACATCTTCCCGCCCATCAGCTCCACGAGCTTTTTGCTGATGGCCAGCCCCAGTCCGGTGCCACCATGCGTGCGCGCGGTCGACACGTCGGCCTGCATGAACGCCTGGAACAGCCGCGACAGCTTGTCGGCCGTGATGCCCTGGCCCGTGTCCTGGACAGAAAAGTGCAGGTTCAACGGCTGCGGCTGGCCGTCACCCGCCGGCGGCGCCGACAACATCTTGACGCGGAAAGCGACATGGCCGGCCTCGGTGAACTTGATCGCGTTGCTGAACAGGTTGACCAGCACCTGTCGCAGTCGAAGCGAGTCGCCCCGAACCGTCGCCGCAATCGCGTCATCCATCTCATAGACCAGATCGAGGTTCTTTTCCGCCGCCCGGACCGACAGCACGTCGAGCGTCTCCTCCACGCACGTGCGCAGATCGAACTCCCGCACGTCCAGATCCATCTTGCCCGATTCGATCTTGGAGAAGTCGAGGATGTCGTTGATGATCGCCAGCAGGGATTCGCTGCTGGTATTGATGGTTTCCAGATAGCTCCGCTGGTCCGCGCTCAGAGGCGTTTCCAGCAGGAGACTGACCATGGCGATGACCCCGTTCATCGGCGTGCGGATCTCGTGGCTCATCGCCGCGAGGAAATCTGACTTGGCCCGCGCGGCGGCCTCGGCGGCCGTGCGCGCTTTCATCAGTGACAGGTTGTGCTGGATCAGATCATCGTGCTGGACTTTGGCCCGCAACGCCGCCAGGAGCCGGACGCGGACGATGGCCGGCTCCAGCGGGTGGTTCACGCAATCCATCGCGCCCATTTCATAGGCGCGGAGTTTGAGTGCGGTATTGCCGGCGGCCACCAACGCGATGACCCGCGTCACCGGGCGAGGCGGATGCTCCTTGAACTGGCGCAGCAGATTGAGTCCCGCGGCTTCCGCCGACTCCAGGTCCACCAGCAGCAGATCGGCCGGGCGGTCGTAAAAGAAATGCAGGGCCTGCTCGGTGGTGTGCGCAAACCGCAGCGCGATGTGGTCCGCCCGCAACGCCGACGTCAGCACTTCCAAAGTCGGCGCGTCATTGCCGACCAGGATGATTTGGGCGGAGGGTTGGGTCATGTTCCTTGATTCATTGGGCAGTTGTTCGCGCGCCCCCATTGAACACGATTTCCCCCCAATAGGCCAACCCGATTTTTACAGGAAGGATGTTTCCGGCCACGCCCCGGCGCCGCTTATGCCCTCAGAAATGATGGCAGGATCCGGCTAGGTTAGGGAAGGGGACTTGGTTTGCCAATATTTGATCAATCGTGATGCGCCTGTTTGTGGTCTGATTGAAAATCACTCCGCCGCCGCCGGTCTGAACCGTTTCAAATAGTTTGTGCGGATGACCTGCGGTTGTTCCCGGCTTCATCAGCCACGCGGGGAACATCGCCGCACTCGGCAACAAGGGCTGAAATGTAGGTGTGACGAACCGCTTTGTGTTCCCATTCCAACCCCTGGATTTTTTTCCTACGCGGCGGCGGTGTCCGTCGCTGTTTTCAAAAGTTGCTTCGTTGTATTCAACACAGGAATGACTTTACCGCTTTTCTTGGCCAGCGGTTGCAGGAAAGCCTTCAAGCACGGTTTCAACGGCACAATTTGGCGCGTGTCGTTTTTGGGCAGTTCAACGGCGTTCCGCTTAAGCTAGGCGCGGGCGACTTCCAGAGGCGATGCCCGCCCGTTCGGCAATCGGTAGATTTCGGCGTATTCCCCTACGGCTTCGTCTATCTCTTAATCTATCTTTGTCCCTTCTCCTGCACCGTCGAGTTTGGCGCGGGCGCGGATGTAGGCATGAGCATCGGCAGATTTGAGACTGAAAACTTCAGCCTGACCGTCGGTGATCTTGTCGATGGCGTCGTTCGCAGTCATGCGTGCAGCAACCAGCGTGGATCGCCAAATCAGCTTGCGCTCGCCTTTGGCACGATAATCCACGACAAAGCGGGTAAATTCGTTCTTAATTGTGCGTCGGATGCGAGCGTTTATCCCGTTCCTTGGAATTGGCTTTATGTCGTCTGAAGCGTCTCCTTCATTTATCAGCATGGACAAATTAAAGGGAGATTTAGGGCGACATATCAAAAACCCTTTGAAAATGGTCGGGGCGGGGAGATTTGAACTCCCGACCTCTTGCACCCCAAGCAAGCGCGCTAGCCGGACTACGCTACGCCCCGAACCATTTGTGCGCACAGTCTATCGAGTCAGCCCGCAGTTTCAATCACGAAGATTTTCAATTTCTTTCCCGTTGCACGCGGATGCGCGGACGGAGCGGCGGCGGCAACGGGATTTTCGGCGGCAACACCGGGGCAGGGGGTGTTGCGGAAGATGCCAGCTTGGTTTCGGCCTGTTCGACTTTCTTGGACAGCCAGTCTCCGGCCCTAGCCGCGATTTCGCCGATTTTGGATTCGGGGAATTTCATTTCACCGAATTGGAAATTGCTCATCGGCCCGCCGCCCAGTTCTTCCGTCGAAGCTCCGGCCAAAGTTGAAAAAACATTTTTCACCGCCGCCGCGGGACGCTGCCAGACTTCGTAACCGTTCACCAGCCATTCCAGTTTGCCCGTCTCGATTTCCACGAGCAGGCCATGCACGGGGATTTTCGCGCCGATGAGCGGGCTGTGCCGGACTATGTCGCAGGCCTTGATGATGTTCTGCCGTTCGGTCGCGAACATGCCGAAAAACTCGTTGAGGTTTTCCGGCAACCCGGCGCGCTCCACTCCCGTTGCTTTTAACAGATCGAGCAATTGCATCGTCGTCGTCTTGCAGATCTGGCAATCCGTGTGGCCGATAATGGCGATCTCCTGGCCGCCCTTGACCGCGCACGCCAACGCGAGCGACCGCATGGTGCTGCTCAACGGCCCGGTGACGATGTTGCCCGCGTTGCGCAGCCAGATGAACTGGTCGCCCGGAATGCCGAGCACATTCGGGAACAGCGCATTCAAGCGCGGATCAATACACGTCAGTGCGATGATCGGCAAGTTGTCCGCGAATTCCGCCGGACGCAGACCCGCGCTCGTGTCGCCGGCAACCGCCCGGTGATTCGCGTCAATGATGGCTTCGAAGAGGCGCATAATATTTTATTCAAGAAATGAATCATAAGACCTTGGTTCCAATCCTCGTTCTTCGGTCCAAATGAGTTTGAATTCCAGTCCGGTTAAACCATGTTTTTCGACTAAAGCCTTGAATTCACCATCGTCGGCATCGCCGGTGCGTTCTAAACAATAAATCTCTGTGCCATTGTCTTCGGGAATTTTAAATAGACTTTCTTCCCCCAATCGTTCGGCAATAAAGGCGGGCGTTTTAAGGATTTTTAATTCTTCTTTTTTTTCTTCCGGTTTCTGCTGCGTGGAATTCTTCCAGTATAACAGTGTTTGCCATCTTGATTTTTCAAGGTCAACTACATTGATGCAATTGGTCACGTTATAGAGGTAGTAGTCGCCATTTTCCCTTTCGATTTCGATCGGAAGAAGCTCTCCGCACATCTCAAGAGGCTCTCCCGTGAGTCCGCGGGCGCGTTCATTGCAAACAAATTTGCTAATCCCAAAATGAAAAAAGTCAGGCCGTGGCAACTTGGGCTTCTCGATGTAAAGTCGCTGCTTTTTCCATTCTTTTGAAAAAGGAGCTCCACTAAACTCCTTCGTAGGGTTAATGAAATTAAACGCTTGATCATCTGCAAGCACGGTTGCATAGGTATCGAATCGCGTATTGGGTGGTTTTGCCAAAGTGGATATTCGGTAAACTTTCATTTTTAAATATGCTGTTTTGGATTCCGTTCCCATCGCCTTTTAAATCCAGGGCGTTATCAGTTGTCCAATAAAGTTTCACACCGACTTTTTCCACGGCTGCAACGTCGCCGGCTCAAAGGCGGGCGCGGGTAGCGGTTCTTTTGGCATCAGAAACCAGAGCACCAGATAAACCAGCACGCCGGCAAAGGCCGTGAAGATCGTTGCCAGCACCCAGATGATACGCACCTTGGTGGCGCCCCAGCCGAGATATTTTGCCAGCCCGCCGCAAACCCCGGCGATCCGACGGTTGTCACGTGAACGGCACAGTTTCATTGTTAATAATGGGCGGAGCAGCAGCTCTGCCCTACCAAAATTCGGTAGGGCTGCGTTGCCGCGCAGCCCTAACTTTCAAACCAACACCGGCGTCTTGCGCTTCGGATGGCCGACGAAGAAGTAAATGATCGCGCCCAACAGATGCAGCAGCGCGATCACCAGCACCCACGCGATCTTCTCGCCTTCGTTCAAGCCCTTGTTCTGGATGGCTGAAATCAGCATCCAGATCCAAAACGCCAGAAGCGCCAGCGCCACGGGAATGAGGCACAGGATCGCCAACAGCAGGATAATTCCGCCGACAAACGATTCTGCCATCATAGTTTTACCTTTCTCGCTTCAAATCGTCGGAGACGACGTGAGGAGTCTCTAACTTTGTTAATTTGAACTTCGTCACCTCGGCTCCTGCGGGATTTTATTATTTGCTCTCGCTTTCATCCTTCCCCATCGCCCGTTTCAGCGCGGGGACTTGCTCCATCAGCTTCTCGAACTTCACGCCGGTCAGGCTTTCGATGATGGGCGGCAACTGGCTGATGATTTGCGTCACGTCGCCGGTCAGCTTGCTCGCACCGCCGCCGGGGCCGTTGCCGGAATTGATGATGACCATCTTGTCCATTTTGGAGAGCGGTTCACTGACCTTGCCCGCGATCTCCGGTAGCACGCGCATGATCATTTCGATGACCGCCGCCTCGTTGTATTGCTTGAACGATTCCGCCTTCACGCGCATCGCTTCGGCGGTCGCTTTGCCTTGCGCTTCGATGACGGAAGCTTCGGCCAGACCGCGCGCCTTGTTCGCCTCGGCCTCGGCGATACCGGTCGCCTTGGAAACATCGGCGTTGGCAAAACCCTTGGCTTTGGCCGCAGAGGCGGCACCGGCGGCTTCGGTTTCGAGCTGGAATTTTGTGGCGTTCGCAAGCGTCTCAACTTTGTAGCGTTCGGCGTCAGCGGGCTTCTGCACGTTCGCTTCGAGCTCGCGCTGTTTGCGCTGGATTTCCTGCTGTTGCAGTTCGATCTGCTTCTGCTTCTCGACGATCTGCACCTGGACTTCTTCGGCTTTCACGAGCTGGCCGGTCTTGAACCGTTGCAAATCATACGCGAGATCGGCCTCGGCTTTTTTCTGGTTCACCACGGCTTGGTATTGCGCGACGTTCGATTGATAATCGCGTTGCGCCTCGGCGATTTTTGAATCGGCGGCGAACTGTGCTTCCTGTCCAGCCTGCTTGGCTTGCGCGGAACGGATTTGCGAATCGCGGTCGGCCTCGGCTTGCGCGATGGTGGCGTCGCGCTTGACCTGCGCGATGCGCGGCTTGCCGAGCGCGTCGAGATAACCCTGCGTGTCGCGGATGTCGCGGATGGTGAAGCTGACGATCTGCAAGCCCATGTTCGCCATGTCGCCCGCCGCGACTTCCTGGACCTTGGAGGCGAACGCATCACGGTTCTGGTAAATTTCTTCGACGGTCATGGTGCCGAGAATCGCGCGCAAATGACCTTCGAGCGTCTGCGTGGCGATGTTGCGGATTTCGTCGGTGGCCTTGCCGAGGAATTGTTCCGCCGAGGTGCGGATGGAAACGTCGTCGCCCTTGACCTTGATCTGCGCCACGCCGTCCACTTTCACGGGCACGCCCTTGCTGGTGTAAACTTCCGGCGTCTGCACATCAATGGTCAGCAGTTCGAGCGAGAGGATGTCCACTTTTTCGAAAATCGGCAGGACGAATGTGCCGCCGCCCTTGACGATGCGAAAGCCGACCGAGGAGCCGTCTTCCAATTGGTGTTTGCGGCCGGACACGATCAGCACCTGGTTTGGGCCGACCTTGGTGTAGCGGCTGAACACCATGTAGAGTAGCAGGAACACCACGACGACGCAGACCACCACGGCGATGGTAATGATGCCGCCGGACAAAATGTTCAGTTCGGCGAGCAGGGGAGCAAGGTTCATAATAGTTGATGGTTAGGAGTTGATAGTTGAGAGTTTTTACTTGGCGGCTTCCACGTAAAATTGCGTGCCGACGACGCGCGTGATTTTCACCGTCTGGCCGCTGGCGACCGGCGTGCCTTTTTCCGCGCGGGCGGCGGCGGTGTAACGCGAGCCGCCGACGACATAGGCGATCTCGCCGACGCCATTTTCGGCGATGGGCGCGATGACATTCGCCTCGGTGCCGACCAGCTTGCCCACATGAGATTCGCTGGAGCTTTGCGTGTGGCGGAAAACCAGGCCTAAAAATTTGTATAAGCCGCCGGCGATCAACAACGCGCAAAAAACCGAGAGCGGCGCGCTCACAACGGTTCTGCTGGTGGCCTGAAACTGCGAGAAGATCAGACCGAAGCCGCCGAACGCCGTCACGAACGATGCCATGACGGTGGGACTGAAGATGGACATGCCCGGCATGTCGCTGCTGTCGGCGCCCGCCTCCGCGTGCCCGCCGCTGCCCGACACATGGGCGTCGTGTCCGCCGAAGAAATGCCCGGCGACCACGCTCACCAAGGTGAACACCAAACCCACGACCAGGCAGAGTGAATAAATCATCATAAGCTTTCGCTAAGTTTGTTGACTGCTTGGATTAGAACACCACGCCTGCTGCCATGGCAAGCCGGAAGGATGCATCATTGCGCTCGTTCCGCTTCATATTCCGAGTCCATCAAACAACATTGCCGCGAAGGGCGCAGCTATAATTTTCAATACGGTTTATAGACGCCTGAATCTTGACGGCTTTTATGGCGCGCAGTTCGTCCTGCGGAGAGGCCGCCGCAAGAAATTTTCCTACCGATCCCCGGTAAGGAATGGCGTGGCGTAGCCCGGAAGCGGGGGCAGGTAGCCTAGGAAATTCTTTAGGCCGGATAAATCAATCGCACGCTCGGGTTGGGTATTTCCGCCAATTGCCCGTGAATGGCCCGCCCGCCAATCTATCGCCTGTGAATCCTGGTTATAATAGCCCCAACGAAGCGCCCTACGAGGAAGGAAAGGATTTCCGGGTGGTGATCGCGTGTGAGGATTCCTCCACGGCCCCGTCCGCCTGTGAAGTCCTGGAAATGATTGAACAAAATCTGAAAGCGGAGGGGCGGTTGTTTTATCAGTGGTGGAATTTTGAGCTCCTGGCCATCACGTCGTTGCGTGATCTGGCCGCCGCGGAGGCGACGACGGCGGACATGATCCTTATCGACATCCACGATCGGCGGGAGTTGCCCCGGATGGTCACCGACTGGATGAATCAATGGCTTGGCTGCCGCAAAGACCGCCCTGGAGCCTTGGTTGCCGTGGTGGATTCCGATCTGAAAAAGCCGTCATCCTCGCGGGATATCATTTTGCAGTTGAAAAAAGCGGCCGCTGCGGGTCACCTTGATTTTTTTGCTTCTCAAGCCATGGAGGTGGGGAGGGATGCGGGGGTGGCCCGGAAGGTCGGCGAGGTCGTCTGGCAAATCCGCCATGGCGCACAACAACGCCGCGCGAAACGTTTTTCCGGTCGCAGGGCAGGGGAGGTTAAAGCCGGCGCCGATAAAACACTATCAACCAGGATCGCCCATTATCTGTGAATGCCGCCAGCCAGCCAAAGCCCGTTTTAAGTCAGGACAAAATTGTCTGGCTGGCGTGTCAGATCTGGCAGGCGCACAAAAGTCAAACTGACCGGAAGCACGAATACTGGCTCAGGGCCGAGCAACTGCTCGCCACCCGCCGGCCAAGACCGGTCCGGCAGGCCCGTGCTTCAAAATAATCACCGGTCCGTATGCCAGCCGGTTGCCTGAAACTTCAATAGACCGCGCGCGCATTTTTCATTCCCGCTTGCCAACTTTTCCGGGCTTGGCCATCGTCTCGCCATGCAATCCTACGAACTGCTGCGCGAAGTGTTTGAAAAATCCGCCCCCAAGAAAGTTTCCGCCGACCTCGGCCTGTCCACCTCGATGATTTACAAATGGTCCGAGGCACCCGACCACGCCGCCGGCAGCGGCACCGGCAATCCGCTCGACCGCATCGAGGCGCTGATCCAAAGCACCGGCGACCAGCGGCTCGTCCAATGGATCTGCGAACGTGCGGGCGGCTTCTTCATTTTGAATCCCAAGAACGCGCCGCATCCGCATTATCTGATTCCGGCGACGAACCAGATCGTGCAGGAGTTTGCCGACCTGCTGGCTGTCACCGCCACGGCTGCCGCCGACAATCAAATCACTGCTGCCGAGGCCAAACAAATCCGCGCGCGCTGGGAGGAATTGAAAAGTGTCACGGAAGGATTCGTGGCGTGCTGCGAGGAGGGAAATTTTAATTTGCTGCGAAATGCCTCGGCCAAAAAAGAGGCGGGTTAAAAACGGCGGCTTTTGGCGCGGCCAATTGGACCAGCTTCACCGGCACCATCGGCGACGACGGCCCATCAAAACCGCCACCAATTCCCCGCCACCGGGAAATCTTTTCTTCCGCCTCACGCATCCGTAACCGCCGGTCGCACTTTCTTTGCAAGTTGCCACTGAAAATCCAGATGCTAGAATTGTGTCATGACAATTGAACTGCCAGACGTGAATCTCGGTTCGCAGCCGCTGACGAGTGAGCAGGCGCGGCTGGATTTTGCCGTCGGTCTTTACTCCGGCCGGCACGCCTCGCTTGGCCGCGCGGCGCGCTTGGCGGAAATTTCCTACACGGATTTCATGCACGAACTGGGCAGGCGCGGCATTTGTCTTAATTACACGGTCGAAGACATCGAACACGACATGCAGATGGTGGATGAACTTGCCGCAAAAACCGCCGCATGATTGTCGTCAGCGATACTTCGGCCATCACCGCGCTTCTGCAAATCGGCCAGGCCGGATTGCTGGAACAACTTTACCATCAAATCCTGATACCCGAGGCGGTGCGTGATGAACTGCTGAAAAACCACCCTTGCTTGCCGCTGTGTTTGCATTGCGAACGAGCCGCCAATGTTGTCGAAGTCAAGCGGCTGCTGGCGGAAATTGATTTGGGCGAAGCCGAGGCGATTGTTCTGGCCAAAGAAACGCATGCCGACTTCTTATTGATCGATGAACTTGCCGGACGTCGCGTGGCGCAACGCGAAGGCTTGCGTTTCGTCGGTTTGATGGGTGTGCTGGTTCAGGCCAAGCAGAAGCAGTTTATTAAATCCGTCCGCGAAACGACCGCCGAGTTGGAGCGCGTTGCTGATTTTCACCTGTCCGAAGAAATTAAATCCATTGCATATCGAAAGGCTGGCGAACTTTGAAAATCTCTCCCATGGAAATTCCTGCGCTTCCTCCCGGCGTCACCCTCACCACGCTCGAAAACGGGCTCGTCATCATTGTGCGCGAAGATCACAGCGCGCCGGTCGTCTCCGCCCAGGCGTGGGCGATGGCCGGCAGCATCCACGAGGGCAAATG
>TBL_comb47_HYPODRAFT_10004018_pt1 | contig 17087 bp, 15 predicted proteins | sample TroBogypolimnion_40_FD_10682 | JGI IMG/M metagenome (IMG submission 10682)
GTCAGAAACTGAAAACATCGCACAACTCCTCGAAAAGCTTAACCGGGGCGAGATCAAGTTCGCGTTTCTCTACACCGCCGCGCTGGACGGCCTGCTCCACATGAAAATCAAGGATAAGGCCGCCATCCGGCAAAAGCTGGAATGGTATTCCGCGCAAATTAAAACTCTGTTTGAAGCCGCCGCCGCAAATTATGAGGACTTTTCCTTTTCGATCATGTCCGATCACGGCATGACCGCCCTGACCGGCACTTCAGATATTAAAAAGCAGATAGAAGCTCTTGGATTAAAATTCGGGCGGGATTATGCCGCGGTATACGATTCGACAATGGCCAGAATGTGGTTTTTCAACGATAAAGCCAGGGAACAAATATGCAAGTTATTGTCGAAATCAAAAGACGGACACATCCTGAGTCATGAAGAAAAAGTAAAGTACGGCATTAATTTCCCGGATGACATGTATGGACAAATGATTTTCCTGATGAATCCGGGCCGGCAGATTGAACCTTGCGACATGGGACTTAAAAGCCTGCCCGGCATGCATGGTTTTGCCCCGGAAGACAAAGACTCATTCGCCAGCTTTATTTCGTCCGCGCCGGTGCCAAATCCTCCCGGCTGGGTCGGAGATTATTTCAAAATCATGAAATCCAGGATTGATGAAATATGTTCATGACCAGTTTGGAACAGCAAAGAGGTTGATAATTATGAACCGCATTAAGCAATATCTGAAACTCGACACCGTGGTTAACCGCATTTTCTTCTATACACTTTTTCTCTGCATGTTTATGCTGACCTTGATCAGAATCATTATGACCCTTAAGGAAAACCAGCTTATTGATTTCGTCTGTTACGTTGATACATCAATGGCAATCTGCCATAATCTCGATCCGTATAATTTGAAGAACCTTAAAATGATTGACTGGACTTGCCCTTCCATAGGATTATTTCCCGGATCTTTTCTGTTATGCACTCCGTTTATTCTCATGAATATCAGCGCCGCAAAAATTATCCATCTTTCACTTAATATTATTGCCGCGTGCGGCCTGGTCTGGCTGTTCTTCAAAAAAGCCCGCATGCTGGACAATTTTGACTATAAGAAGCCGGATATGAAGGCGCTGCTGATATTGTTTATGGCTTTCATCTTTCTTAACTCCACCCCTGTCGTGATGACATTCCGGCATGGTCAAAATACTATCTTCATAACTTTATTTCTGGTCTTGTGTCTTTTTTGCCGCGGCAACCGGGCCAGGATTATTTTATTCAGCCTTACCGCGGTTGTTAAATACACCATGTTAACCTTTCTTGCTCCGGCGCTGTTTCTTAAAAAGAATTACCTTTTCTGCATTATTTCTTTTCTGATCTTTATGCTTTTCGCGGTATCGCCGGTACTCTGCGGACATAATATCATTACGCTTTACAGCAAATATGCCGACCTGATTCTGCAATATGTCTCCAGCGGCGGATTCAATACCTATATCGAAAGCGGCTACAGCATGCTGAACATCGGTTATTTCAAACTGAACATTATCAACGTTCTTGGAAAATTATTGTTCGGGCTGCTGGCGGTATATGTTATTTTCAGGGACCGCCGGCAGAACTCATTCGGAATGAATTTTCTCCTGGTTATAATGTGTGTCACTATGCTGCTGTCTTATCACCGGCTGCACGACATTCCTTTAATAATGCTGATTATCCTAGCTGAATTTTATTTTTTCCTGCTTAAAAAAGACAGATTCAATATGCTGATTTCCGCTCTTTTCATCATCTTCTTCACTGTTCCATTTTCGCTGATTATAAATATCTCTCATCAGCTCACCAAATTGCCGCATGTCAACGATTTAATCCAGTACGGACATTACTATCGCAAGGGCAATATAGATGTTTTTCCATTAGCCGCGGTAGTCTTTTTACTTTTGACGATATATTCTCTTTACCTTTACTTCTTCAAACAGGAAGACGTCGTTTTTGAACTTAACGAAAATAAACCCGACGGAGAGAACAAATAAAGATTCATTCATAAGCATGTTCTCTATGGACGTCCGGGAACCGCCGGCTCAATAAAATAATTATTAAGGATAGTCGCCGCAATGGGAAAACTCGGGAAACTTATTTTTAAAAACACTGCCACCAATTATCTGCTTCTTGGCGCCAGAATGGTCAGCGCGGTTATTCTTACCAGAATAGTCTTTCTGGGACTCGGCAATCAGTATTACGGGTTCTGGACGCTGCTTTGGGCTGTCTTCGGCTATTCATTGCTGCTGGACTTCGGCTTCGGCAAAACCGTCCAGAAATATACTGCGGAAGCCACATTTACCGGTGATGTGGAACACTACGGCAAGATTGTTTCAGCAGTTTTTTTCAGTTATCTGCTCATGTCGCTGGTGATTATCTCGTTTGCGGTGGTGATGATGTTTTTCATCCAGAATATTTTCGTTCTTCCGCCCGGCGCTAATATCTGGTATTACCGTTTATCATTCATCCTGTTCGGAATCGGTATTTCCGGCGTCTTTCCCGGCGGAATTTTTCCGGAAATACTCGTCGGCATGAAACGGCACTATCTGCGTAATTACATCATGCTGATAAACACGGCGCTGGAATTCGCCGGCGTCTTTCTCATTATCAAACTCAACGGTTCACTGTTGAGCCTGGCGATTTTTGCCGCAATCCCGAATCTCCTGACCAACACGATGATGGCGATAGTCGTTTTCAAGCTGATTCCCGGACTCAAAATATCTTTCTCCGGGTTGAACATGAAGACCATTCGGGAAATTGCCGACTTCAGCCTGTTCGCCTATATTGTATCCATCGCCGAAATGATTATTTTCAAGTCCGACCGGATCGTGCTGGGCGTAATGGTCGGCTTGGGCGGGGTCGCCGTTTATCAACTGGGGACCCGGATTCCGGAAATCATGAGCAGCCTGACGATGCAGTTTCAGGAAAACATCCCCCCGCTGGTGGCGTCTCTTCATAAATCCGGAGAACGCCAAAAGTTGCAGAATATGCTCTTCAACAGTATCCGCCTGACGGTTTTCATCAGTACCTGCGCGTTGATTATCTTCGGGATGCTGGCCCGGCAGATCATGCATGCCTGGCTGAAAGTCTCATCGGATGATATCATGTTTATCGTCTACCTCATGCTGATTTCGGTTTACATTATGGTTGCTTTCCGCAGTTCGTCCATTAATTTCCTGCAAATGGCCGGCAGGCATCGCCTGGTCGCGGTTTTGTACGTTATCGAAGGCATCGCCAATCTTGGACTGAGCATTCTGCTGGTATTTCATTTCGGCGTTCCCGGCGTCGCGTTCGGAACGCTGATTCCGAACGCGATCATCAGCATATTGATCGTCTTTCCGCTGGCGGCAAAATTCTGTGAACAGTCAATATGGAGTTATGTCTGGAAAGTCTACCTCCCGGCGTTTCTCATCGGCATCCCGGCAGTACTCTTTCTCCGATGGGTCACCGCTGCCGTTCCTCTCCACGAGTGGAATCTGTGGCTGCTCATTTTAGTCGGCCCGGTCGCCGGCGTTCTCTATTTGCTCCCGGGCTGGGCGATATTCGTCAGAAAAGATGAAAAGACAAAACTGCTGTCTTCAGTTTCATTTATTCCCCACGGCATCAAAAGTTTTCTCGGCGGCAGCGCCCCGGACGACTTGAACCCGTAAAAATCCCCCCTGCTCCCCGCAATACGTTTTATAAGACTGGGAGGACTGGGAAGACTGGGAAGACTGGGAGTTCTGGGACTTCGTACTTTAGAGAACTGTTGAGCAGAGGCGTTGCCGGTGTTTTGCTTTAGTTTTGGCAACCCCATTATTCCCATTATTCCCATTATTCCCAGCCATTGTTGATTCCTTGCTTTCATAGGGTAAATTAGGTGGTGTAAGTGGTCTAACTTTCAAAGAGAAGTGCAATTAACATTTAGGATACAATTATGACAGCAACACTAATAACGATATTACTACTCTTAACCTTTATTATCCCAGCATTATGGATATCGGGTGAATTTATAAATAATAGAAAAGCAAGAATAATTACATTTGTGCTGTTAATGATTTTTTTGCTCTTTTCTAGTTTCTCCTTTATATCGGCAACAATATATTCACATTACAACCATGAACACTATGCCAGAGGGTTTGTCAAAATCGGCGAGATGCTTAACAATGGGCAGATTGAAGAGGCTAAAAGGGCAATTGAACGATTCAAGCAACAACGGCCTAAACCAGATTTGTTTTCATTGGATAGCAGCCTGTTTATTAACAGAGCAATTGATGATGAAATAAAAAAGAAATAATTACTGATGAAGATTCTTCCCGCAAATATTCCAGATGATAGTAATGCAGGGAGCGCCCAGCCTGGGAGCGCCGGTCGTCTGACCGGCTTTAACAAAGGTTGGTACAACCATGGCAATCTTCCACATTTCGATCAAGGCTGCATATTTCAAGTCATAACCTATCGTTTGTTCGACAGCCTGCCGCAAGAATGTTTAAAAACTTTGCAAGCAGAACTGGAAAACCATGACAACGAAAGCATGGAAGCCGACCGCCGGAAGGAAATCGAAGAGTTACTGGATAGAGGTCATGGCTCATGTGTGCTTAAAAATAAAAAATGTGCGAAGATTGTCGAGGAGAACTGGCAGCATTTTAACGGGGTGCGTTATAAGTTGATCGCTTATGTTATTATGCCTAATCATGTTCATGTGATGATTAACGCATATCCAGATTTTGAACTGGGGAGAATGGTCAAGTCGTGGAAGAGTTATAGCGCTAAGAATATAAATGAAGTAATGGACACTCCCAAGGCAGGAATATTATGGCAGCGCGGCTATTGGGACAGATATATCAGAGATGAAAAACACTTTTATAAAACGCTTGAGTATATCAAAAAGAATTTCAATAATGGCGGGGTATTGATAGGATAGCAATACCATTTCCAGCATGGAAATTGCCTGGGAGCGCCGGTCGCCTGACCGGCATTAAGAATAAAACCCAAATAGCCGGTCAGACGACCGGCACTCCCAGGCTTAAAATAGCCGGTCAGACGACCGGCGCTCCCAGGATGGGTTATTTTGCCTTTTCACAGATGTACAGCAGACGGTCGAAATTTGCGTCCGGCGGCAGCGTGTCGGCTACGCTGAAAATCAGGTTATTGAAGGGATGACATTCCTCAAGCAGCCGGTCAATAAAATCTTTAAAATCACCATCGCTGCATGAGGATGTAAGCATGATGACTGAAGGAATTCCGCCCCAGATGGTTATTTTTTGCTTAAACGCGCCGCGATATTCCCGCATGGTCATGCTCGTCATCGGCGCGGGACAGATCGAGTCGGCGACATCGAAGTTGCTGTCCAGATATGACTGGACAAGCCCTTTATTTTCCCCGTCAGTATGCGTCAGCAGCAATTTTCCCGCCGCATGAAGCTGCCCGGACGCATATTCCAGCCAGGGTTTTATATGTTCATCAAAGAAAGGCGGACAAGTTATGGCGGCGTCATAATTAGCGCCGAACAATGCAACTTCCGCTCTCGTAAGCCGCGCCGAAGCTATGATTTGCTTATAAATTTCCGCCAGCGGCGCAACCAGTTCGCGCATCAGATGCGGAAAGTCGAAAAGGTCATAAATGAACTGGTCGAATTTTCTCAAATCCCGCATGATATGCTGCATGGGCCCGGCGGCTAACGACAAAAACGCGACGGCCAAACCGTTATTTCCAATCAGTTCGTAGTGCGCGGCGTAATTTTCCGGAACCGGCCTGATTTTTACCTTTGAAAAAATATCCGCCAATCTCAAATAATCATCATGCTCTTTGATCGCGCACCCGGTAATATCCGGGATCGACGCGCCGGAATGCAAAAATTCCCGGCTGTAGTTGATTCCCGTGGTCACCGGGCCGGATTTCGAAAGATAAGTCACTTTAAGTTCGCCGTTACGGATTTCAGGTTCAAAATCCACATTGCTGAAATCCACCGTGTACGGAAACCTTGGATGATTGTAAAAACCCAGTCCCCGGTGATAAATATCTTCGATATTGCCGGAGCTCAGAAAGGTCGGAACGACGGAATGAAAGCCGACTCCCAGCTTTTGCGATACTTCCATCAGCGAAAGGTCTTTTAATTCGCCCGGAAGCGTGTTGCGCATTTTGTTGGCATTGTACCAGATGTCTAATCGCGGCACAAACAGTGGCCGGCAATCGTTTTCTCCGCGGATTTTACTAAGGATTTTTTCTCTGAAATTCATTTTTTTCGCCGGTATTTCCTGGTTTCACGGACAAGTATTTTTAAATTTTCCATCGGGGCGTCCAGCGGCACGGCGCATTCCGGCCCGATGATGTTAATTTTACTTTTGACCTTTTCCAGCACGTCCGCGGCAATTTTTTCCGGGGATCCCGTCCTTATCACGTCATAATTACTGGTGCCGCCCATCAGCGCCAGTTTGTCGCCGGCAAGGTTCCTGGCGGTTGCGGTCGGAACTTTTGAATCGAAATGAAAGCAGGCTACTCCCGTTTCGGCAATATATTTGATCCGGTCGGAAGTGTCGCCGCAAATATGCAGAATCAACGGGCATTTTATGCGTTCCGCCAGCTCCTGATGAATTTCTTTCAGGAAATCGCGGTAGGTGTCGGGAGAACACAAATCGCGGGTGCAATGGTCTCCCAGGCAAATGGCATCGGCCCCGGCGTCAACTTGAGCGTTGGCAAACGCGACGGTTACTTCAATAAGTTTGCGCATCGCTTTTTTTACTTCGTCCGGTTCGAGCAATGATGCGATAAGAAAATTTTCCACGCCGTAAACATGATAGCCCAGGGTCCAGGGGCCGAAGACTTTGCCGGTCACGGCGGCGTCCCGGTCAAAACGCTTTTTCAGGATTTTTATTGCTTTCAACGGAGTTTGGCAAGGCTCCCGCATTAAAAAGTCATGCGGAATTTTAATTTCGTCGCTCAGATTTTCGCAGAGATGATGCTGACAGTCGGGCATGCGATGTTTTTCGCCCCAGTCCACGCGGCAGCCCAGCGCGGCCGATTCGTGCCACACGCCAAAAAGCGGCATGACATTGTCAAATCCCAATTCGGAGCATCCGGCCCCAGCCAGCAGCGCCATTTTTTCCGCATCAATATTGGCTTCCGGGAAAAAAGCGCCGGTTTTATCCATCAGTTCCATGGTCACGATGGAAGTGGCGCTTCCGCAAGCCGGATTATATTCGCCCGTTTGGGACAAGGCATTCATAAAAAGCTCTTTTGACATATGCAGCGCTCCTGTATTATTGTATAGAATAAAAATAATGTTATTTTATTAAATATTCGTCTTGAAAAATCACATATATATCTGGAATATTAAGATATATGACAAATAAATTACATAAGAATATCCAGTTTCTCAATCTTGGTTTCCGCTGCCGGTGCGAAGCCCCGGCAGTCTGGCCGTGTTTTCATCAGCATAATGAAGTCGAACTGATGTTTATCAAATCCGGCTATGTCACCTATCGCTTTGGCGGCAGTGTGCGTAAACTTACAGCCGGCGAAACCGTTTGCTTCTGGAGTTCAGTTCCGCATCAGATCGTTGACGCGGGCCAGGACTCTTTTTTTGAATGGCTGACCATCCCCCTGGGCTTATTCATCCAATGGCAACTGCCGGAATACTTTTCATCAAAAATCATTCAGGGCGAAATGATTATTGTCGCGGGGGATAGTCTGCCGTCGCCTTTTGCGCAATGGGAAAAAGACCTTAGCTTGAACAGCGAGGCTGCCCGCAGAATTGTTGCGCTTGAAGCGGAGGCCCGGCTCCGGCGTCTGGCGTTGAGCATTGAAGCTAAAAATTTAAAGTCTGCCGCCGGCAAAAGAGTATTGCCGTTTTCTGCCGGCAGCCTGGGAAAAATCGAGCAGATGAATCTCTATATCGCAGGAAATTATCAAAAAAAGTTGAGCGTGGCGGAAATTGCAGAGAAAGTGAAGCTGCACCCCAATTACGCGGTAACGCTGTTTCGCTCACATTGCGGAATCGGGATTGTTGATTTTATTTCCCGGCTCCGGATATCGCATGCGCAACGGCTTTTATCGACCACCGACATGAAAATGCTGGATATCGCATTCGATTCCGGTTTTTCCTCAATCAGCAGTTTTTATGAAGTTTTTAAACGGGTGTGCAAGAAAACCCCGAGCCAATACAGGTCAGACAACAGCCTCTATAAATTATAAAGTAATTGAAAATGCCTGGGAGTGCCGGTCGTCTGACCGGCAATTTTTAGCTCTGTTGTTAATGCCGGTCAGACGACCGGCGCTCCCAGGCCGTAAAAAGTAATTGAGAAATTTGATTTGGCAGATAACGCTTCCACTGATATATTGCTTGAATCAATTTCTGACATGACTTTAACATTTATATAATTAAGGATGAGGAAAATGAGCAAAAGCGGCAAAGCAGATGACATTGTTCTGATTATCGGGGCGCATCACGAAGAAGTCGAAGCTGAATTTCCGAATATCGCGGCGAAACTGGCGGATAAATGCAGCCGGGTCGTCATCCTCAACCCGGTCGGCGGCTGGAACTGGAGTTTCATTCGCGAACTCGGCCCCGACGGCGTACAGCATACCATCCGCGAAGCCAAAGCCGCCGCGCAAGAGCTGGGCTGCGAAAAGGTCATTTGGGACTATCCGGTGGCGGAAGTCGATGAACATAAACTTGAAATCATGCGGCGGCTGGCGGATTTTGTTTTAGACCTGAATCCGTCAATCGTGCTGACCCACTGGCCGCAGGATTCTCATGCGGACCACCGCACCATCGCCAGAATCAGCCGCCATGTGCTGAATGTCGCGCCCAATCTGGTGGAAGACTCTAAACGCAGCCTGAACGTGAAAGAAATATATGCCTTTCAGGTCGGAATCACACAGACCTACAATTACAACCCCGATTTTCTGGTGCTGGCCGATGACGCCAGCATGAAAAAAGCCGAAAGAGCTTTGCAATGTTTCCACGGCACCGCCAAACAGAAAGCCCAGGTATGGTGGGAAAATGTCCAGGCGAAAACCAATAGCTGGAAACAAATTACCGGCGGCATTCCGGCGGAACCGCTGAAATTTGTCGGCCCGCAGTTGCCATTGAAAGGTTTCCGTCTGGCGGAAATACTAGGTGACGATATCATCAGCATGCCGTTCGACCGCTGGATCTACGATGCGCATGGAGAGATTTGACACATCTTCGTGCTAGAGACGACGGTTACTGGCGAAATATTCTGTTATCACTAAGATTAACAGGCTATTCTGTTAAAATATCTGAGAATTCATCACGAAGATAGCTTAAATAGTTTTTGCTGCCACGGTTCATATTGAAAGTTCTGGCGGATTGTTCCAGCCGCATAAAGATCGCGGTATATTCAGCCTCGCTGCACGGACTTAATGCCATATTCAGAGATGCGGCCTGCCAGACAGCATCGTGCATCAAGTTAATCCGGCGTCCATCCGGACGCCGGCGCATGGCGGAGAAAATTTCCTCAAAATCCACATCGCAGAGTTCATGTTCAGGGTGTTCGCTTAATAAAATAATCTGAGATTCTATTCTGTAAAAGAAAAAATCATATTCGGGCGGATATTCTTTCAAGTCAGGCGGGAGCTGATTGCCGCGAAATAGTGCGCGAATAGAATCATTATGCCAGTTGAAGGATTTGTCTTCATAGACAACAGCAATGTCTTCGCGTCGCGGGATAAACAGTCTGTCTTGCGCGTCCGCGTAAATGGCGAGGGATAATTTGTTAAAATCCATGTTGGGGAACTCAGTTAAATTATTCCGCACCAAGTCCAGCAACGAAGGGAATAAATCATCTTTAGAGATATTTTCCATGTTCATTTTTCTTCATATCCTTTCAACTTATTCCTTTTTATTCGTCACATTCATGAAGCTGCTCATCCTGGAAATCAGGTCGGTCTGGGTTTCTGACAGCTTGTCAACGGCGTCCAGGACGTTTTCTACTTCATGTTCATCAATGGAATAATCATCCGAGTTCAGCATATTGAGCATCGCGGTCAGGCACAGGGAAATTTCCGCGAGTTTCTTCATCTCTTTTTCCGGCAACTGCGCGGCGGCAACGTCAATGCTGTTCAGGAATTGCAGCCATTCCAGACGCTCTTCGACGGTTTCCAGAATTTTCTCGCGAACGGGCGCTTTTAATTCATCGGCATGGCGGTTGTATCTTTCCGAGAATCTTTCCCAGCGGTCTTCCAGATAATTCATGAAGACATTTTCCTGGGCGTCATCAACGAAATTCAATCTTTCGTTGCCGAAACACCTGCTGAAGAAATCAACGAATTCCAGTTCCTTCCGGTAGCACTGGTCCAGCATGTACGCGTCAACTTCCGCGGTTTTCATGGGGATGCCGATTTCCGCCAGGATTTCATCAATTGAAGCGGTTTTGCCCTGGGAAATCATGATATCTTCAGGAACTTCCAGTTCTTCTTCCGGTTCCGTGTCGGATTTTCTGGTAAGGATGGTATGGCCGTTGTCCATGCTGATTTCGATATGGTCGTTATTGCGGTAAAATTCATCCAGCGAAGCGCCTTCGGCAGTCAGGAGCTCCCGGCCGCCGATAAAGAACGCCGTGCTCAACTGGTCGGGTATTTCCAGATAGCTTTCATAATCATCAATAGTTTTATCAATCGCCGCAGAGTATTTCTCGATCCATTGTTTGACCTTGGCGGCTTTGCGGTTGTTGCCCGGTATGTAACTGAAACTGAAAAGACCTTTAGTCCAGTCCAATATTTTTACCGCGATGGCGTCGCCTTCCTCAAAATCATGGCTGCGGTAGAAATCCTTTAAATCAAAAGCTTTCAGTTTCACCTGGCTGCCGGCAGCTTTGCCTTGCAGCAATTTTATGTTAGAATGATCTTCCGCGATCAGGAAATCAAAGATTTGCTCCGAGCCCAGCAGGACGTGATATTTAATGAGATCTTCCAGCTTTTCGCTCGCATCTTTCAGTTGCGTTTTCTTCTTGCCGTCCGTTTCGGTGAATTTTATTTCCGAAGGGAAAATTTCTTCTGAACAAAACGCCGAAAAACGGTGTCCGGGAAAAAGTATTCCATGCTCAATTTCATATTTGTCCGGCGTGATGCAGAATTCGGTATTCTGGAAAAATAACTTTTTCAGCAGATATTCGCCATTGGCGCGGTCTTTGAACAATTCGTTGCTGCCGTCGAGTTCGCGCACGATCCTGGATTTGAAACTCTCCGCTTCTTCTTCTGAGTCGAATTTATAAGCCAGGCTTGCGATGAGCTGGTCCGCGGTAAACGCGCCGGTGGATTTATTTAAAAAAATATTTACGTCATGATCGAGTTTTTGTGAATCTACAAGCATAAGGGCCTCCAGTGGCTAAAGGTTCATTTTGGCGATTTTTTTCAGGAGAAAGTCGCGCAGGATGTCATCCAGCTCGGTCTGTTCCCAGGTTTTTATCGTATCCAGCGTTACCGCGTCTTTCAGTTCGAATTCTCCGCTTTTCAGCCGGTTTAGCGCGAAAAGGGTGGAGCCGCAGCCGAGTTTTTTGCCGATGTCCGCGCACAGCGTCCTGATATAGGTGCCTTTGGTACACTCCACGGTGATATCAACAAACGGCAGTTCGATCCGATGGATGCGAATGCTTTTAATCGTGATCGTTTTGGCATCCCGTTCTATCTCGATGCCTTTGCGCGCCAGTTCGTAGAGTTTCTTGCCGTCCTTTTTGACGGCGGAAACCATGGGCGGGATCTGCTGTTGAACGCCGACAAAACCGGCGATAATTTTTTTTATCTGTTCCGGAGTCACATTGCTGTAATCGCTTTGCGCGGTCACAGTGCCGTCCATATCCTGTGAGTCGGTTTCAGTGCCGAGGAGCAGCGTTGCTTCGTAAATTTTGTCCTGTCCGCTGAATTTGTCACTCAATTTGGTGAATTTGCCAATGACGATGACCAGCAGGCCGGTGGCCGCCGGGTCGAGCGTGCCGCAATGTCCGACCTTGGGGATATTGAAGCGCGCGCGGATGAAGTTCACCACATCGAAACTGGTCCAGGTTTTCGGTTTGTCAACCAGCAGCACTCCGTGCTGGGAGAATACCGGCGGCCGCGGCGGTCTGTCAGGATCGTGCCTCATGGAGCACCCTTTCTACGTGGGAAAGCAGGATTTTTCCCGCGTTTTCCAGGCTTGAAGCCTTGATGATGCAACCGGCCGCGAGTTCATGTCCGCCGCCGTTCAGTTGCCGCGCGATTTTGCCGACCGAGTATTTATGGTCTTTCGAGCGGAGCGAAACTTTGAATCCGTCATCGCGCCGCTGCATGACCGCGACGATTTCCGTATCTTTCAGGGTGCGGAGGATTTCGATCAACCCCTCACTGTTGCGCATGTCAATGTTGTACTTGCTGATAAGCTCTTCCGGGATATAGAACCAGGCAAACTTGCCTCCGCACTTTATTTGCAAATGCTGAGTAAAGAGTTCCGACTCGAACTGCTGCTGCGGCAGCGGTTTTGAAAAAAACATGTTTTTCATGATTTCATGATGGGCCGCTTTAAGCTCGATCAAATCGGCGGCGCTGCGCATTGTCCTGGCGGANGTATTGTCAAAACGGAACCCGCCGGTNTCCATGATGATGCCCAGCAGCAGCAGCGTGGCGGTTGCCGGGGAGATTTTAGCGCGCGGTATCTGACGGAAGATCATGAACAGGATTTCCGCGGCGGCAGCCGCATCCGGCATGACCAGATTGTATTTCCCGTACAGCATATTGTCCGGATGATGGTCAATATTAATTATCGGTATCGTGATATCGGACACTGATATTTTGCCGCCCAGTCCGGCGCGCGCGGTATTCGGATTGTCCACGATAATGCAGCAGTTGTAAGAGGATAAATCGTAGAGTGAGACTTCCGTCCGGTAATTGCACGGAATGAAGTCCAGATACTTTTCCGGAAGCGCTTCCGGAATCAGCGCCTCGGCGGTTTTGCCGCATTCATGCAGCATATTAACCACGGCAAAAGCGGAACCCAGGGCGTCGCCATCGGGATTTTCATGCGCAACGATCAGGAAATTGTCGGTCTTCGCGATGAATTCGCCGATTGCGGCAATCAGGGCCTCATTCTTTTTCTTCATGCCCCAATTCCTCAAGCAGCGATATTACCTTGTCTCCGGATTCAACCCTCCGGTCAAGTTTAAATTCGAGAACGGGCGTGAATTTCAAGACGATGTCTCTGGCGATGGCTTTTTGAATGTGATGCCTGACTTTTTCCAGGCACTTGATGATTTCCAGCTTTTGATATTCTGTTCCGCCGAAAACGCTGATAAAGACCTGGGCGTTATGCAGGTCGGGAGCAGTTTTGACTTCAGTTACTGATACCAGCAAACCGTGTGATGCGATATTTTCACGCTCCAGCGTGTCCGCAATTTCGCGCTTCAGGATCTCATTGACCCGGACCATTCTAGGTATTTTAGACATAAGATATTCCTGCCTTAAAGCGTGGCTTTCTGTAACTCGATATCATAAACTTCGATAAGGTCTTTTTCCATAAAATCAACAAAGTTATCGAGGCGGATACCGCATTCGAGCCCTACCTTGACTTCCTTGACGTCATCCTGGAAACGGCGCAATGAAATCACTTCGCCATTATAAATGAGTTCCTTATTCCGGAAGACTCGGGCTTTGGCGCCGACGCGTATAGTGCCTTTTTCAACCATGCAGCCGCATACTTTCGGACCTTTGGAAACTTCAAAAATCTGCAATATGGTTGCGGTGCCGAGTTCTCTTTCGCGTTTTTCCGGAGCCAGCCGTCCGGTCAAGGCGTCGGTGATATCTTCAAGCAGTTCATAAATGATGCTGTACAGCCTGATTTCAACCTTCTGCTTCTTCGCAATTTCATTGACGCCGGGATTAACCCTGACGTGGAAGCCGACGACAATCGCGTGTGACGCGGCCGCCAGCATGATATCGTTTTCCGTGATGGCGCCGACGCCGGATAGAATAGTATTTACCTTGATTTTATCCGAGGGTATTTTTTTCAGTGAATCAATGATCGCCTCGCCGGAACCTTTGACGTCGGACTTGATGATCAGATTCAGCATGTTCTGGGTGCTGTCGCTCATTTTAGTGAACAGGTCTTCCAGACTTTCGGTCGGCACTTGCACCAGATTGATATTCCGGCTGCTTTGAGTTCTTTTCTCCGCTTCCAGCCTGGCCTCTTTTTCACTGGCGCAGATAACAAGCTTCGAACCGGCGTTCGGAACGCCGGAAAGCCCGACCAGTTTTACCGGGGTGCTGGGGCCGGCGGTCCTGATGCGTTCGCCGGCGGCATTAAGCATACTTTTAACTTTGCCGTAATGTTCCCCGCAAAGTACGATTTCGCCGACATTCAGCGTGCCTTTCTGGATAAGGACATTCGCGGTCGGTCCCAGTCCCTGTTCCAGTTGCGATTCCAGAACCGTGCCTCTGGCTTTGCATTTCGAGCTGGCTTTCAGTTCAAGCAGTTCAGCTTCCAGCAGGATACGTTCCAGCAGATCGTCAATGCCCTGGCCGGTTTTGGCCGACACTCTTACTACGCCGACGTCGCCGCCCCAGTCTTCGCTGGACAGGTTGTTCTGCTGCATTTGAAGAATGATTTTATCCGGATTTGCGCTCGGCAGGTCAATTTTATTTATCGCCACGATGATCGGCACGTTTGCCGCCCTGATCTGGTTCAATGCCTCCACCGTCTGCGGCATAAAGCCGTCCTCGGCGGAAACGACCAGGATGGCAATGTCGGTGACGTTGGCGCCGCGGGCCCGCATCTGGGTGAAAGCCTCATGGCCGGGAGTATCAATGAAAGTGATCTTTTTGCCTTTGAATTCAATTACCGACGCCCCGATATGCTGGGTGATTTTGCCGGCTTCCCCTTCCGCGACGCTGGTATGGCGGATTTTGTCCTGCAATGAAGTCTTGCCGTGGTCCACATGGCCCAGGAACGTGACTACCGGCGGTCTTTCGAACATGTCTTCCGGGTTTTCCTGCTCTTCCTGTTCAAATTTTGACTCGGCTTCTTCTTCGCCTTCTTCCGATTCACTATGGCCGGTGTGTTCTTTTTCGCGATGGTCAATGACCAGTTCGAAACCGTATTTCTTGCATAACTTACCGGCAATTTCTTCGGTAATGGACTGATTAATGCTGGCAAACTCGCCGAGCCCCATCAGGTCGCTGATGACTTCGTTGGGCTTCTTCCCTACTGCTTCAGCCAGATGTTTCACAATGACCGGAGTTTTTAAATGCAGTTCCGGAGTTGCCGGTTTTTCGGGAGTATCGCTATGGGCCAGCGCTTTCTTTTTGTCTTTGATTTTGACCACCGCTTTGACGCCTGCCGGAGCTTCTTCCTCGGCTATCGGCGGCACGCCGAAAACGCTGTCCAGATGTTCTTCGATAAGAGTTACCATATCGGCGGGAATGATGCTGGCGGCCCCCTCAAGCACAATCCCTTCGGATGTGAGCTCTTCAAGAATTACCTTGGGAGATACTCCATATTTTTCAGCCAGACTTTTAACTTTAACTTTTTTCACGCCGTCACCCTTCCATTGGAATCTCAGTTTTCAAGTATCATGAAAATTTGATTTATTTCTTCTTCGTTAATGCCGATGCTCGCCAGTTGTTCGCGACCGGCGGCTTTAAGTCCTTCCAGAGAAACAAAACCGTTGCTTACCAGTGTGTGCGCGGTGGCGCTGGAAATGCCAAGCGTATCAGCAAGCAGGCTGGCGGCCCTTTCAATCTTTTCCGCCAGCGACTCTACCTTCTTCGGCTCATCGATCACAATATTCATGTTCCAGCCGAGAAGTTTTGAGGAAAGACGCACATTCTGCGCCTTTTTGCCGAATGCCAGCCGTGACTGGTCCGGAGTTACATGCACCCGCAACTCTTTTTTATCGGCAAAGACTTCAACTGATTGAACCTTTGCCGGTTGCAGCGCATTGATGGCATACTGCCTGGTATCCGCGTCGAAAGGGATGATGTCAACCCGTTCGCCGCCGAGTTCGTTGGTAATATTTTTCACCCTGATGCCGCGCAGGCCGACGCAGGCGCCGACCGGGTCAACCCGGGGATCATTGCTTTTGACGGCAATCTTGGTCCGGCTGCCGGCTTCACGCGAGATGCCCATAATCTGGACAACGCCGTCATGGATTTCCGATACTTCGCGCTCAAACAGACGTTTTATGAAGTCCGGATGGGTGCGGGAGACGATCAGGCTCGGTCCCGCGCTGTTGGTATCCACCTTCAGCAGCAGCACATTGATTCTGTCGCCGGGCATGTATTGTTCGCCGAATATCTTTTCCTTGGCGTTCAGCACGCCTTCGGCTTTCTGGAAATCTATGATGATATTGCCGCCCTCGAAACGGCGGACAATGCCGTTGACGATATGGCCGACTTTATCGGCAAATTCATCTCTGACAGTTTCTTTTTCAGCTTTCCGCAACTGCTGCATGATCGCCTGCTTGGCGGTCTGCGCCGCAATGCGCCCGAAATTGCTCGGGGTCACTTCCCATTCAACCACATCGCCCAGTTTGACGTCATGGATTTTTTCCCTGGCGCGCTCAATCAGCAACTGATCGTGGTTGGGGTTGGAGGCGACAACTTCAAGTTTCGCCCAGGCCTGGATATCTCCAGTGTCGGGGTCCAGGCGCACGCTCAGATTGGTCGCCGGATGGATGCTCTTTTTCGATGCCGAAAGCAAAGCCGTTTCAATCGCTTTTACCAGAACATCCCGGCTGATTCCGCGTTCCTGCTCAATATATTCCAGAATCGTTAGTAATTCGTTGCTCATGTCCTGTTCCTTTCTGCTTCCGTTTCAAAGTTGTCATGTCCCGTTCAAACGCTAAACTAAAAATCAATAAAAAAAGCGGGTCGAACAACACCCACTTCACAAACGCCATCTATATCTATATGATATGCTTCGGCTTTTAATATAAACCAATATTTGCAACTATCAAATTTTTTTTGAATAATTTAAGCGCATCCGCCAACGCCTGCAGCAATTCCGAATGAAACTGCGGAAGCATTTTAAATTACTGTATGCCAGAAATCCTGGAATGAGGTATCCGCACCCGCGCATGAGGGCGAAGAAAGGCTTTAGTTGTCTGAAATGG
>TBL_comb47_HYPODRAFT_10004019_pt1 | contig 17085 bp, 14 predicted proteins | sample TroBogypolimnion_40_FD_10682 | JGI IMG/M metagenome (IMG submission 10682)
TCCTGAATTCGTGAGCGAATTCCAGGTATATCTCCTCCTCAAAGATCGATTTTAAAATAATGGCTCCTGCACCGGCCTTCTCAATGGCTTTCAGGTTTTCAATTGAATTGGTAAGACCACTGCTTCCTGCTATAATCGGGTTCTTAAGATCAAGGCCCAGATAAGTGACATTAAGATTCGTCATCTTCAAAATTATTGAGTTAATTATTCAGTTTGCTCTGTAAATAGTGATGCATATTTTCGGCAGCTCTTCTTCCATCGCCCATGGCAAGGATAACAGTTGCTCCGCCACGGACAATATCTCCGCCAGCAAACATCTCAGAAATAGATGATTGCATTTTATCCTCATCGACTACAATGGTTCCCCATTTGGTAACTTTCAGATCAGGCAGACAGGAAGGAACAAGTGGATTCGGAGAAACACCTACGGCTACAACAACCAGATCTACATCAAGCTCAAATTCTGATCCTTCAATAGGCATCGGCCGGCGGCGCCCTGATGCATCAGGCTCACCCAATCCCATCCTGTTTAGTTTCATTCCGGTAACGCGTCCTTTGGCATCTGCAAAATATTCAAGTGGATTGCAAAGTGTCATAAACTCGACACCCTCCTCCTTTGCGTGCTTAACCTCTTCTATCCGCGCAGGCATCTCTGCCTCAGAGCGTCGGTAAATGATCATCGCCCGTTGTGCTCCAAGGCGCAATGCCGTTCTGACAGAATCCATGGCGGTATTTCCACCTCCGATAACGGCCACATACTTCCCTTTCAGAACAGGTGTATCCTTATTGTCCATAGCTGCTCCCATCAGGTTTACACGGGTCAGGTATTCATTCGACGAAAGGATGCCGTTTGAATTTTCCCCTGGAATATCCATAAAGCGTGGAAGCCCTGCGCCGCTGGCAATAAAAAATCCCTGGTAACCCTCTTCACGCAAATCGTCAAAAGAGGAGGTGCGCCCTACAATATAATTGGTTTCAAATTTGACGCCCATTTTACGGAGGTTCTCCAGTTCAAAATCGACCACCGAATTCGGAAGACGAAATTCGGGTATTCCATATTTTAAGACCCCCCCGATTTCGTGAAGTGCTTCAAAAACGGTAACGTCGTAGCCGTACTTCACCATGTCACCTGCAAACGCAAGCGATGCAGGTCCCGAGCCCACAGCAGCCACTTTAATTCCATTGGGCTTTGCTATTTCGGGAATATTTGCAGCCCCTGAATTACGCTCATAATCAGCGGCAAACCGCTCCAGATGTCCGATTGCAACTGACGGCTTATCCAATTTATCCACATAAAAGCATTTCGATTCACATTGCTTTTCCTGAGGACAAACCCGGCCGCAAACAGCGGGTAGTGCATTGGTTTCCTTTAGGGTTGCTGCCGCCTGGAGAATATCCCCTTTTTCGATGTATTTTATGAATTTAGGAATATTGATACTTACAGGACAACCTTCAATGCAGGTTGGATTCACACAATCCATACATCTGGTAGCTTCTTTCAGGGCCTGTTCCAGTTCAAGACCCATATTAACTTCCCTATCCTGATGTTTAACCCTGATCGCCGGAGCCAACTCAGGCATCTTTACCCGTTCAATCAGTGTTCTTTCCTTATTTTTGGTTTTCGAGCGTAGTTCAGCCCTCCACGCCTGGTTCCTTTCCTCTTTGAGGTATTCGGGGTTTAATGACATGTCCCTTAAAGTTAAAGCTTTTGTGAATAAATTTCCGTTGCCCTTTTCTCTTCCTGAATATAACCACCCAGTCTCATCAGCATTTCATCAAAATCAACCTGGTGGGCATCAAATTCAGGACCGTCAACACAGGTAAATTTAGTTTTTCCCCCAACTGTAACCCGGCAGGCACCACACATTCCGGTACCATCAACCATTATCGAATTTAAACTTGCCTGTGTCGGAATGTTGTATTTTTTGGTGAGCATCGAAGCGAACTTCATCATGATGGCGGGCCCGATTACAATGCACTCGTCTATTTTTTCACGCTGAATAATCTCCTCCATTCCCGCTGTGACTAATCCCTGACGGCCGTAAGAGCCGTCATCTGTCATAACAATAACTTCGTCTGACCATTTTATGATCTCGTTCTCCAAAATTATCAAATCTTTATTTCGGGCTGCGATAACCGTAATAACTCTGTTACCAGCCTTTTTAAAGGCCTCAACAATAGGAAGCAGCGGAGCAACTCCCACACCACCACCGGCAGCCAGAACCGTCCCGATTTTTTCGATGTGGGTCGGTTTACCGAGTGGCCCAACCAAATCGGTGATACAATCTCCCGGTTCCAGGGCAACCAGCTTTGATGAGCTAACCCCCATAATCTGGACCACAAGTGTTATCGTTCCACGCACAGGATCAGCACCAGCGATGGTCAAAGGGAACCTTTCACCATCCTCACCTACGCGTAAAATGACAAAATTACCCGGTTTTCGTGATTTAGCAATTAGCGGATTTTCGACAACCAACTGGACCACCTTATCCGAAAAATACGTTTTTTCAATTATCTTATTCATGTACAATGAAATTATTTTACTGAAAACCAATTTGAATCACGACAGCCAGGAATAGTGTAAAAGCGATCCTTTCACTCCTGGAAAACAGCCTCAGGGGCTATCGCGAACAGCGATTTAATGAGTCGCAAAATTGCAAAAATTAATGAATTGAAGTTAAAGAATTTGCTAAATTAGATTCATTATATTTTACAAAAACTTTCATCCTGATTATAATGTCAAATATTCCACAAAAAAAACTATTTTTAAATTCCAAAAACCGGGACAGTCAGATTCTCAGTTCGTTTAAAACCCGAATGATAGGCCGTTCTTAAATATTAAATTTTACACTCATAAAAATGTCAAATCAGCAAAACAGAAAATCGAGGGAAGGAATTGTTTATTCTACTGCCAACGATTTCGCATACGATTATAATTCAGAAGGTCCGAATCAGGAAACAGTCAAACCTGCACAGCAAAATCTAAAGGTTTTACTCGACAAAAAGCAACGTGCCGGGAAGAAGGTGACGTTAATCAATGGCTTTATCGGGTCGGAAGACGATCTAAAAGAGTTGGGGAAAAAGCTGAAGTCAAAATGTGGCGTAGGCGGATCGGTGAAAGATGGTGAAATACTAATCCAGGGTGATTTCCGTGACAGGATAATCGAACTGTTGCTTGCCGACGGGTATAAGGCAAAAAAAGCAGGGGGATAAAAGGTTGGGAAAGCGAGATGTAGAAAAGAGGTGAAGGGGCGAATGAAAAATAGGACAATGAAGAAATGAAAAAATGAAAGAATACCAATAACCGTTTACCAAGCCCAGTTACCCGGGGATAATTACCAGGAACCGGCCTTAAGTTATCAACAGCGAACTTTACATCAGCCTCCGGCCATATTGAATTGTCGGCAAACCCTATTTCTTCAAAATCACCATCGTCGCTCCGTACCCATATTCCCTAAAAGAGGCATCCTGAGTAGAATATTTGGAATATTTTCGTTGCAATTCGCGCCGCAGTTCGTTTTTAAGGGTTCCGTTTCCAACCCCGTGAATAAACACAATTTTTTTGACTCCCGAATTGATTGCATTGGCAAGCTCCTCGTGAAATTTATTCATTTGGACAGTGAGCATCTCAGTATTGGTCAGATTATTGAAATTGTCGAGCAATTCATGAATATGAAGATCGACTTCCACCAAATCAGAATCGGGAAGTGCAATTGACTGTTCCTTTTTTTTCGGTTCCTTATGTTCTATAGCCTGCTGAAAATCATGCTCCGATAGCTTCTCAAGTTCGGCTTTAAGCGGATTATCCAGAAGCTGAATTACCATTGCCGGCACCTTAAAAAACCGGGTAGCGACGAAAGAATTCGGTTTGTAAAACTTAACAGCCGAAAGGGTAATCTCCTTTTGCCTGAACGATTCGAGTTCCTTTGTACGCTTCCTGAAATTAAGCCACTGAAAACAATAAACAGGCAGATCTGCAATCATCTCCGGTTTAATCAACCCCAGGTATACTTTTGAATTGGGACTTGTTGAACCAGCCACAACTGTTTCGTAATTGTATTTAGTCTTTTGCGTGAACCGGAAGAGTAGCGTGTCATTGCAATTATTCACCAGATACATCGAAATATTTCCGGTTGGCGGATTGGAAGGGACTTCAGGAACAAGTACAAAGAGGAATTGCGGCTCATCTTTCCCTATAACCTGATTCTTATCAGAGAACCAGGGTTCTTCAGGTTTTATCGTTTTCTTCTCTTTGACCGGTTCCGGCTTTGGGGGGGCAAGCGTATTGCGGGCTCTGCCACTTTCATACACATCCGGGGCATTAACCACGATCAGATTATTTATCAATGTAGGCACTTCAAAACCATCATCTGTTTCTACATTGACCATATCATTGTTGACCACAGAGGTAATACGGCCACCACCGACTTCGTTAAGAAATCTGACTTTATCTCCTACTCTTAATATCATGATTGTCTGTTTTTTTTTGTGTTGAAGCTTTCCGGACCATTCAAATTACCGCCTTGGCAATTTGCCGGGTGTTGTCCGAAATACCGTAAGTATAGATATGAAGGCAGGGAACCTGATGTGCAATCAAATCACGCGATTGCATAATTGCCCACTCTGTCCCAACTGCCCTGGCCTCCTCATTTGTTTTACATTTGCGTATCTCGCTTGCAAACGCTTCAGGAATATCGATGCTGAAGAGTTTAGGGAGAACCGTTATTTGATTCATCATTGCCAAAGGTTTAATACCCGGAATAATCGGCACCGTAATTCCAATTGCCCTACAGCGATCAACGAAATCGTAATATTTCTGATTATCGAAAAACATCTGTGTTACAATATAATCGGCGCCCGCATCTACCTTTTCCTTAAGGTTTAGTAAATCTATATCTAAATTAGAAGCTTCGAAATGTTTTTCGGGGTAACCGGCTACCCCGATACAAAAGTCGAGCGAGGCCGTGTTTTTAATTTCAGGATCAAGGTATTTCCCCTTTTTAAGATTTACGATTTGCTCAACGAGTTCACTGGCATGGGAATGCCCTCCCAGTTCAGGCACAAAAAGACTTTGCGATTTAAGTCCATCACCCCTTAGTGCCAGTACATTATTTACACCCAGAAAATTTAGATCCAACAGCATATTTTCAGTCTCTTCCTTGGTGAATCCACCACAAACCACGTGGGGAACGACCGGGATATTATAGACATGTTGGATAGCCGCAGCAATGGCCACTGTACCGGGACGCTTACGAACGATTCTCTTCTCTAAAAGCCCCCCCGGTAATTCACGGAATTCTACTTCATCCCTGTGTGTTGTTATGTTGATATACTGTGGATTATATTCGATTAGCTCATCAATCGTACGGTATAATTTATCCGATTTCTGTCCCTTCAGCGGAGGAAGTAATTCAAAAGAGAAGACTGTTTTCCCGGATTGCTGAATAATATCGATAACTTTCATTCTGATAATTTATTTTAAAGGATAATAAGGTAGGGTTATTTGGCCCTTACCATTGCTTCGCCGGCGAAAGCAATCAGCGTCTGTTTGCTTTCCAAAGGAATTGTCATTCGGTTAAGCGCCATTAAAGCTCTGTCATGATAATTCTGCATCAGATTACGTGTTGCTTCGCTTACCCCTGTTTTTTCATATATGGCTGTAATGACAGCTATCTTCTGCTTCGGATCAAAATCAGATTTCGTCAACCAATGATTTAATTCAAGAAGTGTTGAGGGATCGCAGGCCTCTGCAGCTTTAAGCAGCAGGTAGGTTTTTTTATTGGCGCAGATATCTCCTCCCTGTTTTTTCCCGAATATGTCTGGATCACCGTAAACGTCGAGCCAGTCATCCTGTAATTGAAAAGCCAGACCAACATTGATCCCATACTCATACAAAAGGTCAGAATTGGTTTTCCCGGCATTTGCAAGTAAAGCTCCAATCCTAAGGCTCTCCGCGATAAGGACTGCAGTTTTAAGCCTGATCATTTCGAGGTATTCTGCCACAGTTACCAATTCCCTCGTTTCAAAGTCCATATCAAGCTGTTGACCTTCACACACTTCAATAGCTGTCGACGAGAATAGGGTAAACAGCTCCTGCAATTTATCACTTTCAAGGCGGGCAAAATATTTAAAAGCCAGAATAGACATAGCATCGCCACTCAGAATAGCTACGTTTGAACTATATTTTCGGTGAACTGTTGGTAAACCTCGCCTCAGATCTGCCTGATCCATAATATCATCGTGAAGAAGGGTGAAATTATGGAAGATCTCAATAGCTATTGCAGCAGGCAATACCTTTTTAAGCGAACCGGCAAAGAGAGAAGCAGCATGAAGCATCAAAGCTGGTCTTAGCCGTTTACCACCAATCATAAGTGAATAAGCCACAGGCTCATAAAGCTTATGTGGAACAGTGAGGGTTATCTTCCTGATCTCTTCACGAAAGGCAGATTCAAAATAGGCTACTAAACTGTCCAGGCTACTCATTTTAAGTATATTGAATATTTAATAATTAACCCTTGATTCGGGATTGCCTCGATTAAATCTCCAAAATATGATGGATATTTAATCAGGAGTCTATTCATCGTGTTAATTTACTAAAATAACATTATAAAGTGATAAGTGTTCAAAAAAAAAGCCGGAAAGGTTTATTCTCCTTCCGGCTCTTCTCCTGAAAAGAGAATGATTTTTAGCTTACCACTTTTTTTAAACCGGTAAATTCGAAATCGAGGTGTGATTTTTCACCTGAGTTCATTTTGCAAATACCGGAAAAACGGGCACCAGGTTCTACCGAGAACCGGCCCATGATTAAGTCACCGGTAATGATGGCTGTTGATTTCAGAGACAATAAATCGGTAACTGTAATTTCGCCTTCCACAGTGCCTGAGATTTCAGCCGTGTTAGAATGAATTTCGCCTTTAATTCTGGCCTCAGGTCCCAGAACTACGCGGCCTTTACAATTGAGACTACCATCAAGAACTCCATCTAAACGAATATCTCCCTCCGACTCAATATTTCCAATAATTTTCGTGTCATGCGCAATTGAATTCAACGCTTTTACCTCATTGAAAATCGGCTTAGCCATTAATTTACATTTTAAGCGGAAGTGAAATAAGAATCATCTGAAAACATTCTTCAATATCAGTCTAATGCCGTAGAATGTGTGAAATCAGTTTTTCAGATTCTAAATACCAAATTACTAAGTATTAAGAAACCGAAAATCGAGGTTCGAAATATTAAACAGCTGCGATTTTTTCGATTGCAAGTTTACCCCTGTAATAACCGCATTCCTGACATACTGTGTGAAATTTGACAGTTGCGCCACAGTTGGAGCAGGTTGCCAATGTTGCAGGAACAGCTTTGTCATGCGTTCTGCGTTTATCTCTTCTCGTTTTTGAATGTTTGTGCTTAGGATGTGCCATTTTTAATAATCTTTATTTTATTTATCAATAATCTTTTTCAAATCGTTCCATCTTGGGTCTATCGGATTAACCTCTGGTAAATCGATAGCTCTGTATTGATCTAATTTTTGAAGCATATCAAGATCGCAAAGACTCTTACCATCCTGATCATCAGGATGAATATGCCTGATTGGTATGCTCAAAACGATGAATTCATAGATCAGTCTGCCGATCTCAACCTGATGCGACCCGGGATGGATATATATCACCTCATCCCCATCGTCAGTTTCAGTCTCGCTGAACTTGACCAACATCTGATTACTGCTTTCAATCGCTTGCAGGTAGTTTTCCAGACAACGATCACAAATCAGTTCAACTTCACCTTTCAGTTCAAAAGCCAACCTCAGATATGTTGATCGTTTTTCCAGTTTAACCTGGATGTCTATGTTTCCCTTTCTTATTTCACTCTCTTCAAATTTGTCGAAAAAGCGATTATCTGCAGAAAAATCAAACAAATGAATCCCCTCTTTAAGACCTGAAAACGTGATCGTGTATTGCGAAAGGTAATTCATAACGTTCCCCTCTTTTTAAGACTTGCAAAAATATAAAAATTTCTCATACAACCCAATAATATTTTATGATCCGTTTTCATTTTAAAACAATAGCTTTAATATTTTTATTTTTCGATGTTTTATACATTTTCCGAAGCTCTTTATTACTTGGATTCATCCTTTTGCCGGATCAATTCGTGAACGGTTCGGATAATTCCATCCGCATCAAATCCGCATTCACGATATAACTCCTCCTGTGTACCATGTTCAATAAATCTGGCCGGAACTCCCAGCCGGTAAATCGCGATTTTCTTATCCAACAAAGCATAATATTCGGTTACTGCACTTCCAAAACCTCCTTCAATCACGCCGTCTTCGACCGTAATAATCTTGTCGAATTTTGCAGCGACCTGATCCAGAATTTCATGATCAACGGGTGATACAAAACGCATATCGTAGTGTGAGCAAGTGATCCCCTCCTGCTTAAGTCTGGCAAGTGCTTCGACAACTAAATTCCCGGCATATCCAATCGAAAGAATTGCCAGGTCATTGCCATCGCTTAACTTTCTTCCCTTTCCCACCGGAATTTCCTGAAAAGTCTTTTTCCAATCAACTACCGTGCCATTTCCACGGGGATAGCGGATACTGAAAGGGCCTTTCCGGGGAAGTTGGGCCGTATACATCAGATTACGCAACTCAATCTGGTCCATCGGGGCTGAAACTGTCATATTCGGGATGTTACGCATAAAGGCCAGATCAAATATTCCGTGATGGGTTGGGCCATCAGCTCCAACGAGACCCGCACGATCCAAACAAAAGACTACATTAAGGTTCTGTAGGGCTACATCATGGATGATCTGATCGTAGGATCGCTGAATAAATGAAGAGTAGATATTGACAAAGGGCAACATTCCCCCGACGGCAAGCCCTGCGGCAAATGTGACAGCATGAGGTTCGGCAATTCCGACATCAAAGGTACGTTGAGGATAAATCTTCATCATCATATTAAGTGAGCATCCCGAAGGCATTGCAGGGGTTATTCCGACAATCTTATCATTCATTTCGGCCAGCTCTATAATAGTCTTGCCAAATACATACTGATACTTAGGCGATTCAGGAACGTCCGAGGTGGTTGTAAAAACCTCCCCTGTAAGGATATCAAATTTTCCGGGTGCCGCGTGCCATTTGGTTGCATCGTTCTCAGCCGGGATAAATCCTTTCCCTTTTTTAGTGACTACATGCAGAATTTTGGGTCCTGGGATTGCTTTTAAATCATGGAATATGCGTACCAGACCGACCACATCATGTCCGTCTACCGGGCCAAAATACCTTAGTCCGAATGATTCGAACAAATTGCTCTGGCGAAAAACGACCGATTTCAGTACCTGTTGCTGTTTATGAAGCATTTTTCTGGCCGTGGGTCCAATCCATTTAAATTTGCCCAGGGCTTTCCAGATTTTTGTTTTCAGGCTGTTGTAGACAGGGGATATTTGCATCTGAACAAAATATTTGCTGATTCCCCCAACATTTGGATCGATCGACATATTATTATAGTTCAGAATAATCAACACATCTGCATTTGAAGCTCCGGCATTATTCAATCCTTCAAAAGCCAAACCACCTGTCATCGAACCATCTCCGATTACAGCAATTACTTTTCGGTCTTTTTCTCCTTTAAGACCAGAGGCAACGGCGATGCCAAGAGCAGCAGAAATTGAGGTTGACGAATGCCCAACCCCAAATGCATCATATTCACTTTCAGACATCTTTGGAAAACCGCTAATCCCTTTGTAGAGTCGATTAGTTGAAAAGATCTTCCGGCGCCCTGTCAGTATCTTATGACTGTAGGCCTGATGCCCTACATCCCAGACTAATTGATCATAAGGGGTATTATAGGCATAGTGAAGAGCGACAGTGAGATCCACCACGCCAAGGCTGGCACCCAGATGACCCGGGTTAGATGCCGCTTCACGGATAATAAATTCCCTCAGTTCGGAACAAACCATCGGAAGATCTGACTCCTTAAACTTTCGCAGGTCTTCGGGGAAATCTATATGATTGAGCAAATTATAATTAAAATCAGCCATTTAAGGGGTCAAAATTTCTATTGGTTCGCGGTACAAATGTAAGGATAAAACTCTATCCATGAATCCGAATCTAGGTTCGATAAAAAGTACAAGAGAGATTTTATGATTCCAGTCGATCCATTTCACTAATAACCAATATCTTTTGGGATTGTTTCGGTTTCATCAAAAATGGTGATCCATCTGTTCGTTTTTCGATTCCTGTGAAAGCCCCGTTTCAAAACAGCTATTTTGCCCTCCATGCAGTTTTCAGTTCATAAGCTTCCAGGTCATCTACGAGTAACTCGCCACCCTGAGTCCACAAGGTCAGTATTTTATCTTTTTCCTCAGGAGCAAAACAATTGCTCAGCACAACTTCCCCATCATTGGCGAAAATCTCAATGGAAGAACGGTCAATAAGTATCTCGAGTTGAATACTCCCATCCCGGGGCTCTACAATAGCATGTCCTCCCATGCACTCGAGTGTCTTTTTATTCACATCATATCTGATCTCAGTTCCCTGTTCCTTCTTTCCATTTCTTACTAGAAATCCAAAACTGTCAGAACTCTTAGGGTTGAATTTTGCTTTGATGTGGATCGCATCACCCGAAATTCCTCCGACCAAATTTCCTTTTAATCCGGGAATAATATTTTTATTCTTTTTAACCAAACCTTTCTCATGTAAGGTCAGTATCGAATCGATTGGTTTTTTACATAGCGTCGGTCCAGATTTTGTGGTACGCAAGGAGAGTTCGCAAGGAAAGGTCATCTGTCCGTTGAAGGGCATGTCAGTGAATTCTCCGCCACGCATCCAGGCAAGCTGAATGAGTTTTCCCTCCGGATGATTTGACCAGGTCTGGGAGGCATAAAAATTCTTCCCATGGTCGAGAATTTTCATGCCTGTCTCAGGACTAAACGTTTTTCCGTCAAAGGAACCCACCCGATAATCTCCACTGGCTCCCAGCATGATCCATTTTGATTTCTCCTTATTCCCATCCAGGGGTAATTCAAAAAAATCGGGGCATTCATAAAATCCGACTACGTGACTTTGCAATTCCCAATTAATCAAATTCTTTGAAGTGTATATCGAAATTCCTTGTTTCTTCGCGTCATTACCAGGTCTGCGATAGAGCACCATCACCCAATTACCTGACTGACGATGAAAAAACACTTTTGGATCTCTGGCATCATCCTTTTGAAATGGAATCAACGGATTTTTAGCATATTTGGTCCATGTCCGCCCCTTATCATTACTGTAAGCAAGTCGTTGTCCACACTCCCAGCTGGTATAAAAAATAAGAAGGGTCTTCTCATTTCCTTTCTGAAAACCGGCAGTATTATTTTCATCCACAATCGCACATCCTGAAAAAGCGGTCGCATGACTCTTGTCTTTAGACTCTTCATCAGGACCTATTGCAATCGGAAGGTGCTCCCAATGAATCAGATCCTTACTCACTGCGTGCCCCCAATGCATAAATCCCCATTCGATACCATTGGGGTTATACTGGTAGAAAAGATGATATTCCCCACCGTAAAAGACAAGGCCGTTGGGGTCATTCATCCAGTTTTTTTCGGGCGAAAAATGATATTGAGGCCGGTACTTTTCGTCGTAATATTTAGCCACTTTTTTTTCCGGATCTTTGGTGAAAGCAAAGTTAAGAACTACCAGGGTCAGAAGTATATATTTCATATTAAATATCTTATATAATTTTACCAGAATTATTACTAGAAGGCCAAATATACATAATCTAATTGCATTCTTGCATCCTGGCTTCTAAATTGTACCTTTGTATTCATTAATTAAGGATATGAACAGAGATGAAATTGAAATAATGGCACCGGTGGGCTCCTATGAGGCTTTGATGGCAGCGGTACGTGCGGGTGCCGGATCAGTCTATTTTGGTGTGGAGCACCTTAATATGAGAGCTCGTTCGGCAAACAATTTCACCCTTGATGACCTTAAAGAGATTACACGAAGATGCCGCATTGCGGGGATAAAAACCTACCTTACCGTCAATGTGGAGGTCTTCGATGAAGAATTCTCAACGCTTTATAATGTCTTATCCGCAGCCCGCGATGCCGGAATTTCAGCAGTGATAGCCGCTGATATGTCGGTGATTCAGCAATGTCGTGAACTGGGTATTGAGGTTCACATCTCCACACAGTTGAATATCACCAATTACGAATCGGTAAAATTCTATTCGCAATTTGCAGATGTGATGGTACTTGCCCGTGAAATGAATCTGGGAAGAGTCCAAAATATTCATCAGAAAATTGTGGAAAATCAGCTGAAAGGTCCGTCCGGCAACCTGATCAGGCTGGAGATGTTTGTACATGGTGCACTTTGTATGGCAACCTCGGGAAAATGTTACCTCTCACTTCACGAAACCCACTCCTCGGCTAATCGCGGGTCGTGCATGCAAGCGTGCAGAAGAGCTTATCTGGTTACAGACAAGGAGACCGGACGCGAACTGGAAATAGACAATGAATACATTATGTCTCCCAAAGATTTAAAAACCATCCATTTTCTGAATAAAATTCTTGACTCGGGGGTTACTGTTCTCAAAATCGAAGGTCGGGCCAGAAGCCCTGAATATGTTAAAACGGTTGTGGAGTGCTATCATGAGGCGGTTGATGCCTGGTTTGAAGGAACATTTGAAGAAGAAAAAATCATTAATTGGGATGCCAGACTTGCCTCTGTATTTAATCGTGGCTTCTGGGACGGTTATTACCTGGGACAGAGACTTGGAGAATGGAGCAGCAATTATGGTTCACTGGCAACGAAACGAAAAATTTACACGGGTAAAGTCACCAATTATTTTTCAAACCTCCAGGTGGCAGAAATAAAGCTGGAGACAGGTGGATTAAAAACAGGTGATGAAATCATTGTCAACGGTCCTAGTACCGGGGTAATTGAAACCACTGTTGAGGAGATCAGAGTGGGTTTATTAACCGTAAATGAAGCGAAAAAAGGAGACTTGTGCTCGATTCTGATCCGGACTAAACTGAGGCGTTCAGACAAAATTTATAAACTTGTGGATGCTTCGCAGGTTAAATCACAATAAAAACTATATTTACCATTGTTTCTGAAATCTAACGTAAAGAAGCCGAATGGGTAAAAAAATCTTGATAGGAATTACCATCCTACTGATTGCGGGGTTAGTTACAGGTTGGCTCCTTTTTACACGTGAATCCAAATATTTGGGAACATCAGCTTTCAGGGCGATACCCCAAAATGCCTCGGTTGTAATCCGGATTCATCACCTCCGGAATTACACCTCAAAATCACTAACCAATCCGGTATGGAAAGCCTTTTCCGGGTTTTCGGGCGTTTCAAATTTGTACCGGAAACTTGAACTTGCCGATTCACTTTTAAATTCAAACGATAAACTGGATAGGATATTTAAAGACAAGGATTTAACAATTATCTTTAAAGAAAATAATGATCATATTCAATGGCTTTCGCTGATTGAATTATCCAGTTTGGCCGAAAAAAGAGCCCTAAACGGTCTGTTCGAAAAATATTTCGCCCGGAATGGAGTATCGTCAAAAAAAATCAAATCAGGAGCTGCTGACCTCATGTGCTATTCATGGAATGAAGCAGATATACCATACGTTTACTATACCACTAATCACCGGGGTTTGTTTATAGGTTCCACTGACCTGACCATGGTAAAAGAGGCGATATTACGTCTTGAAGATACGGGAGTTAAAGAAAGTATTCTCTTTGATAAAGCGAACAAAACGGCCGCTGGAAATATCGATATTAATATCTACCTGAATCATGAGAAGCTGCCCCAATTAACCCGAAAACTCTTTTCTGAAACTTTCCTGGACCGGTTAAAAAATACTGCCAGGCTGGCCGAATGGTCAGAAATCGATCTGACCCAAAAAACAGATGAGCTGATGTTGAATGGATTCAGCTTTACGGGTGACTCGCTGAAGGAGCAGCTGGGGCTCTTTCGTCAGCAAAAGCCCGATTCGTTTAACCTGACCCGGGTTTTCCCATCAGAATCGACTTTTTTTCTGGGTTATGTGATTAGTGACAACTCCCGGTTTTTTGGGGATTATGAGAAACTGCTGGAGAGAACTCTGAATCTAACGGATTACAAAAATTCCCTTTCCGAGATTGATTCAATGCATCACATTAAAATACAGAATGTTGTAGCAGAGAATCTGGACGGCGCCGTATCACTGGTTTATACCCGGCCGGAACCAGAGTTGCCTGAGCAAAATAAGTACTTTGTAATGAGGGTCAAAAGCGGAAGTCGGATGGAGGAGGCGCTAAGTCCTTTGGCAACTTTGATGCCGGTTCACCGAAAGCGCGATAGACCCAAAAATTACGAGTTGTATCAAATGGATGAAGAAACCAGTTTCAAAATTTATCAATCAAAAGTCAATGATTTTAGTAAACGGGTTTTTGGAGAGGTTTTTGCCGATGTCGCTACCAATTACTACACGATTTACGACAATTGTCTGATTATGGGCTCCTCCTCCGAGTCTCTTGGAAGATTTCTCAGGGCCAATGTTTTGCAGGAAACTCTTGGAAACGATCCTGCCTATCAGAAGTTTAATTCCGGGCTGTCGGATCGTCTGAATATCTATTTATGGAGTGCACCCGGCCGGTCTCTTAACTTTTTTAAGGAGACATTTAATTTTAAAATCTTTCAGGAGATTGCAAAAAATCAGGCCACCTTGCTGAAAATTGAATCAGCCGGATGGCAAATCGGAAATGAGAATGGGCTGATTTATAATATGGCCCGGCTGAAATACAATCCCGATGTCCATCAAAGCCCAACTTCAGTCCTCTGGAAGAGCCATCTGGGAAACCAGATTAACGGCAGACCCTATTTTATGATCAACCCTTCGGATAAATCCCGTCAGGAAATAATGGTTCAGGATGGTGCATCAAATCTGATCCTGATGACCCGCGAAGGACGTATTGTATGGAAAATCAAACTCAAAGGGCCGATAAAAAGTGAGATATTTCAACTTGACTGCTTTAAAAATGGAAAACAACAGTATTTTTTCAGCACTACAGATGCATTATATATGATTGATCAACAAGGAAATAACGCGTATAATTTCCCTGTTAGCCTTCGGACGGCTGCCACTAATGGCGTTTCAGTTGCCGACTATGACCACACCAAAGAGTACCGTTTTTTTATCGCGTGTAAAGATCATAAGGTCTATCTTTTCGATAAAAAAGGGAAAACGGTTAAAGGCTGGACACCTCCAAAAACGGAACACAATGTGTTGCAGCCCGTTCAGTTTTTCCGTAATGAAAACAAAGATTATCTTGTGTTCACAGATAAGAACCGGGTGTATATACTTGACCGGAAAGGGAAACCAATAGTAACTGTAAAAGAGGATCTGACTTTTTCAAAAAACAGCTTTACCTTGCTGCCTAAATCGGGGAAAATGCGGGCGCGGCTCCTGACCACTGATGCAACCGGAAAAATCGTATCAATCGCACTCGACGGTTCGGTGAAGAAATCTTCAATCGGAAGATTTTCAGCTGATCACTTCTTTTTATGCGAGGATATGAATTCGGATAATCACCCGGATTATCTTATTTTGAATGGTGATTCATTGGTGGTTTACGATCAGAACTCAAAAAAACTACTCACACGGAAATTTAATCATCCCATCGGTCTGCCCCCTGAAATATTTACGTTTCCTGATAAAAGCCGGAAAATCGGCATCACAGACGCTATTGAAAACAAGATTTATCTGCTAAATAGCGATGGCAATAACTATACCGGTTTCCCTATTGAAGGAAATTCTCCGTTTGCCCTTGGATTCTCGGGGAATGACAATGGGTCGTTTAATTTAGTTACAGGAACTTCGGATGGTTTTCTGAGTAATTATCAGATTAAATGAAATGAGATAATGATTAGTCGAATTGTAACTGCCTCCTGTGGGGGATTAGAATGAAACCCTCATGAGCAAAAGCTCGCTGATGAAGATGAAAATCGAGGAGGATTCCATGTGACCTTTTAAAAACAAATTATTTTCACATGAAATATTTCCTAATTTTGCAGTGATTATCAAAATCAACTATAATGGAACTTTATATCTTACTTAATATTGTCTCGTTCTTCGATCTGTTGATGATCATCCTTGTGGTCTACTATGGATTTAAATTCTTAATCCGGTTTTTTGCACCACGAATTGTCGATAACGCAGCCAACAAGATCTATCAGGACATGCAGAACAAATCGGCATCGGGTGAGGGCCGTACCGTACGGAAGGGGGATATGACCATCGATTATTCGAATAAAAAGCCTAAACAATTCGGACGAAAAGAGGGCGATTATATCGAATTCGAAGAGATCGACGACAAGAAATAATCCCTGTCAAATTCTTAATTTATAAATATTTAATAATCAGAGCACAATTTGCTCCGCAAACCACTATTATGGCTCAGGAAGATTTATTCAAAAAATTAATTGCACATTGTAAAGAATATGGCTATGTATTCCCATCGAGCGAAATCTACGACGGGCTTGGAGCAGTTTACGATTACGGGCAGTATGGTGTAGAACTGAAGAACAATATTAAAAAATACTGGTGGGACTCTATGGTATTACTCCATGAAAACATAGTTGGAATAGACTCTGCAATTTTCATGCATCCTACCATCTGGAAAGCGTCAGGCCATGTCGATGCCTTTAATGATCCGTTGATTGATAACCGCGATTCGAAAAAAAGATACCGTGCCGATGTGTTGATCGAGGAGGAACTGGCAAAGATTGAAGGGAAAATAGAAAAAGAGGTCGAAAAGGCAAAAAACCGTTTTGGGGATAGCTTTGATGAAGCTCAGTTTCGGGCAACAAACGCCAGGGTATTGGAATCCCAAACTAAATGGGATGAGCTCCATAATCGTTTTGCAGAAGCGCTCAATAATGCAGATCTTGTTGAATTAAAACAGATTATCGAGGATAACGGGATTGTGTGCCCGGTTTCCGGAACCCGAAACTGGACCGATGTGCGCCAGTTTAACCTGATGTTTTCAACAGATATGGGCTCCACTGCTGATGGCGCCTTAAAGATTTACCTCCGACCCGAAAC
>TBL_comb47_HYPODRAFT_10004020_pt1 | contig 17084 bp, 19 predicted proteins | sample TroBogypolimnion_40_FD_10682 | JGI IMG/M metagenome (IMG submission 10682)
TTCTTCTCAGTGCTTTCAGTGGATCTCAGTGTCTCAGTGGTTTCTTTGCCACGCTTTATCGCAACTTCGGGGAATCGAACTTGCTCGCAGATTTGGCATAATTGAGGTCGAACGCTGAGTTCTGAAGATCGGCTGCCCGGACCGCGGTGTCACAAATTTGTTTTTCAGGATTGGGAGTTTGGAGTTGCCCAATGGGGATTTGTGGTTTAGGCTGCCTGCCCCCGAAGAGACGCAGTGTTCTTTCGGCGGTTTCCATTGCCAATTCCCCCATGCCAGCTCGTCCTAAATTTTCCTCCCGGCGCTCCTCGAATAAATCGCGAGGCGGTTACGGGCCGCCCTCGCGTTCCGCCGTCAAGGATGATGAAGAAAAGGCGGTGGAAGTGGAAGGTGTCATCTCGGCCGTGTTGGCCGGCACCATGTTTCGTGTCAAGATGGCCAGCGGGCATGAGGTGCTCGCGCACATCTCCGGCAAAATGCGCAAGCGCTTCATTCGCCTGGTGGTCGGCGACAAGGTGAAGATGGAAATGTCGCCTTACGACCTGACCAAGGCGCGCATCGTGTTCCGCATGAACTGAGGCTCACTCGCCAGGGTTGCCGACGACTGCGGTGCTGTGGAGTTCGGCGATGGCATGGTGAGTCCGCCGCTCGATGGCGATGGCACCCAACAGGTTGCTCTGGCGCACGATGAACTGATTGAGCTTCATCAACTCCAGCAAGGCGAGGAACGTCACGATGACCTCCGCCTTGGTCGAGGCGGATTGGAACAGCCTGTCAAAACTCTTGGTCTCCCCAGGTGCGAATTGCTCGAGCAGAAAGTCAATCTTGTCCGACACGGTGAAGCGGTCATCGATGATGTCGCCGAAGTCGTGGCTCTCCTCAAAGCGCTTGAGCACATTCTGGAACGCCCGGATGAGATCGAAAATGGAGACCTCCGCCAGCGGCGCAGGCTCGTTGGTGGCAGGTTCCGGGGCGTCCGGTTGGTGGGCAAAACGGCCCTCCTGTTCGATCGCACGCAGGCTCAGAAAGCCCGCTGCATCCTTGAATTTCTTGTACTCGATCAACTGCCGGATCAAATCCCAGCGCGGGTCGTCTTCCTCCGCGTCGGCTTCCGGGGGCTGATCGACCCGCGGCAGCAGCGTGCGGCTTTTCAGATACATCAGATTGGCCGCCATCACGATGAACTCGGAGGCCAAGTCGATGTTGAGCAGCTTGAAGGTGTTGATGTAACTGAGGTACTGGTGGGTGATGCGCTCGATGGAAATGGCCTGGATGTCCACCTCGTCCTTCTTGATGAGGTAGAGCAGCAGGTCGAGCGGACCCTCGAAGATTTCAAGGCGAACTTTGTAGTCAGTGGCTTCCACGCGCGGGGTGGTACGGGAAAGCGCCCGATTGTGCGAGGCGAATCTGCAAGCCGCGAATTTTAGCTGGCATCAGGCCTCGAACTGCGCCTTACTTCCAGCGCAGCAGGCAAAAATCTTCCGTATGGCATCCGACCAGTCAAATAACTTTAACGAACGCTTGAGCCAATGGGTGGCCAGCCAGGGGTTCTGGTTCCAGGTGCGCTATTCGATGGCGGGGGTCGGCTCCAAGTCGGCTCTCGGCTTCCATTTGCTGCGCTTGGCCACCCGCTTGTCGATATTTCTGCTGGTGGCGCTCATCGGCCTGACGGTGTATTTGGTGAGATTGCCAAAAACCCCCGCATTTCAAAAGAAACTCAAGGACGCCATCGGCGCCGGGCTCGGGGCCAGCGAGGTGCAAATGGGCGGTTTCAGCCGGGTGCAGGGCAAGATGCTGATGGCGAGCTTTGTGGGCAAAGGCGGCAATGACACGTTTTTCTCCAGCCTGGAAGCACGCAACATCCGCTGTCAAATGGGCTTGCTCAGCGGCCTGGTGGGCGAATGGCAGCCCGGGGTGGTGCTCATCAACCAGTTGGATCTGGCGTTGAATGCGGGTGCCGACGACGAAAAGTCCGCTACGTCTATGGCCGGTTCGGTATTCAGGGAATTCGGCAATCTGAAACTGGAGACTGTGGAGGTCAAGGACGTCACGCTGCATTGGGGCAATTTGCGCATTGGCGGCGAAGTGCTGGCGAGCGCAGCCAAGGTCGCCGGCAGCGACCCATTGCACTACACTCCGCGGGACAACGGCGGCAAGATTGTCGGCAGCCACATGAAGCTCCAGCGGGTGGCCGACGGCTGGCGGATTCATTTGGCCGGCGGGACGTTTTCCCAGGCATGGTGGCGGCGCTTGGAGATTGTCGAGGTGGTGGCCACCTGCACGCGAGACGGACTGGTGTTTGAGAAGGCGGAGTTTCGCAAGGGGGCCGGCAAGGTCACCATGGACGGACTGCGGGTGGTGGCCGGGCAGCGTCCCGAGGTCAAAGGCATCGTCAAACTCCGCAGGGTGGCCATCGCGGACGTGGTGCCGGCGGCGGCCCGCAATTTCATCGATGGCGCCATCTCCGGGGATTTGCGCGTGTTTGGCTCCACCAATACCACCGAGGGGATCGGCTTCGAAGGCAAGCTCGTGGTGGACGGCGACAATGTCATCCGGCTGCGCGAGCGCCTGTACTTGCTGCGCGCTCTGACGGATTTCGATGTCTTCAACAACTACCGGATGGTCGCATTCAACGAGGGCTCGCTGAAAATCAAGTCCCAGGGTGGCGCTCTGGAGGTGAGCGATGTGGATTTGAAAGCGGGCGACCTGATGACCCTCGCCGGACAGATGCGCGTCAGACCCCCCACTCCCGAAGAGGCGTCCGCCGAGTTGAAGCGCAGTCGGGCCGGCAATGGCACCGGTCCCGGTCAGATCAAGGATGACTCCACCCCCACCAAGGCTTCGGAAGAGGATGTGGAAATCACCTTGCGCCGCGCCGCGCGTGCGGCACGCAAGGACAAGACCAAAACCGGCGCCGCGGGCAAGGTGGATGAAGGGTCGGCACTGGTTGACAGCATCGACCAGAGTTTTGAGACGAGCATCCTGGCAGACCAGGCGGCCGAACGGGAATCGCGCAGCCTCATTTACGAGGGGCTGTTTCAGATGACGGTGCCGCCCGACACGTTTGAAAACGTCCAGGCATTGCGCGAATTCCTGCCGGTGGATCCGCAAACTGGCAGAATCCCGCTGGACGTGCCGATCAAGGGGGATATTTACAGCCTCACCTTCGATCAGGCGGAGGACATGTATATGCGCGGCCGCCGCTATAAGGAATGAGCCTCACTTAACACGTCGTCCATCGCCGCAATGAGTTGCTGCATCGTCGCCGCGGTTTCGTTGCCCATGTTGGAGATGCGGAACGTCAGCCCCTTGATCTTGCCGTAGCCGCCGTTGATGATATATCCATGCTTGGACTTGAGGTTCTTGATGAAGCCGCCCTGATCGAAAGCCGCCGGCCTGGCGAAACATGTTAGGGAAACCGACTCATTGCCCGCAGGCGCGAAATTGGCAAACCCGTGGCGTGCGCCCCAGGCGTGAATGAGGGCGTTGGTGGCGGCATGGCGCGCATAGCGCTGGGCCAGGCCCTCCGCGGCGATGGTGCCCAGAATGTGTTGCAACCCGAAGATCAGCGAGATGGCTGGCGTGGATGGCGTGTTGTGCTTTTCCGCGTTCTTGGCAAACTCGATGAAGTCAAAATAGTAGCCGCGGTTTGGCACGCTCTTGGCGCGCTCCAGCGCCGCTTCCGAACAAAAGAAAACCGTCATACCCGGCGGCAGCGCCAGCGCCTTTTGCACCCCGGCCAACAGGACGTCGATGCCAAGCTCATCCATCGCGATGGGCACGGCGGAAAAGGACGACACGCAATCGACAACGAAAATCACGCCGGGAAAGGCCTTGACCACCCGCGCAATGCCGGCCACATCGTTCATCACGCCGGTGGACGTCTCGTTGTGGATCAGGGTGACCAGATCGAATCCGCCTTCCGCGAGTTTGGCACGCACGGCTTCCGGGGTGATCGCCTCACCCCACTCGACCTGGAGCTTTTCCGCCGCAAGGCCCATCTTCAGCGCGACGTCGAACCATTTGTCAGAGAACGCCCCGCAGCAAAGGGTGAGCACTTTCTTGACACATAGGTTGCGCAGCGACGCTTCCATCACACCCCAGGCCGACGAGGTGGATAGATAGGCCGGCCGGGCGGTGCCGGCGAGTTGTTGCAGCCCGGGTTGGACCGACTTATATAACTCCTCGAACTCGCTGCCGCGGTGGCCGATCATCGGATGGCTCATCGCCGCAAAGGTTTCCTTGGATACATTGATCGGACCGGGGATGTAGAGTTTGCACATGGCTGTGAGGTGTAAGTAGTTAGTAATTGGAAATCGGTGGTCAGTTGGCGGCGGTGCCGGCTCAGGGAAGCAAGTTGTAGGACTCCAGCAGGGCGGTTAGATTCGCGGCGTGGGCCGCCGCGAGCGGTGCCAGCGGCAGCCGGAACTCCGCCGTACAATGTCCTTGCAACGCCACCGCCGATTTGATCGGCACCGGATTGACGTCGAGGGTCATCAGTCCGCGCAACAGTGGATAGTATTGTCTTTGAATCACCAGCGCCTCGTCAAACGAGCCGTTGAGGCACGCGCGCACCAACCGGGCAATGACATCGGGAATCAGATTGGAAGCCACCGACACCAGGCCCGTGGCACCGCAGGCGATGAACGGCAGGGTGAGCGGATCGTCGCCACACAGAATGGCGAAATCCTCCGGCACCGCCTGTAACAATTGGTTGACGCGATCCACCGAGCCGCCCGCTTCCTTGACGGCACAGATGTTGGGGAATTCCGCGGCGAGGCGGGCCACGGTTTCCGGGGCGATTTCAATGACCGCGCGGCCCGGTACGCTGTAGAGCATGAGCGGCAGGGTGGAGGCTTGCGCGATGGCCTTGAAATGCTGGTAGAGCCCTTCCTGCGACGGCTTGTTATAGTAGGGGCACACCTGCAGCGATCCGCTGGCACCGAGTCGCTCGGCGGCGGCGGTCAGTTCGATCGCCTCGGCCGTCGAGTTCGACCCGGTCCCGGCAACAACCTGGCAGCGGCCGTCGGCAATCTCAATCGCCAGGCGGATCACTTCAATGTGCTCGTCGGTGTCGAGCGTGGGCGACTCGCCCGTGGTGCCGCAGGGGACGACGCCGTCCACGCCGCCGGCAATCTGCCGCTCAATCAGGGCTTCAAACGCGCGAACATCCAGGTCTCCGTCGCGGAACGGGGTGATAAGAGCGGTGTAGCTGCCGGAAAATTGCATGGCGGCAGGAGCATGAACGATCCGGGTGCTTCCTCCAAGCGGTATTTTAGAGGTCAATCTCACCCTCGAACACAAAATCCGCCGGACCGGTAAGCGTGACGTTGGTGAACCCCTGATTCCCGCGCTTTTCAAAGCCGATTTCCAGGGTGTCGCCGCCCTCCACGTCCACCTGGATCGGGCTGGGCGCGCCGCTGAGCAGGTGATGGACCAAGGCACAAGCCACCATGCCGGTGCCGCAGGCGAGCGTTTCGTCCTCCACCCCGCGCTCGAACGTGCGAATCGAAATGTGCTGTACGGCCAGCACCGCCGCGAAATTGGCGTTGGTGCCCGCAGGCGCGAACGCCGGATGCTGGCGGATGGCACTGCCATGCTTGAACACGTCGAAGGCATCCAGTTCTTCCGCGCCGGCCACGAAGGCAACCACGTGCGGCACGCCGGTGTTGATGAAGTGCAGGGCCGCTTCAAGTCCCGCAACCTGCGCTCCGCTGTTGAGTTTGAGATCCTTCGGCTCGGACATGGCAATGCGCACGTTGTCGCCGATCATCTCGGCCGCCAGCGTGCCGGCCATCGTCTCAAAGGTGACCCGCTCGCGCACCCGCTCCCCAAGGTGCGCGGTAAAGCGGCCGAAACACCGCGCCCCGTTGCCGCACATCTCCGCTTCGTAGCCGTCTGCGTTGTAATAGCGAAACCGGAAGTCCGCACCCGCACGCGCCGGCTCCACCGCCAGCAGCCCATCCGCCCCGATCCCCCGATTGCGGTCACACAGCGCCGCAATCGTATCCGCATCCAGCGCCGCGCTGAGCGACAGGTCGCGATTATCGACAATAATGAAATCATTGCCGGCACCGTTCATTTTGTAAAAGTGGAGGAGCATGGGGGAATGTTGGGTTTAGGGGTCTGATTGCTGATCTTTGCCTTCCGGCGTCGGTACCCCGCCGTGCGGCGCGCACCAATCGCAACCGCTATCATCCGTTCAAAATTCAATCCGGTCAAGCCCAGGAATTCAGTGTCCAATGGCCGCCCGCAGTCCGCCCGAATGCCACTGCAATCACTGAGCGAAATCCCCGCCAGACCACCTCTAAGACCCTGCCTAAACCGCGGGATCGTCAGAATCGTCCGTCGCGTCGGGGGGCGGAATCGGTCGCCCGTCCCCGGTTTGTTAGCAAAATAGACTGGCGATCGTCAGAATCGAGTGTCGGGTTGGCCCCCGCGCATCGGGCGTGGCGGGGGCGCGGAATTGGTCGCTCGTCCCCGGTTTGTTAGCAAAATAAACTGCCGATCGTCAGAATCGAGTGTCGGGTTGGCCCCCGCGCATCGGGCGTGGCGGGGGCGCGGAATTGGTCGCTCGTCCCCGGTTTGTTAGCAAAATAGACTGGCGATCGTCCGAATCGAGTGTCGGGTTGGTCGCCGCGCATCGGGCGTGGCGGGGGCGCGGAATCGGTCGCCCGTCCCCGGTTTGTTAGCAAAATAAACTGCCGATCGTCAGAATCGAGTGTCGGGTTGGTCGCCGCGCATCGGGCGTGGCGGGGGCGCGGAATTGGTCGCCCGTCCCCGGTTTGTTAGCAAAATAGACTGGCGATCGTCCGAATCGAGTGTTGCGTCGGTCCCGCCGCCGCGCATGCGGTGTCGGAGGGGGATGCGGAGTTGCCACGGGACTGGCTGGCAAAGGAGATGCCAGCAGGGATGTCAAAAGGTATTGACGCACGGTCGAATTGTTGGTAGAGCATTAGGGCAGATGAAGGCGAGAGGTGAGTTGTTGTTGTATCGGCTGAGTTGGACGTTTGACATGATGATGAGTCCGACGTGGCGCAACTTGAATGATTCGTTTGAGAGTTGGGCATACCGGAGCGGGTGCCTGCGGCAAATTCAGGAGCTGGAAGCACTTGATCTCATCGAGTCACGGGCGGAAGCGGGGTTGGGCAAGCGTCGGGTGTTTAGGCTAACTGAATTGGGGCGCTTGGCCGCGTTGGGGGGGCGGGATCCGGAGGTGGCCTGGTCGCGGCCATGGGATGGCCAATGGCGCATGGTGATGTTCGATGTGCCGGAAGCCGCAAGGGACGCCCGCGAGATGCTGCGCGCGGCACTGCGGAAGCTGCACTTTGGGTGCCTGCAAAAGAGCGTGTGGATCAGTCCGGGGTCACTTGCCGAGGTGGCCGATGAAATGAAACGGCTGAAGGCGGACGCCGCCTCGCTGGTTTTGATGGAAGGGCGGAGTTGGGGAGGCGAAACGGCCGGGGATCTGGTGGGCTCGGCATGGGATTTCAAGGGCATCAACCGCTCGTGGGAGAGGTTGCGCCGACACCTTGCGACGGTGCCAGGCAAACGGGGCCGAGCCTGCGCGGAGGAGTTGGTCGATTGGTCGGCGGAGGAACTTGGGCTGTGGAAAGCCTGTATGTCGCTCGATCCGCTCTTGCCCAAGGTGCTGCATCCGAGCATCTATCACGGACCAGGCACGTGGAAGCTGCGCCGGAAGGTTTTCACCAGCCTCGGACGACAGCTTGTTGGGGACGTCCGATTGTCCGGGCGATCATCCGATTAACCGATGACGGCGCTGAGTGAGGGTAGGGCGAGCGGGTCTTTGGTGGCGGCGATGAGCGGGGCAGTGAAGGCGCGCACGGCGGCAGCCGGGTGAAGCGGGTGGAGCTGGATTTGCTTGACGATGGCGGAGCCGACGATGACGCCATCGGCGGCGCGAGCCACCATCGCGGCTTGCTGCGGGGTGGCGATGCCGAAGCCGACGCACACTGGCACGTCGGTGTGGGCCTTGATGGAGGCCACCAGCGCGGCGATGTTGGCGGAGGGCGCGCCATGGGCGCCGGTGACCCCGGTGCGCGACAATGCATAGATGAACCCTGCGGCCGATTGGGCCAGCAGCTTGACGCGCTCGGGCGGGGTGGTCGGAGCGATCAGCCGGATGTGCTTGAGGCCGGCCCCGACAGCCATCTCCGGGTTGAGGGCGGCTTCATCGGGCGGCAGGTCGAGCAGCAAAATGCCGTCGGCCCCGGCGGCAGCGGCGTCGCGGTGGAACGCCTCGAAGCCATAGGTGAAGATTGGATTCAGATAGGTGAACAGGACGACGGGAGTCTGATGAGTGATGCGAAACTCGCGAATCAAGTCCAAGGCGCGGGCCGTGGTCATGCCGGCTTTGAGCGCGCGCTCGGCGGCGAGTTGATTGACGATGCCATCGGCCAGCGGATCGGAAAACGCCAGGCCCAGCTCGATGACGTCGGCCCCGCAATCGGCGAGCGCCCTGATGACGTCGAGCGAGCGCTCAAAGTCCGGATCGCCTGCGGCGACATAGGCGACGAAGGCAGTTTGGTTGGTCTCGCGGAGCCGGGCGAAGGTGGAGTCGATGCGGTTGGGCATGGGGGAGAGGGAGAAGATCAAATACTGAAATACTGAAATGCTGAAATGCTGAAATGCTGAAATGGAGACGAGGAGCGATCGGTTGTCTGAGTTAAAATCTGAAATCTGAAAATTGGGATTTCAGATTTCAGCGGGCGGCTTGGGCAAGGGCTTCGCAGGCCTTGATGTCGAGTTTGCCGGAAGCGAGGACGGGGATCTCGGGCACATAGAGGATTTGCTTGGGACACCAGAGCGAGGAGAGGCCCTCATCGAGCAGTTTATAACGCAGATGGATGCATTCCTGTTCGGCCGAGGAGCCGGGGATGGTGGACAACATGAGGATGGCCTCGCCTTTCTGCGCATCCGGGGTGCCGACGACGGCGATTTTGCGCTCGGCTTCGGAGTCGAGGCCGAGGACCTTGTTGATGGCGGCTTCGACGGTTTCGTGAGGGACCATTTCGCCGCCGATTTTGGAAAAGCGCGAGATGCGCCCCTCGATGTAGAGGAAGCCATCGTCATCGAGTCGTCCGACATCGCCGGTGCGGAACCAGCCGTCTTGGAGCACCTCGGCGGATTGTTTGGGGTTGCCGAGGTAGCCCTTGAAGATGTTGGGGCCTTTGAACCAGATGATGCCCTGGCGGTTGAGCGGGACGGTGCGGCCGGTGACCGGATCGGTGAGGCGGATGGCCAGGCCTGGCAGCAGTTGGCCCACCGAGCCCTCGCGGGAAGAGGGCAGGGCGGGGGTTTCAAATTCGCTCGCGGGGTCGGGGAGATTGAAGTTGGTGGCGGGCGAGGTTTCGGTTAGGCCGTAGCCCTCCAGCGGGCGGATGTGGAATTTTTCCTGGAACGCGTTGGCCAGCGAGCGGGGCAGTTTTTCGGCGCCGGTGACCACGAGTTTGAGCGAGGACAACTGGGCGGGATCGACGCGCTTCATGTAGCCGCGCAGGAAGGTGGGGGTGGACAGCAGGATGTTGATCTGATGGAAGGCGATGAGTTCGGCGTGGCGTTTGGTATCCAGGGCGGACGGATAGGTGATCAGATTGATGCCCTCGATGATGGGGAACCACAGTGTCACGGTGCAACCGAACGAGTGAAACAAGGGCAGCGAGCCGAGGATCGAGGAGCCGAAGGGCACTTCGATGCGGGTGCTGAACTGGCAGATGTTGGCCAGGAAATTGCGGTGGCTCAGCATCACGCCCTTGGGTTCGCCGGACGAGCCGGAAGTGAAGAGCAACGACGCCTCGTCATCGCCTTTGCGGCGGTTGAGGCCCAGCAGCGTGCCGAGCACGCGCGCGGGCAGCAGTTTGGCCACGATGCCCCATTTGATGATTTTTTTGCGCAGAGCGGGCAGTTCGCGCTCGATGAGGATCAGGTCGCGGTTAGGCGGCCATGGGAACGATGAAACCTTGCGCACAAATGGGTCGGCGGTAATGAAGCGATCCACATCGGCCTGACGGATGATGGATTTGATCGCCTCATGCCCCGCGGTGAAGTTGATGTTGACGGGGATCTTGCCGGCAAAGAGCACGGCGAGATTGGCGATGAGGCCGGCTTTGCCGGGTGGCAGCACGATGGCGACGCGCGTTTTGTCGGTTTCCTGTTTGAGGGTTTTGGAAAACGCGAGGGCGGCGGCGAGCAGGTGGGAGAAGGACATTTCCGAGTCATCCGCGCCATCGACGATTTTGTTAGCCGAGCCGTGTTTCTTGAGTCCTTCAAGCAAGGCCATGGCCAGCGAGCCCTTGAAGGCGGGACGCGACGCGAAGGCCTCTTCGGCCGCCTCATAAAGGTTCTGTTGGAATGCCGCGACGCTGGCGTCCGCGGCGGCGATGGGATGGCCGATTGAGAGTACGGCCACGGGCAGCGAGGAGGCGCGCTCGATGCTCAGGCAGGACGTCTGCGGCATGTCCACGGCAATCGGCAGAATCGGCAGTCCAAACCCGCACAGCACCCGCAGGTGGGACGAGGGAATGTGGCAGGGTGAGGCGTTGCGGGTGGCGACGCGGCCGGGGGCATAGATGATGACCCCGCCATCGGCCAAATACCCTCGGAGTTGGTTGCCGGCACTGGCGGGTGCGGCATCGGCGCTGGAGAAAGCCGCGCCGGAGTGGGATTGCTCGAGGAAACCGCGGGTGCCTGGGTCGTAGGCTGAGTGCTCCTCGATCAACCAGGTGATTTTGCGCCCGTCGAAGAGTTTTGTGAGATGCAGGATGAGCGAAAAATCCAGGCGGCCTGGGATGACGAGGACGCCGGATTGCGGGAGGCGTTCGTGGTGAAGGATTTGGATGGATGCGGAAGACATAGGGAAAGATTTTGAAAGAGCGGATTGGCATGTGGCCATGCTCCACGGGGATTGACGCGGATTTTCCGGTCAGAGGCACGGATATTTTCCGAAAATGCGTTAAATTGTCAAAAAGAGACCGCAAACCGATTGTTGGGGGTGCGCGGGTTTTCCATGAATGCTTGAGCGAGCTGGGCGCTAGCTTGTTCAAGCCGATTGCCGAACTTGGACGGGTCGTTGGTTGGTAATTAACCACAGATCACACGGATTTCGCGGATTAATTGGGAATGAGAGGATCCATTTCCTTTAACACTATCACGATTTCACAACATCTTCATAATCTGAGAAATCTGCGTAATCTGTGGTTCAACTATCGGTCTTCGGCTTCAAAGCGCCACAGATTTCTCGACAAACACCCGGGCCTCCCGCCGCCGCAGTCTGGCACCGCCGGGAAGGTTCACGGCGGGCGGCCCGGCCGGGTCTAACAGACACACCGCCCGTGCCACCAGGGCCCGGTCGATTTCCGGCACGCCATGGGCTTGCAGGAAGTGCGCTATCGCTGCGCGTTGCAAGGGCGGAGGGAGCAAGCGCATGGCGGGCAGATGCAGACGGCCCTGGGGATCGAGCACCCGGGCGTGGTCGAGTGCCCAGGCGAGGATTTCCCGGGGTTCCTCGGCGGTGGCGGCGGCACGGGCGAGCATGGCTGAGGCGTCGCGGCCCGCGATGGCGGAAAGCAGCGGAATGGCTTCGAGGCGCAGGCGGTTGCGCACGGTCGCCGTTTCGCCGTTGCTGGCGTCCTCGCGCCAGCGGAGGTGTCTGGCCGTCAGCCAGGCGCGCAAATCCGCGCGGCGCAACCCGAGCAGGGGCCGGTGCAATTCCAGGCGGGTGGCGCTGGCGGTGGCGATTTCCTGCATCTCGCGCATGCCCTTGAGGCCGTGGGAGCCGCGCAGCAGATTCCACAGCACGGTTTCGGCCTGATCGTCGGCATGATGGGCGAGGACGACGCGCCGGCAGTGGTGGCGTTTGGCACAGGCTGCGAAAAACTCGTGGCGGGCCCAGCGGGCGGCGGTTTCCAGCGATTCGCCGCGGTCGCGGGCAAGCCGGGCCACCTCCACCCGCTGCATTTCAATGGGCAGGCCTAGCGAGGCCGCCAACCGTTGCACAAAGCGCCCGTCCTCGGTCGAGGCGCGCCCGCGCAGACGATGGTCCAGATGGCAAACCACCAGTTTGCGCAAGCCGCCTTGCACCAGCAAATGGAGCAGTGCCACCGAATCGGCACCGCCGGACACGCCCACCAGCCAGCGGCTGCGGGGTGAGGCGTTTTGCAGCCAGGGGATGGGCAGATCCGGTGTCACTGCGCCAAGCTGCCCGAGGCGCAGGCCTGCGACAATCCTCATTTGGCGGAATTTCGCACTTGGCAGCGTCGCCAGACGAGGCAAGCTCGCCGCATGCAAACCGCTCCCTTTCTCAAGGATCTCTTCGACCTCTCCGGCAAAGTCGCCGTCGTCATCGGCGGCACGGGTGAACTCTGTGGCACCATGGCCGTGGGCTTGGCTCGCGCCGGGGCCGAGGTGGTGCTCGGCGGACGCATCCCGGAAAAAGCCGAAAAGCGCCTGGCGGAAATCGCCGGTTACGGCGGCAAGGGGTATTTTGTGCCCGTGGATGTGACCTCCCGCGAGTCCTTGGAACACCTCCTCGATACGGTGCTGGACCGATCCGGCCAGGTGGACATTCTCATCAATGGGGCCGGCACCAACTCCCCAACGCCATTCCTCGACGTCACCGAAGAGGAATTCCAGCGCATCATTGACACCAATCTGTCCGCCGTGTTCCGCTCCTGCCAGGTGTTCGGCGAGTATTTCGTGGATGCCAACCACCCGGCATCCATCATCAACCTCGGCTCCATCTCCGGGCTCAACCCGCTCTCGCGCGTGTTCACCTATTCGGCCTCCAAGGCCGCCGTGCACAACCTCAGCCGCAATCTCGCCCGCGAGTGGGCGGACAAGGACATCCGCGTCAACACCCTGGTGCCGGGCTTTTTCCCCGCCGAGCAAAACCGCAAGGTGCTCGACGAATCGCGCGTGCTCGACATCCTGCGCCAGACCCCCGCCTCGCGCTTCGGCAATGCCGACGAACTCATTGGCGCCACCTTGTTGCTCGCCTCCCACAAGGCCGGCTCCTTCATCACCGGCATCGAAATGATCGTCGATGGCGGCTTTCACGCCATGACCATTTGAGCCCCTCACCATGACCCTGCGTCAGTTCCCGAAGTAATCCTTGGCAACTCGCCGCGCAAACGCTATCATCCTCACATGGAAACGATCACCGTGGAAGAACGTTTGACCCGCATTGAACTCGAGTTCGAGGAGTTGAAGCAGGCCGTCCTTGGCCTCAAGCCGCGGGCCAAGGCGTGGCGGCAGACCGTGGGCATGATTCCCGATGACGAACTTTCCCGCAGCGCCGAGAAACTGGGCCGCAAGTGGCGCGACAAGGCGAACAAGGACTAATCCGCATGTTCGTCCTCGATACCAATCATGTGAGCGAATTGACCTACCGCACACCTGCGGGTTTGCGCTTGCTCCGGCGACTTGATGCCTCGGAACAGGATGTCACTGTTTCCGCCATTACCGTCGAGGAATCCCTGCGCGGCTGGCTCGCGCAAATCCGGCGACACTCCGAACCGCGCAAACAAATCGCCGCCTACCAACGTCTTATCAGCCAAGTGGAGGTATTCGCATCCTGGCTGGTCCTCCCCTGGGATCACGATGCGGCGGACCGCTTCGATGCGTTGAAACCAATCCGCCAGCAAGTCGGCACCCAGGATTTGAAGATCGCCTGCATCTGCCTGGCTCACGATGCCACCCTGCTCACCCGCAACCTTGCCGACTTCAATCCGGTGCCGGGCCTGCGGGTCGAAAACTGGCTGGATTGAATGCGACTGCTAGGAAATTGCTTCTGGTTGTGGTGAAGGCCGATGGAGGATCCATTGGGGGAGCTTCGCTGCGCTACGCCCGCCCGAGCCGGACCGGAGGGCGGGGAAAAGGCGGTTGACCAAAAAGTGATCAACGCGGCAAGAACTTTCTTCTGCAAAAGGAGCCTCCGCCTGTACTACTCTTCCGATTCAGATCCTGCATAATAGGATTCCCACGAATCAGATCCGGCATCGTCAGAAAATGGGCCGGTGTCGTCAGCGGGATCGCTATAAGTATCTCTGGATCGATCAGGGATGTAATCTGGAACATCCGACTCGTCGTCTCCCTTGACGTAGTCGTAAAAACCGTCCTCATCATCGTCGCCATCGTTTTCCGGTAACCCTGGTATGTAGCCCCTCCGTCTTTTTGGGGGGCTTTCGGCTGGTTTGGGGAAATGTTTTTCAGCCTCCCATATTTTCATGCTCAGGAATAAGATAGGAAGGCGTACTGAATTCGGTAGTCCTCTCCTCCTCCCAAGCTCACCCGGTTCGGGGTCTGTGGCACATCCCCCTCGGTCTTTTAACGCAGTTTCTATCTCCGTCCAGAGATCCTCATACTGCTCAGACCCAATCAAAGAAACAGACTTGCGAAGCATTTCTTCTGCTTCCGAGGGATCGACGAAGCAGTTCGCGCACCGCCTTATGTCAAACGGAGAGGGATCTATAGTGCCAGTGTCAGGTTCATCGTTCTCGGCATGATCGGCATGCTCGGCATCCTCGTGTATACGTTTTCTAGTAAGTAATGCGTCTCGTGCAACTTCCAGCTTCTCCTCAAGTACCGCAATTGGCATAAGCTCATGATTGTGCTTTCGCACTTCCTTCCAGATTGTAAACTCCAGATTATAATAATCTTTGTTCACCAATAAATCTATGTTTTCCGTCAATTTTGCATGAGTAGCCTTGGCGTCTTCAAAAAGAGAAGCAAGCACAGGGATTACGTCTTTGAACCACCACCGATATTCTTCCGAACGTTCATGGGGAATTTGCTTATTCATGGCACCATGGTCAGGTAGCGTCAAAGTACAGAATTACTCAGGGTTGTCAATCAGAACCTCAGGGGCCGCCTCGCGCCTCGCGCCCAACAATCCTGAGCATGGTTGCCGCGACAACCTGGAGGCACTCGCAGCCAAACAGGTGGTTCGGTCGTGAGCCGATCTGCTTCCACATCAACTGGCTCTTTTCCTTCACCCGCTGCTCGCTCTCCATTTGGGCGAGATAGTTGTCTTGCCGCTTTGAATGGCGGCGATGATGCTCACCAGGCGGATGCACGGATCGACAAGTGCTTCCATTGGTTCGCGCATCCACGGCGAGTTGCCCGACCGGAAGGGCCAGGGATTGGCGAGCAGGGGATGGATGCAATGTGATCCTCGCACCATGCCCAGGGCAGGGGGCTCGGGCGGACGCCATGCCTCGCGCCAGATGCGTTCAAGCCTTTTGCGCGGCTGTTCGATGGTCTTCATGGTTCCTGATGGAGAATGGACAACACCTCGTCGATGGCGCGGCGGGCTTCCTCCTGGATGCCGGTGGCGTCGAGTCCCGAAAGAATCGGCGGCAACTCCTGCTCGAATTTCTTGCGGAGCATCGCCGTTGCCTGCGCCACGAACTCGGTCCAAATCTGACGCACATCCTCAACGGCCACATACTCACCGCGCCGGATGCCCAACCGCAGTTCGCGTTCCTCCACTTCTGCCAGCAGCTTGCGGGCCTTGAGCGATGTTTCGATGTCACCGGCCTGTGGGTTGGGTTCACCGTCCTTGAGGTCGTTGCGTCGCATGAACTCCTGCCATGCGGGCACGTCATGCAAGCCATTGGCGGCGGGCTTCGGTGCATCCTTCCGCTTTTTCCACGAATACGACGATTGACGGGCAATCCCGAGCGCAGCGGCGAGTTCCACATAACTGGCTGCCGTTGTAGGCGGGTCCGGTGCCGGTGGCCATCGACTGAAGCATCGCCCGTTCGGTGCGCGTCAGTTTGCCGCCCTTTTGCACGCGCCCGACCAGGTTCGCAAAGTCGCGGGGTAGCAATTTCTTGGCAATGTCAGGGCTAACGGGTTCCATCCGCCGGGCTGGCGAGTCAACCGCACAGGACAAAGTCCGCCAACTTTCACCTTGAAGTAGTCACCAATTCAAGATGTAGTCTGACCAAGGGAGGGCTTATCCCAATCCAAAAATAACAACATGAAACACTATTTAGGGCAAAAGGCACAACAAGCATTAGAAGAGTTGGTTAAAGAGGATTCTCTTCAAAATCGCCTTCAGGCAGCCCGGCTGCACACAATAATAGCTAACAACGAGCACTTCATAGAAGACGCTGAAGGTGTCCGAGAAGCCCTCCGGGAAATTGATGCTGCTTTTGCTGGTGACAATTTGGTGATTCAAGGGCAAGCGATTTCGCGATTCATTGAAGAGGTTTTTCAGGAATATGGGGCTAATGAGACGCTGGAACGTCTAAATAAAGGGTGAGACACTTTCTTCGCTGGTCTCTTAGCTTTGATCGCTTTTTCTTGGTCATTCAACTCATGCGAGTGCGCGAGGTTGACTACTCGATCACACGCAGAACCAAGAAAAACTGCTGGGAATTTGTTTTCTGGGCGAAGGCCGTTGAAAGAGCCGGTGGGGGAGTTTCGCTGCGCTACGCCCGCCCAAGCCGGACCGGAGGGCGGGGTGTCAGCCGCCCGGCAGTTCCAATCCGGCGTGTTTGGCGAGGGCTTGCTGGCGGGCGTCGAGGGTGAGAAACCGGCTGGCCCCGAGATGGACGGCGGTGGCCACATGGAGGAATGAACAGAGGAAGCTGGTGTCGGCGGAGTGGATCATGGCTCGCCGGTTTCAAAGTCCCGCATTTCATCGACCTCTTGCTGAGTGAAGAACCGATCCCCCCAGGTTTTCCTGAGGCGTGCCTTGAAGTCCGGCAGGGGCGGCAGCGGCAACGCCGGTGAAAGATCGGCGGACAGCTTGGCGGTGGGTTTGGCGTGCCTGGTGATGAGGATTTCCTCGCCACCCGCCAACCAACTTTCGATTTTGGGGAAGTCGTAGCGCAAGTCCCGGACGGTCGCGATTTTCATTGTCATGGTAATTTTTGATGATTTGGGCCGTGGTCAAGCGGAAACCGACAGCGGAAACCGGGCACAGTCCGACACGCGTTGGGCATGCGCGTCAAGTTAAGGGGAAGAGGGTCGAGAAATCGCCAACTTTAGGACAAGCGGGTCAAAAAACCACTGAAACACGGAGCACCACTGAGGTCACTGAGAAGAAATTTATTATTATT
>TBL_comb47_HYPODRAFT_10004021_pt1 | contig 17082 bp, 10 predicted proteins | sample TroBogypolimnion_40_FD_10682 | JGI IMG/M metagenome (IMG submission 10682)
GCCCGGGGTGGAGCGGTGGAGTCATTTCCAGGTTTCCTGCGTTTCCTTGCGGCCCTCATCCTCTATTTCTTTGTTTACTTTTTTCCTCAAGTCAAAGAAGTCTCCACCACTCCACCCCCAGCCAGCTCCGAAGGTCACCCGGCGCTGCGGACGATGCGGACGGCAGGTTGGTAGCCCCTGCCAAGCGGGCTGCAGCCATTGCGGTACGCCACTCCACAAAAACACGCGGAGTTGTGCCAAGCGCCACCGCGGATCACCCGTTCCCCCCAACCAAACAAGACACCGTGGGGATCCGGGCTGGATTCATCGGGAAAGGCAAAATAATGCTGATCCCAGCACCACTGCCACAAGTTACCCGTCATATCGTAAAGCCCGAACCCGTTCGCCGCGAAACTCCCCACCGGCGAGGTGTAGGGCTTTTGTCCGACCGCGTAGGTCGGATGATAGCCGATGGTTCCCGTCCCATAATCAAAGCTGCCACTATTTTCGAAGTTCGCCTCGCTGTGGCTGATCGTGTCACTAGAAGGGAACCTCTTGCCGGCCAAGCCGCCGCGCGCCGCCTTTTCCCACTCCGTCTCGGTGGGCAGTCGGTAGCCGGTGGCGTCCCATTTCACCATCGCATTGGTCAGGTCCGCACTGCCCTTCCGATAGACATTGGTGTGCGCGTCGTCGGTGTAATAGCAGGGCACGAGGCCCTCCTTCTCGCTTTTCGCGTTGCACCACTTGACCGCGCCATACCACGAAACGCCCCACACCGGATGATCGGCGACTTTGGCGAAACCAGCCGGCAGGTCGTGGTAACCGTGTGCATAGGCCCAGATCCAAACCTCGTCCCACTGCGCCTTGGTGACGTCGGTCTTCTGCATGAAAAAGGCACTGACGGTCACCTTGTGCAGGGGGGCGTTCTCGTCCCCATCCAGCGCGTCGCCCATTGTGAACTCTCCAGCCGGGATGAGGGCGAACTCCGCCGGCGTCGCCTTGACCCACGGGGGGCCGCCGGTGAATTGCGTGGCGATGAACCCAAAGGCGATGAGCGCGGCGAGGACGGTGAGGACGGGGATGATCGTTTTCATGGCAGGAGCGGGCGGAAGGGGGTGGCTATTTTCCGGCCTGGAGTTTTTCCAATGCTTGCTTCGCGCGTCCATCCCCCAAGGCTGCTGCCTTGCGATACCACTTGGCGGCTTCCTCCTCATCGGTCATCACGCCAAGGCCGTCTTCGTAGCATTGGCCGAGCCACCGAATGGCTGGGGTGAGACCCGTGTCGGCGGCCTTGAGCAACCATTTCACACCTTCGGGCTCATCCTTGGGCACTCCGTCACCCCGGAGGTAGCAAAGGCCGAGATAAAACATGCCAGCGTAACTTCCCCGGTCCGCCGCCCTGCGATACCAGTCGAGAGCTGCCGCCTTGTTCTTCGCAACCCCGGATCCGCTTGCGTAGAAGAGACCGATGTCGGCCATTGCCCCGGCCTCACCCAAGGCGGCGGCCTTGCGGTACCATTGCAGCGCCGTCTGGGCATCCTTGGGAACTCCATTGCCCTCCTGATAGGCGACCCCGAGATTGACCATGGCGCTAGGGTCCCCCAAGTCCGCCGCCTTGCGCCACCATTTCACTGCCTCCTCGCTGTTTTTTGGCATGCCGAAACCGAATTCATGGGCATCCCCCAACAGGGCAAGCCATTGCCGCCCCCCCTGCTCCGCCTGCTTTTCAAAGCCGGCTGCAATGGCCTGTTCAAAGAAGGGCTTAGCCTCTTCTTCGCGCTGCGCTTTGGGAAGCATGAAGTCACAATAACGGCAATCTCCCCGCATGAGCAAACCCAGCGGGTGCTGCTGCGCGGCGGACCGTCCGGCCCATAAGGCACCCTTTTCCGGATTCCGGATCGTGCCGTCCGTGCCGTAGAGATAAGCGCGTGCCAGCAGCGCCTGGGCCAGCGGATCGCCGGCTTCCGCCATCGCGGGCCATTGCTCGGAAGACGCCTTATCGGCCGTGACTTTGGCGGGCGGCGGGGCGGCGGGGCTTTCGGCGCGGACACCCATGGCGGCGGCCAGGGCTAGCGCGGCGAGGAGGCGGGGCAACTTTTTCATGGCAGGGGCGTGCGCGGCGGCAGCCGGTTTTTCATGACGCTCAGATGTTGCCCCACGCCGGCACCAGGAACAAGCGGAATCGGGTGGAGAGCCGGAGACGAAATCCCCGCGCGAATTCTTTTGTCAGGCCGGCGGACGGGTGGTAAATGCGCGGTGGGTGCGGCTGCGGACGATGGAGGTGTTAAAGTCATTGTGGACGTGCTTGAGACTGAAGGCCTACGGCGACGTGGCAACCACCGAGCGGGCGCTGGTGGGCCGGGCCGAGCGGTTGGATGGATCGCAACAGGTTCAGGCGGGTTGCTCATGGCTGTCTTCGGCACCGCCGGCAACTTTCTCTTTCCGGCGGCTCCTCCCGCATGGCGGAATCGCCCCCCGGAGGGCTCGGACGCCTTAGTGTCCAGCAAGTGTCCAGCCTGCAACCCTTGATTTCATTGGGTTTTGGACACTTGGACACCTAGGACACTATATATGAATAGGTGAATGGGAGAGAGCAGTAGCGGCGTATGCCGGGCGTGCACCCGCATCTCCGTGCGACAGGTGGACAAGAGCGGATTTTCCCACCGTAGTGTCCAAGTGTCCTAAGCCGCGCTCAATCCCTTGTGGCGCAATGGATTTCGGCTTGGACACTAGGGTTGGACACTTGGACACCTGGACACGTGCAAGTGGTCAGCCGGGGTCGGTTTCGGTCCCGGCGGGCTGGTCGATGAAGGCGTTGCAGAGAACCGTCCACACCCGGTTCCGGCCGGTCGTGGACGCTCGGCCGCGGTTGATCGGATAGCCCTCCTGCCTGAGCTTGCCCAGACGCTGGCCGACCGTGTCGGGCGTGAATTTGCCGACGATGGCCGGTGTGTCCCTGTGTCCCTGTGTCCCTGTGTCCCTGTGTCCCTGTGTCCCAGCGCCCCTTTGCCCTTTGTCCCTTTATCCCTGCGCCCCGAGAATTCGCGGGTGGGACACAGGGACACAAGGGACACAACCTGCGGCAAGGCTACTCTTCGGCCGGTGGCGTCGGCTCTATCAGCCAATAGCGGGTTCCCCCGGATTTCGTTTCGGCAATGCTGCGCCGCCCCAAGCCGCGCCCGAAAGCGTTTTTCGCCAGGGGCGTGACGCCCGAGGACCTGCAATGGCTGCGGTACCTCTGATATAAATCGTGCTTGGCGATCCTCTGGCTTTTGGAGTGACCCAGGTTTTCTTCCTCCAGGAACATGGCGACGGTGTCGCTTTCGTCGATGAAGGCCCTTAGCGCCTCCTCCGACGCCGCACATTCGGTAAACCTCTGGTTCGCCCGGAGGCGGCGCATTCCCCGCAGCACCCAATTGAAAACCCCGGGAAGCTCCGTCGCGATGATCCTGCTGGCCAGGTTGGGATCCCTTTCCGCCCGGCAGATGGTTTCGCGAAACGGAATGATCAGGAACCTGCGCCTGAAACCGTACGTATGTTCGACGTCCGTGGGCAACGTGTTCACGTTGAACGCCAGACGGGCGTAATCCTGCATGATGAACGGGTCGCCGTACAAGCGTCGCGCCTCCAGGGGTTCGCCGCTCACCATTTTCTTGAAAATGCCGCTGTCACAATGGCCGTCGAATTCGGAGGCGAAATTCAGCAGTGCGGATCCGAGCGGGAATCGGTTCTCCCTCTTGGACAACAGGGAAAGACCAATGGTGGTGACGTTCTGCTCGCCCAACAGCGCCCTGATGACGTCGAACACGACCGACTTGCCGTTGTGCCCGTCCCCGAAAAGCATGAGGGCGACCTCAAGCTTGAGGTCGCGGATGAATGTCCACCCGAAGAATTCCGCGAGAACGTCGCGCGAGGCCTGATCGGGCAGGACGCGCTCCAGGAACCTGTCGAACAAGGGACACCCGGCGTCCCTGTCGAAGGCAAAGGGCAACCTGTAGGTGAGCAGGTCATCCTTGCGGAATCCCCTCATGGTTTCCTCGCGGCCGGCGATCTCAAGGGTTCCACCGCTGAGGTTGATGACCACCCGGCCCCGATTCGGCGCGGCCGGTCCGCAGCGGCACCGGCTCTTGAACTGTTTTATCAGCCTCGCGCGAAACTGGTGGTTCCGCGCCGTCACCGGCGGGATGCCCATCGCCTCGGCAAAATCGCCGAGCGCCGTGGTCATGTCCGGTTCGGGAATCGGTCCCCAGCAATGGCCGTTATAGAGGTGCGGGCAACCCTCCATGATCTGCGCGCCCCAGCCGCGCCGGTCGAGTTCGGCGGCAAAATGGTCGACCACGAGAATCATGAGTTCGTTTTGATCCAGTTGCCGTCCGAATGACAAATCGGGCGGGATGCGCAAATACCTGTGTGCCAACTCCTTCGGATCCACCGGTTCGGAACTCCCGATCCCCCCAATGAAGGACAGCAGGTCCTGCCAATGGTCGTCCATGGGGATGCGTGCCGACATGGATTCGGACGGATCAGGCGGATCAGGCGGATCAGGCGGATCAGGCGGATCAGGCGGATCAGGAGATCCGGGCGAGGGGGCGGCAACATCACCATCCCCGTGAACGATACCCGGGACCGGCGCGTCCGAAGGGGAATCGCTCCACCCAAGAAGCGGGACGGGTCGGGGCGAGTTGATACTTTCAACCTCGATTGTTTCCTCCAAAGGCTCCAACTCGGCCTCGCGGCAAAGGGGTCCTTCGGGTTCCGATGATACATGGGTGTAATCCCATTCAAGCAGTAGGACGGGGCCATGCCCGTCGGCAGTTTTCGTTGACATTGCTTCAGCTACGGCTGTCGGCGATAGCCAGCCGGAATTCGCCAAACCAGAACGATCCCCCAATTGTCTGGGAGAGAATCTAGATTGCGAATTCTATGACCGCTTGCTATTTCCTAGGCCAATTGTTGAATCGCGAATGAAGCAAAGTTAGCGTTGAACCCCATCCCCTCCCAGCCCGGCATCGTAGCTTGGCCACTAGCCCTTGTCACACTGGTCCAAACGGAGAAGGCCGTGAATCTGCCGCCACTTCCCAGGAAGCGCAAGTGGATTCCTTCAGAATTTTCCAGGAGGAGGAAAGGCTCTTCAAGACCGAAAGCCATCGGCATGCGGTGTTCTGGCCGAAGGTTGCACCCGGTCCGCGCTTTCGAGCAGGGAGTCCGCGTCGGCCACCATGAGCACCGTGCCGAACATGCTGTCCAGCAATCCGCGGATGTTGCCACTCAGGGTGGCCGCCGGCGTTCACCGCACCGGCGTGTGGGGCGCGGTGGAAACGGGGATGTGGTGCTCCTCCAGCAGCCGCTCGATTTTCGCGATGGTCGCCGGCTTGGGCTTCCCTTGCCCGCTTTCGATATCCGCCCAGGTATCAAGGGAGAAGCCCGCTTTTTCCGCGGCCTTACCCATGCCGATGCGCAACCTCCGGCGCAGGATGATCATCCGGTCGCGCAGCAGTCCCGAGCGCGGGTCGCATGACGGGAACTTGGAGGGAGGCACCACCTTCCGTTTGAGCCGTTCCACTCCCCATCCCGTTGCCCTCATCGCCTGATAAAGCCCATAGCCGCCATTCTTCATCGTCTTGAGGGTGCCGTAGGTGAGGGGCTTGCCCTCGCGTTCCAGCACGTCCAGATCGTGCTGCACATCGGCCTCGTCACGGTACATCTCGCGAGCCACGGCTCGAATTGCGATCCCCTCCTTGACGGCAAGTTGGCGCAGCGAGCCGAAATGGTTCAGGACGATCCTTCGACTGAGCTCGTTCTTGTGAAAGATGGCGACCAGTCGGCGGCAGCGCTCGCTCCCCTTGAGACCCTCCAGCGTGCGTATGGCGGCAACCAAACTTTCCACCGCCTCGCCCTCCAGATCCGCCCGCGGGTCGATTTCCACATGGCGAAGTCCTGCCGCCAAACAGGCCGCCTGCGTACTGGGGAAATACCGAACGATCGCCATTTTCAGGGACATGGACATCAGTCGTCGCCGGTTCTCCTTCTTGAGCTTGGCAAAATCGCGCAAGCCTTCGATGACCAACGCGGGGGTCCACTGCTGCTCCAGTGCCTTGGCTCGCAGCACTGCCGGGTCCAACCCCGCGGCCCGCAACGCGGCGTCCCATGACCCGAAAGACCTCATGCCAACGTGCGCCAGAGACGACCCGACTTCCGCCACATGCTGGTGATTGAGAGGGTGGCCCTCCTCATGCAGCCGAAGTATCCAGTCGATGACGTAGTGGCGGCTCCACAATCCCTCCCAATGCGCAATGCCCGCCACCGGTCGTCCCTCGAATTTCGCAGCCAGGCATGTCTCCGAGATCATCTCGCATCCGGGACCGAATTCCTCCAGGTATTCCTCGCGCGACGTCTCGTGACGGGCAAGCAGGTGTCGTCGTGTCAGCATCGAGAATGACAACCCGCAGATCGCGCATTCCACCTGGTCTTCGTAGGCATGGACGATCTTGTACGGATCCACGCCCGCATCGATCAAGCTCCTGCGCCAGCCGCGCGGGGAGGGTCCGGCAAACGCCAGCTCCAGCAAGTCCGGCCGCTCCCGCGCCACCGCGTGAATGTTGAGGGGCTGTCGGGTTGCCGCTTGCGAGCGGATCCAGTGGGTGAGGTCCATGGTGTGGCTTCGCTCTTTATGGGGCGGACGAGGGGCTGATTCAAGTTCAAAAGACATCGACAGTTCAAAAGACATCGCATCCGGTGGACTCTGCCTGATTAGCAGCAAGGCGTGTAAAGAAATACGACGATCCCGCAAGATCCGGCTTCCCTTGGCGCTGTCGCTAGGCTCGAATGCGCCTGCGTCGGAGTGGCAGACGCATCCACCCACCTGCCGCCCGCCTATCTCCCATCACCCCACCCATGGCCGATCCGAATCTCTCCTCCTTCATCTGGTCAGTCGCCGATCTCCTGCGCGGCGACTACAAGCAATCCGAGTACGGCAAGGTTATCCTGCCGTTCACCGTCCTGCGCCGCCTGGACTGCGTGCTGGAGGCCACCAAGGCCGCCGTGCTCGTGGAAAAGGACAAGCGCGAGAAGGCGGGGCTCAACCCGGAGCCGTTCCTGCTGAAGAAGTCCGGCCAGCTCTTTTTCAACACCTCGCCGCTCGACCTGAAAAAGCTCATGGGCGACCAGGACCACATCGGCGAAAACCTCCGCTCCTACACGCAGGCATTCTCGCCGGCGGTGCGCGATATTTTCGAGAGCTTCGACTTCCACACCCAGATCGACAAGCTGGACAAGTCCGGACTGCTCTATCTGGTCACCGAAAAATTCGCCAACATCGACCTCCATCCCAATGTTGTCAGCAACGCGCAGATGGGTGACGTCTTCGAGGAACTCATCCGCAAGTTCGCGGAGCTGTCCAATGAGACCGCGGGCGAGCATTGGACGCCGCGCGATGCCATCCGGCTCATGGTCAACCTCCTCTTCATCGAGGACGACGAGGCCCTCACCAAGCCCGGCGTCGTCCGTTCCATCTACGACCCCACCCTGGGCACCGGGGGCATGGTTTCCACCGCCGAGATTCATCTCAAAAGCCTCAACCCCGATGCCCGCCTCGTCATGTACGGGCAGGAGTTGAATGCCGAGTCCTACGCCATTTGCAAGGCCGACATGCTCATCAAGGGCCACGACATCGCCAACATCATCTTCGGCAACACGCTGTCAGCCGACGGCCTGCTGGGGAAGGTGTTCGACTACATGCTGTCCAATCCGCCCTTCGGCGTGGAGTGGAAGAAGATCGAAGCCATCATCCGCAAGGAATACGAGCAGCAGGGCTACAATGGCCGCTTTGGCCCCGGCCTGCCGCGTGTCAGCGATGGCTCGCTGTTGTTCCTGCTGCATCTCATTTCCAAAATGCGACCGGCGAAGGACGGCGGCAGCCGCTTCGGCATCGTGCTCAATGGCTCGCCGCTGTTCACGGGTGGCGCGGGCTCCGGCGAGAGTGAGATCCGTCGCTACGTGTTGGAGAACGACCTGGTGGAGGCCATCATCGCCCTGCCCACCGACATGTTCTACAACACCGGCATCAGCACCTACGTCTGGATTGTCAGCAACCGCAAGCCCGCCGCACGCAAGGGCAAGGTGCAACTCATCGACGCCAGCGGCTTCTGGCAGAAGATGCGCAAGAGCCTGGGTAGCAAGCGCAAGGAACTCAGCCCGGACCACATCGAGGACATCACCCGCCTGTTCGGCAAATTCAAGGCATCCACCCGCAAGGGCGTGCCCATCAGCCGCATCTTCAAGAACAGCGACTTCGGCTACCGCACAATCACCGTCGAGCAGCCGGAGCGCGATGCCAAGGGCAAGGTGGTCATGGCCACCAAGGGCAAGGGCAAGGGCAAGGGCAAGCCCATGCCGGACGCGTCCCTGCGCGATACGGAAAATGTCCCGCTCAGCGAGGACATCGACACCTATTTCAAGCGCGAGGTCCTGCCCCATGCGCCGGATGCGTGGATCGATCACGAAAAAACCAAGGTCGGTTATGAGATCCCCTTCAACCGCCACTTCTATGTCTTTCAGCCGCCGCGCCCGCTAGCCGAGATCGACGCCGACCTGAAAGGCTGCACCGACCGGATCTTGAAAATGATCGGAGGCCTTACCAAATGAGCTTCCCTCGCTATCCGAAATACAAACCCAGCGGCGTGGAGTGGCTGGGTGAGGTGCCGGAGCATTGGGAGGTGAAGCCTCTCGGTTATCTTTGCGCCAAGATAGGAAGTGGGAAGACTCCTTCAGGTGGGTCGGAGACTTACACCAAGGAGGGCATAGTGTTCCTCCGCAGCCAAAACATTTATGACGAAGGACTCTTTCTGGATGACGTGGTTTATATCACCGAGGAAACAGACCATGATCTGAGAGGTTCGCGAGTCCAGGAGGGTGACATATTGCTGAATATAACTGGAGCGTCGCTTGGCAGAACCTGTCTTGTTCCAGTCGGACTGCCGCAGGCAAATGTCAATCAACACGTTTGCATCATCCGCCTCAAGGACTCGGCTGCGCGGGGGTATATCGCGTTGTCCATGAAGAGTTGTTGGGTAAGGGGTCAAATTGACACAGCTCAGTCTGGTGCTGCCCGCGAGGGATTAAACTTTGCGCAAATTTCAAAACTAAGCCTGACAATTCCCCCCATCTCGGAACAAACGCAAATCGCCGCGTTTCTGGACCGGGAAACGACGAAAATTGATGAACTTGTGGCGGAGCAGCGGCGGTTGATGGATCTGCTGAAGGAGAAACGTCAGGCCGTCATCTCCCACGCCGTCACAAAGGGACTCAATCCTAACGCTCCCATGAAGAACTCCGGCGTTGAATGGTTGGGAGACGTGCCGGCTGGTTGGAGCGTTGCCTCGGTTCGGAGGATAGTTCGGAGGATTGAGCAGGGTTGGAGTCCTGAGTGTATCGGTCGCCCAGCCGAGCCCGAGGAATGGGCGGTCGTTAAGTCGGGATGCGTCAACCGCGGTGTCTTTGTGGAACAGGAAAATAAGGCGCTGCCGGAGGCGCTCGACCCGATTGCTGAGTATGAGATTCATGCAGGCGACATCCTTATGTCGCGAGCGAGCGGTTCTCCGGACCTTGTTGGTTCAACCGCATACATCAGGAAGACTCGCCCCAAGTTGATGTTATCGGACAAAATCTTTCGCATCTTCCCGGAACCGAACATTGACCGAGAGTTTTTCGTGGCCGTCTTCAATTCCCGTGTGATGCGATCACAGATTGAACGCGCGATCAGTGGTGCAGAGGGTCTTGCAAACAACCTTCCACAATCCTCCATGAAGGGCTTTTTCTGCATGGTTCCTCCAACTGCAGAGCAAAGAGTAATTGTACGCTTCCTCGCTTCTGAAACCGCAAAGTTCGACACCCTCACAGCCGAAGCCCAGCGTGCCATCGACCTGCTGCAAGAACGGCGCACCGCGCTGATCTCCGCCGCTGTCACTGGGCAGATTGACGTGCGCAACACCTGAACCACCCATGCTTGGAAAATTCATTACCCACTGCGAAGATTCTCTGACGGCATCAGTCTTCACGCATCTGCTGCACCTGCCGACTGAATTGTTCTGGCGGATTCTGCGTAATGCTTGTTACATGGACAGCCTACCGGAGCATGCTGGAGACATCCTTGCCGTGGAGGCCTGGCCGAGTTGGAAATCCCAAGGAACTAATAATCCCATGCGCGTCATTCCCGATGTCTTCATGCGGTTCACTGATTTCGACCTTATCATTGAGGCAAAGCGCTGGGATGACATGATGCAATATCGCTCGCAGTGGGAGCGTGAGTTGGTCGCTTACACCAATGAGTATGGGGATGAAAAGCGCCCGGTCAAAATGATCGCCGTGGGCGGCATTCACACCCATCAGGATGATGCGCTGACTCACCAGTGGGCGTCAGCAACTACGGAAGCAGGTGCTGAGGTTATAGATACACATCATTTTGTCTGTCCCGTGCACATGTGCAGATGGAGTAGCTTGTTGTTGGAATGTCAGCGAATGGAAAGGGAATTGAAGGGTATGAAATACAAATCTTCCCAGTCACGTGCTCACCTGCGAATTCTTGAGAATTTAATCGATCTTTTTGCATGGCATGACTATCAGTCCGTGAAATGGTTTGCCGACATAGTCCCCGATCTTCCTCAACTCGGACCTTCCATGCATTCGCTTCAAACGATTCTTCGGTTACCAAATCATTGAATTCCCATACTATGAATCCCTCTACACAAGAAATAGAACTAGCTCTGACAGATGTCCGAAGAGCCTATCGACTGCTCCACGACTACCAGCGGACGGTGCTGGACACCGCGAAGTATGTTGGTACCCAACTTGGATTTACTTATGACGGCGGCTATCCCAATTTCAGCAGTTGCGCACCGAGGGACGGACGTGGCCATTTGGGATGCAGCTCATGGGATTGGTTGAACCTTGTGTTCTATGATTTTCATTTTACACGCAAGACCGCTGACGGGAAGGTTCTCAACCTTTCGATTTGGCACTTTGGCGACACCGGCTACTTCGTCAGCGATAATCCCGCGGCAGATAAGACCGATGTATCCACGTTCGCTCCGGCGGTGAGTTCCGGCACGAAGATAGCAATGCTAATATACTCCGAATGGTTATATGGTGATTTTCGATACAATAAGGATCAGATAAAACAATTTCTTATATCCGGATGCACACTTCCCGCCGGTATGATCGCAGGTGGAGTCATCGGGAAATGCGTCGATTTTTTGCGCCTTGCCAGAGAGGTATCCACAGATGAGGTCATTGACGAATTTGTCAGGCAGGTACAAGGGCAAGGAATTTCGCTGGAACGCATCAGGAAATCCGTGTGAGGGGACACTGAGTTCCAGACTATCCGCTATTCTTCACCTTACCATCCATGACCCTGCACCACGAAATCAGCCTGGAGACCGAGATCTGCCAGCATCTTGCCGATCACGGCTGGCTGCATGCCGACGGCGATGCCGCGGGCTACGACCGGGCGCGGGCGCTCTATCCGGCAGACGTCCTGGCCTGGGTACAGGCCACGCAGCCGAAAGCCTGGGAGATCCTAACCAAGAATCACGGCGCGCAGGCTTGCGATACCCTGCTGACCCGCCTGCGGGATCAGATCGACCAGCGCGGGACGTTGGACGTGCTGCGCCATGGCATTGAGCTGCTGGGCCTCAAACAGCCGCTGAAGCTGGCGGAGTTCAAACCGGCGCTGGCCATCAATGCCGACATCCTGGCACGGTACAGCGCCAACCGCCTGCGGGTGGTGCGGCAGGTGCGGTATTCCCTGCATAACGAGAACAGCATCGACCTGGTGCTGTTCCTCAACGGCGTGCCGGTGGCAACCGCGGAGTTGAAGACGGATTTCACCCAGTGCATCGACGATGCGATTGACCAGTATCGCTTTGACCGCAACCCGAAGCCCAAGGGACAGGCCGTCGAGCCGCTACTGTCGTTCCCCAACGGGGCGCTGGTGCATTTCGCGGTGAGCAACAGCGAGGTCCAGATGGTCACGAAGCTGGATGGAGCCGCCACGATGTTCCTGCCCTTTAACCGTGGTGACGATGGCGGGGCCGGCAACCCGGTCAACCCGCAGGGTGGTCACCGCACCGCCTACCTTTGGGAACAGGTGTGGGCGCGCGAAAGCTGGCTGGAAATTTTGGGCCGCTACCTCATTGCCCAACGCGACAAGAAAAAGCAGATCCAACAGATCATCTTCCCGCGGTTCCATCAGCTCGACGTGACGCGCAAGTTGCCGGTGGCCGTGCTCCACGATGGTCCGGGCGGCAAGTATCTGGTGCAGGCGTCGGCGGGATCGGGCAAAACCAACTGCATCGCGTGGACCGCGCATTTCCTTGCGGAGTTGCATGACGCGCGGGACCAGAAGATTTTCGACACCGTGCTGGTGGTGTCGGACCGCACGGTGATCGACACGCAGCTCCAGGAATCGCTGTTTGATTTCCAGCGGCAGACCGGGGTGGTGGCCACGATCAAGGGCAAGGAAGGCAGCAAGAGCAAGGAACTGGCGGCGGCTCTATCAGGTGCCAAGAAGATCGTGGTATGCACGATTCAGACGTTTCCCGCCATGCACAAGGCCATGCTCAAGCTGGCATCCAAAGGAAAACGCTTTGCTGTGATCGCGGATGAGGCCCATAGCTCGCAGACCGGCGAGGCGGCGGCCAAACTCAAGCTGGTCCTGAGCCCCGAGGAACTCGCGGAATTGAATGACGGCGGCGAGGTGAGCATGGACGACGTGCTGGCCGCCGAGATGGCGACACGCGCCGGCAATTCTGGCATCACGTACGTCGCCTTCACCGCCACGCCCAAGGCCAAGACGATGGAACTTTTCGGCACCCGCCCCGATCCCGCGCAACCCGCCGGCCCCGGCAATCTCCCGGCACCCTTCCACGTCTATTCCATGCGGCAGGCCATTGAGGAGAAATTCATTCTCGATGTGTTGCAGAATTACACGTCGTACAAACTGGCGTTCAAGCTGGCGCACGAGGGCAAGGACTACGACGAGAAGACGGTGGAGCGCAGCGCGGCGATGAAGGGCATCATGGGCTGGGTGCGGCTCCATCCCTACAACATCGCACAGAAGGTGCAGGTTGTGGTGGAGCATTTCCGCAGCTACGTGTCGCCGCTGCTGGAGGGTCAGGCTAAGGCGATGGTGGTGGTCGGCAGCCGGGTGGAGGCCGTGCGCTGGCAACTGGCCATCAACAAATACATTACGGACCGCGGCTACAAGATACGGACGCTGGTGGCCTTCTCCGGCGAGGTGACCGACACCGTCTCCGGCCCCGATGGATTCACGGAAACCAGCAAGGCCCTTAACCCCAACCTGAATGGTCGCGACATTCGCGAAGCGTTCAAGTCCGACGAGTATCAGATTCTGCTCGTGGCCAACAAATTCCAGACGGGTTTCGACCAGCCGTTACTATGCGGCATGTATGTGGACAAGAGGTTGGCAGGCCTGCAAGCCGTGCAGACGCTCTCGCGCCTCAACCGCGCCCATCCCGGCAAGGACACGACGTATGTGCTGGATTTTGTCAACGACCCCGAGGAGGTGCTCGCAGCGTTCAAGACCTATCACACCACAGCGGAACTGGCCGCCACTACCGACCCGAATCTCGTATTCAATCTCCGCGCCAAACTCGACGCCGCCGGGCACTACGATGACTTCGAGGTTGACCGCGTGGTGGCGGTGGTCATGAAGCAGGATGCCAAGCAAAGCGAGTTGGTTGCGGCGCTGGAGCCGGTGCGGGACCGCGTGCTGAAGCGCTACAAGGCGGCACAGGAGGCTCTCAAAGTGGCAAAGGTGAAGTCCGACGATGTCGCCGCTAAGGCCGCGCAGGATGAGTTGAACGCGCTCATCCTGTTCAAGAGCGACCTGGGTGCATTCATCCGCCTCTACACTTTTCTCTCCCAGATCTTCGACTACGGCAACACCGCCATCGAGAAACGCGCCATTTTCTTCAAACGCCTGCTGCCCCTGCTGGAATTTGGCCGGGAGCGCGAGGGCATTGATCTGTCGAAAGTCGTGTTGCAGCGCCACAACCTCAAAAACCTGGGCAAGCAGCCGATGTCGCTGGGTGCGGGCAAGACCCCCAAGCTGGAACCCGTCACCGAGGCCGGGGGCGGCAGTGTTCACGATAAGGAAAAAGCCTATCTTGCAGAAATCATCGAGAAGGTGAACGAGTTGTTTGCCGGGGATACCACCGACCAAGACCAATTGGTTTACGTAAACAACGTGATCAAGGGCAAGCTGCTGGAGTCGGAAACGCTGCGGCAGCAGGCGGCCAACAACACCAAGGAACAATTCTCCAACTCCCCAGACCTGAAAACCGAGCTGCTCAATGCCATCATGGGCGCGCTGGACGCCCATACCTCGCTCAGCGCCCAAGCGCTGAATTCACCCACGGTCCAGCGCGGCATCAAGGACATCCTGCTCAACAACGCCCGGCTCTGGGAAACCCTGCGCGACCAGGTCGCGTGCTAACTGCTTATGGGTAGTATTAGTCCGAACTAACAACCGACTCTCAGGACAATTAATTAATCTCTATATATGGCCATGACAGCGTTAATCTGCGAAAGGTGTGGTGCCCAGCTTTCTCACACGAAAGGCAATGACATTGCTGAGTGCCTATTTTGCGGATGTAAGAGCTTGTTGGTTAAATCCAATGACATTTCTAGCAATGGTGACCTAGCCCATGTTCATGCCTCCCGGGTGTCATATTTTAGCGCGTCACTCCTAGTGGTAGAGTCATTCGCGCACGTCACGCAAGCTATTGCAAGCGATACGGCTGGATACAAAAATCCTGAAAGTCTCCGTCCTTCCATTACCGGGTGCTATTTCCCTGCCTGGAATTTCGACACCAATGTACTCGCTTCATGGAACGGGGAATATTCGGTGAAGAATACCGTCACCAAATACCGAAAAGTAAGGAAGGATCTTGGTAACGGAAGATCTGTGGAAATGGATGAACCATACAGTACAACAGAAATCACTTGGCATCCAACTAGCGGCCAAAAGACGTTCGCTACGACATTTTTGGTGCCCGCTTCAGTCGGATTCTCGGAACAGCAACTAGTGGCGTCCAAGCGCCATCGATCCGAGGGGGATTCACTCGGGCATCCGGTTCCTACTGACGAATTAGTTGTTGCGACTCCAAATATGACGGAGTCGCGGTCATGGCGTGAATTCAATTGTGACCGGAAGGTGAAAATCGAGGCTAATAAGGAGTGCAAGAAATGCGCTGAGAGAATGTTAGATGTAAGTGCGGCTGTAGTATCGAAGCATGCCACACTGGTGTATTATCCAATGGCGATCATTAGTTACACGGCGAATAACGTCGTCTATAAGCATTTCGTCAGTTTATTGACAGGGTTGTTCTCAGGCGATATTCCCCTTGACGATCAATCAGTACGATCAGAGATGATTAAAGCGGCAAAGTCACAGAGGACCATCAACTCACTGGCTGCCGTTATGTCGAGTCTATTGGGTATTTGCATCGCTTTGTTTATAGTCCGCTTTTGGGTTCATGATTCAACTGAATTCGCGATTTGGTTGGTGGGGGCAATTTTAGTAATTGGTGCAGTAATTTACGGCCTGAGCAAGACCACCCCTTGGGCGGAGTTTATTTCCCAACGTAGAAGCCACCTTCTCCGCATCATGCTGTCGCCGCCGGATGATCTGAAGGCGTCAGTAGATGGGATAATGGACATTGAGAGGATTCGCTCTGAGATACGCAGCGCGGCAGAAAATAACGCGCTTGATGACATAGGTGGTGACATTATCGAAACGCACGGTCCCGATACCAAGACTATTTTCAAGGCTTTCAAAATGGGCGCGGACCCGGATTTGCATTGGTCCATAAAATACGCAGTCCCCATCCTATGGACGTTACTGGTCGGTATATTCGAAGATTTTCGACTCAATCAGATTCATCAAAATCAAATTACGGAACGACATATTGTGGACCTCAAACAGCAGGCCGATCCGGCCATACAGCAGAAGGTTCCACATCAACAAGAATTGCCGGATGGTCAGCAACAAATTGTGCAAAATATGCGGCTGGAGGACGCCATTCAACACGGGGAGCAACCTACGGAACGAGAGGATCGATCTCTACAGCAGTTGAAAGCCGGAAATATTGATATTGCTCGACATGTGCCGACTGAACCTTTCGTCGTGTCCCCGATTGCTGTGCCAAAAGACGAGAGTCCTCTGGGAGTTAACGCCGACAGTTTGGAAGTCGAGAGAGATAAATCGCGGGGAAATTTGATAGCGGAAGATGTCGATGGTTGGAATTTGACGAAAGTCCGACTTGAGATTAATTCGATCTACGCACGTCATGGAGTTATTTTCCCAAATGAAGATATACAATTGTGGGCGACCCAGCAGAAGTGGTACAAAGCTGTTCCTGGATTAACCTTTGACGATGCGGAAAAGCTTTTTACTGCAGATGAACGTCATGACATCGATGCGCTGGTGGCTCGGCGCGATCACCTGAACCGGCCTGGCATAAATGACAGGGCTTTGCCTGAAGGTGACCGCCTCGACCCAAGAACTGTGGCTTCTTGGGATGCCGCTAAGGTCCAACTTGAAATCAACACCATTTACGCCCACTACGGAATCGAGTTTCCGACTCGGGAGTTGCAGGTTTGGGCAAACAAGCAGCCATGGTATAAACCGGTTCCTGGGCGCACCTCGGCCCAAGTAGATGAACGTCTCGACCAAGATGAACGCTACAATATTGAAATATTGGCTGCACGGCGAACCGAGTTAAGAGGGAAAGGCAAATAGCTAATAGTAATTGCCAGAGATCTATCCAACTTGCCTGCAAGCCGTGCATCCGGGATGTGGGTGAGGCCGATGGAGAACTGCGCTGTTCGGCATTGGCGGCCCTCACCCCCCCCGGCGGCTCCGCGTCATACGGCAGGTTGAAATGGTGGAACACGTCGCAGGTCCGTAAGCGGGGTCCCAAGCACCGTATGAACTTTCTCGCGGGGGGCGCGTCGCGGTCATAGCGTAGCCCCCTATGACTGCAACGCACGACACCATCATGAAGGCCGACCGACGCGGGCGGC
>TBL_comb47_HYPODRAFT_10004022_pt1 | contig 17081 bp, 15 predicted proteins | sample TroBogypolimnion_40_FD_10682 | JGI IMG/M metagenome (IMG submission 10682)
GTAGCTAGTCACATCTTCTTTTATAAAATCGATAAAACGCGCTTCTTTTTGCAATAGGCTTAACAATTGCAGAGCCGCATCAGGTGTCGCTTCTTTTAATATAACGGGTTCTGGCGCTGGTGCATGAACCAACTTTTCAACTTCGATAATTTTCTCGACAATCTTTATTACAGGTTCCGCTGAAACTGGTGCAGACGTTGATAATGCTGACTTACGCCTACAACGCATCATGCTAATAACCATGACTATCAGCAAGCTAATTAACATCAAGGCCAATAAAGCCACTGTGCCGGCAAGACAAACATGCCATAAATCAAAAGTGGTTGGTTTTAAAGATAGATCGATTCCATAAGTCATATTCATTAAGAGGCTCTTTTTATTATTTTTATTGGCCAGAGGCTTTACGGGAGGCAGCAGAAAACATCATGCCTTGTAAGACTTCACGGGTAGTTTGCATGCGCATTTGTTTTAAATGTCGATCAGCAATGACTTCAGGCACTTCTGCCTTGGTATAAACTTCTCGCATCTTAGCTAAAATAGTTTCGCATTGTTTCATAATGGCATCAGTAGCATTACGGGTATCTATTTGCTGATAAGCTGACTTTTGCATTTCATCGCTGACACACTTTTTATAATCATATTTAGCTGCTTGAATTTTTTCGATGATAGCATCCGAAAGACTGGTATTTTGCCATTCATTTTTAGCATCATCGGCATAAACTGAACTAGTAGTCAAACACAGGATTAACAATAAATATTTATTCATGTTCTCTCTTAAGATAATAATTAAGTCTTTAATGCCGCAATTTTACACGTAGCGCTTAAAAATCAATAATGAATGTAAGGAGCGTGCATGAAATAACTTGAACAATCTTTTATTTTTAAAATCCCCCAAGCCTTCGGAAATTGCCCATCAAGTTGTCGCCTCAATGGCTAAATCATCTCGCAGTTCGCTGCTTATCTTGTTTCGGTTCTAATTGCTGGGATTCGTACCTCATCCCAGCCTACATTATACGTAGGCTGGGATGTAGCGACAGCGGAATCCCAGCAATCGGAGCGTGGAGAACTGGGATATTTCTGCAACCCATATTTCATGCACATTTCTTAGAAATGAGATTAATTATGCCTCTAATATAATTAGTGTTGGTTTTGTAAAGCAGCAATACGTTCTTCTAAAGGCGGATGACTCATAAATAAGCCCCCCATGCCTCCACCATTAATACCAAAAGCGGCTAGATGCCCGGGTAAGTCTTGCTCTTCTTGTCCACGTTGCAATGCACGCAGAGCGCCTATCATTTTGTCACGTCCCGCTAGTTTTGCACCACCTGCATCGGCTTTAAACTCTCTATAACGAGAAAACCACATGACTAACATCGAGGCTAAAAAGCCTAAAACAATCTGTGCCGCCATTTGGGTAATATAATACCCCATGCCCTGCCCCCGTTCATTTTGCAGAATAACTCGATCAACCACATGACCGATAATGGTCGCAAAGAAGTAGACAAAGGTATTTACCACACCCTGCATTAAAGCCATAGTGACCATATCACCATTTGCTACGTGCGTTATTTCATGGCCGATAACCGCTTCTACTTCATCAGCACTCATATTTTGTAGTAAACCAGTGCTAACCGCCACTAGGGCATTATTTTTATTCATGCCGGTGGCAAAGGCATTCGCTTCTGGAGTTTGAAATATACCTACTTCAGGCATATCAATACCCGCTAACCGAGCCTGTTTTGCAACGATATCCAGCAGCCAACGTTCAGTCTGATTTTGTGCTTGCGTAATAACCTGTACGCCCATCGATTGTTTGGCTGACCATTTAGACATTGCCAAAGAAATCACTGAGCCTGTCATACCGATGATGGCTGACATCACTAATAAAGCATTAAGATTAAGATCAACGCCTTGAGCATCTAAAACACTACCTAGCCCTAGAACATTAAAGATAATAGTGATAGCGGCCATGATGGCAACATTGGTCGCTAGAAAAAGAAATATTCGCATCATGATGATAACCTCAGTTAAGTGTAAGTTCGTTCTGTTATGGGGATTAAATAACACATTCCAACCCGCATAAGAATGATAATATAAGGAAAAGTTTACTTCAAAGGTCATCATCATGATTTTTTTTAAAACCACGTTACTTTCTGCACTTTTTTTTGTTGCTAATTTAAGCCTTGCAAACGCCAGCACAGCTCAGGAAGTATTAAAGCAACTCCATCTACCCAGCGGCTTTAGAATATCAATTTATGCTGACAATGTGCCCAATGCCCGCAGCTTAGCCTTAGGCGATAATGGCGTTGTATTTGTCGGCAGCGGACGTGAAGGTAAAGTTTACGCCTTACAAGACCATGATCATGACGGTATCGCCGAACAACGCTACCTTATTGCTGAAAACCTGAGCATGCCTAATGGCGTGGCCTTCAAGGATGATACGCTTTATGTTGCAGAGATTAGTCGCATCATTCGCTTTGAGCATATTACTCAGCAACTCAGTCACCCGCCTAAACCTATGGTAGTCTTTGATCAATTTCCAACAGACACGCATCACGGCTGGAAATATCTACGCTTTGGCCCTGATAACAAACTATATACTGCGGTTGGCGCACCTTGTAATATTTGTAAGCCCGATAAAGACCTCTACGCCTCCTTGGTTCGTCTTAATGCCGATGGCAGTCAATTTGAAATTATTGCTCATGGCATTAGAAATACTGTCGGCTTTGATTGGCAACCAGATACTCAAGCCTTATTTTTTACCGATAACGGTCGTGATTATTTAGGCGATGATAGCCCACCCGACGAACTCAACCATTGGTCGACTAAAGGTGAGCATTTCGGCTATCCTTACTGTCATGGTGGCGATATACTTGACCCTGAATTCGGTGCTAATAAAAAATGCAAAGACTTTAGCCCACCCGCTTGGAAGTTTAAAGCCCATATTGCACCGTTAGGTCTGCGTTTTTACCAAGGACAACAGTTTCCAGTCGAATACAAAAATCAGTTATTTGTAGCGCAGCATGGTTCTTGGAATCGTACCGATCCTCAAGGTTATCGTGTGGTCTTACTTAAATTTAACCACGAACAGGTCATTTCAGAACAAGATTTTATCAGTGGCTGGCTTAACAAAGACGGCGAGGTATTGGGACGTCCCGTAGACATTTTAACGCTAGCTAACGGCAGCCTATTAATTAGTGATGACAAGCTAGGTGTTATTTATAAAGTATCTTATCAAGGCAAACCATGATCAAACAATTTGAAATCCTAGACAAAGAGATCGTTTATCCAGGATTTTTCCGTATGGAAAAATATCGTTTAAAACACACGCTCTATGCCGGTGGTTGGAGCGCGGAAATTAGCCGTGAATTATTCGTGCGCGGTAGTTGTGTAGCCGTTTTACTCTATGATCCACAGACCGACCAAGTGGTCTTAATCGAGCAATTTAGGGCGGGGGCTATTTTGCAACCCGATAGAGCGTGGCTAGTCGAAATTGTTGCAGGCGCCATTGAAGAAGGAGAGACCGCCCTAGAAGTCGCCTACCGTGAATCTATGGAAGAAGCGGGCTGTGAAATCCAAGAATTAATGGTCATTAATGAATTCTACACCACTCCAGGCGGCTCATCCGAACGCATCACTTTGTTTTGTGGAAAAATTGATAGCACTCAAGTCGGTGGCATACATGGCTTAGACCATGAAGATGAAGATATTTTAGTACGAGCCGTAGACTTTAAAGATGCCTATGTCATGTTAGAAAATAATGAAATCGAATCAGCGATTCCGATTATTGCCCTGCAATGGCTAGCATTAAATAAAGCTAAACTTCAGCAACAGTGGTTAAGCTAAAACGCATGAACATAACATTAGTCACTATTGAAAAACCACCGCCTCTAAGCGCTGACTATAAAATAGTTAAGATAAACAGCACGATTATATTTTTTTTGTTACTAGCACTTTTAAGCTTAGTTTCAGGTTGTGCCACCACACCTGAAATTAAAACCAGTACACCAACACCAATATCACCCACAATAAATCTTGCCCTTAGTCTTCAAGGCACGCCCTATCGTTATGGCAAAGCATCTCCTGAAGAAGGTTTTGATTGCAGTAGCTTTGTTAAATATGTCTATCAAAAACAAGGTATCAACTTACCACGTACCGTAAAAGAGATGGCTAGCTATTTACCGCAAATCCCGAAAGATGACATTATTTCCGGCGACTTAGTGTTTTTCAATACCGACGAAAAATCTCTTTCTCATGTTGGCATCTACATCAACAACGACAAATTCATACACGCGCCTAGTCAAAAGACGGGAAAAGTACTAGTGTCTAGCCTTAATAACCAATATTGGCATAAGCATTATATAGCAGCGCGTAGACCTAGCATGCCTTAGAACAGATAAGACCATAGTATAGTGACTGAAGCGTGCCTGAGTCGTGAGTGTTATAGGATGTATGAAGCGTGACTGAGTTTTCAACCCATACGCATCAAGCTAAGCCCATCACATTGCGATGATGACAATGCCGGTCGGGGTTTGCAACCCCGATCGAAACGTTTAGATGCAGTAAAACAGCGCTATGTAACCAAAAGCAGGCCTGTTTCTTCGATGATCTTTCAAAGATAATGGCAATATCAAACCTTTGAGACGGGGTTATAAACCCCGTCTCGCGAGTGTTTTGGCTTAGCTTGATGCGTATAGGTTTATAACCCCCCCCAATGCCGGTCGGGGTTTGCAACCCCGATCGAAACGTTTAGATGCAGTAAAACGGCGCTATGTAACCAAAAGCAGGCCTGTTTCTTCGATGATCTTTCAAAGATAATGGCAATATCAAACGTTTGAGACGGGGTTATAAACCCCGTCTCGCGAGTCAACACTGAGTTGACCCTAAACAAGCTTGAAGCTATGAGATCAACACTGANTTGACCCTAAACAAGCTTGAAGCTATGAGATCAACACTGAGTTGACCCTGAACACGCTTGACGGCAGTTAGCACTGGAAAAATCGCGTAAGTTAACGCTATGCTTTTCGCAACCCAACATTATGATGGCTCAATAGTGGGTTACGATAAAACCGTTGGTCAAATCGGCTACCCACTTAAAGTGAGACAATTTAAAGTTAAGGAATGAAAAGATAATAACTTAAGTATTTTTTGTGGGAGCAGCTTTAGTCGCTCCCCCTAATTCCTCTCTACAAAGAGGAGGAGACTGAATAATTACCTTTAAAGGCATGATATGTCTGGCTAATACCGTCTTTTAAGCACGTACTGGCTTGCCAACCCAGCGCACTCATTTTACTGACATCTAAGACTTTACGCATAGTACCATCAGGCTTAGAGGTATCTTGTATAAACTGTCCTTTGTAACCAACTACATCGGCTATGGTTTCGGCTAATTCACGAATACTTAAATCAATACCCGTGCCTATGTTGATTACTGGAGATTGCTCAGGGTGCGTTAACTGGCTATAGCATTCATTATCTAAGGCGGCTAAAAATACTAAGGCATTCGCTAAATCATCCACATACAAGAACTCACGTTTAGGCGTGCCGCTACCCCATAACACCACTTCTTTAGCATCCGCTATTTTAGCTTCATGCATTTTACGAATCAAAGCCGGTAAAACATGAGAACTACTGAGATCATAGTTATCACCTGGGCCATATAAATTGGTGGGCATAGCCGCCAACCATTTTGTGCCATATTGACGATTGTACGACCAACACATTTCAATACCAGCGATTTTGGCCAGTGCATAAGGGCGATTAGTCGCTTCTAAGCCGCCGGTTAATAAGTACTCTTCTTTAATAGGTTGTGGGCAATCACGCGGATAAATACAAGAACTACCTAAAAACAGTAAGCGCTGTACACCTATCGCATAAGCTGCACGACACACATTAGATTCTACTAATAAGTTACTCATGAGAAATTCAACGGGATAAGTATTATTAGCATGAATCCCACCCACTTTGGCGGCTGCTAAAAATACGACCTCAGGGCGCTGTTGCTCAAAAAACTGTAGCGTAGCAGCTGCATCTTCTAGATCTAGCTCAGCATGGGTACGCCCGATTAGGTTTGTATAACCTTGGCGCAGTAATTCACGCATAATAGCACTACCTGCAAGACCACGATGCCCTGCAACGTATATTTTAGAATCTTTTTTCATAGAAATTTAATGTGTAGAAATAAATCGTAAATCATGCCAATCAAATCGGTGTATACCGATTTATTCGTGATGGTTAAATACCGAATAGCCATGCTCTTTGACCAATTCATCACGCTCTGCGCTTTTGAGGTCTTCACGCACCATTTCAGCGACCAACTCATGGAAAGTAATTTTAGGCGTCCATCCTAATTTTTCTTTGGCTTTACTAGGATCACCCAGTAACGTTTCAACTTCGGTTGGACGAAAATAGCGAGCATCAACCTGCACGATGCAATGTCCTTGCGCATCATAACCCTGCTCTTCTACACCCTTACCTTTCCAAGTAATGGCTATACCTAATTCTTGAGCCGCAATTTCAACAAACTGACGGACACTAAATTGTACACCTGTGGCAATCACGAAATCTTCTGCATGCTCTTGTTGTAACATCAACCATTGCATTTCTACATAATCTTTTGCATGACCCCAATCCCGAAGCGCATCAAGATTACCCAAGTACAAACAGTCCTGCAGACCTAATTTGATACGTGCCAACGCACGAGTAATTTTACGGGTCACAAAAGTTTCACCACGAATAGGACTTTCATGATTAAACAAAATACCGTTACAGGCATAGATACCGTAGGCTTCGCGATAATTAACCGTAATCCAATAAGCATAAAGCTTGGCAACCGCATAAGGAGAGCGAGGATAAAAAGGTGTAGTTTCTTTTTGTGGCGTTTCTTGTACTAGGCCGTAAAGCTCAGAAGTAGAAGCCTGATAAAAACGCGTTTTCTTCTCCATACCTAAGATACGTATCGCCTCAAGAATACGTAACGTACCTAAGCCATCAGCATTGGCTGTATATTCTGGCGTATCAAAACTTACTGCAACGTGACTCATCGCGGCAAGATTATAAATTTCATCTGGCTGAACTTGCTGAATAATGCGAATTAAATTGGTCGCATCGGTTAAATCACCATGATGCAAAAAGAAACGAGCATCTTTTATGTGCGGATCTTGATATAGATGATCTATGCGATCGGTATTGAACAACGACGAGCGCCGCTTAATACCATGTACTACATAACCTTTCTGAAGAAGAAACTCTGCTAGATAAGCACCGTCCTGACCAGTAATCCCTGTAATTAAAGCTATTTTATTCATTGAGCTATGTGAATCCATAAATAGTTGCTTGGTGTTAACTTGATATTTGAACTTTCGTTGGCGAAATTTTAGCATGCTTAACTTATATCAGAAACTATGCGACCGATTAATGCTGATGGCTTGCACACTAAATTAACACTGAAAAAATATTTACACTCAAAAACGACACGTTACCCTATATCATATACGCACCTAAATAATAACTAATAACCACACCATAAAACTATGCACCGTCTAAGAAACAATATTCGAGATATTCATGACTTTCCAAAACCAGGCATTATTTTTAAAGACATTACACCGTTAGTAAAAGACCCTGCCGCGTTAAGATTGGCAGTACATCAATTATTACAACCTTTTTTAGGCAGAGATATAACCGCTGTCGCAGGGATGGAAGCGAGGGGGTTTATTTTTGGCTCACTCATCGCATGGGAACTGGGCTTACCATTCATCCCATTAAGAAAACCAGGTAAACTGCCTTACGAAGTACAAAGTGTAAAATATGACCTTGAGTATGGCTCAGCTTCTTTAGAGGCTCACAATGATGCCTTCAGCGCCAATGATCGTGTTCTGTTAATTGATGATTTATTAGCGACCGGCGGCACAGCAAAAGCAAGCTGTGAATTGGTTGAAAAATTAGGAGCGACTGTTGAAGCCTGTGCTTTTGTCGTTGAACTGGATTTTTTAGATGGCCGAAAAAAACTCGGTGATTATGAAGTTCATAGTGTATTGCACTATTGAAATGACTTGTTGATGATAGTAATCGATCAACGATCTTGAATAATGACTTACAGACTCACCTTCGGTTGAATAACAGTTATATCGTGTTACTCAACCGACCACTATCAGCATTAAGCGACACAACACAATTACAAAAAATATGATTACTGTAGTGGCGCTAAAAGTTCTAGCTTATGCTTAGTTTTTGAAATATCTTGAGGTGCGGGTTCGATTTTAGCACCGCTCTGTTTAGTTCCAGAATTTAGCTCATCTAAATCATCACCAAAATCCATAGAGGATTCGGATTTACCATCGGTTGCTAAATTATTTCGCCACTGTAAAAAAGATTCACGAGTAAATACATAAGGATCTAATGATGCTTCATCAATAAACTTAAGCGAACCTTCTGCCGTAGCACGGGTATTTAGCAAAGAAACCAGCTGTATCGGCACTCCTAAGTAAGTCGACGGATTTGCCGCGACATCAAAAGCAGCGCCCGGAATACCACGCATCGTTGACGGCCCTATAATAGGCAGCACTAAATAAGACCCCGCAGGAACGCCCCAAACAGCCAATGTTTGATCAAAATCTTCAACATTTAAATCTAGCCCCGTATCTGTTGCCACATCAACAAAACCACCTAAACCTAAGGTGCTATTTAGCAGAAAACGACCACTATCACGAGCACCTTGCATAAACTTAGCCTGCAACGCATCATTAACAATGACGTTTATATTTTTAAGATTACTAAAGAAATTAAAAACACCAGTACGTGCAAACTGTGGCGTGACCTTGTTGTAGACCTTTGAAACGGGTGCCGCAAGATAATCGTCTAACTTATCGTTAAAATGATACATTGCCCTATTAACATTCTCATAGGGATCATCCTTATTAGTGGCATGCTCAACACCAGTTGTTGTTGCACAAGCGGCTAAAGCAACAGCCATTACAAGACTTACGCTGATTACTTTTAAGCGGATGTTTATAGACGAGTTAACGTTAATGGGCATCTTAATTGGCATAGGCTCTTAGCTTATAATTTTGAATAACTATCTATTTTTTCGTTTATTTTAGTCATTAAGACCTCAAAACCTTCGCGTTGTAATATAGTGGTATATTCAGATCTTTTCAAGGCTAAATCACTTACGCCATTAGCGATGATATTGATAATGCGCCAACTATTACCTTTTTCTTTAAGCATATAGTCAAACTTAACAGGCTTATCGTTAGGTATAACAAGGTGAGTATGAACCACCACACCGCCTCTTGTTGTTTCTTCTTCAGAATCAAATCCAAAAGATTCACCTGAATAATCCTTAAAGTTATGCGCATAAGATGAAATGCTTAAACGTATAAAAATGTCAGTCAGCTTTTGCTGCTGATCTTCAGATAATTTTTCCCATTCCTTACCGACAACGATACGAGCAATTTTAGTTAAATCATGACTATTTGATATAGGCTCAGATAACTTCTCATATCTACCGGCATAGCCTAATTTTTTGCCATCTTTCATAACAGCAATCAACTCTGACTGAAATTTCTCAACCACCTGCTTTGCCGTTAAGCCCACATCATCCTGCGCAAAAACTGCCGATGTTGTCAGCATAGACATCATCAACACAACAATTAGCTTTATATTTTTTAAAATCACAATACCATCCTTATAACAAAGCTGCCCATGCGTTATTTAACAAGGGAGAAACGACATATTAATATGTTGAACGCCAGCAGAAAATCGTCATTCATCAGTTTTAACTCGGTCTTTATCCGCTAAAACACGCTGCCAATGATGACTGAATTAACGGATAAAATACTAGGTGAGATTAATCAATCACTCAACTCGGATAGGAATACCGGCAAGCGTAGATAAAGGCGCTTCAACGTATAGCGGTGTTGGTTCTGGAATCATGTCGCCTTCAGTTTTTGGACCTCTAATAGACGTCCATAACGCTTTTAAAGGATGCTTTAACATATCTTCAACTGCTGTCGCCTCATAACCACAATGAGCCATACAGCTTGCGCACTTAGGATTATTAACATTGCCATATTTTTCCCAAGGCGTGGTATCTAGCAACTCTTGAAAACTAGCCGCATTGCCTTCATCTGCTAATAAATAACAAGGTTTTTGCCAACCGAATACATTTCTAGTTGGATTACCCCACGGTGTGCATTCATAGTTTTGATTACCCGCCAAATAATCAAGATACAGTGATGAATGATTTAATTTCCATTTGCGATTTTTACCGATTCTAAAAATACCGCGAAATAAATCTTTTACATCCTTACCTTTAATAAATACATCTTGAGCAGGCGCACGTTCATAACTAAAGCCAGGTGCAATAGTAACGCCTTCTACGCCCAACTCCATGGCGTAATCTAAAAACTCAGAAACTTCTTGAGCATTTTCACCCTGAAAAAGAGTGCAATTTACGGTAACTCTAAAGCCTTTTTCTAATGCCAACTTAATCGCTTCAACAGCACGATCAAAAACACCTTCTTGGCAAACAGAAGTATCATGTCTTTCCTGCATACCATCCAAATGAATTGAAAAAGTCAAATAAGGGGATGGCGTGTAATCATCAATGCGTTTTTTCAATAGCAACGCATTGGTACATAAATAGACAAATTTCTTACGGGCAACAATACCCGCTACAATTTCTGGCATTTCTTTATGTATCAGTGGCTCGCCACCGGGTATGGATACCATAGGGGCATTACATTCATCAACAGCCTGCATACACTCTTCGAAAGATAATCGCTGATCCAATATATCATCTGGATAATCAATTTTTCCGCAGCCTGCACAAGCCAAATTACAACGAAATAATGGCTCTAACATAAGAACTAAAGGATATTTTTTAACACCTCTCAGCTTTTGTTTAATTAAATAACTACCTACCGCAAACTGCTGACGTAAAGGAACTCCCACGCGTAAACCCTCAAAAATTAATAAACTATTATTGATCAAATCACCTTGATCATCGAAATACCGCCAATACATTGCGGAACAATAAGTTGTATCAAATAAACAACAACACACACAGCACTATTGAAATAATATCTTCAGAAATTTGATTATCTCAAAAGACTTTTATTAAACCTAGCAACTATATAATACAATCGCTTATCTTATGTTGACTAGAATACTATCTTTTCACAAAGGACTCCATATTTTTACTAAATTATCTATTACCGCCACTCAACAGACTAAACATTACAATAATTTGTTTAAATACAACATCCACGCTTAAATCGCTGTTTTAACACTTAAATATTATCAATAGAGCCGCGTCAATCATGGGTGGTGACAACAAAACAACATTGCTTTGCAAATTACCAACAAACCAGCTATCATTGCCATTAATTAACCTAAATCTAACCTGATAGACATCAATAGTATAATGAGCGAAACGCAAATATCCTTGGACAATCCAAAATCATTGAGCCAATTATCGGATAATGACTTTCAGTCACTGCTACTTGAAGGTGTATCCAGAACATTTGCTCTAACTATCCCACAACTCCCTGCCAAACTTTACGGTGTAGTGGCGAACGCTTACCTGTTATGTCGCATAGTTGATACTATTGAAGACGAAGTTTCATTATCAGCATTGCAAAAAAAGCATTTTTGCACCGAGTTTATTGATGTCGTAAAAACAGGCGTGAATGCAGAACCGTTTGCAATTGATCTAGCCCCCCTGCTTTCTCTGCAAACTATTCCTGCAGAACATACACTCATCCATGTATTGCCTAGAGTCATACAAATTACGCATAGTTTTGATCCTGATCAAATTGAAGCCCTAGCTCAATGCGTTGAAACGATGGCAGAAGGCATGCCTATATTTCAGGCGAAAGATTTACATGGCGGCTTAGAAACACTTGCTGATTTAGATAGTTATTGCTACTACGTTGCAGGTTGTGTAGGCGAAATGTTAGCCAAATTATTTTGCCATTACTCTCCCGAAATTGCTGTGCATAAAGAGGAGTTATTGAGATTATCGGTTTCATTTGGACAGGGCTTACAAATGACCAATATCTTAAAAGATATTTGGGATGATGCTCAACGCGGCGTTTGCTGGCTACCTCAAGATATTTTTAATGAAGTGGGCTTTGATCTTAATAAGTTACGTATCGAAACGAACAACGAACAATTTAGAGTAGGGTTAACTCACCTTATCAGTATTGCACACAAACATCTGCACAATGCCTTGCTCTACACGCAAAAAATACCTGCCCATGAAACAGGCATTCGTAACTTTTGTTTATGGGCGCTTGGTATGGCAGTATTAACATTAAGAAAAATCAAGAAAAACTTAGATTTTATTAATGCTAATCAAGTCAAAATTACTCGCAACAGTGTTAAAGCCACCATACTGACTACGCGAGTTATAGGCGGAAACAACCTATTATTATCTCTACTATTCACCCTAGGTAGTCGAAAGTTAAAAACTTCAAACTGGCACTATTCCATCAATCCCTCAAAAGCCAAATTTGACCTTTAAGGACGTCGTTATGTTTACTGATGCAAATACAAGAACTTCAACTAGCAATACCAACAGTTCTTCATCCGCTATTTATTCAAAAGCCTACGATATCAATAAAGCCATCAGCAGAGCTCAAGATAGCCTATTAAGCAAACAAGACAAAGACGGCTACTGGGTATTTGAACTTGAAGCCGACTGCACTATACCTTCAGAATACATCTTAATGATGCATTATTTGGGTGAAATTGATGAACAACTACAAGCTAAAATAGCCAACTACTTAAGACCTAGGCAATCTGAAGATGGTAGTTACCCCCTCTTTACAGGTGGGCCTGGCGATATTAGTTGCTGCGTTAAAGTGTATTACGCCTTAAAATTAGCAGGCGACCTGCCTGAAGCTAAGCACATGACTCTATTAAGAAATTACATTCTTAGCCTAGGTGGTGCTGCAAAAGCTAATGTATTTACTCGCATAGAACTCGCTAAATTCAAGCAACTACCTTGGCGTGGCGTTCCCTATATTCCTGTAGAGATCATGTTATTTCCTAGCTGGTTTCCGTTTCATTTAGACAAAGTCGCCTACTGGTCAAGAACCGTCATGGTACCCTTGTTTATACTGTGCACATTAAAAGCGACAGCTAAAAATCCAAGCAACACTAGCATACTAGAACTTTTTGTTACGCACCCCGATGAAGAGCAACATTACTTTCCAGAGCGGACGTTACTCAATAAAATCTTTTTAGGCTTGGATTATTTAGGACGCACTACGCGCCCACTCATTCCCAAAAAAGCCCACACCTTAGCGATTGCAAAAGCAAAAGAATGGATTATAGAACGCTTAAATGGTGAAGACGGCTTAGGGGCCATCTGTCCTGCGATGATGGGCGCTTATCAAGCCTTATTACTCTTAGAAACACCTGAAGATAAAGACCATATTGTAATGGCTCGCAAAGCCATTGATAAGTTATTAGTTATCAACGAACATGATGCTTACTGCCAACCTTGCTTATCACCGGTATGGGACACTGCACTTGCCGCATTAGCACTACAAGAAGCGGATAAAAATCAAACGCCGATTAGCCAGCCCGCACTTACCCGCGCTTATGACTGGCTTAAAAGCAAACAATTATCCGATGAACCTGGCGACTGGCGCATTTCTAAACCCCATTTAGAGGGCGGCGGCTGGGCTTTTCAATTTGAAAACCCCCATTATCCGGATGTGGACGACACAGCCGTTGTTGCTTTTGCGATGGCCGATTCAAATTTACCCCATTTAGAAGAATCTATCCATCGAGCTACGCGTTGGGTAGTGGGTATGCAATCAAAGAATGGCGGCTATGGTGCTTTCGATGTCGATAATACCCATTATTATTTAGACGAAATCCCTTTTGCTGATCACGGTGCATTATTAGACCCGCCTACCTCTGATGTAAGCGCGCGCTGCGCCATGTTAATGGCTAAAGTCGCCCAAAATCACGATGAATATAGACCTGCCTTAGAGCGAACTATTCAATATTTACGTGATGAGCAAGAAGCAGATGGTTCTTGGTTTGGCCGCTGGGGCACTAACTACGTTTATGGTACTTGGTCTACATTACTAGGCTTAGAACAAACAGATTTACCTAAAAATGACCCCATGTATACCAAGGCTATTAACTGGCTAAAGAGTATGCAACGTGAAGATGGTGGCTGGGGGGAAGATAATTATAGCTATCACGATAAAAAGCTAAGTGGCAACTACCGTTTTAGCACAGCATTCCAGACTTCTTGGGCGCTATTGGGTTTAATGGCAGCTGGCGAAGCACATTGTCCCGAAGTGGTAAGAGGCATTGATTTTATCTTACGTAACCAACAAACGGATGGCGTCTGGAATGATAAGTGTTTTACCGCTCCAGGCTTTCCAAAAGTGTTTTATCTTAAATATCATGGTTACGACAAGTTTTTCCCACTTTGGGCACTTGCACGTTATCGCAACGAACTGAATAAAAAGTGATAACTGGCATCGTTGTTGCTCTACCTGAAGAAATAAATACGCTCACGTCAATAAAATTGACCAAAGGGAGTAGCCGCTTTATTAGTAATAAGGTATTGGTTGTTTATTCAGGCACAGGCCCGATCAATGCTGGCTCAGCAGCTGAACACCTTATTACTCAAGGTGCAACTAAACTAATTAGCTGGGGTTGTGCTGCAGCGCTTAGCGAATCATTAAAACCAGGTGATTTAATTCTAGCAAATGCATTAATCTCTACCGAAGAAAGTAAAGCAATCGCATTAAACGTGTGCGCTAATTGGCATCAACAGACAACAAAATTATTAGCCTCTATTGTAAAGGTCAATAGTGGCGGCCTAGCAAACAGTAAAGGCATTGTTTCTTGTAGCGAAGATAAGAAAAAAATACATAGCAATACTAACGCTCTCGCCTTAGATATGGAAAGTATTGCTATAGCCCAAGTGGCGAATCAACATGCCCTACCGTTCTTAGCCATTCGAGTAATCGCTGACCCAGTAGAGATGAGTTTACCTTTAGCTATTACTCACTCACTTAATCAACAAGGTGATGTGGTACTTAGCAAGTTACTAGGTTACTTAGCCTTGCACCCTCGCGAACTGCCAGGGTTAATAAGATTAGGTCTGCACTTTAGATCGGCAACAAAAACCTTAAAGCTCATTGCTAAGCATCTTGATGCCATCACGCTCTTCCAAGAAGAGCAATAAGCAGACTTAGCATTCACAATTAACCTTAGCCTTTAATCTAACTTTACGAATATGACTTTTAGCATCGCCGAACTATTTGCTCAACACAGTACTGATAAATTTGATTTGCATGAGCAATATCTTAATAAACAAATGGTACGCATGTTACAGACCATTGGTTATGACAGACATTATCAACGTGCAGTTGGGCAATATCTCTATGATCAAGAAGGCACTGAGTTTTTAGATCTATACAGTGGCTTTGGAGTATTTGCGATTGGACGTAATCATCCTACGGTTATTAAGGCGCTACAAGAAACATTAACACTTGAATTACCTAATCTGGTGCAACTAGATGTCTCTATTTTAAGTGGCTTACTGGCAAAAGAGCTATTAAAAACAACACCAGAAAATATCAACAAAATGTTTTTTTGTAATTCTGGTACAGAAGCGGTTGAAGCGGCTATTAAATTTGCTCGCTACACTACCAAACGCGACAAAATTGTATTTTGTGATCATGGTTACCACGGCCTGACCCTAGGCTCTTTATCGTTAATGGGCGAGAAAATATTCCGCGAAGGTTTTGGTCCTTTATTACCTGATTGTATTTCGGTGCCTTTTAATGATTTAGAGGCGTTAGAAGCCGCACTCAGTAATAAAGATATTGCCGCTTTCATCGTAGAACCGATACAAGGTAAAGGCGTCAATATACCGGATGATAATTACTTACCTGAAGTAGAGCGTTTATGTAAAAAATACGGCACTCTATTTGTAGCTGATGAAGTACAAACAGGCATAGGCCGAACCGGTAAGTTTTGGGCCATCGATCATTGGGGAGTTAAGCCCGATATGATTTGTATGGCTAAAGCACTTTCAGGTGGTTTTGTACCCGTAGGCGGCGTGGCAATGACTGAAAAGATCATGGATACCGTCTTTAATCGTATGGATAGAGCAGTAGTACATGGCTCTACTTTTGGTAAAAACAATATGGCGATGGCGGCTGGATTAGCGACATTACATGTTATAGAAAATGAAAAATTAGTAGAAAATAGCTTAAGGGTAGGCACCGACATTATTAACAGCCTTAATGCCTTGTCCAGTCAATATGAGTTTCTTAAAGAAGCGCGTGGTAAAGGGATGATGATAGCCGTTGAATTTAATGCACCTAAAAGCTTAAAACTGAAAGCAGCTTGGGCTATGCTAGAAGCCGCCAATAAAGGTTTATTCTGTCAAATGGTTACTATTCCCCTATTCAAAGAACACCACATATTGACTCAAGTAGCTGGACACGGGATGAATGTGGTTAAACTGCTGCCACCTTTAACGTTGACGCAAAAAGATCGCGACAATATTGTTAACTCATTTGATAAAGCCATTGCCGACACCCACCAAATACCCGGTTCTATATGGGATTTAGGCAAGAATTTAGCAAGTCATGCTTTAAAGAATAAAAAAGCTTAATTATAAGAACATAATCAGCCCAATTAATAGCGTCATACGACAACATTAATGAAAGCTGGCTAACTTGTATTTCAATGTTGCTGCCCTACTCAGGATGAGCATCAACCCGATGTTCATCCGAGAACCACACTACCCATTATGAAAACATTACTTAATTACCCACTACTTAACAACATCAACAGCCCCGCTGATGTGCGTAATTTAAGAAAAGATCAATTAAAGCCCTTGGCTAAAGAATTGCGTGATTATTTGACGCATACCGTGAGTATTTCCGGTGGTCATTTCTCCGCAGGACTAGGCACTGTTGAACTAACAGTGGCGCTACATTATGTCTTTGACACCCCTTCTGATCAATTAGTCTGGGATGTAGGCCATCAAGCCTATCCACACAAAATCTTAACCGGTCGTAAAGATA
>TBL_comb47_HYPODRAFT_10004023_pt1 | contig 17077 bp, 15 predicted proteins | sample TroBogypolimnion_40_FD_10682 | JGI IMG/M metagenome (IMG submission 10682)
ATCCGCTGGCGCCGCGGCATGAAGTGCGAGGCCCAGCTCATGGACGCCATGGTCCTGATGTCCAACGGCCTGCGTTCCGGCGTCGACCTGGTGCAGTGCCTGGAGCTGGTGCACCGGGACCTACAGCCGCCCATCTCCGAGGAATTCGGCCTGGCCATCAAGAACTACCAACTGGGCACGAGCCTGGAGCGGGCCCTGGAGGGCGTGGAGGAGCGCGTGCAGAGCCGGCTGCTGGCCTACATGATCAAGGCCGTGGTCATCCAGCGCCAAGTGGGAGGCAACCTGACCAAGATCTTCGACCGCATCGTGGAGAACATCCGGGAGGAGACCAAGCTCGTCGAGAAGACCGCGGCCATGACCGCGCAGCAGCGCATCCAGGCCATCGTGGTCGGGATCATGCCCTGGGTCATGTTCTTCATCATGTTCGCCTTCCAGCCCGGCCCCATGAAGGCATTCTACTTCACCCCGCTGGGCGTTTTCGTGCTGGTGTTCTGCACGGTCTGGATCGGCATCGGCATGAAGGTCGTCAACAAGTTGGGAGACATCCAGGTATGACGGGACCCTTCGCGCACTATCTGCTGCTGGTCATCGGCGTCCTGGGCTCGGTCGCCGCCTACACCGCCATCCAGCGGCTGCTGACTCCGCCGCCCAGCCCGGAGACCTCCGACCTGTCGCAGCTGGCCAAGCGCGGCCTGGGCATGACCTCGGCCTTCTCGGGCCTCGACCCGCACGGCGGCTTCCTGGACCGCCTCGACCTGTTCCTCCTGAAGACCTTCCACCTCGACGTCATGCTCGAGGAACTGCACATGATGATGGGGCGCCCTGACAAGCCGACCCCCTTGGACATGCTGCACCTCAAGGAACTGGCGGCGGTCCTGCTCTGCGGGTTCTTTTATTTCGTTTCCAAGTCTTTGTTCCTGACCCCTTTTGGGCTCATCGCGTTCTTCATCCCGGACTCCTTGTTCAACAGCCGCATCCGGGCCCGGCAGGCCGTCATCATGCGCAATTTCCCCACGTTCGTAGACCTGGCCGCGCTGACCATCGAGGCCGGCCTGGACTACATGACGGCCATCGACCGCATCCTCAAGAACGCCAAGGTCAAGACCGAGCTCGAGGTCGAGCTGGGCAAGATGATCAACGAGATATCGCTGGGTTACTCCCGCCGCGACGCCCTCAAGCGCCTGGCCATGCGCACGGGCACCCAGGAGATACGCTCGTTCGTCGGGCTCATCATCCAGTCGGATGAGCTGGGCACGAGCCTGGTGGAGCTGCTGCGCAACTACGCCACCGACATGCGCTTCCGGCGGCTCAACAAGGCCGAGAAGCTTGCCGCCCAGGCCGCCACCAAGATGCTGATCCCCTTGTTCATCTTCATCTTCCCCACCGTGTTCATCATGATGCTGGCGCCGATGTTGAAATCGCTGATGTCCGGCGGCCTGGGATTCTGATGCTCAGCCGAATCGCGCTGGGCCTGTGGCTCACTCCCTTCGCCTGGGGCCAGGACCTACCCAAGACCCAGGATGCCGACGCCCTGTTCCTGAACATGGCCAAGATCAACCTGGGGACCATCACATCCGAGGATGACAAGAAGAGATACCTCTACACCATTCAGCTGGAGAAGGCGCGCCTCATGCATAAGACCCTGTCCGGGGTCTACGACAATGCTTTCGAACTCTACCAGAAGGGCGACTACGAGGGCGCGCGGGATCTCTCCGCCAAGATCCTGGCCATCGACCCCAACAACGAGGACGCCGCCATCCTGCAGCGGGCCTGCGTCGAGCTCAATGGCTCGATCAAGCCGCGCGCCTCGGCGGCCAAGCTCGTCGACGACCGTTTTGAAGAAGGCATGGCGCTCTACCGCCAGGGCCGCTTGGTGGAGGCGGCCTCGCGCTGGGAGGAGGCGGCCAAGCTTTCCCCGAGCAACCTCAAGGCCCGCTGGTGGCTCAGGAAGGCGCGCGGCGAGATGGCCGACGACCATTTCCGCCGCGGGCAGAAGGCCTACCGCCAGCACCGGCTGCGCGAGTGCCTGGACCAATGGTATGCCGCCCTGGCTCTTAACAACCGTTATCCCCGTCTGGTCCCCGCCATCGCCAAGGTCGAGGCCGAGGTGCGGGAGGCCGACGCCAACGAGAAGCTCCAGACCGCGCTGAACCTTTACGGCCAGGGCCTCGTCGATGAAGCCCTCAAGATGCTCGATCAGGTCCTGGCGCTCGGCCCGGGTAACGCCAAGGCCCAGAAGCTGCAGGCGGAACTGCGCGCCGAGATGGCCAGCCAGCACGTGGTCGCGGGGCGCCGGCTTTACGAGGCCCGTCGCTACGCCGACGCGGAGGCGGAGTGGAGGAAGGCCGTGAGCTACGGTTACGACTCCCGCGCTGCGGACCAGCTGATCGCCCGGGCCAGCGAGCAGCTCCGCCGCGAGCAGGCGGCCCGGGCGCGGACCGTTGCGCTGGCCAAGGAGAAGGAAGAGGAGGCTAGTCGCCGAGCCGCGGAAGCGGCCGCCAAGGCCGAGGCTGAGCAGAAGGCCAAGGAGGCGGAGCGGAAGGCCAAGGAGGCCGCCGCCCCGACCGCGGCCCCGGCCCCCGCCCCCACTGGTCTTCCCGCGGCCACCACCGAGGAGAACCGGCGCCAGTCCCAGCAGTACTATCTTTCCGGGATGATCTACTACGACAAGGGCGATCTGGAGAAGGCGCGCAACGAGTGGACCCATGCCTTGCAACTGGACCCGTCGAACTCCGACGCCAAGGCGGGCTTGGAGCGCGTCAACAGCGCTCTGGGCGGCGGCCAGTGACCGGACGCAATCCTGCAGCCAGGGTTAGGCCATGAACCTGTCCTCCAAGTGGTTCCTGTGGTTCACGATGATCGGGATCTACGTCATGGTCCTGGGTGGCATCTTCTACTACAACCTCTTCAAGTGGACCTTCGACGAGAGGCTCGTGGAGGACGCCAAGAGCATGGTGCGCCTCTATGCCCCGACGCTGATCTCCGGCCTGGCGCGTAGCCCGAACGCCCTCACCATGGACGAGCACGACGTGGTCTTGCGCTTCGCCAAGGACGACAGAGTGGCCTCGCTGCTTTATCTCAACAAGTTCGGCGAGGTGCGCTGGTTCCGCGACCCCGGCAAGATCACGGAGCCCTTCGAGACCTTTGTCCATGAAGTGAGCCTGCCCTCCGACGCCATCGAGCAGGCCTCGCTGGCCAAGACCCCCATCGTGCGCGCCGTGTCCGGCCTGCCCCTTTACGATATCGCCATCCCGCTGGCCTTGCGCGGCGAGGTCCTGGGCATCATTGATCTGCAGATCAGTCGCGAGGGCGTGGTCAGGGTCATCAACCAGGCCATGCGCAAGTACGCGGCGGGAGCCGTCGGGGTCCTATTCCTGCTGGGCATCCCCCTGTACTTCTTCCTGCATCATTTCGTCATCAACCCGCTTTTGTCCCTGCGCGACGCCATCGAGGCCATCTCCTTCAAAAGCCTGGAGCTCAAGTACGCCCCGCGGCACGACGAGATCGGCGGCCTGGCCAACGCCGTGAGCATCTTCCTCTCCAAGGTCAAGGCCGAAGTGGCCAACGCCATGGTCAAGGAGAAGCAGCGGGGCGCGGCCGAGGCCAAGTGGTGGCAATCCATCCTCATGGCCATCGTCGCCAAGAACCACCGGGCGATCGTGGTGGACGAGGACAACTCCGTCCTTTACACCAACTTCCCGATCGCGGGAGGGGCGTCGGCGGACGGTAAGCTCCACCTGCTCGACGTCATCGACAGCCAGCAGCAGGACGTCCTGCGCCTGGTGACCGCGGCCTTGGACAAGCCCAACTATCTCGTCGAGGCAGATACGATGTTCCGTTCCGAGCCCTGCCACGTGAGGGCCGTGCACCTGGAGGAGGAGGGCGAGTTGCGCCGGACCCTCATCCTCTTCGAGCCCAAGGCGTCTGCCGCGCGCCCCTTTGCCTGAGCGCGCGTGCGATACCCTTGTAATTTTTCTTTACTATTGTTAATCTTTCTCTATCATGCCGCGGTCGCCGGGTTTACGGATTGGCACAACCCACGCCGGCGCGGGTATCCTGTCTCCAGGAGAATGAAATGACCCAGCAAGTGAAGCGTATCGATCCTTATTGGCACAGCCATCCCATGATCCCGACCGGGGTCGTGGTCGGCGCGATCCTCATACTGATCGGCTACCTCAAGGTCAAGCTGGTCGTTTCCGCGGCCGGGGCCATCATCGCGGCGCTGGCCATCATCTTCGCGGCGCGGCCGGTCCTGTCGGCGGTCCTGGGGACGATGGGATTGGCGGGAGGCGTGCTGAGCTTCCTGATCATGCCCAGCATGGGCACGGCGGATATGTCGCTGTCTCTCAAGCTCGTCGCCACGCTGATGTTTGCCGTCTTCTACATGGTGCTCGCGGACGCCTTGGTGCTGATTGTCGCCGTCTTCTATAACTTTTATTCCGCCGCCTTGGGCATGCGCGGAGTGACGGTGGAGCTGGAGGCTGAGACGGACGGCTCCGCCGCGGACTCCTCCGCGGGCTGACCGGGCCATGCGGCTAAACGTCGTCTACGCCTCGCGCGAGCCCAACCGGGCGGCCGTCATCCTGGAGGCGGTAGCCGCCAACGGCCTGGCGGTGACCGTGGCCCAGAAAGCCAAGGAACTATTGGGCCTGCTGGCCAACCGCAGCTGCGATCTTCTGCTCGTCGGCTCTCGCCTCGTCGATGAGGACGGCGTGGTCATGGTCAAGACCCTGCGCGCGCGCGGCCCGACAAAGCAACTGCCCATCATCGCCGTGGTCGAGCACGCCGACGCGCCAGCGGCCTCGCCCGCCGCGATTACCCGGCCCGCCTACGCCGGCTATTTCACGAAGACCCCGCCGCCCCCGGCCATCGCGCCGCCCGGCAGCCGGGCTTCCTCCCTGCGCCTGGAGTTCTTCCAGGCCGGCGCGGATGAGTGCCTCTCGCTCAATTGGGACGCGGCGGAATGCGTGGCGCGCATCAAGGCGGTGCTGCGGCGCACCCAGACCAATGCCTCGGAGGAGATCATCAAGCTGGGGCCGGTCGAGCTCAATCTCACGAGCTACACCCTGCACGTCTCGGGCAAACGCGTGGCCCTGACCTCGAAGGAGCTCGACCTGCTCTACGTGTTCCTGAGCTCTTCGAACCGGGTGCTGTCCCGGCCCTACCTCATCGAGCGCGTCTGGGGATACAACTATTTCGGGTCGCCGCGCACGGTGGATGTTCACGTCCGCCGCCTGCGCGAGAAGCTGGGGCCGGCCGCGCGCTACATCACCACCATCCCATGCGTCGGCTACAAGCTGGTCCCGCCGGGCGCGGAAATGCGGAGGTAACATGGCCAGATTGCTCATCATCGACGACGACGCGCATCTGCGCGAGAGCCTTGCCGAAGTCCTGGAACTGGAGGGTTTCGAATGCTGCCAGGCGGGCACCGCTCACGCGGGCATCGAGGCCGCCAAGAAAGCCGACCCGGACGTCGTCATCATGGACATCCAGCTGCCGGATTCCAGCGGGTTCCAGATCTGCCAGACCCTGCGCAAGCGCTCGCGCCGCACCATCCTCATCATGATGACCGGGCGTTTCCTCTCCTCGGAGGAGAAGAAGCAGGGCTTCGAGCTGGGCGCCGACGAGTACATCACCAAGCCCTTCGACCTGGCTGAGCTTTCCATCCGCATCAAGCAGTTGCTCTCGCGCCGGACGGCGGACTGAAACCCGTCCGGTCCTTCGGGAGGAGCAAGGATCCCCGATGAGGTCTGAGGAAGCCTGATATGGCGCCGCCGGTGCGACGCGGGAAGCTGGCCTACAAGATGTTGGGCTGGTTCCTGCTCATCTCCCTGGCACCTATGGGGGTGGTGGGCTACCACTTGGTCGGCATCTCCCAGAGTTCCCTGCGCAAGGCGACCCTGTCGATGCAGAAGACATTGGCCGCCGGCTTCGCGGACACGGCCTACAAGTACGTGACCACCTACCGCAACGTCTTGGCGGAGACCGCGGGCATCGAGGAATTCGCCGCCATGAACCCGGCCCGGCAGCAGCAGTACCTCAACCGGATCCTGCAGGTGCATCTCGCCATCCTGGAGCTCTCCGTCTGCAACGTCCAGGGCGCGGAGCAGCTGCGTGTCGGGCGCCTGCTGGGGGCGGCGCCGCCGCTGCGCAATTTCGAGAACGAGGAGTTCTTCATCGCCGCCCTGCGCCGGGGGCAGTACATCGGCAAGCTGGAGCGCCAGGGAATCTATCCGACGGCGACGATCGCCGTGGCCGTGGCCGACCAGAAGGCCCCGCCGCCGGGCAAGCCGGCGGGCATCTTGATGGCGCGGGTGAGTTTGAACGGGCTGACCTCCATGCTGGGCATGGAGTTCCCGGCCACCGGCAAGTCCGCCGCCGCCGTGGTGGACAAGCGCGACGGCTTCCTAATCGCGCATTCCGACCCCAGGGAAGTCTTCAAGTCCGACGCGCGTCTGAGCGACGAGGAGTTGAAGATCATCACCACCCAGACCGCGCCCGAGGGCGGAGGCGAGATGTCCCTCTCCGACGGCCGGCGCCTGGTGGGCGCCTATGCGGACGTGCGCGACCTCGATTGGGTCGTCTACGTCAAACAGCCCGCGGAGTACGCCTACCAGGGCGCCGTCGAGATGAGGAAGCAGGTCCTGGAGTATCTGGCGCTGGCCGTGGTCTTCATCGTCATGCTCTCGCTGGCCGCGGCCAACTACATCGCCCAGCCCATCCGGCTGCTGCGCGTGGCCGCCGCGAAGCTGGGCCGGGGGCAGTTCGAGGAAGTCCCGGATATGACCCCCACCAACGATGAGATCGGGGAGCTGACCCAGGCCTTCCTGGACATGAGGGAGAACCTGAAGGAGAAGACGGGCGACCTGCTCCAGGCCCAGCAGGAGCTGGAGAAGCTCAACCGGGAACTCAACAAGCGCGTCGAGGCGCGCACCCGCGAGCTCAAAGCCGCGCAGGACGAGCTCATCAACAAGGAGCGGCTCGCGGCCATCGGGCAGATGGCCTCGGTGGTGGGCCACGAGATCCGCAATCCCCTGGCCGTCATCAACAATTCCATCTACTTCATCAAGACCAAGCTGGGGATAGCGCCCGGTGGGACCGATGCCAAGATCGAGAAGCACATCAAGATCATCGAGTCCGAGATCCGGCAGGCCAACGGCATCATCAACGAGATCCTGACCTACTCCCGGACGCGCGAGCTCAAGCCCGAGCGGGTTTTGCTCAACGTCTGGCTCGAGGAGCTGCTCTCGGTCTACCCGTTCCCGCCGCATATCTCCTTGGACAAGCGCCTGGACCCGGCCAATCCGCCGGTGGACATCGACACAACCGAGATGCAGCAGGCCATCCGCAACCTGATCAACAACGGCATCGAGGTCATGCCGGAGAAAGGCGCCATCAGCGTGCAAACTCGCCTGGCCGACGACCGCGGCAGCGTGGCCATCTTCGTGGGAGACGCCGGCCCGGGCATACCGCCGGACGTCCTGGAGAAGATCTTCGCGCCTTTCTACACCACCAAGGCCCGCGGCACGGGGCTGGGCCTGGCGGTGGTGCGCAAGGTGGTCGACCGGCACCGCGGGACCGTAGACGTCGACTCCGTGGTCGGGCAGGGCACGGTCTTCCGCATCACCCTGCCGGTGGCCCCGGCGCCCGGGCCAGTGCCCCGCCCCGCATGAGAGGCTCGGTCCTGATCGTCGACGACGACGCGCACATGCGCGAGACCGTCAGCGACAACCTCGAAATGGACGATTACGAGGTCTGCCAGGCCGCCTCGGGCGCCGAGGCCATGGCCCAGGTCCGCCAGCGCTTCTTCGACGTCATCATCATGGATTACAATCTCGGCGATGCGACCGGCATCGATGTCATCAAGGCCATCCGCACCGTGAACACCGAGAGCCAGATCCTGATGCTGACCGCTCACGCCAATCTGGACACCGCGGTGAAGGCCATCCAGGAATCGGTCGCCGACTTCATGGCCAAGCCCGTGGATTTCGACCGGCTCAAGCACTCCATCGCCAAGGCCATGGAGAAGCTGCGCCTGGAGAGCGAGAACCGGCGGCTCGTGGCGGATCTCAAGGAGAAGAACGCCCAGCTGACGCGCCTCAACCACATGAAGTCCAAGTTCCTGTCCATGTCCTCGCACGACCTCGCCAACTCGCTGATGGCCTTGCAGGTGAGCTTCGAGATGCTGGCCCAATCCATCACGCCCGACGCGGAGCAGAAGAAGCGCATGGACTATATCTCAGGCGGCATCGCCCAGCTGGCGCGGCTCAGCGGGGACCTGGTGGACTGGGCCGCGATCGAGCAGGGCCGGTTCCGCATGGAGACGAGCTTTTTTGCGCCCGGGGCCATGGTGGAGGAGGGCTTGGTGGGGCTCCAGGGCCGGGCGGCGGCACGGGGAGTGTCGCTGCGCGCCCAGCTCGAGCCCGGCCTGCCCATGCTGTGCGGAGACCAGCGCCGGGTCATGCAGGTCTTGAACAACCTGCTGGAGAACGCCATCCGCCATACCAGCCGGGGGGGGGAGGTTGCGGTCCTGGTCAGCCGCCAGGGGGATGCGGTCCGCTTCGCGGTGCGCGACACCGGCGAAGGGATAGCGCCCGAGGATGTCGATACCATCTTCGATAGCTTCTGCCAGGCGCAAAGCCAGGCCGGGGGCGGCCGCCTGGGTTTGGGGCTCACGATTGCCAAGGAGATCGTGGAGAGCCACAAAGGGCGGATCTGGGTCGAAAGCCCGGGCCGCGACCGGGGTGCCATGTTCTTGTTCACGCTGCCCGTACCGCCGGCCAAGGCTTGAAATATTATTTGGTATACTCATGTGATTTTGTGGTCTAATCAATGCGGACGCTGGACGGGCCGCGAGCCGGGAGCGCAGGGAGGAGAGACATGCCGACGCCGAAGAAAAGAGTCAGAGTGCTGATCGCCGACGACCAGACCCTGTTCCGCGAGGGGATCAAGGACCTGCTCGAGAACGAGAAGATGGTCGAAGTGGTCGGTGAAGCCGTCGACGGCCAGGACGCCATCCGCCAGGCCAAGAAGCTCAAACCCGACGTCATCCTCATGGATATAAAGCTACCGCAGATAGACGGCATCTCGGCGACCCGGCAGATCCGCAAGGAATGCCCCAACACGAACGTGCTGATCCTTTCCAGCTACGAGGACGAGGCCCACGTTATGGAGGCCATCCAGGCCGGGGCCAACGGCTATCTGTCCAAGATGCTCCCCGCCTCCGAACTGGTCAACGCCTTGAAGGCCTTTGCCAACGACGGCGTGATGATCCCGCAGCAGGTCATGGGCAAGCTGCTGGCTGGGCTGCGGCAGATGGCTTCGGGCGAAGGGCACGGCTCTCCGGTGGCCTTGACCAAGACCGAGATCCGGGTTCTGGTGTTCCTGGGCTCGGGGCTCGCCAACAAGGAGATCGCCTCCAAGATGGAATGCTCGGTCAAGACCATCAAGAACCACCTCAACGCCGTCTTTCAGAAGCTCGATGTCTCCAACCGCACCGAGGCGGTGGTCAAGGGCATCGAGATCGGGCTCATCTCACCGCGGGAGTCCTGAGCGCCCCGCGCCATGCCAGCGTACGACGCGGCGGGGGCCGGAGGCACGGCTCCCATGATGACCAAGGACCTCTTCCTGGCCCAGCTGGAACGGGCCGCCCTGGTCACGCAAGGGCAGCCCGTCACCGGCGCCATGGTCCGGCATCTGGCCGCGGAGCTCAAGAAGGGCGAGCCGCCCTGGTGGCCCAAGACCCTCAAGGCCTGGGAGAAGCGCCGATTCGTAGGCTGGACGGAAGCCTGGGTGCTCTTCCTCACCGCCATCCATTACGAGGCCCTCAGCGACGCGGACCATCCCTTGGTCCGGTATTTCCCGTCCTGCGGAGGGACGCCCGAGGCTGACCCGGCGCCGGCCTTGGACCGGTTCCTGGCCGGGGCGCCGGCCACGTTTTTCGAGCGCCTGAAGACGGGCCATTGCCGCGCCTACGCCGCGGCCTGCGCGCCGCTGTGGATCATTCCCGCCCTCCTCTTCTTCCAGCGCAAGCGCCAGATGCCCTTCTACCTCGTGGAGGTCAACGCCGGGGCGGGCCTGAACCTAGCCGCGGACCTGGTCGCGCCGCAAAGAGGGTTCCGTTCCGACCTCCTGGCCGCGCGCATCGGTCTGGACCCCGAACCCTTGCTCCTGGGCGACATAGCTCACCGGCGCTGGCTGACCGCGGCGTTGCCACCCGACAACATGCCCGCCATAGCCGAGATGGACCGGGCGGCGGACCTCGTTCTGGACCGGATGTCCCGGGACCCCAGCTTCATCCAGCTCGTTCCTTGCGCGGCGCGGCTGGCCCCGCGCTTCATCGCCAAGAATGTCCCGCCGGAGGAGGACGTCGGGCTCCTCGTGCTGAACATGGGCACGACCGCAGGCATGGGCGACGCGGACTACGCCGCTTATCGCTCCGGCATGGGTGAGATGCTGCGGCCGTGGGGCGACCGGGCCTTGTGGGCCGAAGTCGAGAGCGTGCGCGGGGAGACCTATTCCACCACCCTGCAATCCCGCATCTTTCGCTTCAAAGAGGGCGCGCTCGAGCAGCATATCGCTACCTCGTTGGATCTGGGCGCTCCCCAGGTCAAGTTCAGCATCGAGGACACGACCCGCTTTTTGGCCGCATAGCCCGCGGCCGCCTTTTTCTGATTTTTAACCGCGTTGGACTTGATTTTTTTCCGCTTGCAGGCTAATCTAATGTTGATGCGCTTCCTCCGTCCACGGTCACGCGCGGGACAGGTCGTCATCCCGGCCCTGTTCCTCTTTCCCACCTTCTTCTTGTTCATCTACCTCATATATGAGACCGCCAAGCTTTCCCGGGAGAAGATCCGCCACCAGTTCGCCTTGGACGCGGCCGTGTTCGTGGAGATGACCAATTACTCGGACTTCCTCAACCGCACGGCCTACGTCAACGGCGCCTTCCCCATGCGCATCTTCTCGGAAGGTTTTTCCCAGACCACGATCGAATGCGACATGAAGGATGTCTGCGATAATCCGCCCGACTGCACCCAAAAGCACTCTTGCACGGGGGGAAAGGGTGAGACGCTCTGGAAAATCATGTGCATGGACGGGGACTTCCCGGTGAAGGGCGGCAATTGTTTCGGCGACCCCAGCATCAGCGGACAGCAGTATGCGCAGACCGAAATGCAGTGGGATATCTCTTTCGGCGACAAATGGTACAACAGCAAGGGCGCGGACAAGAACGCCAGCCCGCCGTCATGGCCGCAACCGGTGTCGACGTGCAAGGGCACGAACAGCGGTGCGGAAACACCTTGTTTGAACCTCCTGACCATGGCGGACGCCAACAGCTACTGGATCAACTGGGATGACGCCAACCAGATCTTCAAGCTCTATGTGCAGATCTACCAGCTCCTGGGTTCGGTCGAGGACGCCCAGTATTCGGTGCTGCAGCGTTTGGCATCCCAGCACAATTTCCTCACGAAGTCCTATTGGCTCAATACCGGGGATTTCGCTACGGACGGGGTCCAGTCCTTCGCCAGCAGCATCGGGAATTGGAGCCCGGGTGCGAACATCCAGTACTCCTGTTATAATTACATCAACTTCTTCGGCAACCAGGCGACCAATAATAAATTCCAGCCTTGGCAGGTCTTTGCGCCGGATACCCCGTGGCAGGTTCCCGCCCCCAATTATTGTTCAGGACTTTTCCAATTATTATGGGTGTCCCCCAACTTGCTCAATCCCCTGAAACAGCGCATCGCTGGCCCCAACAACATACCGGAAGTGGAAGGCGTGCCCGTGCATCAAAGCTGGCAAGCGCCCGCGAACTATTTCAACTATGATTTCAATGCGCCTGCCCCGCCCGAGGTCCATGTGACGGCCGCCATAGACGGTTTTGCCGGAGCCCAGCCCGCAATCTGGCCGAATCCGACCCCGAAGTTTCAGGTGAGGACATATCCATGATGGTCTTGTTTCGGCGGCGTCGCAAGGGGCAGGCGACCATGGAGACCGTGCTGCTGCTGCCCATCTTCTTCTTCTTCCTGTTCGCTTTTGCCAAGATATACGCGTTGCTCATCCTGGTGCAGAAGATCGAGATCGCGTCCTACTATGCCGCCCGACGCTGGCAGCTCGAGTCGCATCGCAACGTGAACTTCCAAAACGATGACGCCAATCTACAGGCGGATATACAGGAGCGCGCCATGAAGTATGTCGGCGCCCGGCCGACCACGCCGCAGGAACAGCAGAACTGCGCCTTCCTGGGGCTCTGTCCCGAGCCCAGCTGTCCGTGCAACAACGACAGCTGCGTCGGTCCGCCCGGCCTTGCGATCAGCCGCACCCAGGTCTGGCAGATTGTGACCCTGACGGTCTGTACCAATCCTGTCAACATGCCGTTCATGCAGAACAGCGGCTTCGGCTTCGAGGTGACCAAGTACGTGCCCAACCGCGACCGGCCGATCGCTTTCGTCCTCCCCGGCATGTAAGGCCCGGACCGCAGGGCTTCCGTGGTGGATTCGCGTACGGCGGCAGCCGCCAGCATTCGGTAAAAATATAGTAAGGAAAACGGTTTCTCTTGACAAAGCCTGGGCCTGCGGCTAAACTGACCACGGTGGGTTTATGACCGTAACCATTAGGAAGGGCAGTGATCCATTCAAGAAATTTTGGTGGGTCATTCTTTTGGCCTTCGGAGCGATCGGAGGCTGGGTCTGTCTTCCGTTGATGGATTCATCCGCCAGCTCCGCTCCGGCATTCTCCGGCGCCGGACTTAGGACCCCGGAGCAAAGTCTGGACTCCACGGTCAATCCCAACGGTGCGCCGGGCTCCGCCGTGGACCTCTCCATGGAAGGCGCCAACCGCAAGCAGAGGCGCGACGACCAAGATGTCGCCTCCGCGCTCTACCAGGCGCCTCCGGCTTCCCCGGAGGCATCGGCTGCGGGCTCGCCAATCCTGCCCGGAAAGGGCTCCGCATCGTATGCCGACGCTCTTAAGGCGGTGAGCCGCAAGAAGGCCGATGTCGCGGGCTGGGGCGGTGATAAGCCCCAGAAAGGCTTCAATCCGCCCAAGGTCAAGACCGGGGGGCTTTCCGGCTTGGGCAGCGGCGGCGGGGGCAGCGGGGCGAATGTGAGTGCGGGCACGAGTCCTTTCGGCACGGCGGTAGCCAAGACCGGATTGACCGCTACCCACGGCCTCGGCGAGGGCTCCGCCGACGCCAAGAGCGGGGCGCCGGTCATGAGTTCGTTGCGGGCGGCCCAGGCCCAGGGCGCGGCCGCGCTCGCACAGAAGGGCGCGGATGCCTCCAGGTCTGTGGCCGGGAGGATATTCGACGGCGGCAGCGCAGGTACTCCCATCACGGCCGACCAAGGGCAAAGCCAGGAGGGCGCTTACGCGAGCATGGATGCGGCCGCGCCGATGAGCCTCAAGCCCAATGATACCAGCATCGACGTGAACCAGCAGTCTCCGGTGCCGGCTTACCAGGCCCCTATGGATACGAGCCAGCAGATGAAGGAGCGCCTCGTCCTCATGCTGGCGGGCGTCCTGGCCGGAGGCCTAATCGGAGGGGTGGCGGGGCAGATGGTCATGATGGGGACCATGATGGCCTCGGCCACCATGGGATACAGCCAGAATTCAGGCAGCAACGTGACTGCCCAGACGCAAGGCGTGCATTGAGGAGGACGTATGGATCAGCCAACCGACATCCCTAAAATCACTCCGGCAGTGAACCGCGAGGAGGAGCAGAAGCGCGGCGGCCTGGCCGGCTGGCTCTCTCGCATGGGGGTCGGATCCCGAGGGGTGGGCGGCGTGGGTGGTATGGGCCGCGTCGGCTTGTTTTTAAGCAAGGGGATCCTGGCGACCAAGGCCGGCATCATCGGACTGATCCTGGTGGGGACCACGGTCGCCGGCTCCATCGGCTTTGTCGGATACAAGCTCTTCGGCCCTACGTCCGCGGACCGTAGCGACGCGGATTTTAAGTCGATCTTCGCAGTCAAGCCGAAATCCGCGGCCGTCAGCGTTTCGGGACAGGGTGACGCATCGGCTGACGGAGTTTCCCAGTCCTTGCAGTATCTGGTCGACGCCAACGCCAAGAAGGCGGCGCCGGCGCAGGACCAGGCCGACGCGGCCGCGGCGAAGGCCGCTGCCGCTGCCGTTGCTGCTACGCCCGGCGGGTCGTCCACGAAGAACGATAACGCCCCCTCGCAGGGACCGGCCGCCAAGCTCAAGTCGGGGAGGTTTGGGCAACTCGGCCAGAGCGGGGGGGCCGGCCCGGGAGCTAGCGGCGGTTCCGCGGGGTCGGGTGCGGGGCTCTTGGCCAGCGCCAAGGGCGGCAATCTCACCGGCATGTCCGCCTCCCGGGTGGGCGGGGCGGCGGCGGGCGCGATTCCCAGCGCGCGGCGCTTGGGCAGCGCTTTGAACCAGGCCATGCAGGTACGCCGCGACCAGGGCAGCGCCGCGAGCAGTGCTGCCGCGGGGAAGACCTACGATGGCAATGCGCAGGCGCCTGCGCTTGCCGACGCAGGCGGCCAAAGCATCGGCGGCACCGGTCCCGGCACGACAAGTTCTGGCGCTACGTACCCTACGGTCAATCCTGTCTCCGGCTCAGCCGGTACCAATAATTTCGCCCCGGTCCCTTCCGTGCCAGGCACGAACGTGACCCCTTGGCAGTCCGCCATCAATACGGCGCTGCTCTGCTTGGCGGGTGCGTGCGCCTTGTTGTTCATCGCCAACATGCTCTCCAAGAGAGCCTCCATGGGACCTTGGGCTAAGGGTTTGGCTATCGCCCTGTCGGCCGTGGCCGCGTCGCTGGGCGCTTTCGCTGTGTATCTTGGAGCCTTGATCGGAGGCGGTGCGTACGGCCAGCCCCTGCAAGGCGGGATATTATCTTTGGCCGGAGGCTTCACCATCGCCGCTTCCGCCGCAGCGATCTGGGGCTTTGCTTCCGACGGCGTGCTCAAGGGCGGCCCCCTGGCCATCACCATGGTCTGCGGGGGAGCTGCCTTGGCCGCGATGGCTGCGGCTTATCTGACCAAGCCCAAGGAATATCCGTCCACCGATTTCCAGAACGGCTGGCCCCCGGACTGGGACCATCGGTCGACCAGTCAAGTGCCGTCGGATGGGATTTTAGACAGGTATCTGGTTTAAGGCAGGAGAACTTCCATGGATAATCAAGATAATGCCGTGCAAATACCGGATTTGAAGCTAGCCAATGTCGGTGACCGCCGGCGCAAGAAATCAGGCTTGGCGTGGTGGTCCAAAGGAGGCTCCACAAGCGGCTCCATGGGTGCTCGCGGCGTCCTGGGCGGGTTGCGCGGCCTGGCAGGCGCGCTCTCGGCGGGCAAGGTCGCGGTAGCCATCCTCGTGGCCGCCCTCTCCGCTGGCGCCTATGGCTTGGGCAAGGCGCTGGCTCCGAACGACAGCGGATTCCTGGCGCACAGGAAGTCCCAGTTGTTTGCCTCCAGGGCCGGGTCCAAATATGATGGAGACCTTTCGAATCTGCCGGGGACGCAGCGCTCCGTGCAGAGCGGCCTGAATATGGTGTCAGGCAGCTTGGACGGCATGACCCCGGAAGAGCGGGAGGCTAAGGCCAAGGCTGAGGCTGACGCGGCCAAGGCTGCCGCGGACGCGCAGGCCAATGCCAACGCCAACGCTGGCGCGGCGCCCATTATGCCGGGAGGCTCGGCCAAGGACTACGCGGATCCGGAGGCATTGGCTGCCGCGGCCGCGGGGAAAGGGCGAGGGGCGGGCATGGAGCATTCTTTCGGCAGGCTCAGTTCCGGCATGGGCGGGGGCTTGTCCGGAGGAGGCGGCGGTCTGTTCGGAGGAGTGGGCCGTCCTTTCGACAATAATATTAAGTCCAATGGAGAATCCGGCAAGTTGTTGGCCATGAGCACCAACCGGACCTTGGCCGCGACGGCGGCCCGGCCCGTAAGCCTGGGCAGAAACTCCGGCCGGGGGTTGGCTCAAAGGCAGCTTAACACCGCCGCCATGCTGGCCCCCTCGGTGCAATCGGGAGCCAACGAGACGCGCTCAGCCAACGCTTCGGTTCCGTTCGACGCCGGCACGGCCGCCGCTCCGCTCATCACGGGAAACGGTGCCCAGACCGCGGGCCAGGCCTCGCCCTCGTCTGGAGTCAGCGATTCCGTGCCTACCGTCAATCCCGCATCCAGTGACGGATCGCCGGTGACGGGTTCCGTGGGCACGAACACTACCAGCACGGTCGACGACTGCGCCGCGCTCGCGGTGAAATACGGCTGGCAGGGGACTTTCGTCAATTCGCCCGCCGGAGGCTGCGTCAAGAGTCTGACCGGGACCGGAGTCCAGGACCCGACCAACACTTTGGTGAAGATCGCCAAGTATTTGATCGATGCCGCCGCCGCCCTTGCGGCTCTTCAAGCGATAATGTCTCTTTTGTGGTTGGTATGGCCCGGGGCGCTGACCTACTCGAAGTATCTGGGATACATGCTCACAGCCCTGGGCGCCGCCATCGCCGGCGTCGGCTTTACGCTCGCGGGCATGGGCCGTCCGGAATTGGGGCTCATCTACGGCATAACCGGAGGGGTTATTGCGGCTGCTTCGTTTATAGGTGGGGCGAATCTAATGTCTTCCAGCATCATACCGGCCATCACCGGCACCATAACGGGATGCCTGTCCTTGCTTGATGCCGGCGTGGCCAATAATACCTTTGGGATAAATAAGGCGCTGTTCGGAAAGAACATCAGCGCTCCCACGACCACCAGCACGACCATCAGCACAAGCACCAGCACGGGTACCAGCTCCAGCAGCAGTTCTTGACAAAAGGGGAAAGGAAGCGCCGATGATTTGTTAGAGGGTTACCTATATGTCTGAAAAAGAAGACTCTCGGTTCCCGAAGTCGGATGACAGCGGCTTGGTTATTCCGGACCTCAAGAAAGAGGAGAAGGATCGCAAGAAGGCGGGCGCGGCTTGGGGCCAAGCCAAGCCTGGCGGCGCTCCCTTTGCCGGAGCCAGAGGCGCCGCCGGTGGCGCCCGCGCCGCTGCCAGTGCCGCGCGGGTCGCTGCCAGTACCGCTCGCGCCGCCGCAGTCGGAGAGGAGGCTGCCTTTGCGGCTGGAGCCGGTGGGCAG
>TBL_comb47_HYPODRAFT_10004024_pt1 | contig 17074 bp, 9 predicted proteins | sample TroBogypolimnion_40_FD_10682 | JGI IMG/M metagenome (IMG submission 10682)
CCGCCAACCTGGTGGTGGCCACCTATCAGGGCGGGCCGATCTCGGTGCTGCCACCCAAAGCGCCGCCACCCGCACCCGCCTCCCTAACTGAAAACACCAAGCCATGAATCGCCACCTGTTCCGCCTCGCCCTGCTGCTTCCCGCCGCTTGTACCCTGGCCTCGGCTCAGACCTCAGGGTACACCAATTTCATCCGCCAAATTCAATCGACCTCCGGGGTCCAGTGGGACGCCGGCGTGGCGGCCACCGGCGAGCAATTGTCCCCGCTGCCGGTTGATACGGGCGGCTCGCGCTTTGAGTTATGGACCGTCCTGGCCTCGCCATTGACCAGTTATCTGTTGGATACGGGTTACGTTGGCGCCTACGTCCCAGTGGCGTTCGTGACCCTTCACTCGGAGGATACCTACGGTCCGATTCCGAGAACCCGCGCGGATCGCCCGTTCAGCGTCAATATCGCCGTCAGCGGCCTGCTCAGCGGGACCACCGTTCCGGTTTCCTCCATGAGCGTCAACTTGTTGCGCTATGTCCAATCCTATGGGGTTGGCGGCACCGGCGTGAACCTCGACCGCAGCCAGGCCACCCTGCTCTCGCAGGCATCCATCACTCAGAATGGCACCCAGACCTTGAGCTACGCGGTGACGTCGGTTCCCGGTGCCGACCGCTCGAAGCTGCGGGGCGAAGAACGCTTCGCGGTAATGACGCTGGCGGACTATCAGGCGCCGGTAACCCAGATTGCCTCCTCGTATATTCAAATCTGGCCGGTGGCGGACGGTTCGCTAGCCGGGCTGACCCAGGGGCAGTTGATTCGCTTCTCCCTGCCGCAGGTCACCGTCACGCTCAACGACCTGTATCCGAGTTCGACGAGCTATGTGCAGGTCTATCCGGGCAATCCGCAACTCGGAACCCTCGGCAAGACGGTGCCCGGCTCGGTGTTGGTCATCAATGATTCCGTCCCGCAAAGCCGCGTGCTCACACTCAAGGACTACGATGCGTTGTTTGATGTCGATGGCCTCTGGACCATGGAACTGCTCACCGTCACCCCGTTTGGCACGGATCGGCTGGCCTATCTCAGCTTCAACGTTGATCGGATAATCAAAATCAATAGCAACCTGACGACCGATGAATAAGCCACAGGAAAGCGTGGCAATTCTCTCAGGCCGTTTGCCGAGCATGACACATGAAACGTTCCGCCCTCAAGCGCCGCCCATCCGGCTACATTTCGTTTTTGCTGGTGCTCTCGATGGGGTTCCTGCTGACCCTGCTGATGCTGTTTGCCTATAAGCGGGCAAGCACCGCCCATGCGGTCCAATCCGGCGTTCAGTTGCAGGTGGACTACAGCGAAAAGGAGGAGGCGATCCTGCGCTCCATCGTGGCCATCGTTCCCAACCGCGCCATCCGCGCCATGCAACCCCAGTCCAATGCCAGCAGCGCCAACAGTGATCCGTTGCGCTGGCAGAACATATTCACCGAGGCCCTCGACCTGGCCAACGCCCGACAGTCGATATCCACCCCGCTGCTCGCTTCCCTTGGCACGACCAACGCGCTGGTGGCCAATTCCGGGGATGCCGCCCTCGACACTCCAAGTCTGATCTTCAAGGCGCTCGGCACCGAAACGGGCTATGCCTCGGTTGGCATCAACCGCAGCCTGGGCAGCGGCTACCCGGTGCCGCTAACCTGCAACAATCCAACCGACGCAAGCCGCGACAGCGTCTGGCCCATCATCTCCAACAGCAAGATTTACGGCCCCCTGGCACAGAGCGGAGTGACGCTGCCGGTGGACGCCTATCCGAATTTCAACCTCATCACCTATCCCAACATCAATTTCGGTTACGTCAGCCCCGGCCAACCGTTTGTGGCCAAGCGCAACTGGTGGGGCTTCTCTGTCAACCTCGCCGAACCGGACGCCGCCACCACCGCCTCCTCCATGCAGCGGCGCGACTTCGTGTTGTCAATCTACGAAATCCCCTCCCAGTTGCCCATTTCGGCCTCCTCCTTCATGGAACTGGGCCAGTATGCCAGCGGCGACCCCTGGGGCGATGTCACCATCAGCGGCGGCATCTTCGCCGGCCGCGCGCAGGTGGACGGCACCACCGCGCTCTCCGCGCTGGCCACCCGCCGCGGCGCCACCCTTTCCAACACCACCACGGTGGGCGGGCAGAGTTTCACCGGCGACCCCTTCACTCCAGGGGTGCGCGAGGCCTATCAACTCACCCAGGGCGATTTCTTCCCGGTCTCGCTGGCTTCCGAAAGCGGGCGCGCCGCCTTCATCCCCATCAACCGCGGAGATGACTATTTCGACCGCTTCGCCCATGTCACCGAAACCAGCGTGCTGTCATCCACCACTTGGGACAACTATTCCCTCGGCGCCCTCCAGTGCGCCATGCGCCTGGACATCACCCAGGCGCTCAGCGCCACTAACCAAACACCCACCATCCTGCGCTTCTCCTATCTCAAGGGCGGCGTGCGCCAGGACCTGATGCTGCCCCAGACCACCGGCCCGGCCGCCGGCCTCGACCCCGGTTACCTCTACGCTTGCGACCAGGACCAAACCTACGATTTCGGCAACGCCGTGGTCGATCTGGCCTACGGCAAGAGCGGCCAGTTCGCCTATCAGTCAGGGATGACCGGTGTGGTCACCTTCAATGATGCGAGATTCGGCAACCCGCAGCCGGGCGTGGTCAAAACCGGCTACTTCAAGCCCAGCTACCCGTTTGAGGTCAAACCCCTGCCCTCCGGCAAAATCTGCATCGCGGTCTATCCCAAACGCTTCGCCGCGTTCCTCAACGCACTGCGCGCCGACACCACCGCTGTCAATGACTCGCTGGTGGTCAACGTGGACTACTCGCTGGCAACGGGTACCACGTTTCTGAACAAGCCCGCCATCCCGTGCTCGGATCTGGACTACGGGGTGATCCTACAGGAATGCGCCGACCTGACCTCCTTCCCCAAGGGCTTCTCCCTGGTGACCAACCTGCGCCTGTACTTCGGCGATGACTTCAATACCGTCGCCACCACCCCGCCCGCCGGCTACACCCCGACGGGACTGTTCTATCCGCCCTGCTCGATCTTCACCCCGGAAAAACGTTATGGCGTGGAAATCGAACCCTTCGGCGTCAACCTCTCCGGCCAGGTCGGTTCGGTGGCCAGCGAATCGGCCACCGTCCCGGTCCGCCCGCTGGATTCCAAAACGCTGAGCGGCGCGACGGTGGCCTCCAGCCGAATTCATGTCAACTTGCGCCCCATCTCCCATCCGGCCGAGTTGCCCCCCATCTCCATGATGAACTGGCTGGTGTTGCTTGAAGAACGCAAACGCGAGTTCTACTCCACGAATTGATTGTCTTGAAACCTTAATATATCAAGGTATATCTTACGCTTTTTTAAAAAAGCGGTTAAACGTCAATCCGCTGGAATGGTTCATCCATGTTTCGCACCTCCGGAGTCCAGGTCGTCTGGATCCGCTCCGAGACAGTGGCTGAATCAGTCAACCCGCCACACCCTGTTATGAAAACAACACAATTCACCACCGTCTCCTCCCTCGCCCTGGCCCTCTGTGCCATCGCCCCGTCCCAGGCATCGGCACAATCGACCAATCCCTCGGTTCCCTTCGGCAAGATCACTGCATCTCCAACCATCGTGCAAACCGGCACCCGCCCGGACCTCGTGTGGAACATCAGCTACCCTGCCTCGGTTAAGGATTACGTCACCGTCAATCCCCTGGGCACCCTCACGCCCAAGCAGAGCATCAACTGCGACGTCCGCATCCTCGGCGCGGGCGTCACCACCCAAGACTCCAAAGGCCAAATCGTTTATGTCGAGACCCTGGGCCGACTCCAATTCAACGGTTCGGCAAGCTGGACGACAATCTTCGACGGCACGGAAAACTCCACCGTCGTGCAACAACAGGGCATCGTGAAATCCTTCACCGCCACCGCGAACCAACCGATCAATTTCGGCGGATACTATATCTATAATGGCACCAAGAGCACCACCTATACCTCCCTGAGCGGCGATAACGTGCGCGCCCTGGTCAATGGCGACACGCCGCCTTCCAACATTCCCGATTACAATGCGCCGTCCCTGGCGAGTTTCATCAAACCTTACCTCGATGCTTCCGGTAAGGTGAAAATCGGCCCAATGGATGTCATTATTTTCATGGAACTGACGACCACCAACAAGGCCACCGTCGGATACGATCTGCAAGACCTGGTGTTTCTCGTCACCTTCCGCACCCTGTGACCTCATGAATGTGCATGCCATCGAATCAATCCGCAGGGTGTGGATTGCTTGGCCGCTTGCAGCGCTCAGCACCCTCCACACGGCGCTGTGTCCCGCGGCCCCTCCCGCCATGCGGGATGCCGCCACTCACGAGCAACTCGCCCTGCAATTGCGCCAGGCCCAACAGGAGGATCCGATGAACCGGCTGCCCACCGCCCAAGGCAAGGATCCCGCAGGCAAGCCGCCAGCGGATTTGCTGAGCCAATCCGACATCCTGTGTTTCGGCGGCATGGCCACCCTGGTGCCCAAGCATGCGATCCTGCTCATTCCCAAGGCCATGGCCGAGCGCACCAGGTTCGCCGCGGGTTGCTCCCTGATGGGCTGGGCCGAGTTCTATGCCCAAAACCGCGGCTGGATCACCACCGTGGAAGTCACCCGCGAGCAAGCCGAAGGCCATGAACCCCTCGCCGCCGATGTCACCAAGCGCTTCGCCGAGGCCGCCAACCTGGTGGTGGCCACCTATCAGGGCGGGCCGATCTCGGTGCTGCCACCCAAGACGCCGCCACCCGCATCCGCCCCCCAAACAGAAAAGAACCCACCATGAGACTCCTCGCGTTGCGCCTGGTCCCCCTGGTTCTGGCAGCCTGCTCACTGGCCTCGGCACAGACCCCGGTGTACACCAATTTCATCCGCCAGTTCCAGACGAGTTCCGGGGTCCAATGGGATGCGAGCGTGGCGGCCACGGGCTCACAATTGTCCCCGCTGCCGATTGATTCGGCTGGCTCGCGCTTTGAGTTATGGACCGTCCAGGCCACGCCGTTGACCAGTTATCTGTTAACTTCCTGCTTTGTCGGCACCTACGTCCCAGTGGCGATTGTGACGCTTCACTCGGAAGATCCCTATGGCCCGATTTTGAGAACCCGCGCGGATCGCCCGTTCAGCGTCAATATCGCCGTTAGCGGCCTGCTCGGCGGGCTGACCGACCCGGTCTCCGCCAAAAGCGTCAACTTGTTGCGCTATGTCCAATCCTACGGACTCGGCGGCACCGGCGTGAATATCGACCGCAGCCAAGCCACTCTGCTCACGCAGGCGTCCATCACCCAGAATGGCACCCAGACCTTCAGCTACGCGGTGACCTCGGTGCCCGGCGCCAACCGCGCGAAGGTCAGTGGCGAGGAGCGCTTTTCGGTTTTCACGCTCGCCGACTATCAGGCGCCCGTGTCGCAGATCGCCTCGTCGTATATTCAAGTCTGGCCGGTGGCCGATGGTTCGCTGGCTGGGCTGACCCAGGGGCAGTTGATCCGCTTCTCGCTGCCGCAGGTCACCGTCACGCTCAACGACCTGTATCCGAGTTCGACGACTTATGTGCAGGCCTATCCGGGCAATCCGCAACTCGGAACGCTCGGCAAAACGGTGCCCGGCTCGGTGTTGATCGTCAATGATTCCGTCCCGCAAAGCCGCGTGCTCACGCTCAAGGACTACGATTCCGTGTTTGACAGCGAGGGCACCTGGACCATGGAACTGCTCACCGTCACTCCCTTTGGCACCGATCGGCTGGCTTACCTCAGCTTTGACGTTGAAAGGGCTATCAATGTGAATGGCACCGTGACCACCATTGAATGAAGCCGGCCGGTCCCCACACCCGTCCCAAGCCGTCCGCCGCTCATGACACATGAAAACCTCCGCCTGCAAGCGCCGGCCGTCCGGCTATATCTCATTCTTGCTGGTGCTCTCGATGGGGGCCTTGCTGACCCTGCTGATGCTGTTTGCCTATAAGCGGGCAAGCACCGCCCACGCGGTCCAATCCGGCGTGCAATTGCAGGTGGATTACAGTGAAAAGGAGGAGGCGATCCTGCGCTCCATCGTGGCCATCGTTCCCAACCGGGCGATCCGCGCCATGCAACCCCAGTCCAATGCCAACTCGGCCAACAGCGATCCGTTGCGCTGGCAGAATATCTTCACCGAAGCCCTTGACCTGGCCAACGCCCGGCAGTCGATTTCCACCCCGCTGCTCGCTTCCCTCGGCACGACCAACCCGCTGGCGGCCAATTCCGGCGACGCGTCCCTCGGCATTCCCAGCCTCATCTTCAAGGCGCTCGGCACCGAAACCGGCTATGCCTCGGTGGGCATCAACCGCAGCCTGGGCACCGGCTACCCGGTGCCGCTGAGCTGTAGCAACGCCACCGACAAGATCCGCGACCAAACCTGGCCGATCATCTCCAACAGCAAGATCTACGGCCCCCTGGCACAGGCCGGAGTGACACTGCCGGTGGATGCCTATCCGAATTTCAACCTCATCAACTATCCCAACATCAATTTCGGCTACTCGCGCCCCGGCCAACCCTTCGTGGCCAAGCGCAACTGGTGGGGCTTCTCGCTCAACCTCGCCCAGCCCGACGCCGCCGCCACTGCCTCCACGATGCAGCGGCGCAACTTCGTGCTCTCAATCTATGAAATCCCCTCCCAGTTGCCCATTTCCGCCTCCTCCTTCATGGAACTGGGCCAGTATGCCGGAGGCGACCCCTGGGGCGATGTGACCATCAGCGGCGGCATCTTCGCCGGCCGCGCGCAGGTGGACGGCACCACCGCGCTCTCAGCGCTGGCCACCCGCCGCGGCGCCACCCTTTCCAACAACACCACGGTGGGCGGGCAAAGCTTCACCGGCGACCCCTTCACTCCAGGGGTGCGCGAGGCCTATCAACTCACCCAGGGCGATTTCTTCCCGGTCTCGCTGGCTTCCGAGAGCGGACGCGCCGCCTTCATCCCCATCAACCGCGGCGCCGACTATTTCGACCGCTTCGCCCATGTCACCGAAACCAGCGTGCTGTCATCCACCACTTGGGACAACTATTCCCTCGGCGCCCTCCAGTGCGCCATGCGCCTGGACATCACCCAGGCGCTCAGCGCCACTAACCAAACACCCACCATCCTGCGCTTCTCCTATCTCAAGGGCGGCGTGCGCCAGGACCTGATGCTGCCCCAGACCACCGGCCCGGCCGCCGGCCTCGACCCCGGTTACCTCTACGCTTGCGACCAGGACCAAACCTACGATTTCGGCAACGCCGTGGTCGATCTGGCCTACGGCAAGAGCGGCCAGTTCGCCTATCAGTCAGGGATGACCGGTGTGGTCACCTTCAATGATGCGAGATTCGGCAACCCGCAGCCGGGCGTGGTCAAAACCGGCTACTTCAAGCCCAGCTACCCGTTTGAGGTCAAACCCCTGCCCTCCGGCAAAATCTGCATCGCGGTCTATCCCAAACGCTTCGCCGCGTTCCTCAACGCACTGCGCGCCGACACCACCGCTGTCAATGACTCGCTGGTGGTCAACGTGGACTACTCGCTGGCAACGGGTACCACGTTTCTGAACAAGCCCGCCATCCCGTGCTCGGATCTGGACTACGGGGTGATCCTACAGGAATGCGCCGACCTGACCTCCTTCCCCAAGGGCTTCTCCCTGGTGACCAACCTGCGCCTGTACTTCGGCGATGACTTCAATACCGTCGCCACCACCCCGCCCGCCGGCTACACCCCGACGGGACTGTTCTATCCGCCCTGCTCGATCTTCACCCCGGAAAAACGTTATGGCGTGGAAATCGAACCCTTCGGCGTCAACCTCTCCGGCCAGGTCGGTTCGGTGGCCAGCGAATCGGCCACCGTCCCGGTCCGCCCGCTGGATTCCAAAACGCTGAGCGGCGCGACGGTGGCCTCCAGCCGAATTCATGTCAACTTGCGCCCCATCTCCCATCCGGCCGAGTTGCCCCCCATCTCCATGATGAACTGGCTGGTGTTGCTTGAAGAACGCAAACGCGAGTTCTACTCCACGAATTGATTGTCTTGAAACCTTAATATATCAAGGTATATCTTACGCTTTTTTAAAAAAGCGGTTAAACGTCAATCCGCTGGAATGGTTCATCCATGTTTCGCACCTCCGGAGTCCAGGTCGTCTGGATCCGCTCCGAGACAGTGGCTGAATCAGTCAACCCGCCACACCCTGTTATGAAAACAACACAATTCACCACCGTCTCCTCCCTCGCCCTGGCCCTCTGTGCCATCGCCCCGTCCCAGGCATCGGCACAATCGACCAATCCCTCGGTTCCCTTCGGCAAGATCACTGCATCTCCAACCATCGTGCAAACCGGCACCCGCCCGGACCTCGTGTGGAACATCAGCTACCCTGCCTCGGTTAAGGATTACGTCACCGTCAATCCCCTGGGCACCCTCACGCCCAAGCAGAGCATCAACTGCGACGTCCGCATCCTCGGCGCGGGCGTCACCACCCAAGACTCCAAAGGCCAAATCGTTTATGTCGAGACCCTGGGCCGACTCCAATTCAACGGTTCGGCAAGCTGGACGACAATCTTCGACGGCACGGAAAACTCCACCGTCGTGCAACAACAGGGCATCGTGAAATCCTTCACCGCCACCGCGAACCAACCGATCAATTTCGGCGGATACTATATCTATAATGGCACCAAGAGCACCACCTATACCTCCCTGAGCGGCGATAACGTGCGCGCCCTGGTCAATGGCGACACGCCGCCTTCCAACATTCCCGATTACAATGCGCCGTCCCTGGCGAGTTTCATCAAACCTTACCTCGATGCTTCCGGTAAGGTGAAAATCGGCCCAATGGATGTCATTATTTTCATGGAACTGACGACCACCAACAAGGCCACCGTCGGATACGATCTGCAAGACCTGGTGTTTCTCGTCACCTTCCGCACCCTGTGACCTCATGAATGTGCATGCCATCGAATCAATCCGCAGGGTGTGGATTGCTTGGCCGCTTGCAGCGCTCAGCACCCTCCACACGGCGCTGTGTCCCGCGGCCCCTCCCGCCATGCGGGATGCCGCCACTCACGAGCAACTCGCCCTGCAATTGCGCCAGGCCCAACAGGAGGATCCGATGAACCGGCTGCCCACCGCCCAAGGCAAGGATCCCGCAGGCAAGCCGCCAGCGGATTTGCTGAGCCAATCCGACATCCTGTGTTTCGGCGGCATGGCCACCCTGGTGCCCAAGCATGCGATCCTGCTCATTCCCAAGGCCATGGCCGAGCGCACCAGGTTCGCCGCGGGTTGCTCCCTGATGGGCTGGGCCGAGTTCTATGCCCAAAACCGCGGCTGGATCACCACCGTGGAAGTCACCCGCGAGCAAGCCGAAGGCCATGAACCCCTCGCCGCCGATGTCACCAAGCGCTTCGCCGAGGCCGCCAACCTGGTGGTGGCCACCTATCAGGGCGGGCCGATCTCGGTGCTGCCACCCAAGACGCCGCCACCCGCATCCGCCCCCCAAACAGAAAAGAACCCACCATGAGACTCCTCGCGTTGCGCCTGGTCCCCCTGGTTCTGGCAGCCTGCTCACTGGCCTCGGCACAGACCCCGGTGTACACCAATTTCATCCGCCAGTTCCAGACGAGTTCCGGGGTCCAATGGGATGCGAGCGTGGCGGCCACGGGCTCACAATTGTCCCCGCTGCCGATTGATTCGGCTGGCTCGCGCTTTGAGTTATGGACCGTCCAGGCCACGCCGTTGACCAGTTATCTGTTAACTTCCTGCTTTGTCGGCACCTACGTCCCAGTGGCGATTGTGACGCTTCACTCGGAAGATCCCTATGGCCCGATTTTGAGAACCCGCGCGGATCGCCCGTTCAGCGTCAATATCGCCGTTAGCGGCCTGCTCGGCGGGCTGACCGACCCGGTCTCCGCCAAAAGCGTCAACTTGTTGCGCTATGTCCAATCCTACGGACTCGGCGGCACCGGCGTGAATATCGACCGCAGCCAAGCCACTCTGCTCACGCAGGCGTCCATCACCCAGAATGGCACCCAGACCTTCAGCTACGCGGTGACCTCGGTGCCCGGCGCCAACCGCGCGAAGGTCAGTGGCGAGGAGCGCTTTTCGGTTTTCACGCTCGCCGACTATCAGGCGCCCGTGTCGCAGATCGCCTCGTCGTATATTCAAGTCTGGCCGGTGGCCGATGGTTCGCTGGCTGGGCTGACCCAGGGGCAGTTGATCCGCTTCTCGCTGCCGCAGGTCACCGTCACGCTCAACGACCTGTATCCGAGTTCGACGACTTATGTGCAGGCCTATCCGGGCAATCCGCAACTCGGAACGCTCGGCAAAACGGTGCCCGGCTCGGTGTTGATCGTCAATGATTCCGTCCCGCAAAGCCGCGTGCTCACGCTCAAGGACTACGATTCCGTGTTTGACAGCGAGGGCACCTGGACCATGGAACTGCTCACCGTCACTCCCTTTGGCACCGATCGGCTGGCTTACCTCAGCTTTGACGTTGAAAGGGCTATCAATGTGAATGGCACCGTGACCACCATTGAATGAAGCCGGCCGGTCCCCACACCCGTCCCAAGCCGTCCGCCGCTCATGACACATGAAAACCTCCGCCTGCAAGCGCCGGCCGTCCGGCTATATCTCATTCTTGCTGGTGCTCTCGATGGGGGCCTTGCTGACCCTGCTGATGCTGTTTGCCTATAAGCGGGCAAGCACCGCCCACGCGGTCCAATCCGGCGTGCAATTGCAGGTGGATTACAGTGAAAAGGAGGAGGCGATCCTGCGCTCCATCGTGGCCATCGTTCCCAACCGGGCGATCCGCGCCATGCAACCCCAGTCCAATGCCAACTCGGCCAACAGCGATCCGTTGCGCTGGCAGAATATCTTCACCGAAGCCCTTGACCTGGCCAACGCCCGGCAGTCGATTTCCACCCCGCTGCTCGCTTCCCTCGGCACGACCAACCCGCTGGCGGCCAATTCCGGCGACGCGTCCCTCGGCATTCCCAGCCTCATCTTCAAGGCGCTCGGCACCGAAACCGGCTATGCCTCGGTGGGCATCAACCGCAGCCTGGGCACCGGCTACCCGGTGCCGCTGAGCTGTAGCAACGCCACCGACAAGATCCGCGACCAAACCTGGCCGATCATCTCCAACAGCAAGATCTACGGCCCCCTGGCACAGGCCGGAGTGACACTGCCGGTGGATGCCTATCCGAATTTCAACCTCATCAACTATCCCAACATCAATTTCGGCTACTCGCGCCCCGGCCAACCCTTCGTGGCCAAGCGCAACTGGTGGGGCTTCTCGCTCAACCTCGCCCAGCCCGACGCCGCCGCCACTGCCTCCACGATGCAGCGGCGCAACTTCGTGCTCTCAATCTATGAAATCCCCTCCCAGTTGCCCATTTCCGCCTCCTCCTTCATGGAACTGGGCCAGTATGCCGGAGGCGACCCCTGGGGCGATGTGACCATCAGCGGCGGCATCTTCGCCGGCCGCGCGCAGGTGGACGGCACCACCGCGCTCTCAGCGCTGGCCACCCGCCGCGGCGCCACCCTTTCCAACAACACCACGGTGGGCGGGCAAAGCTTCACCGGCGACCCCTTCACTCCAGGGGTGCGCGAGGCCTATCAACTCACCCAGGGCGATTTCTTCCCGGTCTCGCTGGCTTCCGAGAGCGGACGCGCCGCCTTCATCCCCATCAACCGCGGCGCCGACTATTTCGACCGCTTCGCCCATGTCACCGAAACCAGCGTGCTGTCATCCACCACTTGGGACAACTATTCCCTCGGCGCCCTCCAGTGCGCCATGCGCCTGGACATCACCCAGGCGCTCAGCGCCACCAACCAAACACCCACCATCCTGCGCTTCTCCTATCTCAAGGGCGGCGTGCGCCAGGACCTGATGCTGCCGCTGACCACCGGCCTGGCCACCGGCCTCGACGCGGGGTATCTCTACGCTTGCGATCAGGACCAAACCTACGATTTCGGCAGCGCCGTGGTCGATCTGGCCTACGGCAAAACCGGCCAGTTCGCCTATCAAACCGGGATGACCGGTGTGGTCACCTTCAACGATGCGAGATTCGGCAACCCGCAGCCGGGCGTGGTCAAGACCGGCTATTTCAAGCCCAGCTACCCGTTTGAGGTCAAGTCCCTGCTCTCCGGCAAAATCTGCCTCGCGATCTATCCCATGCGCTTCGCTGCCTTCCTCAATGCGCTGCAGGCCGACGGCACCGCCATCAATAGCTCGCTGGTGGTCAATGTGGACTACTCGCTGGCGACGGGCACCACCTTTCTGAACAAACCCGCCATCCCGTGCTCGGATCTGGACTACGGGGTGATCTTGCAGGAGTGCAACGACCTGACGTCCTTCACCAAGGGTTTCTCCCTGGTGACCAACCTGCGCGTGTATTTCGGCGATGATTTCAATACCGTCGCCACCACCCCTCCGGCCGACTATACCCCGGTGGGATCGTTTTTCCCGCCCTGCTCGATCTTCACCCCGGAAAAACGCTACGGCGTGGACCTCGACCCGTTCGGAGTGAATTTCTCCGGCCAAATCGGTTCGGTGATCAGCGAATCGGCCTCCGTTCCGGTCCGCCCGCTGGATTCCAAGGCGCTGAGCGGCGCGACGGTGGCCTCCAGCAGGATCCATGTCAACCTGCGCCCCATCACCCATCCGGCCGAATTGCCGCCCATTTCCATGATGAACTGGCTGGTGCTGCTCGAAGAGAGCAATCGCGAGTTCTATTCGAGCAACTGACCTGCCTGCCCTCCGCTTTGACCACATGTGGACCTCCTCGTATTTTCCGGCAATCCATCCCGCTACAACATCGAGAGCCATTGAGACCACTGAATTCATCATGCAATCAGTGGCCTCGGTGGCCCTCTGTTTGGCAGCGGTTCAATTTCCCGTTCGAAGCCTTTGCTGGCAATCCTCCCCATCCGGCGCTCCCTCCGCACCTCAGCGGAATCCCCCGAGCGGCCTCAGGTTGATATGCAAGAGAAGGAAACTCTCAGGAAAAGCGATTGATCAAGAAAGTCAGATTTTTTTGTTGACCGCAGGTTAATTTTTTGAAATTTTCCTTCCTGTGATGAAACTCAGCCCGTTGCTTGCCGCCTATTCACCGTTCTGGGAGGAAACCTTTCACACATGCCACCTCAACATGTCCGCAACTCCTGTTGCTAGAACGGGTTCAAGGGGCAAGCGCCAGCGCCAAGGCGATCCACCCCGCGAAAGTTTCCAGGCCCACGACTGCAACCTGAACTGCCCTCCCCCAGAAGCCAGCCAGTGTCATTAGGTAAAAAAAAGTGAAATTTAAACTTGACCGATCCGGTTTTAGGCATATTTACGTAGCCATCCGCTCGGCAACATTATCACAATCGCATAAATATTAAGCATGATTCGCAAAATTTCAACCACCACTTCCTGGCCTCCGGCATCGGCACTGGCTCTCGCCGGGTTGGCCAGCCTGTTGCCCGCCCCCCCGGAGAAACTGCTTCCCGCGGTGCCTGCCATGACCCGCTGACTTGAAAGCCATGAGACTTTTCCGCCTCACCGTCGCGACTATTCTCCAACGCAAGGCATGGGCCATTTGCGCCCTCGCGATCATCCTGCTGCCCTTCGCCCTGCCACTGATTTCCAGTGCGACGGAGAAGCCACTGCTGCTGCAACCGGCGCGCATTCTCGCCGCCTGGAACACCCTGTGGTGTTGCACCCTGCTGTGGGGCTTTTTCACCGCCGCGCGCCAGGGTGAGGACAATGCCAAATCGGGCATCGGCGAATACTTCCTGACCACCGGCGTCTCAGCCACCCGCCAGCTTTTTGAAATTTGGTTTGCGGTGTTCTGTTTCATCGCCCCGATGACCCTCGCCACTGCCGCCATCTGCCAATGGGCCGCGAGTCCCGCCGACCCTGCGGAACGCTCGTTGTGGTGGGTGCTCAACCTCCAATACTCCAGCCTGTTTCTGCTGGTGGTGGCACAATTGCTGGCACTGGCCATCGCGCTGGCCTCGCGCTTCGGCAGCATCGTCGGCTTCACGGTCTCCCTCGCCCTTGCCCTTTACGGACTGTGGGGCGTTGGCTACCTCGAAAACATGCTTAAAGTGGAGGAAAACCCGGTGTTGCGCGGCCTCTGGTTGTATTCGCCCCAATACCGTTTCGCCGATCTGACCCAGCGGCTCTACTTCAAGAGCGGCGCACTGCCGTCGGCAGCCTTCTGGACCATGGCCCTCTACTTCACCGGGATCTTCTGCGTTTACGCCGGTCTCTCGCGCCTGTGTTTCCGCACCCAACTTTCCTCTTGAATCCTCCCGCCGTTTCACCCACAACCGACAACTGACACCCGCCCAATCTTCCGCCCCATGTCCCCCCTGCCGTCCATCGTGCTCTCCACCGGCCTCATCGGCGCCGGCGCTCTCGCGTGGGCATTTGCAGGACGTCCGCTCACCGCCAATCCCGACCTGGATGTCCCCTTGAACCCCCTCGGCATCAACCGCAGCCCGTATGGCGAGGTCTTCGCCATGGCGATGCAAGGCCCCATCGATACATTCTACGACGCAGGCACCTCCAGCGCAGGCCCGTCTCACGAGCACACAACCCAGGCCGCGCCTGAGGAGAAACCTGCCACCACGCCGGAACCCGAGCCCCCTTCGCTGAATGCGCGTTTGGGCAGCCTGTTGAGTTCGCTTGACGAGGCCTGCGAACTCCGGACCAACCCCAACCGTGCCAGCGAAGCGCTCAAGCGTCACCTGCGGCGCCAGGCTGAGGACAAACTCCGCTTCGCCTATCAACTCGATCCGTCCCATTACGGAAACTACAACTCCCTGCACTTCTTCCTGACCGAACCGGAGCTTGGCACTCGCCCCGAACTCACTCCCTCGGCGGCAAAACTTGCCGAAGACACCATTCAGTATTGCCTCAAGCAAGACGATGACCCGCGCCCGGCACTCACCGCCGCCGCCGCCGCCACCAACATCCTGCACCTGATGTTCAGCGACCAGCTCAATGCCACTCCAAAGTACAGCCCGGCCCAGATGCGCCAATGCCTGAGCCTCCTCGATCACTGCCTCGCCCGCTTCACCAGCATCTCGCTCGAGTGGGACCAAACCAAGCATTGGGATTTGCTCTCCCCCCAGCGCATCGCCGAATGCGCAGAGCGCTTCCAATTCATCGGCAAAATCCGCGACGCCGCCGAAAAAACCGTCCTGCGCATCGAAGCCGAGGCGCGCGCCCACCAGCCGCCCGCTGACATCTGAAATCTCAAATCTCAAATCTCAAATCTCAAATCTCAAATGTCAAATGTCTGAAATCTGACAACTTCCCCCCCAATGTCCGTTTTTTCCACCGCCCTCGAACCTCCTCCGCTGCCTGGCCGCGCCACGGCGGCCGGACCGTTGCGCTTTGGGGCGGGGATGAGCGGCAGGGAGTTGCTCGGTATCATTTTCCGCGTCTGCCGCGAACTTACCGTGTCGGACATCCAAATGCGGGCATCCCGCCCGGTCTATATCCATACCAACAAAGGCATGGAGAAACTCGACTTTCTGGGCATCCTCTCCGCCACCCACTTGGATGAAATCCTCAAGGAACTCATCAGCAACCGCGAAAGCGGCAGCCATGGCTTCGGCGTGGATCACTCCATGGACCAACGCGTCGATGAGAAAATCCGCCTGGCCATCGCCGATTTCACCGAGAGCCGCGTCGCCGATTTCTCCTGCGACGGCATCCCCATGGGCGACAGCGGCGAGCTGTCGGGGCGCCTGCGCATCCAAGCCCACCTCAGTGCCTCCGGCCTGGGCATCACCTGCCGCATTCTATCCGACTCCATCCCCGAACTCGAAGCCCTCGGCATCGATCCCGATACCACCTCCACCCTGCGCCACTGCGTGCAGAAGCGCGCCGGCCTGTGCCTGGTGACCGGCCCCACCGGCTCGGGCAAGTCCACCACCCTGGCTTCCCTCATGGACTGGCTGCGCCGCCACCATCCCAAGCACATCGTCACGGTCGAGGATCCCATCGAATATCAATATGCCGATGACATGGACGACCCGGAATACCCCGGCCACCGCATTCCCTCTCCGAGCATCATCACCCAACAGGAAGTCGGGCGCGATGTGCACTCCTACCGCCAAGGCCTCAAGGATGTGCTACGCAAAGCCCCACACGTCATCTTGCTCGGGGAAATCCGCGATCGCGAGGCCATGGAAACCTGCATGGAAGCCGCACAAACCGGCCACCTCGTGTTGTCCACCCTCCACACCACCGGTGCCGTCAAGACCATCGGCCGCATCCTCGAACTCTATCCAAAGGAAAACCACGCCGCCGTCCTCAGCCGCCTCTCCGAAATCCTCATCTTCATCCATTCCCAAGGCCTCCTCGCCGGCATCCAGCGCCGCGTTCTGACCTACGAGTTCCTCCACAATAACGACGACGCCATCTCCAGCGCCATTGCCAACTACGACGGCGGCGCTCGCTCACTCGAAGACGTCATCCACCGCACCGGCAACATCGCATGGGATACCAACCTGCGCCGCCTCCTCAACCACAACCTCATCACCCACGAGACCTTCGTCAACGCCCGCATGAACCGCAACGATGACGAGATCCTGTAGCGGCGGTCTGAAACCGTCTCTGCCTTGATCAAGCGCAATCCTTAACTTCCAACAACCCAATCCTGCTACGGGCACAGATCGCTGCCACATAACAATAAACTTTCCGAGACAGCCGGGCCGCGCGAGACAACCCTATGACGTTGCGCAACGCCAGACCGTCCCAACCGACAAAACAGACAACACCAAAACATAGACAAAAACACAAAAACACAGAAACAGTATGAAACTAACACAAACACCATCCATCAAGCGCAAGTCCGGCATGACCCTCCTCGAATTGACGGTCGTCATCCTCGTCTTGCTCTCCCTCATCGCCATCCTGTTCATCGGTGCCCGCGCCTGGAAGCGCGGCTCGGATCGTGCCGGCTGCCTCATGAACATCCGCAACCTGCAGCAAGCCATGCGCGGTGATCAAAACATGCGAAACAGCGCTCCCGGCGGTGCCGGTCTGCTACAGGCCAACATCATCGGCG
>TBL_comb47_HYPODRAFT_10004026_pt1 | contig 17073 bp, 19 predicted proteins | sample TroBogypolimnion_40_FD_10682 | JGI IMG/M metagenome (IMG submission 10682)
CGTTCACTCTCGCCCGAAGATGAAGACATCAATTACCCTTCAACAGAAGTCGTGATGTTTATCGTAGTTGGCGAGAATTCGCCAGCCACTCTTTAGCCCTGAAGCTCTGAAAGACCGGTGATGCTGGCCAGCAATGACTCAGCGGTAAATTCGCTCGTTGGCGCATCTTTGACGACCTGTCCGAGGCGCATCACCACAATTCGGTCAGTGACTTGCAAGACGTGCGGCAGGGTGTGTGAGATGAAGATAACGCAAAGTCCGCGCTTCTTCGCCTCTTCAATAACTGACAGCACCTCTTGAGCCTGGCGAGCACCAAGGTGGTTCGTCGGCTCGTCGAGCAGAATTACCTTGCGCGCCCACGAGATGGCTCGTCCGATGGCCACCGCTTGACGCTGGCCTCCAGAGAGTTGTGACACGGTGCGACGTGACATCGGAACTGAAATTCCTACCTTGGCTAAGTCTTCGAGTGCTTCAGCCTCCATCGACTTTTGGTCCAAGAAGCCCAGCTTGCCGAGCAGACCCTTCTTCATGATCTCGCGGCCCAAGAAAACATTCGAGCCAATAGTGAGGTCCGGCGCCAAGCCCGAGTCCTGATACAGGGTCTCGATACCTGAGTCAATTGCCTCTTGTGGTGACTTCCAATTGTGGCGTTCACCGTCCAGGAAGATTTCTCCACTGTCAGGCTGGTGGACACCCGAGAGTGCCTTGATCAAGGTTGATTTACCGGCTCCGTTGTCACCAACGAGTCCAATCACCTCTCCGGCGTAGGCCTTGAAGGAGACTTCGGTGAGCGCCTGGACGCTGCCGTAGTTCTTGGAGATGCTCTTTACTTCGAGAACAGCTTCGCGTTCACTCATGCGCTTTTCCTTCCGCTGGGGCGTAGTGACTGCAGCGCAGCCGCGAGGGCAATAAAGCCTCCCACCACAATCTGAGTCCAGGCCGGTGGCACGTTAATAAAGACAAGTCCGAAGGTAACCACGGTGAGAACAAACACGCCAAGCACCGTTCCGCTCATGCGCCCGCGGCCACCAGTGAGTGAAGCACCGCCAATAACCACAGCCGCAATAGCGGTTAATTCGAAGCCGTCACCAGAGGTTGGCGCACCCGATCCGAGTTGCATGAAATAGAACATGCCGGTCAGACCCGCCAAAAAGCCACTCAAAACATAGATTGAACCCACGTGACGCTGCACGTTAATTCCCGCCGCACGAGCGGCAAAGGAATTCGAGCCAATGGCGTAGGTGTAGCGGCCGTATCGGGTGAGATGAAGGACGATACCGGCGATCACCACAATGGCGATGATGAAAATAGAAGGGTAGGTAAAGACCCAAATGGCCTTAGAACTAAAGACGGCAGCCGCTGGGTCATTTCCAACTGGCTGACCGGAGTTAAAGAATTGGGCGAAGAGCAACGCAAAGCCCAAACCCGCACTCAAAGTGACCAACGTGGCGACGAAGGGAACGAGCTTGGCCTTGGTGATCATGAGCGCATTGAACAGCCCCACGATGGCACCGACGATGCCACAAATGATGGTGCCAACGACCAGCACCCAGAACTGATTCCAGTGACCATTCATCATGCCGTTCATGACCCAGGCGCCGAGAACACCAGAAACAGCTACGGTCGAGCCGACCGAAAGGTCAATCCCACCAGCGACAATGACGAACATCTCGCCCACAGCGAGAAGGGCGTAACCCGAGAAGTCGGTGAAGATATTTTGGAACTCGCCAACTGTGAAGAAGTAGTGGTTACGAGTGTAGAAATAGGTCATCAGTGCGATGAGCACGACGAACAGCAAGAACTGCTGATTTGAGAGAATTTCACGAGCGCGGCTGCGCGGCAACTCGGGGGATGAGGTAAGGACCGAACGGTCTAATTCTGGCATCGTTGCCTCCTGCGACTGCACGACTGTGCAGTTCAACTTACAGCGAAATGCCGGGTGCGCCTAAAGGCGCACCCGGCAATTCACCAAATGTAATTACTTAGTACGGTAGGTGTACTTCTTCAGCACTGAAGCCGAAGTGGTAGCGGTCAAGACCTTGTTAGCCAAGGTGTTGAGGTGCATGATTCCAGCAGCTGAAGCGGACTTACCGTTCTTCAAGTAGGAAACAGCAGCCTTAACAGCCAACTGACCTTCGAGGTATGGCTGCTGAGCGATCAGAGCGGAGAACCCACCCTTGCCCAACTGGCTAACGCTCGTGGCGTAGGCGTCGTAACCAACCAAGGCAACCTTGCCGAGCTTGCCCTTAGCGGTCAAAGCGGCAACGGCACCAGCGGCGTCGGTTCCGTCAATTGCGAAGATGCCGGAGAGGCCGCTAGCAGTGCCGGTAGCACCGGGGTTAGCGGACAGCGCCTGGTTGATGTCGGAGATGGCAGTAGCCGAAACCGAGTTCGTCGCGAAGACGTTCTTCAATGCAATCTTGGGGTACTTAGCCTTGATTTCAGCCTTGAAACCAGCCAAACGAGCAGCGTCGGTTGAGGTGGTGACTGAGCTCACGCCGATAACTACGTTGTAGGTACCTGAAGCGCTGTAGTTCATAGCCTTAGCCAATGCGTCAGCAGCAGCCTGACCACCCTGAACGTTGTTTCCGGTAATCCAAGAAACGATGTTCTTCTGGTTAGCGTTGCCTGAGTCAACGTTGAACACTGGAACTCCAGCAGCCACGAACTGGTTCGTGATTGGCTCAAGTGCCTTGGTGTCAGTTGGGGCAAAGATCAGTGCGTCAGGCTTCGAAGCCAAAGCGCTCTGAAGGAATGGCAACTGAGTTGCTGGTGAGTAGTAGTTGACATTTCCCTGCCACTCGAGGTTTACGCCAAGCTTCTTCGCCTCGGCCGTAGCGCCAGCGCGCATGGTCAAGAAGAATGGGTCTGAGGTAACACCTACGTTGAAAGCAATGGTGTAAGTCTTTGAAGCACCTGCGGTCTGAGCTCCCAAAGCAACCAATGAAGTTGCGCTAAGCACACCGGCCAAAGCCATAGTGCCAGCGACTCGCATGGCTCCCTTAGGGTTCTTCAATGAAATCATCTGATTCCCCTTATTCATAAAACGGGGGGAAGAACCGTTCATCCCCCCAGATACAACGTTGTCTGAAAAATAGACCTTTTCCGTCGCTTTGTCAAACACCAATCCTGAACCCCCTAAATCGCTGCAATAATGGGGTGGTCCAATTAATGGGCGCAGAAATTGTTAGGGGAATCGTTGTCTGAGCAGGCCAGCACGGCACAGGGCACTCGCCCCACGGGTAGCCGTGAACGCAGTTCGGCGCGACCCACCATTAAAGACGTGGCGTCACTCGCCGGGGTCTCCATTAAGACCGCATCGCGAGTCATCAACGATGAGCCCACGGTAAACGCTGTCTTGGCCGAGAAGGTGCGTCGAGCGGCCAAGGTCTTGGACTACCGGCCCAACCTCATCGCCCGAAATCTCCGACGCTCTGATCGATTCACCCACACCATTGGACTTGTTCTCTTTGACGCCTCCAACCAATTCTCCAGTGCCGTACAGCGCGCCGTGGAAAATGTTGCCCGCGAGCGAAACATTGTTGTGATCTCCTCTTCGGTCGAAGAAGACCCCCAGCGCGAAAAAGACGCTGCGCTCGCTCTCGCCGCTCGCCAAGTCGATGGCCTCATAATTGTTCCAACCGGCGACGACCAGAGCTACTTAGCGAATGAGCAAAGCAACGGCATGAACATTGTTTGCGTTGACCGTAGCCCCCAATTGCTTCGTACCGATACCGTTGCAAGTGATAACTACGGCGGAGCCAAAGAAGCAGTGCGCCACCTCATTAAACAGGGTCACCNACGAATTGCTTTTCTCGGTGACCGCACTCACATCGCCACAATGATTGAACGTCGACAGGGATACCTCGACGCTCTCGAAGAGGCTGGTTTTGATTCTGATCCGAACCTGGTAGTCGTTAATCTCCACACCGCTGAAGGCATAAACCAAGCGGTGCGTGACCTATTTGCCACCGACTCTCCGACAGCCCTCTTCACCGCCCAGAACCTCATCACCCTAGAAACAGTCAGAGCGCTCCACCAATTACAGCTCGAGAAACTCGTTTCTTTGGTCGGGTTTGACGACTTTGCCGCTTCCGACATTGTTGACCCGCCTGTCAGTGTGGTCGCACAAGATCCCGCTGAAATGGGCCGACGCGCCGCCATAATTCTCTTTGAACGCATCGATGGTCGCACCGGTCCCGCAGAGACCATCACTATTCCAGTTCGTTTAATTATCCGTGGATCGGGTGAACTACCTATCTCTGAACGCGACCTCAAAGCCCGCCTCAAAGAGTTACGAAAGGCGTGATATGAGCGACTCACCAATGATCGGCGCAATCGAAGCAGGCGGCACCAAAATGGTTTGTGCCGTTGGACGAACTTGGGAAGAGGTGCGAGACGCCGAGCGTTTTGTTGTGCCCACTACTTCAGCTGACGAAACCATGAAGGAAGTTCTCGAGTGGTTCGGTGCACAGAACAAGCAAGCTCCGATTTCCGCGATTGGAGTGGCTTCCTTTGGTCCCATTGACTTTGCCACTCAGTCAATTGCACATTCAACTCCAAAGATCGCCTGGCGCGGAGTTTCGTGGCGTAAGGCCATCGACGAAGTGCTTCCCGGTATTGCTTTTGGTTACGACACTGACACCAACGCGGCCGGTGTGGCCGAATGGCGATGGGGTGCCACGCAAGGGAAAAAGGTTTCGGTTTACATCACCATTGGAACGGGTATTGGCGGCGGACTGATTATTGATGGTGAACCCGTCCATGGTCTGCTTCACCCAGAATTCGGTCACATGATTGTGCCCCGTCGCCTTGATGATGGTTTCGCGGGAACTTGCCCCAACCACGGAGGTTGCCTCGAAGGCTTAGCTTGCGGCGTTGCTGTTAAACAGCGCTGGCACCGCACCGGTGGACCTCAGTTTCCAGCCGACCACCCGGCGTGGGATTTAGAAAGCGACTACCTCGCCGCCGCAATGGTCAACATCATCATGATTACGAGCGCCGAAAAGATTGTCCTCGGTGGAGGCGTTATGGCCGTTGAAGGCCTTCTCGAAAAGGTACAGAAAAAGACACACACCCTTTTGGCTAACTACATTGATCGCCCAGAACTAACCGAAGCGGGGCTCACGGACTACCTCGTCGCTCCAGGACTGGGTAATGCATCGGGCGCAGTTGGGGCCTTTGCCCTTGGACTCGACGCGTTAACTCAGTGACTTTTGGGCTTAATGCCCAATTGAATTTGCTGGGCCTCTGGTTCGCTCATTGAGCGTTCAGTTGGTGACATGGCTAAATACCTTTGAGGATCTTGCACGAATCGACCCTGGCACCGTTCGGCACAAAAGAAATACTCGGCCCCCTCAAAAATTGAGAATGCGGCAGCATCACTGGTGCGCACCTGCATACCGCAGACGGGATCAACGGCTACACCACTTCCCGTCGTTCTCTTTCTAGCAAGCCACCACGTTCCAATGGCAAAAATGATTGAAGCCGCATTCAAGTACGTGGCGTAATTGAGGGTTGGATGCATCGCAGAAGTCGGGAGATTTCTCGTTTGGGGATAAACGCCCAAGGCTCTAAATATCAACTCCGTGGCGATTCCAGCGATCGCCATCGCGAAATAGAACAGCCCGAAGATTCTTAATGCCACCTTTGCTCCGTAGTAGCGGCGATAAATAAGAAGTAGTGGCAACGTGATTAAGTCTGCAAAGAGGAACGCCACGACTCCCCCAAAGCCAATTCCACCCCGCCACAGAGTTGCAGCCAAGGGAACATTTCCGATCGAACAGACGAAGCTGACAACTGCAATCAGCGGCCCAATGAGCGCGTTCTCCAACGTTGTCCATATTCCGTGGCCCTGAAAGAAAAGGGTGTGCCACCACGAAGTGGGCACAAATTCCTGCAGCATTCCCCCGACTAAGAACCCCGCAGCGAGCTCCTTGCGCAACATCGTGACGTCACCGACAGCAAATCCAGCGGCGTTGGCCCAGGAGGACAACTTCCGGAAAGACGGCTTGCCTGTTTGTTCATTGCTTTGCCGACTATCCAACTTTTCTCGGAGTTGATTGAGGTTGATTCGCCGAAATATCCAAGTTCCCAATAGGGCAATGAGAACAATCATTAACGGGCCACCAACAAACTCGGCCGTTACGAATTGCCAACCCATTAACACCAATAACGCCGCACCGAGCTCCACAACAAGGTTGGTTGAGGCGATCATGAAAACGAGAGATGAGACAAAGTCAGCGCCCCTGGCAAAAAGCGATTTTGACATGGCTGAAGCCGCATAAGAGCAACTAGACGAGACAACTCCATACAGCGAAGCACGCAGTACCGCCACCGGAGAGTGACTTCCAAGTCGCTTCTGAAGTGTTTGCTTGGGAACAAACTCTTGCACTACCCCTGACAAAATGAAACCAATTGTGAGCGCCCATCCGGTAGACCAGGCCATCATTAGACCATCGAGCAGACCACGGCCTAAACGAGTCCAAAAGATTAAGGTTGACATCATCACAATTCGAGCCTAATCAGGCTGGAATTTTTTAGAGAGGGCCCCCAAATGAAAGTAAATACCTATCTCAATTTTGAGGGGAAGACTGAAGAAGCCTTCAACTTTTATGCCAAAGTTTTTAATGTTCCCGTTGGTCCAACGATGAGAATGGGTGATTCACCTTCTGGTCCTGAATTGTCGGAAGTCGAAAAGTCGTACATTCTGAACACCTCGCTTACTCTGCCAGGTGGGCACGTCTTAATGGCTACCGACATGCTCCCTTCGTTGGGGCATCAGCTTCGGGTTGGAAACAACGTCACTATTTCACTTGAGGTCGACTCACAAGAAGAGGCCGATCGTCTCTATGGTGCATTAAGTGAAGGTGGCTCTGAAGGCAGCGGGATGATGCAAATGTTCTTCGGCTACTGGGGCTCATGCCTTGACCGATACAACATTCGCTGGATGATTAATTTTGTTGCGCATCAGTAGAACTTCCGCGGCCATTGGCGTCACACTGATTCTCGGTGTTTTGGGGCAGGCCACACTTTCTTCCGCCCTAACCACAACCTCTTCGTCAACCACCACAACAACGACGACGACCTTGCCCCCTCGACCAACCGTTGTTCCCACTACGCAAACAAGCCAGCTCCCCTCAACCGGAGCACCGTTTACGCAAATGATGCAGGAGTTGTGGACTGATCTCATCACGAACAACATTGTCGATGCGCGAAAGTTGTTCATTCCAACTTCGGCCTATAACCGAATCAAAGCAATCCCTGACCCCGCCTATGACTGGCGCGTTCGGCTGATGGCTTTTTTTAATCTCGACTTCGCGACTTATCGCCGGGCATTGATTTCGGGACAAGCTGCCTCCTACTTAACGGTGGCGGTTCGTCCCTCTTATGCGCAATGGATTCCCGCGGGATATTGCGAAAATAAACTTGGTTATTGGCACTTGCCCGGCCCTCGATTTATCTACACGCAGAATGGTGTGACGCGATCTGTTGGTGTTTATTCGTTAATTTCCTGGCACGGACTCTGGTACATCGTCCACATGGGTCCGAATCCGAGAAACACTAACGGGGGCGAACTATTCAATCCCGCGCAGGGTCCGGGCGTAGTTGGCCCACCCGGCAGCTGTTAGCCCGGTAGAACCAGGCTGCCGTCCGAATTAATGATGGCAGCTTGACCGCCGAAGTCCGCCCGCGAAAGCGAATTCACCATGTGCGCTGATGCATCGGTTGAATCCACACTGAGTTGCCCACGTCCAACCAACTTCAAGGAAATGAATTGGGCAGATTGCAATGTTCCATCACTGGCCAAGGTGAATTTCAAAATCGCAGACAGATTTAATGGACTCACCATGGAGAAGTTGCCGTAGTTAATAAAGTCACCAAGCGAATACGCGATCAAGTGCCCTTTGTAGTACTCCATGCCACGTAGAACGTGTGGGCCAGAACCGATAACCGCATCGGCGCCAGCGTCAATTGCGAAGTGAGCGAACTGATAGGGGTTGCCCCGGTTTTCACCATAAAAGGTTTCGGTCTTCCTGGTGACGTGAGTTGCCGCTGGACCTTCCGCGCCGACATGCATATAGACAATCACCAATTGGGCATGCCTCTTGGCTGTCTGAATGAGCGTTCGAGCTGAAGAGGTCACGAGAAAGTTGTTGACGTTGTAATAAGGGGCAAATCCAATCACCGCAATCTTCACCGTACCGACACGGGTATAGGTGATCTGATTGCGAAGTCCCGCCTGAAGAAGTCCCGCAGCCTTTAGGGCGGCCGTTGTGCTTGCGGCACCAGCAGACCCAAAGTCGAACGAATGATTATTCGCTGAATTCAAGATCGTAAAGCCCGCTGACTTATACGCCGCAGCAAATGACGGCGGAACCTTGAAGGCGTAGCAACTAGCACTCGGAGGGTTGCACTTCGAAGTTCCCCCGTTAGTCATTGTTCCTTCAAGGTTTGCGAACACCACGTTTGCGCTAAGCAGATTTTTCGAATTAGCCAAATACGCAGTTGGATTTGCTGGCACTTGGGGTGAATTTCCGAGTTCAGTGTCTCCTGCGAAAGCGAAGCTGACCGTTGACATATCGGCGTGAGCGAAGGCCAAGGGCGTCGCAACCAGCGGGGTCGCAAGGAGAAAGAGAGCTAGAAGGCGTCGAATTCTCACCACGGTTGGGGCTCACCAACCGTTTGGGTAGCGAACACAGCGAAGAAGTCTTTAGTCGTTGTTGTTAAGAATCGGCTGGCGACTTGATTCGGATTTGAATTTTGCAGAATTGGGCTCTGGGCATTTGGTCCGCGGTACGTTGCCAGAATTGGCCACTCCGGGTTGATATCTAACTGCATTGCTCGCACCAAGTTCAACTCGGTCAAAAGGTGAGCAAAGGTTGCCGAGGTCTGATCTGGTGCAGTCACGTAGACCAAATTGCCATTTGCATCAACACCAATTGCCGATCGCCATACGGCAGCAAATCCCTTGTAGGTCCATCCCCATTGACGGTTATTCGCGGCACCCTTCGTTGCGACTCCCGCATTAACCATTAGGTACAGATTCTGTCGAGCCATCAATACGTTGGCTGGGATCACGTTGCCGCTGGTCCAAGAAATTACGTCATAGGTGCCGTCGTTATACCGAACGAGTGTGGCTAGACCATTACGAAAGGGAAAGTAGACGTGGCTATGGGTATAGAAGCCGCCCTCAAAGTCATTCTCGTAAAAGCCTGAGTTAAAGGTTGCCAGAAGTCGTGAACGGCCACTTGCTGGAACAGCCATCGATCCGCGCGAAACGCTCGCGGGAAGCCCTCCCGGACCCTTGTAGCCAAGGTAAAGGCCAACGGTCACAGCACTCGATTTAAACCATCCAGCCGTTGCTTCCACGCTTGGTTGCCCCACCGGGTGGAAGTGAATTACTTTTACCGCACCACTTGCGCGGGACCACGGGACTACATTGACCCAACCAGATGTCGAACACTGTGTTGGAACAGGTGCGCAAACCGCCGGCGGTGTTGAAGAATTAGCTGGCGTCAAATAGTGCGAAGTACTAGCGCTACTCAGAGGTGCAAAAAGTACGAGGACTAACGCAACCAGTACTGCTCCGGATCCACTAGATAACCAAGAGCATTTCAATCGCATTCATCCACTCTACGGCAGCAATTTACTGATTATTTCGAATTCTTAAATACCGCCCATGAGAATTGCTGCCTACTGCCCCACGGTGTCTCGTGAGTTTCATAGCTTGAGTCAATCAACTGGAGTTGTGGGCCAAAGAATTCTCGGAGTTCATCGACAGACCATCTGCTTACCGGAAGTCCCGAGCACTGATCTGGACCTTGAGGCCCAAAGGTCCCAATTACAAAAATGCCTCCACCGGCCAATGCCCTAAGGAGAATTTCTTTGTACCTATCTTGCTCAGTAGTTTGAGTCAAGAAGTGAAAAACGGCGCGGTCGTGTACGACCTCGTAGTTTCGGTCTGGTTCCCACTCGAGAATTGAAGTGCAGATGTATTGCACCTCAGGCCCGACTCTCGATTGGAGTTCGGCGAGCGCGAATTGGGAAATATCGAGCGCAGTTAAGTCGGTAAAGCCCACCTCGAGGAGATCATCGAAAAGTCGACTTGCGCCCGAACCGATGTCGATGATTGAAGCGCTTCTCCTGTCCGCATTTGCTTTAATGAACGCCAAGCTCGGGCCGGGTAAAACTTGACTCCAGGACCGCTCTCCAAATGAGGTTGACTCATATTTTTCGTCCCAATAACCCATGTCAGTTACCTTAAAACCACAGCGGATAATTAAGAGTCTTAAAAAGTAATTCTGCGCGGGTCAACAAACAAACCCGATTATTTTGGAAAGAAGAATTCGACGGGGATGTTGTCAGGAGTCCTTGCGGTTACGTAAACCGCATACTGAACATCTTCAACAGGTCCGCGAGTGTATCCGAGAGAGTCAAGCTTCTCGGCCCAAGCATTAACTTCATCTGGAGTTTTGCACTCAAATCCGAGGTGATCAAGACCTGGGTTTAGGTGACTGAACTTGCTGGACTTATCCATAACTTTGTGCGACATAACTGCAATGCGAAGGTCATCGAGTTGTGGCCAGGTCATGCGGGTTCTCGAGAAATCTTCAAACTCGCGCTCTACGATGTCAGCTGCTCCAAATAGGTTTTGGAACCATTCGGTATTCGCTTTGACATCGGTCACCGTCAAGGTGATGTGGTGGACGGGATAAGTTGCGCTCATGGCTACGGCTCTAATAGTTTTAGGGTCGCTTCAGCATAGGGCTGAAATTGAGTCCTCAAGTAAGACTCTTTCGGTAGACGTTGGTTTCGCGTTGCTCAAAACCCATCGAACGATAGAGGGCNTTGGCGGCTTCTCTTGCAGGACGGCTCGTGAGATCGACCGTAGACGCACCAGCTTTGCGGGCCTCATCAATTGCAGCGGTCACAAGTGCCTTCGCAAAACCTTTGCCTCGGACCTTTTCATCGACAACGACATCTTCAATCCAGGCGCGGGTGCCAGTGGGGATTTTGAAGGTCACCAAGGTGAGCATTCCCACCACTTCACCAGCTTCTTCGATCCCAAAAAGCGTTGTTCCATCGCGATTTATGAGGGCTTCTAACTCAGCCAAAGTCATAGCGGTGGCGCTGCTCGAAAGTTGGGGAATGAGTCGATTGATCTCGGCGAGAAGTGATTCAGTGGCCTTTTTCAATGCAATCGCGGTCATAGCGAGCCTTTCCGCCAAACAGGAGTTCGCAAGTCATCGTAGAAGACATCTCGATGNTCTCCTCGAATAGCCGCAAATATGTACTCCGACCAACTCTGGGGATTGAGCGTTCCTTCGGGCAGGTTGTCTTGTGAGAACCATCCAGCACCGAGGGTTTCGAGTGGGTGGGGGTTCAACTCGCCGCCCACCGCCGTGCAGAGAAACACCAGTGAGTAGAGCGGGATGCGAGATTCGCCGAGTCGCATTCCATCCAAAACCCCAATGAGCCGATCAACGCGGACTTCAATACCGGTCTCTTCTCGGACCTCTTTAACGACAACTTCTGGTGCGGAATAACCGACATCGCACCAACCAGTGGGGTAAAGCCAAACGCCAGAATCTGATCGCTGAATTAGGAGCAACTCGCCCTTGTCATTTCGAACCGCTGCCCCAACAGCCACCTTTGGCGTTTGGTAACCAGCCACGCCCTTTCCCACCTCAGCGAGCCACTGGACGACAGTTTCTTCGGTGCTAACTGATTCTTCAGTTACCTCCAAAGCGGTGGCTTTGATGTCAGCGGCAATGGAAAGAATCTCTTCAAAACGTTCTTGTTCGTAGAGGGACTCGGTAAAGCCCATCCCGGTCTTCGCAATTGCCGCGAGTGACTCGGCCCAGCGCAACAGGCTCTTTTGTGAGACCTGCTCCATCACGACCTACGCAGTGGTGGCGCTGAGAACTTCGTCAACGGTGCCGACCATGCCGGTGTAGAACTCGCCAAACTCACCGTAGAGAGTTGAGGCCTCGTCAAATCGCATCGTGTAGACACAGTCCTTGAGATCATCGACATGAACGGCGAAGAGGGTAACGCCCCACTCCCAGTCGTCAAGTCCTGATGAACCGGTCACGAGCTGAATAACGCGGCCACGGAATTCTTTGCCCGACTTACCGTGCTGGGACATCAGTTCTTTGCGACGCTCAAACTCTTCGGCGTACCAGTTGATGGTCTCGCCGCGGCGCTTGGACATGGGATAGAAGCACCAGGCCTTCATCCCCTCGGGAGGTAGCACGGGGTGCAAGCGCTCGTTGATCATGTGCTCGGGCATTCCCTTGGCGTACTCAGAGACTTCGGTCACCGACACGTAGCTCGAGGTGACGTCTAGGCCAGCGTTCGTGAGCGCCGTCTGAAAGGTCCGCATCTGCCAGAGGTCGGTGCCCAGAATCATGAAGCACAAGTCCGCCTTGGCACCCATGATGGCCACGGGGATGATTTGCAGTCCCTGAGCAATTCCCTCATTGGTGGCGTGGCGGATTTGGTCGGCGTTTACCGCGCCATTGGCGTGGCAGAAAAGGTGGAGGACGTTAAGTCCTTCTTGGGGTCCGAGAGGTGCAGAGTTCACAACGCCATCTTAGGAGCCGCCCGGAATGGCCGAATCGGCCCAACCAGACCAAAGGGGGAACTTACGGCCCTCTCTGGGTAGGGTGGAGACCTTAAGGGAGGTCAACGTTGACCCACGTAGATCCGGCTACCAACGAAGTTCGGCGCACGCCCAGTCAGCAGCGCGCCCACGAGAGCGTGCAAGCAATCGTGCTAGCGGCCACCGAAATCATTGAAGCCGAAGGGTACGAGGCCTACAACACCAACACCGTCGCTAAGCGCGCGGGCGTAAGTGTGGCCCTGGTCTATCGCTACTTCCCAAACAAGGAGTCAATTCTTGTCGCCCTGTGGGAAGAGACCCAGAACGTCCGTGCGCGAACGGTCGTGCACATCATTCGCCAAATCCCGACTGTTGAAAATTGGGAAGAGTACGCACGGATGATCATGGTCACCTTGCGGAAACTGCGTACCGATCAACCGAACCTGATGATGATGGGCAAGATCTTTCCCTCGGTACCCCAATTGGCGTTCGTGGAGAACAAGGTCATTCGCGAATGCGGTGACGCACTCGTCTCGGTGATTAAGAAACGCTTCGCGAAAATTAGTGACGACGAGGCCGAAGCAGCAACGATGACCCTGCTCAGCATGATTCCCCCACTCGTGGACGCCACGATGGAGGCGGTTGACCCGACGGCGATTTCGGCCCTCATAGAGTCGAACGTTCGACTCCTGGCCATGTTCTTTACCGATCTCGACACTCGCTTCAAATAAAAAACGGGGCTGGTTTCCCAGCCCCGCCTCTTACTGACTACGTTTCTTAAAAGTCGTCCATGTGCTGGTTGGCCATGTTGGGCATTGCCGCTTCGGGCTTGTCAACGATGACCGCTTCAGTCGTCAAGAAGAGCGCAGCGATAGAAGCAGCGTTCTGCAGGGCTGAACGAGTTACCTTGGCGGCGTCAATGACTCCGGCCTTGATGAGGTCTTCGTAGACACCGGTAGCGGCGTTCAAACCATCTGAAGGGTTGGGCAAGTTGCGAACCTTGTCGACAATAACGCCACCTTCCATACCGGCGTTAACCGCGATCTGGTTCAGTGGTGCTTCGACGGCCTTAGCGACCAAGCGTGCACCGGTCTGCTCGTCACCACTCAAGGTTTCGGCGAGCTTCAAGATGTCGGCCTGGATGCGCAGCAAGGCAACACCACCGCCGGGGACAACGCCCTCTTCGATTGCGGCCTTGGTGGTTGAAACGGCGTCTTCGATGCGGTGCTTCTTTTCCTTGAGTTCAACCTCAGTGGCGGCGCCGACCTTGATGACCGCTACTCCACCGGACAACTTGGCGAGACGCTCCTGGAGCTTCTCCTTGTCGTAGTCCGAGTCGGTGTTGTCAATCTCGGCCTTGATCTGAGCGATGCGGCCCTTGACGTCCTCGGCTGAACCAGCACCTTCCACGATGGTGGTCTCGTCCTTGGTCACGACGACCTTGCGAGCCTGTCCGAGCATTTCAACTTCGGCGCTCTCGAGCTTGAGACCAATCTCTTCAGAGATGACCTGTCCACCAGTCAAGATGGCGATGTCCTGGAGCATGGCCTTGCGACGCTCACCAAAGCCCGGGGCCTTGACGGCAACGGACTTGAAGGTGCCGCGGATCTTGTTAACTACCAAGGTCGCGAGCGCTTCACCGTCAACGTCTTCGGCGATGATCAACAGTGGGCGACCCGACTGCATGATCTTTTCGAGTACGGGAACCATGTCGCGCACACTTGAAATCTTGCCCGAGACGAGCAGGATGTACGCGTTCTCGAGAACCGCCTCTTGGCGCTCCATGTCGGTTGCGAAGTAGGGAGCGATGTAACCCTTGTCAAAGCGCATACCTTCGACGAGGTCCATGTCCATGCCGAAGCTCTGGCTCTCTTCAACGGTGATAACGCCGTCCTTACCGACCTTGTCAATGGCGTCAGCAATCAACGAACCAATTTCGGTGTCGGCGGCGGAGATCGAAGCCACCTGAGCAATCTGCTCCTTGGTGTCAGCGGGCTTAGCCAGAGTGTGAAGTGCTGCGAGGGCGGTTTCGACTGCAGCCTCGATGCCCTTCTTCAGTGACATTGGGTTGGCACCAGCGGCGACGTTCTTGAGTCCTTCGCGAACCATGGCCCATGCGAGCACGGTTGCGGTGGTGGTTCCGTCACCAGCGACGTCGTCGGTCTTCTTGGCGACTTCCTTAACGAGCTCGGCACCGATCTTTTCGTACGGGTCTTCGAGGTCGATGTCCTTGGCGATTGATACACCGTCGTTAGTGATGGTGGGGGCTCCCCACTTCTTATCCAGCACTACGTTGCGGCCCTTAGGTCCCAGGGTCACGCGTACGGCGTCAGCCAACTTGTTCATGCCACGCTCAAGTGCGCGACGGGCCTCTTCGTCAAAGGCGATGAGTTTTGCCACGGTAGTTCCTCCTAGTGCGATGCCTACTTCTATAGGCGCCCAGCAATTCTAGCAGTCACTCCCCAAGAGTGCTAACGCTCAGCCACCCGCCACAGCCGGGATGAGCGAGACAGTCTGACCCGCCGAAAGTTCGGTGTCTAGGCCATTTAGGAACCGGACGTCCTCCTCGGAGACAAAGACGTTAACGAACCGGCGTAGTCCGCCCTGGTCGTCGAGCACTCGACTGGCAATGCCGGGGTGCAACTCTTCGACGGCGTTAATCGCCTCGCGCACCGTTGAGGCTTCAACGGTGATTTCCGCCGCTCCCCCGACGAGAGTGCGGAGCTGGGCTGGGAGTCTGACAATAACGCTCATTGGGCGGCCGCCATTTCTTGCAGGGTTAGTGCATCTTGTGCTGATTCGAGGGTGGGACGGATTGTTGCACTCACCGTCGCGCTGTCGACAATAACGTCGAGGGTCTTGAGTCCGTGTCCAGAAATAACCGCAACAATTGACTTATTGCGGTCAATGGTGCCACGCTCGATCATCTGGCGCAGCGAAGCGATTGTTACTCCACCCGCCGTCTCGGCAAAGATTCCCTCGGACTTAGCCAAGAGCTCGATGCATTCGAGGACTTCGGCGTCGGAAACTGAACCACAGTCACCACCTTGCTGGCGCAACTTATCTAAGACGTAGATTCCATCAGCCGGGTTACCAATCGCAAGTGATCGAGCAATGGTGTTGGGTCGTTGTGGCGTGAACATCTCGTCACCCTTGGAGTGTGCGGTAGCGATTGGAGAACATCCCGTAGCTTGCGAGCCAAACATCACTGGCGAGTCGCCCTCCACCAGTCCAAGAGCAATGAGCTCATTAAAGCCCTTCGAGACTTTGGTGAACTGTGAACCCGATGCCACGGGAACGACTACCTGGTCGGGTAGTTTCCAACCGAGTTGTTCGGCAATCTCAAAGGCGAGCGTCTTGGAGCCTTCGGCGTAGAAGGGACGTAGGTTCACGTTCGCGAAGGCCCAGTCGGGGTGCTCAGAGACGAGTTCAACGCAGAGACGGTTGACGTCGTCGTAGTTTCCTTCAACGCCCAACACGGTGCCACCAAAGATGGCGGTCATGGCAATCTTGGACTTTTCTAGGTCGCTCGGGATAATCGTGACGCTCGGCCAGCCAATTGACGCTGCGTGAGCGGCCACCGAAGTGGCCAAGTTCCCAGTCGAAGCACAGGCGGCGGTAGTGAATCCGAGTTCGCGCGCCGCCGACAGCGCAACGGAAACCACCCGGTCCTTAAAAGATCCCGTTGGGTTGCGAGTGTCGTCTTTCAGCCAGAGTTCTTTCACTCCCAGAATTGCACCCAAGCGTTGTGCGCGGCGAAGTGGGGTCCATCCCGCACCGAGGTCAATTGGCTCATCGCCCACTTCAGGCAAGAGGTCGCGGTAACGCCACATCGAACCGGGTCCCGCGGCAATTGATTCGTGAGTGACCTTGCCCTTGGCGGCCTCTAAGTCGTAGGCGACTTCGAGGGGGCCAAAGCATTCATCACAGGAGTAGCGCGCAGCAATCTCGTAAGTGGTGCCACATTCCCGACAGATAAGTCCAGTTGCAAAGCTCATATTTTCCTTTTTCATCGTTCGGCCTTTGGCACCTGGTTCACCGGGTAGGTCCCTGATGGTGAACTGGTTGTCGCAACTTCAACGGGGCCGTCCCTCAGTTGCTCTTGATGTTGTTCCCATACTAGCCACCCTCTGGATGGACCTGTCAAGACGGACCTATCCTCTTCTTATGAACTCTCAGACACCGTGGACGCTCAACCGAGAAGAGTTTGACCTTGACCAGGTGCTCGCGGCCAAGAACGGATCGGTGGCGGTAATCATCCCCGCCAAGAACGAGGCCGCCACGGTCGGTGCCGTTCTCGAAGCGGTGAAGGGCACTACAGGGCTCATCGATGAGCTCATTGTGGTTGACGATGACTCGACTGACGACACCGCCACAGTCGCCGAGCGTCATGGGGCCACCGTTATCGCCACGAGCTTCTCGAGCGGCAAGGGCAACGCCTTGAGCGTGGGGGTAGCGAAAACTAC
>TBL_comb47_HYPODRAFT_10004027_pt1 | contig 17068 bp, 15 predicted proteins | sample TroBogypolimnion_40_FD_10682 | JGI IMG/M metagenome (IMG submission 10682)
GATCCGTTTGCCGAGGTTTTCGAGCCAGTACGACCCATCCTCTTTGATTCTGAAACAATCGTCGTTGATCACCTGTTGTATGGCCAGAGACATGACCACATAATCGGCCCAGATCCTGTATTTTTCGATCACATCGAATACAAGTACTGGCCGGTTGTAGTCGTCGCGGTGAAAAACCCCAACGTATGGGTCGATTCCAGCCTTGATCAATGACCCTTCAATTTTGCCATAAAGGATGCCATACGCGTAATTCAGCATACAATTGACGATATCGGTGGCCGGGTGTTGTGACCTTCCGCTAAAGCGATAATTATCGGAAAGAAACAGGTTCAGCGTTTCAAAATAGATCCTTGATGCAGCACCCTCCCATCCACGCAAAGTTGGGGCGATATCGGGAACTACTTCACCTTCAATTAAATGGACTTTTGACCGATAATCCTCAAGACGGTTAACTGCTTTGTTTACAGCTTTTTCGGTTTCCTGGTCGCGAGTGACCAACGAGAGCAACATGGCCTGTTGGTTTTCGATTTTCTGCATAATCATCACTTTGATCCAGTCAACGGCCTGTTTCGAGAAGCAAAAATCGAGCTGGCCGCGCCTTATTGTCGAAACTGAGCCATATTTCGAACTCCAGATCCTACCGACAGGCTTTCCGGTACTGTCAACAAACAGTACTTCGATCTCGTTTTCGATTGCCAGCATAGCCGCATCGCTCGTAATTTGTGCCCCCTTTCCGATCTGTATCGATTTGAGCCCATCGGTTGGGATCCGTTGTTTCCCATCGCTGTGTACCACCACAAAGGCATCGTTGTCTTTGGTGAGTGAAGTCCCGAAAGTATTTAAAATGAGTTCCATAGTTAGTAAATTATTGGATGTTGCGGGATAATAAGTTGCCGGGCTGCCCTTGTTACTGCAGTATAAAGCCATCGGTACTGACTGGTTCGGTCAATATTGGCAAATGCCGGTTCGAGATTGATATAGACGTGGTTCCATTCACCACCTTGTGCCTTATGACAGGTAATGGCATAACCAAATTTCAGGATTAACGGGTTAAAACGCGGGTCAGTCATCATATTATTGACATACTCTTCTGTTTTTGGCTTAATGTTCTGATAATGCATCCTGATTGCAAAATCTTTTGTCAATTCCTTTTCCTGCTGTACAGTCAACCCTGTTGCCGAGCTAAAAAGAGTGTTTTTAACAAGCTTGACACTGTACTTGTCTTGAGATTCAGGATCCTGGACTACTGCATCAAGCAGGTACACTTCACCCACGTGCTCACCACGGTCGTTAAAGGAGACAAGCTTGACATGTTGACCATTGCTGAGTCCTGTAGGCGTGTTGTTTTGATTCACCATCAGCCATTCGCCAATCTGCAATGGGGGATCCTCCTCGCTGTATAAACCTTTACGGATTTGGTTGTTCAGGTAATGGACAGAACCATTTGAAAAAGCGATAAAAATTGAATTTTCAACCCCTTCACGTCTAACTTGTTTTACAAAACCATCGATGGCAATCCAAATATTCCGTGGAATCGAAATGTCGTTCCTGTTCCTGGCACTTAACGACAATGGAGGAGGCGAAATCGCAAAGAGCTTTTCCCGCATATCGGTGGCATTGTCAATGATCCCACTACTAGTAACCTGCCTTTTAACCTCCGTTAGGGCCACGTGCATAACAGGTAGCCGGTAGGTTACTTGAATATATTCGGCTGATAAAGCGGCTGAAAAGCTGCAATTTACAGGCGGCAATTGGGCATTATCGCCAATAAATACGATTTTACGATTACCTGTGTAGGTAAATATATGGTTAAGAAACTTACCGTCATCGAATTGCAAATTGGGATTGACTTCGCTTTTGTCGGCAATCATCGAAGCTTCGTCAATAAAATAGATCGTATCTTCATGATCAGAATTTCTTCTGAGCTTAAAGTTCAATGTCTTTTTCTCTTCGCTTACAATGCTTTTGTCACGATCAAGAACATAAACCGTACTATGAACCGTTGTTGCAAGCCTCCCGGTTTTTAACGACATCACCCTGGCAGCGCGTCCGGTTGAAGCCATTGTTTGGTAAGGGCGCTCAACCGAATCAAGATAGTCGAGTACACCCTTCAATAAAGTGGTTTTGCCCGTTCCTGCATATCCTTGCAGGATAAAGATGCGGTCCTTGTTATTAAAGAATACCGACAGCTTTCGGATGGCCATTGCCTGGCAGGAAGTTGGTGAAAAGGGGAGAAATGGGGTGATGGGCATGGGGGGGTGAGTTGAGGTTAATAATTTACTAATTTTCCTGTAACCTTACAGAAAACATCTTTTAAGTTTTTTTCAAATGAATCTGCTTTTGCCCAACCACTTTTCATACCTGCATGATTAATGTCATTTCGGAGTCCTGTTAATCCATTAAACTCATTAACAAGCAGTCCAACGATATGATTATTGAGTAATTGACGCGTTAAGATAAGATTTTCCTCTGTTTTGGAACAATCACCAGTCCATTCACTTTCAGGTTTTTCATTTTTCTTGATATTAAAAACACTTGAGGCAAAATTTCGGTTTACTTCAATTGTGAAGTCTATATCTTCAGATTGACAGACCAAGGAAATTATTGTTTCTTGTAACAATGTTAAACCTTGTTGAATAAGCCCGTTATCAATACACCATTGAACGGAGGCCAATCCATTGCGGATATTGTCCTTTGAGCTAAATTGCCTTATAATATTTTTAAGCCTTGAAAAAATGGGATTAAATGGTGGAAGAGAAGTCTGGGGTATATTATCTATTTTTCCAAGTAAGGATAATGCCACTTTTCCACTTATAATTTCAGAACCTCTGCAAGTTTGAATGTTTTTGACAAATAATGGGATTTCTTTGCTAAATGAATTTACAGAACTTGCTATCAAATTAGAACCTTTGGCATCTTTTAAAATTTGCCTTAAAGATTCTTGACATAATGAACTTATAAGGCTCACATCTCCAAAACGTTCAAAATTGTTCACAGCTAACGCCCAGTCCTTTAAAATGATCAGAGGCATAAGATCCATTATCGGAGCCAAACCATCATCGTATTTTGAAACCTCAAAATTCCCATATGAGATAGATATTATCTTGGTTTTTTTAAGAAACTCAGAATAATTCAACAAGATTAATAGAAGCAAAGGTAAATATCTGAATGAATGTGTTATATCAAAATATATCTCATCATCTTCATTTAGTTCTCCATAAATGGTATCGAATATTCCCCAAATTTCTTCGACAGTATTACCATCTTCAATAGGTGTATTCTTAAATGGTGTTACTAATTCAAGATTATTTAGGATATTTTCCAATCCAAGATAGTCTATAATTATCCCATCGCGATTTTTCCTAGAGACAATTTCCTTTGAATAATTAATTTCAAATGCGCTTTTTGTCGTAAAAATGATGATTGTGTCATCCTTTTTCCAATCCGTACAATTAAACCTAACCGCTGCCTCCTGTACAAACCTTGTTTTGAACGACTTGGTCTTGTCGTTGAGATAATAGGAACATTCGTCATAAAATCCAGTTCCCAAAACCGACATAAATACTTTTCGTGCCATAATATTGTTTTAAAAAATATAATTGTATTATTCTCATTATATGGATGTTACCCATTCTCTATTTCCATGGACGCGGCCCATCCTCTATTCCCATAGACGTTGCCTATGGCTTAGTTCTTTCAGCCTTACAGGCTGATAAGAGTGATTTACTCATCAGCCTGAAAGGCTGTAACAACGAAGATAGGGGCAACGTCCCTATGAAATGTGAAATATATATTCATTTATGAAGATATATTCGTTTAACGAAACGTCATATCAGTTCAATCCCAAAAATATTTCGGATCGTATTCGATGATATCGTAATGCAACACATATTCCTCAAATTCGTCGCGGAACGATTGGACCTGATGGTGTTCCTTTTGGTTTTGAATGTATTTCTTGACCGTTTCCAATCCCCGACTGCTCACGGAGAACGCCCCATAACCTATTTGCCATGTAAAATTCCTGTCACCATTGACGATTGTTTTCATCCATTTCGACGATTCTTTTTTGACCATTTCAACCACCTTGGCCAGTGCGTAATTTTTTGAGAGCCGGAACAAAATATGGATATGGTCGGGCACCGAATTGATGATGATGGCAGGGCTTTCCATATTTTTCAGGATTCCTCCCATATAGGAATGTAACCGTTCCTCACACTCCAATTTGATCAAAGGTTTGCGCCCCTTTGTCCCAAACACAAGGTGAACATACATTTGCGATAATGATTGGCCCATAATGGTTTTTTTTTATATTGGGATTTCGGCCCAATGGTTGATACTATTATGAATATTTCATTTCCATGGACGTGGCCCATTCCATATTCCATGGACGTGGCCCATCCCATATTCCATGGACGTGGCCCATGGCTTTGTTCTGTCAGCCCTTCAGGCTGATAAGCAAGATTCGCTTGCCAGCCTGAAAGGCTGACGGAACGAAAAGAGGGGCAGCGTCCCTATAGAGGGAGAGTCATCCTCCATATGTACAGGAGTACTCCCTAAACCTGACAAATCCAAACAAAGTCGTCTTAGTACCATCCAGATGATCGATAGTCTGGCGGATGGTGGTGGACGACAAACAGGTGAACCCTAACTTTTGTAATCGCGCAACCAAAGCGAAGCAAAATGTCAATTCCCCCATGATGTGGACTGCCTGTAAACCCGACTGTTCGCTGGCAAGAAGTTGAATTACTTTTGATTCATAAGTCTCGGCCAAAAATTCGATGGAGAAGGTTTCTGCCTCAGGGTCAATTGGCGGGAACGGCAGGTCAACAATTGTACCGTACAATTTCGCGGCGTCCAATTGTGGCTGAGACCATTTTTCGGAAGGGTGATTGGATAAGTTGATGAGCATGGGGTTAAAATGTATTGGTTTTTAACATTTCATTGTTCAGTACCTGAAATAAGTCCTTTACCGAATGAACTATCTTATAATTTTCGCTGAAATAAAACAACAGGATATTATTGTCTTTACACCTTTCGAAGAAACGGGCTGGTGGTTTAGAATAGGTGATCAAAATAGATTTGGCACCCAATCCACCATAATTTTTTGTTACGTTCCTGAATTTGTCAATGTCTTTAATATCATATATTTGTGTTTTGCACTCCACAAACAACAATTTATTTCCTGTATTTATTACCACATCGATTTCGTTCTTGGCCTGACCATCCTGATAGGGGACAACCAGGCTCCAGACTAACTCCTTTGTTCTTTCCCAATTCGAAAGCATTTCTGCAACTTCCAGTTCGAACCATTTGGCCTCCAAGGCTATGCCAATACAATCTTTGCCTATGAAACAATGCTCTTCTGTCTCGGTTTTGAACTTCCGATAAAGTGAAAAGACAAGTTCATTTCCTTCCTTGGACCATGTCACAGATGAACCGCTGTGATTATTGGTCAATTCAAAACTTTCGTCGTCATTGTATTGAGAATTATATTCAGCGTAAAGTTGACAAAAATTGCGGTATTCAGAGTACGAACTCTGATAAAGATTCTTTGCAAAGTTCTTACATATAAAAAGTTCGGGGTCGATTTCTTCGTATTTGGTCATCGATTTTATTTTCTGACCCGAATAATCGATGAAACTCCTGATCGGCAGGAGGTTTTGCAGCGGCTGGGAATGGTCCTGTTCCAAAAAATGGACAATCCCATTCTGGTCGATATGAAAAATTCGATTGTCGGGATGATGGTCCTTAAAGAAAGCAAACAGTGCAAGGCTCATGATCTTTGTGCCGCTCGAAATATTCACAAAAAACTTCGATCCAGGATATCCCAGTACCAGATTTTCGCAAAAGGCGAGCAGGGCAAAATAGTCGTTGGGATTGGGGACAAAGCACAATTGTACGTCACCATCAACGATTGATTTGATCTTTTCGGCAATAACCTGTGATTCGGCACTATGCAAAAGTAGGACTGTGTCGCAGTGAAACTCTGCAATCCCTTGTAGCACAGGTAGTGCCTGCCCACCAATGTTTGTAATGTGGATGTTTTTCATGTTCGATTAGTTAATAGTGATAGTCTCACTTGAAGTGAGGCTATCACTATAGTTTCAAAATTTCACAGTACCTTTATAGGCAAGGTCTTCCCCAATACAAACTGAGTATTGTCTTTAAAAATAAACAAAAACAATAAGTTCGGGAAAAAATGATCATTTGATCAACTTAATAAATGTCAATTCTTTAAAACTTCCACCAATAATAATTTTCCTGACCAGAATTTTATCACCTACTTTTAATTTTAATTTTGGAGGATAACTTTGCAATGTTTTTGAGCTTAAGTCTTTTCCATCTAGTAATTTAGCTTTAACTGTTGGTTTGCCAACAAACGAAATTTCAGCTTCAATATTTTCCAGAATGGGTTGTATAATTAAATCTGGAACTTTGAGATCTGAATAATACTCAAGATATTCCCCCGTTAAATCTTTATTAAAATTCCGCCTTTTGCAATTAACAAAATCCTCTAAGTCCATATATTCTAATGGTGATGCTGTAATTTGCGGACTACTCATTACATTCAATTCTTTCAGTTCCTTTGATTTTGAATAGTTCGGAATTTCAGTTTCCATTAACACTCTGAATGACATTGCATATTCATCTTTGGAGAAAAGGAATCCTTTAGTTGACTTAATTTCAATCTTGACTCGTCCAAAACCATAAGCTTTGGCAAACCCGATAGAATGAAAACCAGAATTATTGAATTTGATTGATTGAAACAAGGCTCCAATTTCAGCTTTTCTTAAATTGTGAACACTTATTTTTCCAATGAAAACTGATCCAGACTCAATCGGAAAGAATGGATTCAAATGATCTTCATGATCACCCTCAGGTATTTTAAAAGGGGCAATAATCTGATGCACCGGATACCTCTTCCAACCCTTTAGTTTTGCTGAATTAGAAAGCATTGTTGTGAACTCTCCATTTGGCATACCATCGTTTCCATCCTGAACAAGATAAATAGGATAATATGTTGGTTTTGGGGAACCCATATAAGGTTTGAACAATACTTTGGAAGATAATCCACTATTTAGCTTCATGCTTGAAAACTGAATCCTGCCCTTGGATGATATATTTCTTGAAATCTTGCCAAAAATACATTCACTCAAATCCAGTCTTTTATCCATGTGGGTTTTAGGCAGAAAATCTTTTATCCTTTTTTTAAATGGCAATTTATAGAGGTATGACAAGCCGAAATGCAATAATTCATTTTTGCTTAAAGAAAAAAATACAGGTACTGCTTCTCCCTTTTCAAAGTTTTTTCTCCAATATTTCCAATCAGTTGAATCCTTATATACGAAGCAGAAATCTTTAAATAAATTGTAATCTTCGTTTAAGTCAATTGTAAATGGTTCATTAGTTGTTAAATCCGGGAAAACAAATTCATAACATTTTCCAGTTCCCCTTTGTATTATATTTCCTTCTTTATCCTTGTCTCCCTTATCTCTTCTGGCACTTGGCTGCCCGGTAAAAACAATAGTTCCAGCCAAATTGCCATTATCGGCAAATTTTACTTTTATTCTTTTGTCAACAGCATTTTCTGGATTCAAAGGCAATTCAACAAAGTTTCCCTTTAAATCTTTATTTTTCGCGAGATTAATTTTGTAAAATGCAGTCCTATTCTCATCGGCTTTTAATAAACCAGCGTTTTTAAACCTTTTTGAAAAATCGGTTCCCCATTTTTTGTCAATTTCCTGGTGTGATATTCGCCATGGAATACCATGATTTGAAATCTCAACTTTATTCCATCCAGATTGTTTCATCCAACCGCAATGAATGTCTGCATTTTGAAATTCCGTCATATATTCTCTTGAATAAATATCCCTGATGCTATACCTGTCATTTGAAACCTGGTTCATCTTTCCAAAGCTAATTATCTCCAACACATTTCTGATCATCCCTTTAATCGAAGTCGCTGGGATAAAATAGTTGCCTTCTGAATCCTTGCTAAAAGAGGTATAGTCCTCGTTTTTTTCTTCCGCATCTTCACGGGTATGTCCATTCCGCACAAATATTGGCGTCATGGCGGTCATTTCCAATTCGATTGTACCGCTTTCACCATCCTCGAAAGGGATATCGTGCGAGATTTGTTCTGCCCATTCCGGGAAAAACACCTTTTCATTGAGTGGGACAAAATTGAATGGCGCTTTAATATATTGTGTCATAGTTTAATCCTCCTTAAAGTTAAATCCAATAAAAACGACTTCGGCAGGTTTTAAAACCGGCATACCTTCACAAAACTCGTCTGGCATTGATTTCCAAAACTCTTGAAAACAGAGCTTTTTAATAGCTGAAGGAAATCGGTTGGGCAAATACGATTTAAAGATAGATTCAGTATTCTTTAATTCGTTCAGGTTAAAACAATTGATGATGTATCCACCATCCACGAACCTGATTGAGTATGAAAGTTGATTTAGCTTGTCGTATAGATTTCCTTCTACAATAAAGGGGTTATCAGTTTCTGCCGGCCAATTTGGAACCGATTCGTTTTTGTAACTTACGGGTTCCTGGGAATTGCTCCACCATAAATATCCTTCATATTTGTTAGTGCTAGGAATATCAATTAGTTTAATTTTATTGTTTTCCATTATAAATTACCTCCTTATTTTTAGTTAAAATTCCTGTAAAACAGCCATTTCCTCGCATTGTACCACCACCTAAAGGCAACATTCCAGTGCAAATGTCAATTAAGGCTGCCTCAAAAGCTTTCAGATATTTTTCGCTTTCAATAGCTTTTTTGTTGACTGCAATTTTCAACGAAAACCCCTCTTTAGTATTTGTCACTTCCTCGGTAAACAAAGCACCATCTATTGCACCTCCCGTAAAACGGTCAATGGCAACATGGTTTATCAGTTTTTTATTTGGCTTGGATGAAAGGAAAACGTCTGAAAAGATGGCATCGCCTCTCTGTGCACCATTTTCTTTTTGTTCGTCAACGGCAAACCCAAACATTTTCCGCACTGCGGGATTATAAGTTGTGACGAGCTTTATTCTGTCAGAATATATTGAACTATCGAACTTGTCGTTTGGTTTGTTTCTGAAATCATAAAAACCGTTTTTAAGCAAGAGATTGATAGAAACAGATTCTTTCAGTTTTTCAGCAGTTATACCGCACAATTTGTTATAATGAAATGCCACCCTGTGCGCCAAAGCACCTTTTACAGAAGTTGCAGGAATCAATATCTTTTCATCTGAAAGGGCAGGTTTGCCAACTGTCCACAAAATTGTTTTTTCGGTAACAAATGTCATATCTGCATCACCATTGTCTGACGAAAAACCCGAGCCGAAGAGGAAAAAGTCGTCCGCTCTCAAGGTTAGTTCGTAAGAAATCCATTGGCTATCAACATATCCCTGTAATGCAATTGGTTGTATAAGATTCCAAAACGGATCATTTAATTCCGATGTTTTTGTGAGATATTTATCCAATTCAATGCATAGGTTTATTGCTGTTTGTTTACATTCGACAACTGATATTTCACCAAACCCTTTACGCGTACCTCCACCTATGCGAAACAACGGATTGGTGAATTCGGTTAAAATCTGATTCCACACAATAATATCTTGTTCATTGCCAATCATTTCCATTTCAAAGCAAAATCGTGCACCTTTGTAAACCACCTGTTCATCGAATTTGCCATGTGTTTCAGCAGCCCCTGTATGAGCAATGCGTACGTGTTGGCGAATTGGCAGGCTGTTGAAGTATTGATAAAACGCAGCATCTCTAAAATCGAAGTCCTTGATACCATCCAAAACAACCCCTTCTTTTCCAACCATTTGTGCTGATGAAAGGATTAATTTAGAACCTTGTCCCTTGTCATCTTTTTGGAAACCAAATAATTGATCGATAGCATTGTCACCCATTCCAGCAAGAGAATGTCTAAGAACTCCAGACAATGCAGTTCCTGGAATATACGGTAATCCGTTCACATCAGTAATTACCAACCGGTCGGTTATTACATCACGTTCGCCGCAGCCCACAGCTAGAGGTGTAACAGCTTCAATAATAACACGAGCTAAATATCTGTACGTATGTCTCATCGTTTGTCCTCCTTACATTTTTTTGCCATTTCGGCGGCAAGATTTATTACTGCTTTAACAGCAATTGAATCATCTGCCTTTTCAATAAAATGCCTTAAATCATTTAGTTTCTTTCCCTCCCATTTTTCAGCTGCTACACCGTGAACGAGATAACCTTCTTTGATATTGATTTTCTTCTCCTTTTCTTCATTTGTTTTTTGCCTGAATAAATCATCGTATAATTGTTTTTCGCCTTGGGATTGCATTGCAATTGATCGAATCGTTCCCCATTGAGATGCGAATTTTTCTTGACCAATAAAAGCGTGGCCTTTCCCACTTACAAAGTCATTTACGAGCAAATAAATTTTCTTTTGACTATCTTTTAACTCCTTTTGATTAATAAGATAGGCTATTATATCATTTTCCGAAGATGTTAAATTTTCGACATGTTCAATGTTGGGATAATTTAAAATAGCCTCTTTTGGCTGAATAGAAAAATTTGCCCTCCCTGAATTATCATAACAAGTCAGAAATTCCGGATTAACAAGTACTCTCCCAAGCCCTTCTGGTAGGTAACTGCCAATACCACTATCCATTTCTGTCTTAACCTTATCATCGATTAGAGCACCAGTAATACAAAACACACTTCCCTTTTCGATGCCGCAACGATCAGTATCATAGGCTTTTCTATGGCCATTATAGGGTGCATATTGGAATGTCCTTATCTGGCTTTTAGTCCAGTCGATCATTCCATTCTCCAATCCAAGTTGTTGTGCAATTGGTGTAAATGTAGGTTGACCGTATTCGTCAAAAAATATTAACCGGCTTTCAGCATAAAGTAAAATAGCAGGTACATCTTTGCCACTATCTTTAGCTTGAAATGAGTTGTCGGTTTTGAATGAAGTTTGATACTTCGTTTGTTCAATTTCAACCAATCCATATTGGGCAGTACTTGACCTTCCAACCCGTTTTTTCCCAACTAATGCACCAATCAACTTGCCTGTATATTGTTCAGCATCAGTATCTATGCACACATCGAAACACCATTCAGAACCAGCTTCAAGAGATTCGTATCCATACATTTTCTGGTCTTCAGACCGCCGGTTTGCGCTGTCATAAGCCGACTTGATGGCAAAATTCCTTTTGATCTCAACTGCTGAAACTAAATTATCTCCTGTTTTTACGATAAAACCATCGCGACATTGTTTTATCTGAACAGGGTTATTATTGTCTTTTAATCCTTCTTTAGGAATACCATGGTGAACAAAGAGTTTCGATTTGTCAGAATCTCCCTTTAAGTAATACCATGAAGCAGGTATTCTAACAGCCCTTGTTCCTTTACATAATGGATGTGCATCACCAAAACGTACTTTACCTGAATGGAAAAGTATCATGGATTCAGATGATTTCTCTTCGTACAAGCTACTTGCGGCAATCCCTAAAAAAGCATTACCTGGTATAAAATCGAGGGTTTGTTGATTGCCCTCTGTGGCTGATTTTTGATTTATGATCACATCTGAAAGCAACGTACATTTGAATTGTAGGGTTTTCATTGGTTGGCCTCCTTTATATCTAAAATTTCGAATTTGCAACGACCTAATCCACGGTGTCGGTTTTGTCCCAATCGTTTGATCCATTGCATACAATTTGTCAGGTCGCCAACGTATTGATCGTCAATACCAATAATTGTCGCAATAAGTTCGCAGGGTATGGTGGTTTCCAATTTGCGAAGTGAATGAGCTTCGGCAATACCATTGGCCATAATAGCAGTTGAAGAAAAGCCACGATAGAAAAGCCCAACCAGTTCTTTATCAACCTTAGATTTTAACCCTGTAGAAATGGTGGCATCTGAAAAGAATGCTGTTCCTTTTGAATGAGAATTTGATTCCCCAACTCTTTTTTCATCAAAATGGCCAAAAAGCTCTTTTATTATTTCCGAATCTTCTCCAAATATTTCTTCTGCGGCTTCACGAATAAGACCTTTAAGTGTTTTACCGGGAACAAACGGAAACCGGTCTTTGTCTTTAATCACCAAAGCATCCAAGTCGCTCCCCGAAGTCAGTCCAGAGCCACAGTGCCATTCGGAAAAAAAGGTGATTTTATAAGTTATGTTTTTCATAATATAAGCATCATTGATTTATTGAATTGATAGTTAGCCAATCATAAACTGGAGTTTCGTTGCCATATACTCCTTTGCTCACATCAAGCCCCAAATTTCTCAACTTCACCTGATTACCCAAAGAAATCAGACGATTCATTTTTTGGGTCGCCAGCGGCTTGTTATTATGCAGGTCAGTAAGCCATTGACGCAAATGCGATTTGATGGCACTCCCATCTTTATCTTCAAGCTCTTTGGCAAAGTTTTGCAATTGATCAACTGTAGGTTTTCCCTTTTTATCCAGATAGTACGGACCAAAATCTAATCGTATATCATCTGCCATTAATTCCTTATTCTTAATTTCTTTGTAGTTTTCCACAAAACTTGACTGAACTTTATGGAACATTAGGCACGAAGGTGTTAATTCATCACTTTTTAAACCTTCTTTGGCTATTTTTTTTGCCTCGCCACATAGGGTTTCAGATAGGTTATAACCATAATGAAAAGGGTAACTCTCTTTAATATAGGCTATTCCTGCACAAGCAGTAAGTCCATGGTTTAAAAAGTCAATTTTAATTGGTAAATTATTGAAGTTAATTTTCGATTCTGATTCGAAGAACTTTAGAAAATGTTTGGTGAAATCCAGGGCTAAATCGGCCCGACAAATTATTGTAAGGTCATCGCCACCGATTATTATTGGGCGGAAAGGCAGTTTATCAGTTGATTTGACCGGGCATGATTTCATGGTTTCTAGATAGGCTTTTCGAGCAGCCTCTTTGGTCGAAAGATCAAGCGCATTCGAAAAAGCTCTGAAAATTTTCACGAATTCCTCGCCTTTCGTGTCAATGGTTTTTTCAGCAAGTTTCTGAAGGGCAATTCCTATATTGTTGCCATCGGCATGAATTACTGCAAGCCAACTGTAGTTAGCAGATTTTGACTTCGTTAAATATTTCATATCCAATGCAATGTCAATATCACTCACTGATCCAAAGAACTCTTTTATTAGACGTCCATATTTTGGAGATTCAAACTCTTCTGTTTTAATTGCATCTCTCTTTAAAACAACGCCTAAATCATTGTATTCGTTGTCCTTTTTAATAAATTCAACAGATGGAATTCCAGTTTTTCTTGAACGATTAAATGCCATCAAACCCACGTCGTATGGTCGAAAGGGTTTATTGCGTTGCACTCGAAGCTTTCTTTCCAATTCATCAATATGTTCCTTTCCTATTTCACCTCCATTAATCATTACTACAGCTTGACTAATGGTTATTCCCGGTGCAAAAGCCATGATTTGCTTCGGGAATTTGAGTACTACATCACTGCACTGTCCGAATGTATCAAAGACATATTTAATGTTTCCTGCTGCGGTGACGATCTCTTTGTTTTTATCAAGATAGCCAACAACTTTCTCAAATTGTTCAGTACAAATACTTTCTACAAGTTCGCTTGCCCCAGCAATTTCACGAAGTGCGTTGGTCTGAAAAATGAAGCTTTGGATGCCTTGCACCGAAGCTCCGTAAAGGTATTTTACTTCTGTCATAAAGTATAGTTATTTAAGTTTAAAATAGAGTTGTTATTTGATTTTTGTTACCACCCCAAACCCCGTGCTAACCCCCTTTCCCAAGCCGATAAAATCGGGGAGGAAAAAGTTGGTGCGGAAGGTAAGGTCAAAAGCCTGTAGGCCGGTTCCTTTGTATTTGGCAAAATAATCGCGATCAATGCGTTGAATATGTACTTCGAATTTTTTCTCGACATTGTAATCGACACCTTTGGCAAAGGACAGGATATTTCCGGTTAGGATTTTCTCGAGAAAAGCAATTTTGTCTTTCAATTCTGTTGTTTCGGCAAACCGCTTATAGTTTTCATCATTGAAAGCGAGCCATTTATAAATGGAGTAGGTAAATTGATGGTCCCACACGTTGAGCGTGAAATTGTTGGCGGCAAGGCTGTCAATAGTCAGGGTCATCTTTTGGTCGCCCAATTGGATGTCCCAGTTGCGCTGTCCAAGAAAGGCATGGATCTCATCGGTACCCTCGTCGATACAGATCAGGCAACCTTTGCGGCCAATCACCTTGTACTGGATTAACGGATATGAATAACGAAGGCCTGCTTCACCTAAATGATTGTGAAACAATATTCTATCTCGTCCAGTCTTCTCAATGATTGCACCCCGCAAACGGGGTATCTCGCGTGATGGAATTTCCTGTTCAAAACAAATCTTTAAGACCCTTATTTTTTTCATATTCAGGAAGGTTTTATTAATGCAAGTTGCATACAATAATTGTCAATTGAAAATATTATGCAATATTTATTTCAGCAAATTATGCAATAATATTGCAAATATTGATGGCTTTATTCCAAGTGATGAAATCACTCCAAAACAAATATTGTATATCCGCCACGTAGTGCGGTTTCCAGATTATGGTTTTTCTACAAGATTCTAGACGATAATCAATAGGATTAGTTGAAAAAGTAAGATTGAATTAAAAATGAATCCTATTGTGAAGCATCAAATTCCAGGCCGGAATAATCCTGACTGTTTTACCGAAAATTGCGATTTCTTTTTCTGCCGACGATGTGACAATGACCAACTGATTGCAATTGAAATAGTTGGAGAGTTCAGTCAATCCATCGGGTTCATGTTGTAAAATGGCTTTTGCATCAATGTTACAGCAAAATCCTTTTTTCGGTAAGTAAAAAGTTATTGTCAGGATCATCGGATCATATAGAAGAAAGGATATCCTGCAACGGCGAATACCGGTCACCGTTATTTGATGATTCTTTCTTGAATTTCAAGACAAAATCAATGATTCTTTCTTGAATTCCAGGAAAGAATTTGGATTTTATGATTAAATAATTGGTTATCAATTATTTATAGGCATAAATCATTAACTTCCCTAAAAGGTAAATAAGGTTGGTTTCGAAGGATGCCCCTTGGCTATTAAGGTTAAAAAATGGAAAAATAAGGTTTGAAATCGCTTAAAAACCTTATTATCATTTCTTTATAAGCCACGGTTTTGATTGGATAGATCCGTTTTAAAAACCTTATTTTTTAAAACCAAGAAACCGATTAAAGTTAAGGTGACATTTGAAGAGGATAAAAAAGAACGTCTGGAACTTTCCGATTTTTCATTCGCTGAGACACAGGATTTATTGAAAGATTTTAAGGGTTCATTCTCTGATGAAGTAATAGAGGAAAAGCGTAATGCATTATGAACGTATTCTTTGTTACATCCTCACTATTCAAAATCCAATTATTTTTAACATCCGATAATTTGTTATCCGAAATATCACACATCGAGGGTCTTACAACAAAATAATTTTATTATGCGGCATATTTTTGTTTAGAAAAAATATAAAATGCACTAAATCAATTAGGTTATAAATTAAGTTACATTAGATGATAAATAATTGCAAATTGTCAATTCTCTCAAAGTGTTTAATGTTAAGCGTTGCAATTGGTAAATTATATTGAATCGCTGTTGAACTTATCAAAATATCGCGAAATTCGATCATTTTGTTCTTAAGTCGTAGATTTCTGTATATTTCGCTGGCGATTTTCGCAGTATTTAAATTGAAATCAATAATTTCCATGCCGTTGCAAAGTGTTTCGATATCCTGTTTTTTACTTGGTGTAGTTGCACCATTAAACAATTCAAATATTGAAATAGTTGAAAGGCACAATTCATTGGTTTTGAATAGATTAATAAATTTCGTTTCTGTTCGATATTGGCTACGCAAGTAATCTATAACTATTGAAGTATCCACTAAAACTCTTCTATTTTCCATTTGTTGATTATTTCTTGACTTTCAATAATTTGCAAGATATCATCATCATTCCATACATTTACAGAGAGTAATTTTTTGAGTCGTTCGTTTTTATCGGCAACTGAATTTTTGTTCTTTTGCTGTTTTGATGTTTGTCCAGTAGGTAAAATAATAATCTCAACCTCCTTATAATTAAAAGATTTTGGCAGGTCGATTACTATCCTATGGTTTTCAACTGCATATATGTTTCTTATTGCTTCCATGCAAATTAATTTTTGATGCAAGTTACAATTTTTTTTTCTTAACTTTAAATTTCAATTCATATTTCACGAAATGTTGTTTGAAAATCAATTTCGAATGGGTAAAGGGTCAAGCCAGTCGCCTTCCCTCCTACTTCACCTCCACCGCATTGACCGGGCAGACCTGCCGACAGGCATCGCACTTGATGCATAGCTCGGTGTTAATGACATGTTTTTCATGGGGTTGGAACGGGATCGCATTGACAGGGCAACGTTGGACACACAACGTGCAGCCAATGCAATTGTCGTTGACCGAATAGTTGATCAGTGCAGCACATTTACCAGTCGGACAAACACCATTTAAATGGGCTTCGTACTCTTCGCGGAAATATTTTAAGGTACTTAAGACAGGATTTGGTGCAGAACGTCCCAAGCCACAGAGGGATCCTTTTTTTGTCCATTCGGCAAGTTTCTCCAACTTCTCAAGATCGCCCTGTTTCCCTTTGCCTGCAACAAGGTTATCGAGCATATCGAGCATCCTTTTGGTCCCTACACGACAAAACGTACATTTTCCGCACGACTCTTCCTGTGTGAACGAGAGGAAAAAACGGGCGATGTCCACCATGCAATCGGTATCGTCGAGCACAATCAGACCACCAGAACCCATCATTGCACCGAGGCTGGTCAGCGATTCATAATCGATCGGTGTATCCTGTAAGCTTGCCGGGATACAACCTCCCGAAGGGCCGCCAATCTGGACTGCCTTGAAAGTCCGGCCATTGGCGATACCGCCACCGATCTCTTCCACGACCTGCCGTATGGTCATTCCCATCGGGACTTCGATCAAACCACCTCGTGCGACCTTCCCCGCTAGGGCAAAAACCTTCGTCCCTTT
>TBL_comb47_HYPODRAFT_10004029_pt1 | contig 17061 bp, 19 predicted proteins | sample TroBogypolimnion_40_FD_10682 | JGI IMG/M metagenome (IMG submission 10682)
ATAAAATTGTTAAAGAAATAATTGGAGTAAAAGAACAAAAATATGTTTATGACTTAGTTAATGTCGATAAGTGGAGTCGTTATTATACAAACGATTTAGTTTCTCATAACTGTACATTCCTCGGTTCTGCTGGAACATTGATCTCAGCAGCGGCTCTAGGAAGTATGGCTTTCTCAAGACCAATAGATCTTAAGTTTGATGGTAAATTGGAAATTTACGAAAACCCAGTTCCAGGAAACTTTTATGTGATGGCAGTTGACTCGTCAAGAGGTCAGGCTTTAGACTATTCCGCATTCTTGGTAATCAATACATCTAAAGAACCATTTACAATTGCTGCCAAATATAGAAACAATACCATCTCACCAATGCACTTTCCAGACGTATTGGTGCAAACAGCTAAACATTATAATGAGGCTTACCTATTAATTGAAAATAATGACGTTGGTGCTCAGGTTGCAGATTTAACGTTCTACGAATTAGAATATGACAATATGTTCCACGGAGAGGAAGCCAACGGAAGATATTATTTGACTCAAGGGCGAGCCAAACAATTAGGCATTAAAACCACAAAAAGAAGTAAACGTCAGGGTTGTAACTCGCTAAAAGAATTAATTGAAAATCAACGTTTATTGATTCAAGACTTCAATGTTATTGAAGAACTTTCTACTTTTGTAATGAAACGCGATCAAACTTATGCCGCTGAAGAAGGGTCAAATGACGACTTGGCAATGTGTTTGGTCATATTTGCTTGGTTGACTTCACAACCTTATTTTAGAGATTTAACCAGTTTTGATATTCGTCAAAGACTTTATGAAGAAAAAATGAAACAAATTGAGGAGGAAATGCCTCTTCCATTTTATAATCAAGTTGAGGAAATAGAAAACCCTAAATATTACAGAAGCGTTGGTCTGATCTGGGAAACTGTCGAAGAAACCGACGGGGCAGCTCTGCAAGACTTCTATAAGAACTGGTATCAATAAGAACTGGTTTTTATAAATAAATGAAGATTATCGATCTCTGCCTATATCGTAGGAGAAAAACATGGCAATTCTAGTTTCACCAGGCGTCCAAATTAATGAAGTAGATTTAACTACTCAGACACCAGCAGTTTCAACATCAATCGGCGCACTTGCTGGCGTTTTCAGTTGGGGTCCTGCAAACACACCAGTACAAATTTCAAGCGAAGTGAACTTGAACAACACATTTGGTAATCCAGATGCAAACACCTCAAACTCATTTTTTACTGCTGTAAACTTCTTATCATACTCAAACAACTTACAAGTCGTTCGCGCTCAATTGTCTGGTGCTAATAATGCCATGTCAAATACAAACTATGGCGCAAACGTAAGTATGCCAAACGAAGGTTTCTACTTCAGCAATACCACATCTTTCGGTTATAACCAAAGCGGAAACCAAAATAACTCAACTATCGCAAGATATCCAGGAAACTTGGGTAACTCTTTACAAGTTATCTACTGGCCATCAGCAACTGCATGGGCGGCTAACGCTAATGCAACATTCAACGTAGCTGTTGGTGGTATTACAGGTACTGGTTCAACAACCTCATCTGTTAACCTTGTGTCAACAATTCTAACAACACCAAACACAACACCAAATTCTTATGTTGGTGGTGTTTTAACAATTTCAAGCGGTTATGGTGCAAACGGTGCAATAAACAGTGCAACAATTGTTGCTTACAACACTGTAACTAATCTTGTAACTTTAAACGCAAACTTAACATTTACACCAAATGGAACAAGTAATGTGACTATTGTTGGAGTTGCTGATCCATTGTATCAATTTGCAAAATTGTTCCCATATGCTCCAGGAACATCACCATACGTTGCAAATAAAACAGGCAATCCAAACGTAAACGATGAAATCCATATTGCTGTTGTTGACGCAACTGGTTTAATTACTGGTTACGCTAACACACCATTAGAAACATATACAAGCGTATCTGTTCTTTCAGATGCTATTGCTGTAGATGGTTCAACAAACTATTATAAAGAAGTTCTTTACAGAAAGTCAAAATGGGTTTTATGGACAGGTCACCCAACAACTAATACAACTGGTTGGGGCGCATTGTCAACAACTCCAGCTTTAACAATCTATAAAGATACTAGAGCGCATAACAGACAATTAGGTAACGGTGCTGATGGTATTTCATATGCAAACCCAGCAACATTAGACAGCGCTCTAATTAATGCTTTAACAAACTTTAGAGATCCAGAAGCAGTTAATATCTCATTGTTAATGACAGCTGACTTTGATTCAACTGTTCAACAACAAGCAATTCAATTGGCTGCTGCAAGACAAGACTGCGTTGCATTCGTGTCACCTCCTTTATCTGCAACACAAGATCCTGTAAGCCCAGCTAATGCTATTACAACATATTTTAACTCAACTCTAAATACATTCAGCTCATATGCTGTTGCTGATACAGGTTGGAAATATCAATACGACAAATACAATGACCAATATCGTTGGATTCCATTAAACGGTGATATCGCAGGTCTATGCGCATACACTGATAATGTAAAAGCTCCATGGTGGTCACCTGCTGGATTCCAACGTGGCGTTCTAAACAACGTTATTCAGTTGGCATTTAATCCAAACCAAGCAGCTCGCGATCAACTATACAAAGCTGGTATTAATCCAGTTGTATCGTTCCCAGGACAAGGAACTGTCCTATATGGCGACAAGACTATGCAAAATCGTCCAAGTGCATTTGATCGCATCAATGTACGTCGTCTATTCATTGTTCTTGAGAAAACAATTGGTCAAGCAGCTAAGAATAGCTTGTTTGAATTCAATGATGCATTTACTCAAGCTCAATTTGTTGCTCTAGTTGATCCATTCCTAAGAACTGTTCAAGCTCAGCGCGGCATTTATGCTTACAAGATTGTTTGCGACTCAACAAATAACACACCTGCTGTTATTGACGCAAATCAATTTAGAGGCGATATTTACATTCAGCCAGCAAAAAGTGCCAACTTCATTACTCTAAATTTCGTAGCAGTACGAACTGGAGTAAGCTTCAGTGAAGTCGTTGGCCAGTTCTAATAAATAGTTGATATCCAGGAGATACAAATGGCTTTTAATGTAGATCAATTTAGAAATAACTTAGTGGGTGATGGCGCACGTCCTAACCTGTTCCAAGTTTCATTAGTGATTCCAACATTTATTAATAACAGTACTGCAGCTGGCCAAAAATTAACATTTATGTGTAATGCTGCTCAATTGCCTGAATCAACAATCGGTGTGGCGCCAGCATATTACTTCGGTCGTGAAGTTAAGATTGCTGGAAACCGCACTTATGCTGATTGGCAAGTACAAATTATTAATGATGAAGACTTCCTAATCAGAAATGCAATGGAACAATGGCATTCAAATATTAACGGTCCAGTTGGTAACGCAAGATCAAATGTGGCAGCTAACGTTGACAGTGGTTATGGTGTTAATGCTACTGTGTCACAATTCGGTAAGAGTGGTAATGTAATTAAACAATACCAATTTGTAGGCATGTGGCCAACCAATCTTAGCGCAATTGACTTGAACTGGCAATCAAATGACCAGTTAGAAGAATTTAACGTAACATTCGCATACCAGTACTATCTACCATCTGGTATTCCTACTCTTTAATTTTGAAGGAACATAATGTGGGGAGGCTCGCCCTCCCTATTTTGATTTTGATATTATGAGGAAAAATACATGGCAGGAATAAAATTATTTGGTTTTAGAATTGTCCGCGATGAAGACGGAGAAGAACTATTACCATCGCCAGTCACACCGCAACTCGAAGACGGTGCGATTAACGTTCAGACTGGCGCACACTACGGCATTTATGTCGACCTAGACGGTTCTTATAGAACTGAAATCGATTTAATCACCAAATATCGTACAATGGCAATGCAACCAGAAATGGAAACAGCCATTGAAGATATCGTCAATGAAGCAATCGTTCATGATAATCGTGGACATATTGTAAAAATAGATCTTGACGAATTAGACCAACCAGACAGTATTAAGAAAATGATTAGAGCCGAATTCAAAGAGGTTGTAAAACTTCTAGATTTCGGCTCATTCGCATCAGACATTTTCCGTCGTTGGTATGTTGATGGACGTTTATACTATCACGTTGTAATTGACCCAGAAAATACACGTGCTGGTATCAAACAATTAATTTACATCGACCCAAGACGTATTCGTAAAATCCGTAACATTACAAAGAAAAAAGAAAACGGTACAGAAGTTATTGATAGAATTGAAACATTCTATTTGTACAACGAGAAATTAACTAATAACAATGTACAGTCGCCACAATTACTGGGAAGCTATGCTGGAGGCGTTAAATTAAGCGAGGACTCGGTTGTCCACTTAACATCAGGACTATTTGATCCAGCAAAATCGACGGTGCTTTCATATCTACATAAAGCTATCCGTCCAATGAACCAGTTGCGCTTCGTTGAAGATGCAACGGTTATCTATCGTGTATCCCGTGCACCAGAACGTCGCGTATTCTACGTCGACGTAGGCAATATGCCAAGAAACAAACAAGAGCAATACTTAAAAGATATTATGACAAAATATCGCAATAAGCTCACGTATGATGCTGGCACAGGTGAAATCCGCGATGATCGTAAGCATATGTCCATGCTTGAGGACTTCTGGATGCCACGTCGTGGCGAAGGCAAGTCCACCGAAATTACAACTCTTCCAGCAGGTCAAAACCTTGGCCAGATGGATGACGTTCTTTACTTTGAAAAGAAACTCTACAGAGCATTAAACGTTCCTGTTTCAAGACTTGAATCTCAACAAGGATTTTCATTAGGTCGTTCTAATGAAATCACTCGTGACGAATTAAAGTTTGACAAGTTCGTTGATAAACTTCGCTCACGTTTCTCTACAATTTTTGACGAATTACTTGCTCGTCAATTAGCTCTTAAGGGTATTTGTACTTTAGACGAATGGAACAACTTTAAACAGTCCATTCGTTATGACTTCATTAAGGACAATAACTTTACAGAACTTAAAGAAGCAGAGCTATTACAAAATCGTCTAAACATGCTTGCAACTGTACAGCCATATATTGGCCAGTTCTATTCTCGTCGCTGGGTTCAAGAGAATGTTCTTCAATTCGATGAAAGCGAAATTGAAAAAATGAAAGAAGAAATGGATGAAGAAGCTGAAGAAATGGAACAACAACAAATGCAGCAGCAGCCTGATGGTGGCGCTCCAGAACAAGGAGATGGCGGCTCTGAAGATAGTTCTCAAGATGGCGATGATATAAATAAAAAAGTATCTGCATTATTCAAAGATACACAAGAAACAGGAACATAAAATGTCGAATTTAGTTGTTTTTGCCGAAGAAAAGAACGCAGCAGCTTTCAAAGATCTGTTTGAACAAACAGTCGCTGAGAAGGTTATGGCTGCTCTTGCTGAAAGAAAAAAGCATGTAGCTGAAAAACTATCTGCAGAAATCAGCAAACAAATTCACCACAACCCAGCAGCTGACAATAAGTCAGATCTTCAAAAAGACGTAAGAGGTCTTCTTACAATTGATGCTTCAAAGAAAGCAAGTCATAAGGGTGGATTTACTGCTGAAGGTGCAAGAACAGACGTTGAAGGTTTAAATCCTGACGAATTAAACAAAGGTCCAGGAATGGGTGGCGGGTTTACAAATGAAAAGCCATTGGCAAAAATTTGGCTAAAGCCACATATTCCTGCTGGTCAATCAAAACTTCCATTTACAAAAGAAACTGCAAAGGGCAAATAAGATGGCAACTAAATTTATCGACTTTATTCAACAGCAAGATGCCGTAGCATTCAAAGAATCATTTGAAGCAGCAGTATCAGAAAAAGTATTCAATGTATTAGAAGCAAAGAAACAAGAAATTGCTCAAAGCTTCTTTACTGAAAAGAAACACGTTTGCCCAGAATGCGGTAAAGCGAAATGCATGTGCGAATCTGAATCATCAGAAAGAATGGGTGACCCATTAGCACATAGCGAATTAGCACATCATGTTGCTAACGCATCAGCAACTGCAGCTGCTGCTGAACACCACAAAATTAATTTCCATGCTCATATTAATAAGCATACAGAAGCTATGGCTCATGGTGATCATCATGCTGCTCACCACCATATGGAAAAAGCAAAAATGCACGCTAAGGCTCATCATGAATTAACAGGTCATCCTATTCATGAAGAAGTGGCGGAAAGCTATAGTGTGGCGGAGGCTAGAGCATTTAGTTACGGAGCAGCTGACAAGTTAGCCAATAAGATCGATGATGCAGAGTCAAGCGCACACGCTAAGAGCATTATTTCTAAAGCACCAACTATACATTTACAATATTTGCACCATTTTAATATGGGATTATCTGGTGGTGGCGAAATTCACAAATATATACCACATATTAAAGCTGAATTAGCTAAGCGTAACTCTTTATTGTCGAGAGAAAAATCTTCAAAACGTTTTGACGAATCAATTGAAGAAGACGCAAAAGGTTATAAGCAAGTTGGTGGTTTCACAGGAATGGGAACACCAAAAGCTGGTAAGAAATCATGGCATTATCCAGCTCCTGCAAAACATGTAGGTGATATACATTCTAAAGAACATCCAGCTCCAGGTGATTCAAAAGGTATGCAAATTCATAGCAAAATGAATCCGCACCACGATGATCATGGTAAGCATCATGGTAAGCATCACGGTGTAGAAGGTGTTGGTTCAAAAGAACATCCACACCACAAAGCATTAAATGAATTTGGTTCACCAAAACATGTTGAAGCGCAACATCTAAAGCCAAATGAAGTTGTAAGATCAGTGTTCCCAAATACCTTTGGAGATACAACAGATGATACAATTGAGCGTCATCGTGATGTTGCAAAACACCATAACAGCGGTTATTCATCATCACCATCTCAACGTGAACGCATGAAGTATATTGTTGGTAGAAAAACAGAAGTACCACCAAGCTACATTTACCACAAAGAAGAATATGAAAAGAAACATGGTAAATTACACCATAAAATGACAAAGAAAATGATGAAACTTGCTCATAAGCACAGCAAGAAACATCATGAGGAAGAAGAATAAGTTGAGTCATGAAAACTCTAAGCGAAATAAAAGGAACACTGAAAAAGGTTAAATCGAAGCTGCCAGACCCTCCGATGGTTGTGTTGTTGAAGCGCAAGGCTATTAGAAATTTTCCTAATGGCCAAAGAGTCGCTCTCTACCACAATGACCTACTTAACCTTGATGTAAGTGTTCCATATTTNCCTCATGAGTTNGGNNCTGAAAAATTAGGATTTGGTAAGGTTCATGAAGACCAAACCATATGGAAAAAGTTGGGATCTATTGCTAAAGGTAAACCTGGAGACGTAANGTTTCCAAATGGTGCAGTGATGAAGAANGTTCAACCTGNAACAGCAGCTTCAATTAAAAAGCTGAGAGACATGATAAATACTTACAATAAGCATAGATTAGCAGCAAAAGTTAATGCTTCGCCTGCTGATTTTAACGATGTTGTTAAATTCATTAGAGCGAACGAAATTTAAGGAATAGTAATATGGCAGCAAATGCACCAGAAGTTCAAATTTTAAGCGACGAAGGCACAACAACTCGTGTCAAAATCCACGGATACTATAATGCATCAGCAACAGCTAACAGCAATACAGTAGTTGTTACTGCAAATGCATTATCATTCGCCAACACTTCACAAACTTGCTTATTCAGTATTGCTAAAATGCAATTTGCATCAGATATGACCAATGGATTTGTTGCTTTACAATGGATTGGAGCATCAAGCAATACAGGTATCGTGTCATTTGGTGGCGGTCAAGCAGGTATATTTGATTATTACATTCCAAACAATGCAACAAGTCCAACAGGCGATCTCAATTTAGCAACATATAATGCCACAGGAAATGACGTTTACACAATTATTTTAACATTGAATAAAGAATCTGGTTATGCTAATGCGTACTTACAATATGACGTAACAGGACAACGTGTTCCTTAATGCGATGTTTACTTTTAAAGAGTTTATATCAGAAGGAAACATAAGTAGAGTCGGAAGAGTTGAAATTATAAATGCAAGAATCCGAAAGGGTAAACTGCAAAGAAGAAAATATATTTCAAATGTGAAAGGTTGGAGATATGATAAACATGGTCATTTAGTTAGAATGACAAATGTTGAAAGATTACATAGAAAACTCGGCGCTATGCAGGCTAAAAGAAAAAGAAGAGCTGAAATGGCGCAGATAATTAGAAGAAGAAAAATTGCTTTAACAAAGAAAAGAGCATTAGGATACAAAGAATGAAATTAATCAGAGAAACAGTAGAAGAAGTAAAGTATTTGACCGAAGATGTAAATGGTCAACCTTCACTTCATATCGAAGGTCCATTTTTGGTTGCTGAAAAGAAAAACAAAAATGGTCGTGTATATCCTAAGCATGTTTTAAGAAAAGAAGTTGCTCGTTATATGGATGAATTTGTATCCAAGAAAAGAGCATTCGGCGAATTAGGACATCCAGAAACACCAACAATTAACCTTGATCGCGTCAGCCATATGATTGTGAATCTAAGAGAAGAAAGCGATTGCTGGATCGGTAAAGCAAAGATTTTAGAAACACCAATGGGAAAGATTGCAGAAAACCTTATGAAAGGTGGTGCACAACTTGGTGTTTCTTCACGAGGCATGGGCTCATTAAAGAACATTGATGGTACAAACTATGTTCAGCCCGACTATTATCTTGCCACAGCGGCAGATATTGTAGCTGATCCTTCAGCTCCAGGCGCATTTGTACAAGGCATTATGGAAGGCAAAGAGTGGATTTGGGACAACGGTCTTGTAAAAGAAGTTGAAATCAATGAAATGAAAAAAGCCATTGAGAAAGCAAAGCGCAAACAGCTTGAAGAGATTCAACTACGTCAGTTTGAAAGCTTCCTTTCAAAACTGTAATTTTATAAATAAACTTATCCAAATAGGAGACAACAATGACAGTTCGCACATTAGCAGAAGCTGCCGCTGAAGTACTGAATAAAACACGCGCAACAGCACCAGCAGAACATATGCACAAAAGCATTGAAAAATATGCCAACCAACCAGCTGCCCACATGGTAGATCTTGGTGGCGCAACTCACGAAAATCCACAAGGCACACACGTAGGTGTGGCTGCTTCCCATGAACATGGTCAAGCAGAATATCCTGGAGTAAAGCCAGATTCAAGCATGCACGAGCCAATGAAACATCTTAAGCCACAAGCTCAAGATACAGAAGCTCATCCAGCTTATCACTCACCAGAAGAAGAAAATGGTGAACACGTAGATACAGCAGGTCACGAATATACTTATCCTACAATCAAAGCTCCTGGTCCAAAATTAGATGAAAAGAAACATCATGACCATGAGGAAGAAGAAGAGGAAGAAGAGGAAGAAGAAGAAGCTCATCACATGAGCGAAGAAGAAATTGCTGAAGCTAAGAAAGCTAAACATGAAATGTGGAAAAAACACATGAAAGAAAAAATGCATCATATGCATAAAGAAGACATGGAAGCTTTATTCAGTGGTGAAAATCTTTCTGAAGAATTCCAAGCTAAAGCCGCTGCTATTTTCGAAAGCGCTGTAATTGCTCGCGCTGTAGAAGTAACAGAAAGCTTAGAAGCTGCAATTCTAGCATCTGCTGAAGAATCTGTTGAAGAAATCAAAGCAGAATTAGAAGAACAAGTTGATGCATACTTAAACTATATGGTTGAAGAATGGGTTAACGAAAATGCAGTTGCTATTGAATCAGGATTGAAGTCAGAAATTGTTGAAGACTTCATGGCTGGTTTAAAGAACTTATTCGTTGAACATTACATCGACGTTCCAGAAGAAAAAGTTGACGTTCTTGAAGCTATTGCTGAAGAAAACGCAGAACTTGAAGCTAAGTTAAATGAAGCTCTAAACAAGAACATTGAACTTGCTCAAGCTATCGTTGAATCAAGAAAGTCAGAACTTGTAACATCAGTTTGCGAAGGTCTCACCGCCACACAAGCTGAAAAAGTAAAAGCACTCGCAGAGGGTGTAGAGTTCACCACAGAGGGTGAATATGTAAAGAAACTTAGCATCATTCGCGAGAGTTATGTTAAGAGCGAACCAACAAAGGTGAAAACAGCAACGAAGCAAATTCAGTTAGCTGAAGCTTCAGAGCCAGTTGTTGCAGAAGACTTAGCGCCATCTATGGCTGCTTATGTTAATGCAATTTCTCGCACAAAACCAATGTAATTGAACTCTACAACAAAGGAAATTAAAGAAAATGTATTTATCAGAATCAATTCAAAATAAGTGGGCACCAGTATTGGACCACGCTGATATGCCATCTATCAAAGATCCATATCGTCGTGCCGTTACTGCTGTCATCCTAGAAAACCAAGAAAAGGCACTAAAGGAAGAAGCTGGTATTCTTAACGAAACAATTCCACCAAACTCAGCTGGTACAGGCGGTTATGGTGGCGGTGCATATGCTGGTGGTCCAGTAGCTGGTTTCGACCCAATCCTAATCAGCTTGGTTCGTCGTTCACTACCAAACCTAATGGCTTATGATGTTTGCGGCGTTCAGCCAATGACAGGTCCAACAGGTTTGATCTTCGCAATGCGTTCAGTTTATGCTGGTGCAAACTCAAGCTTGAACGTATATACCGAAGCTCTATTTAACGAAGCTAACACTGCATATTCAGGTACTGGTACTTTCACAGCATTCAGTGCTGCTGCAAATGCTAACTTGTCTATCTCTGGTGGTCAGTCAAACAGCTCAATCTTTGGTCTAGCTAACACTGGTTACGGTTTCACCAATGCTCAAGGTGAAGATCTTGGCGGTGCATATACTATGAACCAAATGGGCTTCTCAATCGAAAAAGTAACTGTTACAGCTAACACACGTGGCTTACAAGCAGCTTACACCATCGAATTGGCACAAGACCTTAAAGCAGTTCATGGTCTAGACGCAGAAACTGAATTGGCAAATATTTTGTCAACAGAAATTCTTGCTGAAATCAACCGTGAAGTTGTTCGTACAATCTACGCAACAGCTGTTCCAGGTGCACAATACTCTAACGTTCCAGGTCTATTCAACTTAGCAGTAACTGGTGGCGATACAGCAGGTCGTTGGCAAGTTGAGACATATAAGTCTCTAATTTTCCAAATCGAACGCGAAGCTAACAAAATTGCTAAAGATACCCGTAGAGGAAAGGGCAACATGATCATCTGTTCAACAGATGTGGCATCAGCATTAGCAATGTCAGGTCTTCTAGACTATCAATCAGCTCTAACCAACAACACCAACCTAACCGTTGACGATACAGGCAATACATTTGCTGGTACTCTATTCGGTCGCGTAAAAGTATATGTTGATCCATATTCTGTCGCTGGTGCTGACTACGTTGTAACTGGATACAAGGGTAATGTAGCATATGACGCTGGTCTATTCTATTGCCCATACGTTCCTCTACAAATGGTACGTGCTATCGATCCTAACACTTATCAACCAAAAATTGGTTTCAAGACACGTTATGGTATCGTAGCAAACCCATTCGCACAAGGTACAACTCAAGGTCTTGGCGCTCTTACGAATAATACCAATGTGTATTATCGCAAGTTTATCGTTGCCAATTTGAAATAGTTGTTAATATAACGATAAATCTCCGATACAGGAGATAAATAGAGAGTAGAGAAATCTACTCTCCTTTAAAGAGGATAGAGGAATCTACCCTCTTTTTTTATGGCAAATATAAATGCACAAGATATATTTAATTACTAATAATATTACCAATAAACATTATGTTGGATATACTTCTAACGACGTAGAAGAACGTTTAATCGGTCATCTAAGCGCAGCAAGAACAGGATCTAATTATCTAATACATCAATCTATTAGGAAATATGGTTGGGAAAACTTTTCAATCAAAACTCTTTATGAATCTTGGGACGGAGAACATACTTTAAAAGAAATGGAACCTTATTTCGTAAAGGAATATGAATCGTTCGGTTCAGGTTATAATATGACTCTAGGCGGAGAAGGAACTGGTCCTTGTTCTCCCGAAACAGCAAAGAAAATCAGTTTAGCTAAAAAAGGTGAGAAAAGAACATTAACGCAAAATCTAGCAAATGCTGAACGCGGTAGACAATATGTCTGGATAACAGATGGCGCTACAAATATTCGCATCCATAAAGATTTTTTAATACCAGAAGGTTTTCATAGAGGAAGAACTCAATCAGGACATAAAAGAATTAATGGTACAAAAAGACCAAAGTTTGTCAATGGTTATAAAAAATCAACTAAGTTAAGAAAACCAAAAACTCAAGAACATAAAAATAAAATAAAACTATCTCAAATTAATGGTGGACATACAAAAAATAGAATATGGGTTAATAATGGAACTCTAAATAAAAGAATAAGGATAGATGATGAAATTCCTCTAGGATTTATTAAAGGTCGTAAATAACACATGGCAATCGGCTCAGCTCCATCCTTTTTTTATTTTTATAAATACTATTAAGTTATATTAATTCGTCACTTCGTCTAGCTTTTAAAGGAAAAAAATAATGGCAATTAACACTAGCGCTGCTAATGCAGCAGTAACATCTACAGCTAAAGTGACATCAAATATCGCTACTGGCGAACAATATATTACTGCTAACACTTTTGTAATTCCAACAACTGTCGCTAACGGTACAACATATCAAATCGTTGTAATGGGTTGGCAACAAGAAGCTAATTCTGGATCATACAACTATCCAGCAACTCAAACATTTAATTTAAGATTAGGTCCAAATGGTAATTTAACTGATCCAGTTATTTTAACAACAAAAACACCATCAACAGCTGGTGATTTGATTAATCAGGAATTTTATGTAACAGTCAGATCAAACGGCTCAAGTGGAAATATTGTTGCAGGAACATTTGGTCAATCAACAAATGTGACAAAATCTAACGTTGTGTTTAATTCAGGCAATACAAATATTCTTGGCGTATCACATTTAGTAAGTGGAACAAGCCAACCTGGACAAAACACTAATATTGAAATCGCTCTAATTAAGCAAATTCTATAATATAAAATGATATCTATAATATGAATAAAGGGGAGAATAAAACTCCCCTTTTTTATTGCACTAAATAATTTAAAAATAGGATTTACGCATGTCATCACCAATAAACCAAAATCCCGCACAAAGCACAAAGTTTCAGTTACACTTTGATCGTTTGCCAGACATGATGTTTTTCTGTCATACTGCAAACTTGCCTGGACTTTCTTTATCTCCTGTTCCTCTTCAAACTCTATTCGTTGAGTTAACATCTCCAGGAGATAAAATAACATATGACGATTTAGAAATATCATTTATTGTAAATGAAGATTATAAGTCATGGCAAAGCGTACACGATTGGATTCGTGGAATGACATTTCCTACTCAATTTGAAGAATACATTCAATTAAAAAATCAAAATAAAGGTTTCGTTCAAAGCAATAAAGGTGCAAACATATCACCGCAATTTAGCGATGCTTATCTTTCGATTTATACTAATAAAAACAATGAATTAATGAAAATTAAATTTGTTGATTGCTACCCGACGAGTTTGTCAGGCGTTGATTTTAATACAGAGAATAACGCAGACAATATAATCTATGCAACTGCCAAATTTAAATTTAGCTATTACAACATAATTAGAGTATAATAATAATTATTTGTTTTTATTGTGAGTGATTATGAAACCGATGGCGCTTGAAGATCTCATTGAGATGTGGGAAAAAGACTCTAAGATCGATGAAACCGATCCAGGAAAAGAGTTATTAAGAACTCCTATTCTTCATTCTAAGTATGTTAAACAACACATAGCAAATTCACTTGCTGCTAAACAGTGTTCATTTGAATATGCTAGAATGAAAAAGATTAAATGGGAATACTATAACGGTCGTCTTGATGAAGAAGAACTTAAGAAGTACGGCTGGGAACCATTTAGATTTACACTAAAGTCTGATCTTAACACCTATCTAGAATCCGACGGTGATCTTTCAAAGATTGCAGCAAGAAAAGTTTTATTCGAGCAAGGTGTAACTGCTTGTGAAATGATTATTAAAGAAATTAATGCTAGAACTTATCAGTTAAGATCATTTATAGAATTTGAGAGATTTGTACATGGACAAAGCTAACGCTGTTATAGTTCGTAAACTAGATGAAGTATATGTAGAAGTTGAATGCGAACAAAGTATTTCAGCCGAGCTTTCGGATTTCTTTTCTTTTTATTCCAAGAACTATCAATTTAGTCCTCTCTACAAAAAGAGAATTTGGGACGGTAAGATATACATGTATTCAAAGAAGACCAACAAACTTTATGGTGGTCTGGTTAGATATCTTACCAACTTCTGTAAAGAAAGAGGTTACAAATACGAAGTTGATCCATCAGCTAGAAACTTTAATGAATTCACATTAGATGAGGCAACAAAATTTGCCGAATCATTACAACTTCAATCTAACTGCAAATCAATTACACCTCACGACTATCAGCTTAATGCTTTGCTTAAAACAATAAGATTCCGCAAAGTATTGTTGTTATCTCCAACAGCATCAGGTAAGTCTCTTATGATTTACATGATCCATCGTTATTTGTTTAGCAATGGAATCAAAAGAGGTTTGTTAGTTGTTCCAACTGTTTCTCTTGTTGAACAAATGTACAACGATTTTAAAGATTACTCATCAGCTAATGGATGGGACGTTGACAATCACGTTCAAAAAATCTATCAAGGTCAAGATAAAAGAATCACTAAGAACTTGACAATTTCAACTTGGCAATCTATTCACGAATATCCTAAGAGCTTTTTTGAACAATTTGAATTTATAATCGGTGACGAGGCTCACGGTTATAAAGCAGATCGCTTAGGTGCGATTATGAAGAAGCTAACAAAAGCTTCTTATAGAGTTGGCACGACAGGAACTCTTGATGGTGAAACGCATAAACTTGTAGTCGAAGGTCATTTTGGTCCAACTGTAAAATTAACTACAACAAAAGAATTAATGGATCGTGGACTTGTTTCTGAATTAGAAATTAGTTGTATTATTTTAAAATATCCAGAAGAAGTTTGTAAAGCTGTTAAAGAAATGAAATTCCATGAGGAAATGGATTTTATCGTAAGTCATCCTAAAAGAAACAAATTTATCGCTAGACTAGCAAATGAACTTGATGGAAACACTTTAATTCTCTTCCAATATATTGACAAACACGGAAAAATATTATATAATATGATTCAAGATCTTACGAAAAATCAACCTAATCGTAAAGTCTTTTTTGTATTTGGCGGAACTGAAGTTGAAGATCGTGAAGCAGTAAGAAGTATTACTGAGAAGGAAGACAACGCAATTATCATTGCGTCTTATGGTGTCTTCTCTACAGGCATTAATATAAAACGCCTACATAATATTATATTCGCATCACCATCAAAATCTAAAATTCGTAACTTACAATCTATCGGACGTGGACTACGTCTGGGAGAAGGAAAAGATAAGGCAAGCCTTTATGATATTGCTGACGACTTGCGCATCGATGATTATGTAAACTATACATTAAATCATTATGCTATTAGAATGAAAACGTATCATGAAGAAAAATTCAAGATTCATACATATAAGGTGCCAATTAGAAATGACTAACGTTGAACAGAAAATTAAATTTGTTCGTTTAAAGAACGGAGACGATATTATTACAGAAATAAATAATGAATCTGTATCTTCAATAGAATTGAAAAATCCAATGATGCTTGTTATAGATGTTGATGTTCATATGAACAAACAACAAATTGTAATGTATAATTGGATGCCTCAAGGCATTGTTAAAATGAATGAAGTTAAAATCAGCAAGAAGGATGTTATTTTTGTAGCTGATATTGAAAAAGATATTGAGGATCATTATAAAGCGGTAGTATTTGATCTTATTGTTGATCAAACTCCGTTTAAGACTCCTGAAAGAGTAAGTAATGATAAGAGTGGAAAGATTATTACTTTTAATAAGAATTCTAAAGATAAACCAAATTAATATCAGTTCAAACGTGTACACACTGATTATACCTATCTAAATTGTAAAAGGCAAACTATTTCATGGCAAAGAAAAATCATTATGTAAATAATGCTGATCTGTTAAAGACGATCGAGCTTTATAAGAAGGCATGCAGGAAAGCTAAACGTGAGGGAACAGATAAACCCAAGATTCCAGATTATATCGGCAAATGCTTAATGCTTATTGCAGAGAATCTTTCACACAAACCAAATTTTGTAATGTATTCTTTCAGAGATGAAATGATTGCCGATGGTATTGAAAATTGCGTAATGTATTTTGATAATTTTGATCCAAAGAAATCTAAAAATCCATTCGCATATTTTACACAAATTATCTACTACGCATTTATACGTCGCATTCATAAAGAAAAGAAACAATTATATGTTAAGTACAAATCTACTGAACAGATTGGTATACTTGATGAGTATGAGCAATTTGAATTAGATGAAATGGGCGGCTCATCTAGACAGTACGAACAATATGACAATATATCTGAGTTTATACAAAATTATGAAAACGCAAAAAACAAAAAGAAAAAGAAAGTAAAGAAAGGATTAGAATTGCTGATTAACGATGAGGAGACATCAAATGTCGGAGAATAATTTAAATTACCCATTTACAAGTTTAACATCATCATCGGCTAATAAACCAGCTGACGATTTTGGTTTTTCATTTCATCATGAAAGTGAAATTGATGATAAGATTACACAAGCTGCAACAACTGCCGCTACGCAAACTGAAATGACATACAAACAAAAACTAGAAGCAGTGGAAAAAATTATTGTTCCATTTCTAACTAATTTACAAAAAGATCCAGATAAAGTAATGATTCGTTGGCCAAATAGAAAACAAGTTGTTGAAGAACAATTAAAAAAAGTTTTGTCAATTACACGCGGATAAGGTATACTTGATAGTATCTATGGGCGGAACGAAAGATTTATATAAAAAATATTACTTAAATGGGATCGATCCTGA